>Ga0233427_10000267_pt1 | contig 68315 bp, 60 predicted proteins | sample SI_118_April2016_5_FD_179885 | JGI IMG/M metagenome (GOLD analysis project Ga0233427, IMG submission 179885) | Seawater microbial communities from Saanich Inlet, British Columbia, Canada - SI_118_April2016_100_MG | ecosystem: Environmental > Aquatic > Marine > Inlet | place: Canada: British...
AGGTAACCCTCATGTTACAGAGTAATCAAAAAATCATCCGTCACAAAGTCGGCCTTCTCAATCTTGCAGAAGAACTTGGGAACGTATCGAGAGCCTGTCAGGTGATGGGCTTCATTGATTATCGTGCCCTCGAGATTTCTCTACGTAGCATCCGGTTCGCTAAATCAGGTATGAGCGCCACACTAAACGGTATCGCGCAAGGATACATCACGGACCGGGCAGCGGAGTTGTTGAAATCGCGTGGATTTAACAATGTACTAATTGATCTTGGTGAAACCAGGGGGGTGGGACATCGCGAAGACGGTACGCACTGGCGCGTTGGTATCAAAGCACCAAACGGCTCGGGAATGTTGTCTCGGAAAATTTCCTTGCACGACAAGGCAGTTGCCACATCGGGCAGCTATGGAACCCGTTTTTCGACCAATGGCAATCACCACCACCTGTTCGATCCAAAGACGGGGCGAAGTGCCAATTTATGGAAATCTGTAAGTGTCATTGCAGATGATGCAACCCGGGCGGATGCTCTCTCCACCGCCTTTTCCAACTTGCCGGAATCGAAGATCCGCAACATTGCAAAGACCTTGGATGTTTCTGTGATCGCCATCAATGGCGACAAGACTTTTTCGATCAATATTTGAAGGGCTGGCAGACAGCTCAATCTGGTTAGATAAATGATCCATATAATTTCTAAAACAGACCCTAGTGAAGCTGGATAAGTATTCTGCCGAATTTTTCCTTATGGCCGATAGCAGACATCTGACAATTGTAGGGCTGAACTCCCGCTTCTGGTCAGACGCAAACCCTTTTTATGCCTTCGAAACACGTCCGCTCGCTCCCCGAAAGAAAATATTACAATGGCTTAGCCCTTAATCAGGCTAAGCCATTTTTGTTTGGGGCTTCAGTCAAACTCGCATCGTAGCCGAGGCAGGATCGTAAACCGGCTCCTCTAACACAACCGCCTTACGACGCTCACCAAGCAGGCCGATTTCCATCTGGAAGCCGGGTGTGGTGCATTCTGGCGGGGCGTATACGAATGCCAGGCTTTTCTGTGTGTAGTGACCGTAACTGCCAGAGGTCGCTACGCCGACGCACTTACCATCCACAAACACCGGTTCACCGCCGACCACGTCATTATCGGTGGCATCAACCTCTACGTAGGCCAGTTTGATAGAGATGCCATCCTGTTTACGCTGTAGCGTTGCCTCACGGCCGACAAAGTCGTCGTCCTTGCCCGGTGCAAAGAAGCGTTCCATGTCTGATTCGATCAGGGTGATTTCGTTGGTTAGCTCACTGTGCAGGCCACGATAGGATTTTTCCATGCGCATGCTGTTGAGGGCGTAAGCACCGAAATTAGCAATGCCGTGTTCCTGGCCAGCTTGCCACAGGGCATCGTAAACGGTTTCCAGTTGCGCCATGGGGACGTGCAACTCCCAGCCCAACTCACCCACGTAGGATACGCGAAGGGCTCGTACAGCAACGCCCGCGACGGTGATTTCCTGGCCCGTCAGCCAACGGAAGTTGTCGTTGTCCAGTGGAGAATCGGTCAGTGTACTCAGCACGTCGCGGGATTTCGGCCCGCCAAGCACCAGCAACCCGTAATCGTCGGTGACGTTGGTGATGGTTGCATCGTGAGTGTTGAGTTTGCCCTGGGTCATCATATCCCAGTCTTTTTCTTCAGCGCCCCCACCGGATAGAACATAAAACCGGTCATCAGCCAAACGGGTGACGGTCACTTCGCTTTCAATACAACCATTCTCGGTCAGCATGTGCATAAGGCCAATGCCGCCTGCACGTTTTGGTACTTTGTTGGCGGTGAGATGGTTGAGCATGTTCTCCGCGTCCGGGCCACACACATCGAATTTGGCAAAGCTGGATAAATCCATGATGCCAACGCGTTCGCGCACCGCACGGCATTCTTCGGCCACGGCGGCAAAGGTATTGCCACGCCGAAAGCCCACGTCTTCGGGCGCACCATCCAGCGAGAACCACTTGGGCCGTTCCCAGCCGTGGGCTTCGGTGTGAACTGCCCCCATGCCATTGAGTTTATCGAACAGTGGGGTGCAACGGTTATTCCGCGCGGCCGGTCGTTCTTCACCCGGCAGGTGAAGCGTGTACATATGCTCATAAGCCTGATGGCCGCGGGCACGGCAGTAGTCTTCATCGGCGTATGTGCCGAATCGGCGAGGGTCCAGGCCTGCCATGTTAATTTCGGCCTCGCCTTCCATGATCCACTGCGCCAGGTACTTACCACACCCCGCACCCTGCGCGATACCGATGGCAGAACCACAGCACAGCCAGTAATTTTTGAGACCGTGTACGGGGCCAAGTAGCGGGTTGTCATCCGGGGTATGGGGGATGGAGCCATTGATCACGGTCTTGACGCCAAGTTCAGCCCAGATCGGCATGGCTTCCATCACGCCTTCAAGGAACGGCATGATCGGATCGAATTCTTCCTCGAATAATTCGTGATCGGAGCTCCAGTCCGGGATACCATTGTTTGCCGGCCAAGCCATGCGTGATCCTGCGGTCTCGTACGGGCCGATCAACGCAGATTTTTGTTCCTGCCGGTAATAGGATGAGTTGCGCGGGTCGCGAATGACCGGCATCTCTCCATCAGATTCAAGAAACTCGGCGCAGGTGTCGGTAACAATATACTGATGTTTCATATTGCTGATCGGCAGACTGATGCCCGTCCATGCGCCTATGGCCCCGGCATGGTTGCCACCAGCATTGACCACGTGCTCACAGGTGTAACTGCCTTTTTCGGTGCTTACTTCCCATTCACCATTGGCGGTTTGCTGAATATCGGTGACCAGGCATTCACGCACGATTTCTGCACCCAGGTTGCGCGCGGCGATGGCCATGGCATTGCACACACCGGCGGGGTCAACGTGACCATCCTCGGGCGTCCAGGCACCGCCAACCACACCGTCGAGTTCGATCCAGGGCACAAGTTCCTTAATTTTCGCCGAATCGATAATTTCCATTTTCGCCCCGGAATTGTCGGTAATCCCGGCGACCAGCCTGAAGTAGTCCAGTTCATGCTCATTGGTGGCGAAACGGATCGAGCCACAACCGTGCCAACTCACGTACTGCCCGGTCATCTCCTCCAGCTTCGGATACAGCGTGTTGCCATAGTGATGGATCTTGGACATGTTGTAATCAGCGATGAAGCTGGGGCATAAACCAGCCGCGTGCCAGGTGGAACCAGACGTAAGCTCGCCTTTTTCCAGCAACACAATATCCGTCCAGCCAGCTTCTGCCAGATGATACAAAAGACCGACGCCCATATTGCCGCCGCCGACGATAACAACCCGTTTATGTATGCTCACGATAGATCCCCAAAGTTTGACGCAAAATGATTCGCATTATTAGAGATGTACGCCTTATGTCAGATAGGTTTCAAGCCTTAAAATGCGGCACCAAAAATCCGGGATTACTTATCGCCAACTCTTGCTGAACGGTGGCTATCAGATGTTTAAGAAGTTGTGGATGCGTGTCCTCGGAAATCGTTCCTGAACGCAAATCATCGGCAAGTTGCGGCCAGTCAGCACCCGTCTCTTTGCCATAGATGGTATGAAGCAAGGCTTGTTCAGCAATTTGTTCCGTGCCTGCGTCCTGACGCTCGGCAATCGCCATGGCGTTGTCGATCATGGCGGCCACGTAGCGTTCGTTTTGTGGTGAGGTTTCTGACGCACGGGTTTCCTGAGCAATCTGCCTGAGGCCTTCTGAATCTGGTTTTTTAAACATCAGCTTTTCAGCCCCTCGATCAGGTTCAGCATATCCAGTTCCATTTCCGGCACGATGCGCGGTGTGAGGGCCAGCTCAAGTGACCGCTGCTCGCCCGACAAATGCCGGTGACCCTGTAAAAGCGCTATAACGGCCCAGCGCATGGCCCCCATGACCTCCCAAAATGGTGAACCGTCTATTTCCACCGGGTGTTCAGTGGCAGCATTGTAGCCGTCATACAGGGCGGCGCGCGGCGCGATGCCGCCAGCTTCTTTATGGATGTTGCCAAACCGCCAGCACTTGGCACAAAAATAACCCAGGTCTTCGCGCGGGTCGCCCCAATCGGCGATCTCCCAATCCAGAATTCCCGCCAGTTTGCCATCCCGGATCATGTAGTTGCCGGTACGGAAATCATTGTGGATGAGCGTATAACGTTGCTCTGCTGGTTGGTGTCGGTCCAGCCATGACAGCACAAATTCCAGAACCGGGTGGCGGTCGTCCAGCAAATCCAGTTGCTCACGGTACAGTCGGATGCGCCGGTTCACTGGCCGATCGCCACCAAGTTCAATGAAGTTCAGTGCGGGATTCGGTGGCGTAACGCTGTGAAGTTTAGCCATCGCCTCGCCGATCTCACTAGCAAGGGCTGGTCCCATATCATCAATAACCGGATCGCGGACGATTCGGCGGCCGCCTGCAAATCCATCCAGGAATTCCAGTATGATGAACGGCGCACCGATGATGCTACCGTCCATGCATAGCGCCAGCGGCTTGGGTACCGGCACCCCGGCATCATATGCGGCCTGAATGATGGTCAGTTCATGATCCTTGGGCCAGCTACCAATCAGGGGGGAGGGTGGTTGCTTTCTTAAAGCCCAGCGGTGGCGTCCATCATGGGGGCCACCCTGGACAGTAACGTCCAGGGCAGAGTTTTCCTGTACAGCGCCGCCATCGAGCACCGTGATTTTATCAACGCTCAACGAATCAGCCTGAAAGGCGTCCTTCAGCCAGCTGTCGAGTTCTTCAGGCACCCCATTTCCAGAAGTCGGTATTGGCATCGAACAGTTCGCGGGCAATGATCATTTTGTGAACTTCGGATGCCCCGTCCAGAATGCGACCCTGCCGGGCGTAGCGGTACATCCATTCCAGTAACGTGTCTTTGCTGTAGCCTTTGGCGCCGCAGACCTGAATGGCGGTATCGATGGCATGGGTGAGAGCTTCGGATACATAGACCTTGGCGGCAGAGACTTCTTTTTTGGCAAAGTCGCCTTGGTCCAGCTTCCAGGCGGCGTTGGCAACTAACAGACGACAGATTTGCAGGCGCAAGGCCGCATCGCCCATCATCAGCTGTATACTCTCCCGGTCGATGAGTTTCGAGCCAAAGGCCTCCCGTTCGCGGATGTAATCAGTCCCGATTTCAAGCGCACGTCGTGCCATACCGGTCCAACGCATACAGTGGGTGAGGCGGGCCATGGCGAGGCGGGTCTGCACCACGCGCATGCCGTGACCAACTTCATCAAGGCGGTCAGCATCGTTAATCTCAAGTCCGTCGAACGTTAGCTCACAATGACCGCCATGTTCCTCAGGGCCCATGATGCCGATACGGCGAACGACTTCCCAACCGGGTTGATCTTTGTGAAACAGGAACGTGGTCAGGCCGCGGCGAGGATCATCCGATGTTCTGGCTAGCAGGATAAAGTGTGTTGCCCCTTCAGCCCCGGTGATGAACCATTTGTGACCGTTGATGATCCACTTGTCGCCTTTTTTGGTGGCGGTGGTTTTCATCATGCCGGATGGGTCAGACCCGGAACCGGGGGCAGGTTCTGTCATCACAATAGCGGACCGCAGATCGCCATTGATGATGGGTTGCAGCCATTTGTCTTTCTGTGCTTCGGTACCCAATTTGTGAAGGGTCCACATGTTGCCATCCTCGGGTGCTGCGGCATTGAAGCATACCGGGCCAAAGATGGATCGGTTCATTTCCTGATACAGCACCGCGATGTCTGACAGCGCCAACCCCATTCCGCCGCGCTCCACCGGCATGGTCAGCGACCAGATGCCCATGGCTTTGGTTTCCTGTCGTAGCTCGGCCAGCAAATCCAGATTGATGTTCTCGTATTCATCATACGAGGCTGGATCGCTTTCCAGCGGGATCAGGCGGTCATCCACAAAGCGCTGAATTCGGGCGCGAAACTCTTCAATATGGGGCGGTATGGAAAAATCCATGGCTAGTCCTCATTTCTCTTGCGTGCGTAGTCGCGCCTTGGCGGCGTTGTATTCGAATTCCAGTTGCGCAACGATCTCGGCGGCTGGCGTTATTTTATCGATGGTACCAATACCTTGCCCGGCACTCCAGATATCCCGCCATGCTCTTGGCTCGTCAGACGGTGTTTCCTTAAACTCCATGGTGGGTTTGCCCATGGCATCCAGTTTATCCAGATCAAATCCGGCGGCTTCAATACTGGGGGCCATATAGTTACCATGTACGCCACTGAATGCGGGAGTGTAGACAATATCCTGGGCGGCGCTGTCACAGACCATCTGTTTATAGGCCTCGTCAACATTGGCTTCGTGGGCGGTCAGAAACCGGCTACCCAGATAGGAGAAGTCGGCACCCATGGCCTCGGCGGCCAGAATGGAGTCGCCCGTTGATATGGCCCCGGACAGGGCCAGTGGCCCGTCATAGAAACGCCTGATTTCACCAATTAACGCCAGTGGGTTGATCGTGCCCGCATGACCACCGGCTCCGGCTGTCACCGCGATCAGGCCATCGACGCCCTGTTCCAGAGCTTTTTCTGCGTGGCGAACACTGATCACATCATGCATGACCACACCACCATAGCCGTGCACGGCATCAATAACGTCGGCGGGCGGGCGCAGGGATGTGATGATGATAGGCACTTCATGGTCAACGCAAATTTCCATATCATGGCCCAGTCGGTCATTGGCCTGATGGCAAATTTGGTTAACGGCAAAGGGTGCAACAAGGCGTTCGGGATACTGTTCCTGATAGGCAGCCAAACTTTCCTTGATGCCCGTAATCCATCTGGTCAGATCTTCCTTCGGGCGCGCGTTAAGGGCCGGAAAGGCCCCCACAATGCCCGCCGTACATTGGGCAACCACCAATGTCGGGTTGGACGCGATATACATAGGCGCGCCAATGACGGGGATACGTAAACTCGTTTTCAGATCATGCAGAATATTCATGCCTGCTCATACCATTAGTGGTCTTGATTGAACACTATCCATATCATTTAAGTCGCAAATGCCACCATTCGGTCATAGGCTATTTCACAGAACGACAAGCCGTAAACGGATTTCAATTGGGCTAATGTCCGGATGCCTCGAGAAACGTAACAATCACTCGCTGGGCATCCCCCGCCAGCTGCCGGGGCGTATGGGCATCAACGCTACTTGATGCGAGCTCAGCACTGATCCCGTTGTTATGTTATCGTTGCTTTCCACGATATCGCCTCGTTCAGTCATGAGGGTCATAGGATCACGCTCACGACAGACAGCACCTTCAGCCACACCACGCCACAGGGCGCAATCCTGCCTTGTAACCATTGAAATCCCGTGATCTGTAATGGATTTTTGCGTGGTCAGAAAAGATACTCCGTCCAGTGTCCACGCTGCAATCTGAAGGGGCACAGGAAGGGCACATCCCCCAAGCATCAGTCCGCCAATAACGGCGACTATGACCCTGGCCATCCCTCCTCTTCTTTGGAGCACATCAAGTGGAATGGCGTCGGTTATGGGAGTTTCCACATCGACATCTTCAAGAATACCTTCTGCGATATCGGATGCAATAATCTCAGGGGTTGGTTTCTTTGCCATTTTCGAATGCCTTTCGGTAGATCTACTGCCATAGCGAAAGCTTTAGGCTAGTTTCTTTGCGTCCCGTCATTTCTGACGGTTTGCCGTTTCGTTGTTTAAAAAACGCAGACTTTCTCGTTGAGCGATTCAACTCTCATGCAAGTGCGGCTATATTATTTAACCTCAGAGAGCTGTAGAAATTTCACGTCATACATGCTGTTTAGAGGCTGTCCGTCACCGACGTAAATGTGTTGGCTGGATCCGTTTCAAGCAACGTCAATCCATCTATGATGGCAACGGAAACAAGGGCTGCGATAAGGCCATATTCGATGGCCATTTCGAAGAAATGTAGTTACCCACATCTGTGCTATCCGCACCATCTGATGTTGATAGTACTTACTAGGCACATACCTGCCTGTGACGTTTCTCACAAAGCGTCATTTTATTGATGTATTAAAAAAACACAGATGCATACGTATCGGTGTTTATCAAAACGTTTGATCAATTTCAGCCCTTTAAAACTTCACGTATAGAATGACTGCTTAGGGTGGTGGCCTGAATTGATCGACGCAACACGTTGGTTAAACCTGTTTGCTAGCATTTCAAATTGCGCATGATTTTTTCGAGTTTAACTGTAGTCACTATGACATATGCAATATCATGCGGGCTCTTGATGAGACGAGGATTGCCGCCATATGACCACCTACACAGCCCCAACCAGAGACTTCCTGTTTGTTATGGAACACCTGTTAGATGCGGGTGATGTGAACATTGATCTGGAAACCCTGGCTGCGGTGCTGGAAGAGGCCGGTAAACTGGCGGCGAAGGTGCACTCACCCACCAACAGAACCGCCGATACGGACAAGCCCGTATTGGCCAGAGGGCAGGTTCGGATGCCCGTAGGGTGGGGACCTATGCACCGGGCAACGGCTGATGGCGGTTGGATCGGCACCAGCCAGAACCCTGACTACGGCGGCCAGGGGCTGCCGGTTCTTGTGAACAGTGCAGTGCTGGAAATATTCTGTGGTGCCAACATGGCGTTTGGCTTGTGCATGGCCTTGACCGAAGGCGTTATTGAAACGCTGGAGCATGTGGCCAGCGATGATCTGAAACAACGTTTTATCCCTAAACTGATATCCGGTGAGTGGACCGGCACCATGAACCTGACCGAGCCGCAGGCAGGCAGTGATTTGTCCACGATCAGGACAAAGGCGTGGCGGGATGGCGGCCACTACCGTATCAGTGGCCAGAAATCGTTTATCTCGTTCGGTGACCATGACATGAGCGAAAACATCCTGCATCTGGTGCTGGCCCGAATCGAGGGCGCGCCGGATGGTGTGAAGGGGATATCCCTGTTTGCAGTGCCCAAATATCTGGTGGGGGAAGACGGATCACCCGGCGTTTGTAACGAGGTCACGCCTGTATCATTGGAGCACAAGTTAGGTTTACATGGCAGCCCCACCGCAGCCCTCAGTTATGGCGATGATGAGGGCGCGATCGGCTACTTGCTGGGCGCGGAAAACCGGGGCCTTGAATACATGTTCATCATGATGAACCGGGAGCGGCACATGTGTGGTGTTCAGGCCATCGGTGTAGCTGAAATGGCGTTTCAGCACGCCTTGGCTTATGCGGGAGAACGCGTTCAGGGCACGCCCATGGGTCACAGCCCGGGCACCCCGATCATCGGTCATCCAGATGTGCGGCGGATGCTGTTGACCATGAAGGCATATGCGGAGGCAACGCGTGCGCTGGCGTGCCAATCTGCGGCGATGATGGACGCCGGTGAAACGAACAGCCACGCACAAGCTGAAAGCGAGTTCCTGACACCGATCGTCAAGGCCTGGTCCACGGACGTGGGGTTCGAGGTGGCATCACTGGGTATGCAGGTGTTTGGGGGACTTGGGTATATGGAGGAAACAGGTGCGGCCCAGTACATGCGCGATGTGAGGGTTACCAGTATTTATGAAGGCACCAACGGTATTCAGGCAAATGATCTGGTGTTCAGGAAAGTGTTACGTGATGGCGGTGCCACGGCGCGCCGTTTACTCGACCGGATGAGCCAGTATGTGAACGATATGGATGTGAGTGCGGAGCCGGTATTGAAACACCTGCAATCGCGACTGGAAATTGCTCTGGCGGATGCTACGTCGGCGACCGAATCCCTGATTGTGGCGGCTGAGGACGAGGCGCGATATGTGGCGGCCGTTGCGGTACCTTACCTGAAACTGATGGGCATCGCGCTGGGTGGATTCTATATGGTGAAGGGCGTCGCCGTGGCGCAAGGCATTCTGGATCACGGATCAGGTGATGAAGAGTTTTTACGCACGAAAGTTTCTACAGGCCATTTCTATGTGGATCATATCCTGTGCCAGACAACCGGCCTCACCCATACCATCACGCAGGGGGCCAGCGTCGTTGCGTCGCTTAAGCATGAAGTTTACTGATCAGGCAACCGCCGTGATGGCTGGTTTTTTGCCTTTGGGTGTTATCTCTTTTGCCGCTTCTTCCAGTATCCATGAGCGGAAAGCCGATATACGCGGCAGGCGTCCTGCCTGATCCGGGTAAACCAGGTAATAGGCCCCGAAACCGGTGATCTTGATATCAAAGGGGATCACCAGTTTACCTGCGTCCAGCGCCTCATTCACGCTGGGTCGGCGGGCCATGGATACGCCAATACCCTGAATAGCGGCTTCAATGGTTTGGACGCGGTTATGGAAGCGTAAGTTCTGACGCGGTTTCAGGTCGGCCACACCAGCGGCTTCAAGCCATTGGCTCCATTCGGGGTTTGAGGCCAGCGTGCAGCGAATAATCGCATGTTCTGTTAAATCCGATGGTGTTTTGAGCGGTGGCGAAGATTTGAGATATTCAGGGCTGCAAACCGGGAATACTTCTTCGGATAGAATATGCTCTGCGCGAACACCCGTCCAGTTGCCAGTACCATAGAGAACGCCCACATCCACTTCGGGTAACAGGAAGTGCGGGTCTTCGTATGGTGTCACCACATTCATTTCCAGTTCCGGGTATGCTTTGCGGAACAAGGCCAGCCGTTTGACCATCCAGGTCGCGGCCAGCGATGGGCAAAGCTGAATGGTTAGCGGTGCCTGGCCGGTGCTGTTAATGACCTCTGCCGTGGCGTCCAGAAGATCGGCAATGATGGCCTGAATGCGTGTCAGGTACGAATCACCTGTGCGGGTCAATTCAAGTTCGTGATGGCGCCGCACAAACAAGCGTGTACCCAACTGGTTTTCCAGGGTGCGGACCTGATGGCTGACCGCAGACGGCGTCAGGCACAATTCATCGGCTGCCCGCTGGAAGCTCAGGTGGCGGCCAACGGATTCAAATGCCTTCAAGGCGGCAAGCGATGGTAAACGGCTAACCTTCATTTCCCCTCCGGTTCAGGGCTATGTGGTGCGGAATGCTCTTTAATTGATTGAACGCCCATCTTGCTTTCATTGTCAAATCTAATACGCATGGTACACAAAAATAGTTTGCGATCATTGAGCAAGGTCAAGGTGTGTTCCATCAAGGCGGATACCATCCGTCAGTATTGCAGGGATGAATGAAGCCGGGGGAGCACATGGTACACGCGGATATTGGTCATAATACGGACGGGCTGGACATTGAAATTGAGGTCCGGGTTTTCAACAGCATTCAGCAAAAAATAGGTGGTCGTATCGCACGCCCCATGACCTTGCCCGCCGGTGGCACGGTGGGCGACATATTGGCAAACCTCAAAGTCAATGAGAAGGATGTGTTTTTGGTGTGGTGCAATGGGCGTGACATCACCCGTGATTTGAACAGCGGCGTTAACACCAGCTTTGCGCCTGAGCATGGCGACGTGATCGCCGTATCGGGTGCGGTACCCTATAGCTGGGGCTTCGGATCGCCCATCGTCTAACCAATAACAGAGAAGCTGGAATTCTGGTTGATCTCGCGGTTGCGTGATGCAAACCCCAGACTGACCGGAGTGCCCAGGTGTTCCAGCGTGAATGATACAGGGTCGGCATCATGATCATGACCATTTTCACAGGCCGCGATCAGGGTCGCCATCATCTTGCCGGCGGTAGGACCATTCTTGAACTGGTTACCACTGGATCCGATAGCCAGATAAAAGCCGTCCAGGTCCGATCGGTCATAGATCGGTCCCCAGTCCTTGGTCACATCGTACATGCTGACCAGACCTTTGGCTTGATTAGGAATACCTAATCCTTCGAAACGTTGTGCCATGCGAGAGACCTGCGCCGTCCACTGGTCGGTGAAGCCCAGTTCGTAGGCGTCAGGGTCCACCCATTCCTGCGGATCACATTCGGGGTCTTCGCTACCGATGAGAATGTGGTTGCCTATTTCGGGGCGGGAGTAACACGCGATATCGCTGTCCGAGAAGATGAAGCCTTCGTTTTCATAATCGAACCCGGCAGGGGCTGGAACGTGGGCGACCTCGTGGCGCAAGGCACGGGTATCGATTTTCATGGTCCCGGTCAATCCGGCCATATCGTTTATTTTGGCTGAGTGGGGGCCTGCCACATTGACGACGATCGGTGCGTCGATATCGGTGCCATCGGCAAGCGTCACACCAACAACCCGCCCGGATGCTTGACGAATGCTCTGTACAGCCGCGTTGAATTTAAAGGCACCACCATGGCGCTCGACGGCGGCTTGTACGTTGCGCGCTGAAAACTGGGGGTCGCTTACATAGCCCCCATCAGGGAAAAAGATTGCGCCATTGACGGTGCGTCCGCTGGACGTGCCAAACTGGGGATCATCATGGCGGCGAGGGGGATAGAATTCATGCGTATCCACAATGGGGAAACGTGATTTCAGGGTTTCCGCCGACCAGTCCTCATAAGGCACACCCAACTGGTCCATCAGGCCCGTCACGTGGCTCATGTTCTTGTTGTGATCGGTTTTCAGCACAACGCATCCCGTGTTCTTGTAGACCGCCAGCTCTTCACCTGTGGGTGCTTCAAGATGTTCACGCCAGTTACGCCAGTAATTGATACCGTCATAGGCGATGGCGGAACCTTCCAGGGTGGAGTAGTAAGTTCTGATGATGGCACAAGAGCCAGCCGTTGAGCCGTATCCGGCGGCTGGCAACTTATCGATGCTCAGGGTCTTATAGCCCTTCCTGCATAACTCATACGCGACAGAAGTGCCGATAATACCGGCACCGATGATAATGGCGTCATAAGAATTCTGTGTGTCAGTCATGAACGTACCTTTTGAATTTTGGCGTATTATATAAACAGCTTGTGCCGTTGCATTGTCAAAAGAGAAAATTTTGTCGAAGCCTTACTCGGGCGGAAAACACACAGGTGGTGCTCAGGCGGAATTTTGGCCCGCGCCACTAAAATTCCTGTTTCAAACATCGCCAGCATTAAGGTTTATTTCAAAAATTTTCCAAAAAGCACGAATTAAGGGCATTTAATAATTGGTTTATCACCATAAGAGGGCATTTTTTATATTTCCTGCATACATGAGTAAGCGCAGATGTTTTTCTATTGACATCAAAGGGCTGACTACCAATATCCACATGGGGGTTAGGGGATTGTGCATAGGTGAGCCAACGCGATGGCGATCAACGAAAAGCGATTTAGGTGGCAGTACGTGTACTACCTGCTTGCGGCATTTAATATTGCCACAATCGCGTTGAGTTTGCTTATCAACCATCAAATCACATCAGCGTTTGATAAATCACTGGAGGCTGATTCCCGTTGGGCCGATCGGGCGTCTGCCATGACGGCGCTTACACTGCTGGTAAATCGCGTCAACGCGCCCGGTAATGATGTGTTCGAAAGCGATGCTCCTGATACAGAGCAGGCGCGGTTCGAAGAAGCGCTGATCAGTTATAACGAATATCTGGATACCACACGTGAAGGCATCAAAAAGAACGTCAAGGATGGTGCTCAAGAGATATTACAGTACCTGGACGCTGCTAAACTTGAAATGTTACTGCTTCAAATCTCGGCCGAGAAGGTTTTCCAATCCGTGCGAGAAAACGAGATTATGGAAGCCACGCGCCATGCGACGATGATGGATAGCAAGCGGTCGTCCGTTTTATTGCACCACGGGAATGTGTCTAGACTGATTTCGGCGAGACAGCGGGCCTTACTTGATGAGCAACTTAATGTCACAGCCCATTATCAACGGTATGAAGTGCTGTTTGCCCTTGTCATTGGCCTGATTATCATCTTCGTGACCTACTATGGTCAATTGTTGGCCCGAAGATTTCAGGGACTTGATGAACAAAAAGCGATGGCTCAGCGAAAGCAGGCGGAGAACGAAGCCCGCGTTCAAACGGTGCTCGAAAAAGCACTTGATGCCATCATTGTGGTTAGTGATGTGGGGATTGTTGAGACGTTTAATCCGGCGGCCGAGAAGTTATTCGGCTATTCAGCCGGTGAGATCATCGGCAAGAATTTGTCTGTCCTTATGCCTATGCCACACCGGGCAATGCATGATAGTTACCTGGCATCTTATGCCAAGACAGGTGTGGGTAGCATGATCAACGCGACTCGGCGGGAAATAGCCGCTCACGCAGATGGGGATGCAGTCGACGTCGCCATATCAATCTCTGCTGTGGATTACGGGGATGAGCGGCGATACATGGGTGTGATCAGAGATATCAGCGAGCAAGTTAAAAATGAGAATAAAATTCTGGAGCAGCAGGAAAGCCTGACCAGCACTGTCCATGAACTGCGTGATACGCAGGAAAGGCTGGAAGTGGAAGCTGCCAACTATGTTGGGCTGTCCGAAGAACTAGCCTTTGCCCGGGATGAGGCCGAGAAGGCCAACACCGCCAAGTCCGAGTTTCTCGCCAATATGAGCCATGAAATTCGCACACCCATGACAGGCGTTATGGGGTTTGCCGATATGCTGCTGAATGATGATTTACCCAAAGACAGCAAGGAAAAAGTTTTCAAGATCAAGGACTCGATCCGTTCATTGATGCGAATCATCAACGACATCCTGGATATGTCCAAGATGGAAGCCGGTAAACTGGAAATCGAAGCCCTGGATTTGAATTTACCATCGCTGGTGAACGATGCCCTCGATTTGTTCCAGGAAAAGCGGAAAGGTGAGCGGGGCCATAAGCTTGATATTCAGATCGATCTGAGCGATGAATTTCCTGTTGGTATTCAGTCTGATCCAACTCGAATCCGTCAGATCCTGATTAACTTAGTCGGCAACGCCGTGAAATTCACCTCGGAGGGGCAGGTGACGGTGGAAGGGTCGCTGGCAGACTCTGAAGACGGTCGCGAATTTTTCCATATTGCTGTTCGTGATACAGGAATCGGGATCAAGCCAGATACCATATCCATGTTGTTTACGGACTTTACCCAGGCCGACGCTTCGATCAGTCGTAAATTTGAAGGTACGGGACTTGGACTTTCCATCTGCAAACGATTGGTTGATATGATGGGGGGGGATATTGGTGTTGAAAGTGAATTTGGTGTGGGAAGCACATTCTGGTTCACATTGCCCTATGTTCCGGCCAAATCTGACGTTTCAGCGGTAACTACTGGTGCAACAGCGTACGTTTCCAACTACACCTCATCGCGCTCGCTCAAGATCCTTGTGGCTGAAGATAATGCCCTTAATCAGCAAATTATCTTGGCGACGGTTAAAGGCTTTGGGCATGAGGTGGATATTGTGGATAACGGTGCCAGAGCCATAGAAGCGTATGAATCCTGCGGCTATGACCTGATTTTGATGGATATACGCATGCCGGAGATGTCAGGCCCCGAAGCCACACGGATCATCCGAAGGATGAGTGGGGACAAAAGCAATATCCCGATTTTGGCTCTTACCGCTGATGCCATGGAAGAGCACAAAGTTGGCTATTATGAGGCTGGGATGAACGACGTGGTTCCCAAGCCAATCGATCGTACAGAACTGGTACTTGCCATCGATAAGGCCATGGGTGAAACCATCCACATACCAGAGTTGGCTGATGAAGCGGCTAGCGTGCCTCAAGAGCCAGAGTCAGCGCCAGAGTCACCCTTGGTGACGCAGAAGAAAGATGAAAAAATAACGGCGGCGGTGGATGATTTCTTGAAACAGATCGGCTCGGCGCAATAGCTCTCAACCACTGGTCAGCCGTGAGAGGCATCCCATATGGCCTTGATTTTTTCGCCGAGAGACATGGGATCGAAAGGCTTGGAGATAACGTCAAGCGCCCCAATTTCCTTGAAACGGATGACCTCATCTTCCATGACTTTGGCGGTCATAAATATGACGGGGGTATCGGCAAAACCTGCTTCTTCACGCAAGGCGCTCAGTGTTTCAGGCCCATCCATTCCAGGCATCATAACGTCGAGCAAAAACAGATCAGGCTGAAATAAGCTAACCTTTTCCAAGGCTTCGTGACCTGAACTACAGGTTTCCACAGAAAATCCGCCGATGGTTTCAAGGGCAAGTTTCACAATTTCCTGAATATCCTGCTCATCTTCCACATGTAGAATTTTACTTAGCGTGCCCGCCATGTACTTGTCTCCAGACATATCATCAACGTTAGACCGATGCTCCGGAACACGGCCGCCAAAATCCCCCTCCTATGTCAATAATAGGCCCCAATCCAGTATATGGGGGTTCATATGGGAGTTTACAACTTATTATCTCACAGAAAAGAGCGCCGTGGTGTTGAGACAAATTGATCGCGGTTTGTAGGGTGGAACGGTCAGTCCTGTGTAACGCCGCCTTCGGCCTTACGGCGCTGGACAAAGGCATCCAGCTCTTCATCAATAGCCGGATCAAGGGCGGGTGGTTCGTAGGACTTCAACAGGTCTTTATAGATTTTGTGCGCCCGCTGTGTGGCGTCCTGTGATCCATGCTCTTCCCAGGTTTCGAAATTTCGCCAGTCCGAAAGAATGGGAGAATAGAAAGCATCTTCATATCGCTCGAGGGTATGCGCGGTGCCAAAATAGTGCCCGCCTGGCCCCACATCGCGCATGGCGTCCAGGCCCAATTCGGATGGGCTTGTATCAAGCGGTTTGTAGAACTCAGTCATCATTTGTAACATCTCGGCGTCAATAATGACTTTTTCGTAGCTAGCGCAAAGCCCGCCTTCGATCCAACCCAAGCCGTGCATCATCAAATTACAGTGCCCCATGGTACATCCCCACAGGGTCATTTGAGATTCGTAGGTTGATTGCACGTCCGGCGCATTGGATGCGTTCACATTGGACGCGCGGTACGGCACGTTGTATCGCCGGGCAAGTTGACCACCAATGATGGTCGCCTTGGCGTGTTCCGGCGTACCAAATGCGGGCGAGCCGGTTTTCATGTCCACGTTCGATGTAAACCCGCCATAGACCGTTGGTGCTCCCGCGTTCACGATCTGCATATAGGCAATACCCGCCAGCGCTTCGGCATTCTGTTGAACCAAAGCCCCGGCAATGGTTACTGGGGCCATGGCACCGGCAAGGGTAAACGGTGTGACAATGACCGGCTGATTATGCAGGGCCATTTCCGTCATGCCTTGTAGCATCGGTATATCGTATTGCAGCGGTGAGTTGGCGTTGACCACGGTAAAGAAACTGGGCTCGTTGCACAGTTGCTCCATCGTCAGGCCACGGGCAATGCGGGCCATTTCAAGGGCATCACGAATGCGTTCATCACCCAAAGCATAGGCAAAGTTTACTTTGTCACACAGGCGAACCATCGCCTGATAGGCGTCCAGATGCCGTTCCTTGGGTGGCAGGTCCACAGGTTCTACCGGATAACCACCCAGGCAATGAACGATGTTCAGGCTTTGAGCCAGCTTCAGGAAATCACAAAAATATTCAAATGTGCCCGAGGTACGCGGAATATCCAGTGCCGAAACATTGGGTGGGCTGGCGACCATGGCGAAATTCAGAACGTTTCCACCCCAGTGCAGGTTGTGGGCAGGGTTTCGCGCATGCACAGTGAAATCGGATGGGGCCTTGGCCACATATTCTTCGATCAAGCCGCGATCAAAACGCACCCTTGTGTCGCCCTCGCTCACATCAGCGCCAGCAACTCTAAGGCGCTCACGGGCTTCTGGCAGCAGGAAATTCAGGCCAATTTCTTCCAACACCTGCAACGAAGCGTTGTGAATGTCCTCGACCTGGTCATCGGATATGAAATTGAACGGCGGGAAGGGGTTCTTCACCTGTTGCCACGGTAACTGCTGGAATCCAACGGCTTCCCGCTCACGTCCTCGGGCGGATCGTCCCCGTCGTCCTTCTTGTTTTTCAGCCATTAAAACCTCGGTCCGTTGTGATGGCCTATATAGGAGTGAATTGCTGGTCTATGGAAGGATAAAGTCCGTAGATCATCATGAAAAATTTTCGTGGTCCAGGTACCTTAGAAATCCTTACACAATCTGAGCGAGTCATAAATCGCGGCGTGAATGTTGCGGCTGGAAATGGCGTCACCCACCCGGTACAGCAAATAATCACCGGCCTGGTCACCATCTGACTGGGGCGTGTTCGCGGCAAGGGCGTCCGGATCGGTGGTGCCGTTGTTGCGTGAGCTATCCCGCATCTCGTGGAACATCTCATCAAAAGGTAGCGTACCGTGTTCCACCACCACATGATCCACGATGCGTTCTATTTCCGGGCCATTGTATTCGTTGGTGAAGGTGGCTTTCAGTTTGTTGCCGCTCTTCTCCACGTGCTTCAGGCGGTGGTCCGGTGTTATGGACACACCGTTTTTGTAGAAATGCTCAAGGAAGATCGGAAAGTTTACGGTTCCCATTTCAATAGCGGGTGAACGGTCTGGGGTGACGAACTCCACGTTGGTGTTGTCGCGTGTGCTCAGGAAATCTGCACAACTGGGGCCTTGATGCTGACCACAATCATCGTAGACCAGAACCTCACCCGAAATTTCTTCACCCGAAAGCACATCCCAAACGCTCATGCAGTTCTCGCCACCCGGCACATAATCCGTATCGGGCAACCCGCCCGTGGCGATAATAACGATGTCCGGGTCCTCAGCCTTTACCGTTTCGTCGTCAGCAAAGGTGTTCCACCTCACATCCACGCCCAGGCGTTCAATTTGCTGGCGGTACCAGTCAACAATACCGATCAGGTCTTTGCGCCATCCTGCACGGGCCGCCAGGTTGATCTGACCGCCGATCTCGCCGGTGGCTTCGAACAGGATGACAGAGTGTCCTCGCTCGGCACTGACGCGTGCAGCTTCCAATCCACCGGGCCCGGCACCCACAACCACCACCTTTTTGGTTGGGCCTGATGATTTGCTGACCACATGCGGCATGGTGGCTTCGCGCCCGGTGGCTGGATTGTGAATGCACAAGGTACCGCCGCCTTCGTAAATTCGGTCCAGACAATATCCCGCGCCGACGCAGGGGCGGATGTTGTCTTCGTCGCCAGCTTCCAGTTTTCTGACGATATGTGGATCGGCGATGTGCGCGCGTACCATACCGGCCATGTCGAGCAAGCCATCTTGCAAGGCATAGCGCGCCGAAGACAGATCAGCCAGCTTGCAGGCGTGGAATACGGGAACAGCAATTTGCTTACGGATAGAGCCGATGGCGCTGACCCATGGGGCAAGCGGGTAATGCATGCCGGGGATGTGATAGGCCAGTTCATGATCTGTGGCGATCTTGCCAAAGTTCACGGTCATGTAATCGATCAACCCGGTTTCCGAAATAATCCGAGCGGCCTCAGCACCTTCATCCAGATCGATGCCACCATCCCGGTTTTCATTCATGCCCTGACGAATACCCAGTATGAAGTCGGGACCAACGGCCTCGCGAACCTGTTCCAGCACTTCCAGTGTAAAGCGCATGCGATTGTCAAACGACCCGCCATATTCATCGGTGCGGGTGTTGGTGAGGGGGGAGAAAAATTGCTCCAGTAAATGGCCATGTTGCAGGACCTCGGCACCATCCAGGCCGCCTTCTTTGCATCGCCTGGCACCGTCAGCGTAGGCTTTTATGATGCGGCGGATGTCGTCTTTATCCATTTCCTTCGGGAACGCCCGGTGGGCCGGTTCACGAACCCGGCTGGGAGCAACCACGGGCAACCAGTCACCCTGGTTCCACACCGTGCGACGGCCCATGTGGGTGATCTGGCAGATAAGTGCACAGTCGTATTGATGAATGCGGTCGGCAAACTGCCGGAAGTACGGCAGCACATCATCGTTGGCTACGTAGAGCTGGCCGAATACCGACGGCGAGTCGGCTGCCACATTGGCCGATCCACCAAACATGGTCATGGCGATACCGCCCTTGGCCTTTTCCTCGTGATAAAGCTGGTAGCGTTCTTTAGGCATACCGTCTTCCGCATAAGCAGGCTCATGCGGCGTGCTCATGATGCGGTTCTTGAGGGTAAGGTGCCTCAGCGTAAACGGCTGTAACAGTGGATCAGTTTTGGTGCTCATGGTGCCTCCCTTATTTAGGGAGACTGTAGCCGGGAATTTACGCTATGGGTAAAAAATCTCGACGTTACGCCCATGCTCTGACATTGTGTTTTCACGGTTTACTTATTCTCATATTCAGGAGCACCACTATGCAGTTGAGCGGCGTACACGCACCGGTTATTACCCCCTTCGATGCGGATAATAATATCGATTACGATATGCTGTCGAAGGTCATCGAGTTTCATCTGGAAAGCGGTATCAGCGGCATTATGCCGGGCGGCTCTACTGGTGAGTTCTACGCGCTCAGCCCGGACGAGCGTGACGAACTGACGCGCTTTGTTAAGGGTTGTGTGGGTGACCGCGCTTTGCTGACCGCTGGCTGCAACGCTACAACAACGGCTGATGTGATTTCGTATTCTCAAAAAGCACAGGACCTGGGCTATGACGCCATCCTGTTGGCCCCGCCATATTACTCGCTGCCTGAACAGGACGATTTGCTAAAGCATTTCCAGATGGTGCTGGACGCCGTGGATTTACCGCTGGTGCTGTATAACTATCCGGGCCGGGCCGGGGTGGAGATTGGTTACGACGTCATGGACGGTCTTGCTGATCATCCGCAAGTGATCGCCATTAAGGAAAGCAGCGGCGATATTTCACGCCTGTATGAAATTCAGAAACGTTATAGTGGTCGCATTCAACTTGTGGCTGGCAGCGATGATCAGGCCTTTGATTACTTTGCCTGGGGTGTGACGGCATGGGTTGCCGGTGGCGCCAATGTGGCACCGGCTGAACACTGCGCCGTACTCGACGCGGCTGTGGCTGGTAATCTGGATGCCTCACGGGCGGCCATGGGCAAGCTCATGGGCCTTTTGCAGAACATGGAAAGCGGCAAGTACAATCAGAAAGCCAAGTATGGTATGGAGCTGCAAGGCTATGACTGTGGTCTGACCCGACCACCGCTCATGCCGTTGTCGGACGCTGAAAAATCCGCCTTTAAGGCTGATTTCGACTTCATGAAAGGCTAGGCTGTCATGAATGTTCTGGTTGTTCTGACCCACCCCATCAAGGACTCGTTTAATCGAGATATTTTGCGGGCTGTTGAAGACGGCTTGGCGGACGCCGGTCACACGGTGAAGGTTGCTGATCTGTACGAAGAAGGTTTCCAGCCGGCCATGATACCGGAAGACTTCGCCGTGTTTGAAGACTTGCCCCCACCGGCGGATGTTTTGGCAGAACAAGCGCGTGTTGAATGGTCTGATGCCATGGTCTTCATCTTTCCCATCTGGTGGTGGTCAATGCCGGCCATGTTGAAAGGCTGGATGGACCGGGTTATGTGCTATGGCTGGGCATGGGTCGACCCGAGGGATCCCGATAGCGGCCACCTGAAGCACCGGAAACTGCTGGTGTTGGCAACGGCGGGCGATACCGCCAAGGCTTTCGCTAAACGCGGATACGATACGGCGCTCGATACACAGCTTAACGTAGGGATTTGGAATTTCTGTGGTTTCAAGGACGTGACCACCCGCATTTTCCACGGTGTGCGGCAGGAGCCGCAGGAAGAGCTTCGTGCGGCATATCTCAAGGAGGCGCGAGAGCTGGCTATCAATCAGTTCTCTGAGTAAGGCACATTAACTTATCGATTTTATGGCCATCTGTAGCGAGAGGGAGGAATACTTCCTCGATATGGATGTATTTTCGATCATCCCAAAAAATCGATCCGCTCGTGGAGCCAATCAGGCGTTCCTTGTAAAGCTTCTCTTTGAAATCCATATCTGACTGAAACTGTCCACCCTCTGGCCCGATGTCTCGCGGGCTTTTTCCGGTCATTTCATATCCAAATGTATCAGTGATTTCCATCCCCCACAGACGTGCCAGGCAATCAAAGGGGCTCGTTGCAACAATATCAAAGACGGCGACCCACCCGTACCATTCTTGAAAGTCCTCCAGTTCGAAGTTCTTCCATGCTGGTAAGCCCGTACCAATCCGTTTGCTGTTCCAGAGTTCTACGAACGGCTGCAATTTTTTGAATGTGGAAGCAGGCGCATCCAGTTCATGGAACTGTACTGACCAGTCGAAATTATCGTCTTCCGGTGTATGCATACCACATCCATCATGGCTTCGTTTGGGTTCAGCCGCCTTTAAGCGGCGGCATCAGGGACAGGTTGTCGCCATCGTTCAAGGTTACAATGTCGGTTTCTGATGGTCTGACCGCTTTGTCGTTGAGCACCAACAGGTACCGTCCATCCACTTCGCCGCCCAGATGCCGGATTAGTCCGGCGGGCGTGCTGCCATCCGGCACGTCGATCTCGGCTGTGGTGCCCGATCCTTCGGGCAACAGGCGCGAGAACAGGCCTCTGGTTTTCAGCGTTATCTTCATGGAACGCTACCCGACTTGTCCGCTCTGATCAGAGACCAAGCCGATCAATGGTTTCATTGGTGGGCACGCCATCTTCTGTCCAGCCGCGCAGCTCATAATACTCGGGCAGCATGATGGACAACTCGTTGACCTTACCTTCGGCGCTGCCCTCGGTGAGCGGCACTTCGAGCAGGCGTTTTGGCAAGGTGTCATCGGCTTTGGTCAAACCGGCGGCCAGGTTAAACCGGCGCTCCAGGTTCCAGACCCGCTCACCCGTCAGGGTCATGCGATCCTCGTCCCACGTACCGGGCAGATCACTGTCCAGCAACTGGGCGAAGTGCTCAGGTCCCATACCCGCGTCACCCACAAACAGGCACAGTCCGGTGGAATCAACGGTGGCGACCTGGTCTTGTGAATCTTTGCATGGCTGTGCCTTGCCGTTACCACTGATGTCTTCCATGTCTTCTTCGAATACAGCGTGTCTCAAGTGACAGGCACCGCGGTTGGACGTGGCATAGCCAAGCCCCATACCTTGTAGGGCGCGTCCGTCATAACCGGCAAATTCCTGGCCCTTCACATGCATGGCGATTTCCGGGTGGCCGTATTTTTCGCACATGAGCTTGGAGCCCATACCCAGAATGGCCCCGAATCCTTCACCCGTGCCTGTTTTCTCAGACATAACAGTAAGGGCTTCGGCGCTGCCAAAATTAAGGGCGACACCGTCTGTGTCAGCATCCGTAATTATACCTTTTTCGTACAGTTCCATCGCCGCCGCCAGCGTACCGCCGAAGGAAATGGGATCATAACCATGTTCGTTGCTCATAAATCCGGCAAAGGTCAACGCATCGATGTCATCCACACCCACCATAGGCCCAAAGGCAAAGGCGGTTTCGTATTCCAGACCGCCAGAGGCCAGCTTGTATTCAGGCCGGTTGACGATGGTGAAGTGATTTTCGTCGATATGCGCCACACGCCCACAGGCAATGGTGCAGCCGAAACAGGCCTTGTTGGTGACCAGATTACGATGACCGGATTTGGTGGTTTCCATCATGGCCGTCGGGTTGATCTTATCCACACCGTCAAATCGAACGGTTTCGAAGTTGCGCGTGGGCAGGCCACCGAATTCCTGCATCATGTCGATCATGGCGTTGGTGCCGAACTCGGTCAGCTCTTTGCGGCCATCGTTTTCTGCCAGTACCTTATGCGTGTTCTGTACGGCTTCCATGAACTTGGCAGGATCATCCGAGACCACACCCTTGGTGCCACGTACAGCCACTGCTTTCAGGTTTTTCGACCCCATCACAGCGCCCACGCCGCTTCGGCCGGCGGCACGGTGCAAATCATTGACCACGGCGGCATAACGAACCAGATTTTCACCGGACTGACCACAGGATGCCACTTTGATCAGCGGGTCCTTGTGATGCTTTTTGATCCAGCTTTCCGTATTCCAAACCGTGGTGCCCCAGATTTCATCAGCAGGCAGAATTTCCACGGTGTCATCGATGATGTTCAGATAAATCGGCTTCTTCGCAGCGCCTTCAATAAGCAACAGATCGTATCCGGCGAATTTCAGCTCAGCGCCGAACTTGCCGCCTGAATTGGAACACGCAATGGCGTTGGTCAGCGGGCCTTTGGTAATCACGGAATAGCGGCCACTGGTGGGCGCCATTGTACCAGTCAGGGGGCCGGTGGCGAAAATCAGGACATTGTCCGGCCCAAGCGGGTCGGCTTTGGGGTCCATGTTTTCCCACAGATATTTACTGCCCAGTCCGCGCTGGCCCAGATAGGCCTCGGCCCATTCCATGTTCAGCGGTTCTGCTTCGGCGGTTCCCTTGGTGAGGTTCACCCGTAAAATCTGACCTTGCCATGCCATATCGATATTCTCCTGAATTTTATTCTTACGGGGGCTTACGCCGCTTTGGATTCTGCTGGTGCAACGCCATAGGTAATGGCGTCAGTGGGGCAGGCTTTCGCGCATTGCGGGTCGCCACCACACAGGTCACACTTGGTAACCTTGCCGGTGTCCTGATTGTAATTGATGGTGCCATAGGGGCACGCGATGGTGCAGACTTTACAGCCGACACATTTGTCATCAGTTACCTCAACTGCGCCGGTCTCCGCACTACGCGTGATGGCGCCCGTCGGGCAGGCCTGCATGCACCAGGCATCCGAGCACTGGGTGCAGGTATAGGGAACTGATCGGATCCCGTGATCTATTTCAAAAATCTTGATACGTGAACGGGCCGGATTGAACGAGCCGGTGTGCTCATAAGAACACGCCATTTCACACTGTAGACAGCTTGTACATTTTCCGGCGTCAATGATTAGTGACTTATGCACGATTACCCCTCCTGAGATTTTATTTGTTGCCAAGCATACTAACGAACATTTGCCCTTTGGGAACCCCTGAACAGGCCATTTATGCAGGAATCTTCAGATGCCTATCCCTTAAGCAATAGTCGCCCGCACCCAATCCATGAATTTCTCGGCTTCCGGGCTGAGCTTGTGGTTGCTGGATGTAACCAGAAAACAGGCGTGGTCGGTCTCGATCTCGTGGCTGAACGGTTTGATCAGCTCATCCGTGCCACTGAAATTTTCCCATAAGGTCGAATAACACATCATCAACCCGCCGCCAGCTTGCGCTAACTGTGCGGCCAGCACCCATGTATCCACCTGGGTGCTGGGAATATCGGACACATCAGGTGCCCCATCCTGGCTGTCCAGCCCGTTCAGCCATTTTGTCCAGATACCGCTGCTGCCTGCAACTTGATAAACCATATGGTCGGAAAGTTCGGACACCGTGCCGGGCGCGGCCTTGCCGTTTGCCAAATGAGGCGCACACACCGGAAAGAACGTCTCCGTGGTCAGCTTTTCCAGGTTGGTGCCCGGCCACTGACCATCACCAAAACGAAGATCGATATCCACACCATCCCAATCCCGATCGCTCGGCCACAATGCTGTCACCAACCGAATGGGGATTCGGGGGTGCTGTATTTGGAATTCAGGCAATACTTTATACAGCCATGTGGAGGCGATGGTGGCGGCGACCCGGATGGTCAGGGCTTTCGCCGCATTGCTGCCAAAGACCTCACGCGTTCCCTCAGTCAACTTGAGAAACCCGTCACGAACAGACGGCAGATACGCCTCGCCGGTATCGGTCAGTTTCAGGCTCCGCGTTAGTCGGTGGAACAGGGGGCGTCCCAGATGCCGTTCCAGTGCCTTGACCTTCTGACTGACGGCGGCTTGCGTCACATTCATTTCCTTTGCGGCCTCGGTAAAGCTCAGGTGCCGGGCGCTGGCTTCGAAGGCATGTATCCAGTTTACGGGTGGAAGGTTGTTGCTCATGGTGGCGTACTCTCGATTGGAATTCGTAGATGGGCAAGCGGTGACCTAGTTTTTCTAGGTCATGATGCTGAGAATACTCCGTTGTATCGCTTTAGGGAAAGGCTTTAAGTAGACTTATTCGGTAAAACGGTTGGCAAAAAGGCGTCCTGATATGAGCAACCCGGAACAAACTGGTCGTCGCGGCGGGCGTGCCGCTCGCACCGCCATTCGTCAGGCCCCGATCCCTGAGGACAAACGGGTTATCCGTCCCGGCATGGAAGGTGGGCGTTTCAAGGCGCTGACCGACGCTGAAGTGGAGCGCATTCACCGGGCGGCGCTGGACGTTCTGGAAAACATTGGCTTGGCCGACGCCATTCCATCCTGCATCGACCTGGTGGTAAATGCCGGTGGCACGCTGACCGATGAAGGACGATTGTTGTTTCCCCGTGCGTTGATCGAAGACACCGTTGCGAACGCGGCCCGGAATTTCCCGCTCTATGCGCAGGACCCCAAATACGATCTGGAGCCATGGGGACAGAAAGTGCACTTCGGGACCGCCGGTGCCGCCGTCCATATCTATGAGCCCGATACCAACGAATACCGTGAATCCACCCTGGAGGACCTCTACAACATTGGCCGCATTGTGCAGGAAATGGACAACATCCACTTCTTCCAACGCTCCGTTGTGCCGCGCGATATCCCTGATCCCGCCGACATGGACCTGAACACCTGCTACGCGGCGGTCAAGAGCACCACCAAGCATGTGGGCACATCCATGGTGCACCCGGATCATGTAACCGAGGCGCTGGAGATGCTGCACGTGATCGCGGGTGGCGAAGACAAATGGCGTGCCCGCCCGTTCGTCAGCCAGTCAAACTGCTTCGTTGTGCCGCCCATGAAGTTCGCCGAAGACGCCAGTGCGGCGCTCGAGGTTGCCGTGCGTGGCGGCATGCCTGTGTTGCTGCTGGCCGCTGGTCAGGCTGGCGCCACCAGCCCGGCGGCGCTGGCCGGTGCGGTTATGCAGGAAGTGGCCGAGGTTCTGGCCGGGCTTGTGTACGTAAACCTGCTCGTGCCGGGCCACCCGGCGATCTTTGGGACCTGGCCGTTCGTGTCTGATCTGCGCACCGGTGCTATGTCCGGCGGTTCCGGCGAACAGGCCTTGCTCAGTGCGGCCTGTGCCCAGATGGCCAACTTCTATGATCTGTGCGGCGGTATACCGGCTGGTATGACCGACGCCAAGACCCCCGATGCTCAGCACGGCTATGAGAAAGGCTATACCGAAACCCTGTTGGCCCATTCAGGCGCCAACCTGATCTACGAATCAGCCGGTATGCAGGGCAGCTTGCTTGGCTTCAGTATGGAAGCGCTGGTCATCGATAACGACATGATTGGCGGCATTTTGCGCACCGTGCGCGGTATTGAAGTCACCGAAGACAGCCTGTCGATCGAGACCTTGCGCGACGTATGCACAAATGGTCCCGGTCACTACCTCGGCCATGAACAGACGCTGGAACGCATGGAATCCGAATACGTGTACCCGGTCATCGGTGATCGCAAGAGCCCCAAGGAATGGGTAGAAGCCGGATCCGAACACATCATGGACGCCGCCAAACGCCGGGTCCGCGAAATCATCGACGGCAAACACCCCAGCCACATCACACCCGAAATCGACGCAAAAATCCGCGCCAATCACAACATCCTGATGGACGAGAATATCTTTGTGGCGGTGGCTTGATTGGCATTACTTTAATCATAGTGGCTGATTATTTTTAGCTCGGAAGTAGTCATGTCTATTTCCGGCGCGATTTTTGCCACAATAAAACCGACCCAGCCAAATCGAGGGTCAATTCCCTCCACATTTCCCACAGCATCGTTGGCGTGCTCAACAGGAACCCAAATAACTACATCATCGGCTTTGAGACGATCCTGAAGGCGTATAGGCCGGAACGACGAAGCCTCCACCCTTGGAGGCAATCTTAAGCATAGCCATTTGTCGGCCATCCGGTTCTACCTTGACGGATTGCTCGGTGCCGAACTCCTTTTTAGCATTGAGTACAAGTCCAATAATACCTTTGCTGTGGTTGAATATCCGTGTGCCCAAACTTGCACTGAGACTCTAGAAACGCCTCACCACTTTTGAAAGGCAGAGTAGTGGGTAGGGATTGCTCCATATTTCCTTTTTTAAAAGGCCAAATCATTTGATTTTCACCATTTTAGTTCAGTTGATGGTATGGCGTCGATGATAGATTGTTTTTATTCAACGATTTTTAAGTCAATATACTATAGAGGGTATTTCATGGCGTTTAGATATGAAAAACGGGAGCGCTAAACCAATTGACAAAATCGTACATTTAAAAGTACAGTGTACATTATAAGATACAATATAGATGTTAGATAAAAACAAGCAAATACCAGCCGTTTTTTACCGAACAGATAAGGGTATTGAACCTGTGCGAAAGTGGTTGGTGCAGCAGAACGTCGCTGATCGGAAAATTATTGGTGGTGATCTGAAAGATGTTGAATATGGCTGGCCTGTGGGCATGCCGTTGTGTCGGGCGCTGGGATCAGGATTGTGGGAAGTTCGCAGTGACATATCGAATGGTCGAATTTCGCGGGTAATTTTCTGCATCTGGCAGGAGCAAATGGTGCTTCTGCACAGCTTTATCAAAAAGACCCAGAAGACCCCGGATGCGGATTTGAAATTGGCGCTAAAACGACGGAAGGAAGTTGAGAAAAATGGCTAACCCAAAGGTAAGCAACAAGCATATGGGATCGACCCTGGACAGTTTTCTTGATGACGAAGGTATCCTTGAGGAGCTAACCGTCCGAGCGCAGCAGAAGGTACTGGCCTATCAGATTGATGAAGCCATGAAGGCGCAGAACATCACCAAAACGGAAATGGCCCGGCGTATGAAAACCAGCCGCAGCCAGGTCGATAAACTGCTGGACCCGGACAACAACAGATACCGGGCGGACACGGCGCAAAAAGCCGCCGCTGCGCTTGGAAAAACGCTCTATATCGGGATGGTTTAGAAGGCTCTTGAGACGTATTGGAACCACAGAGACACAGAGGCTCAGAGAAGAAACGCAGGAATATGGACCCGACCTGATCTCCATCTGAATTCTTCCTCAATGCCTCTGTGTCTCTGTGGTTTATTTTTTTTGACTTAGCCCTTGCACCACACAAATAAGAGACTATATACCTATCGAAGTATAGTGCTCTTTGACATTGTGAATAAATGATGAACTGGTGCCAACCGTTACATTAGTAGCGGAATGTCTGCCGGATTATGGAAAATTGGTGACCATAGGTCATTGAAACAAAACAAAATGTAGACATTGAGGCCTCAAAAATGTGCTCAAAAGTACTTAAATGTCTACATTCCGCCGAATCGTCTTGTAATTTCAACGGCTTAAAATGTTACGGGTTGGGTGGTGCCGCAGGCACTAACTGCCGTACAAACCATCCACCCGGGCCCGTTGCTGGACCAGTGCCAGCACCGTGTCGATGATGGGGGTATCGACCTCGGCGGCGCGGCCCATTTCCTGAACCGATGTGAGCAGCGCGTCGATTTCCATGGCGCGTCCGGCGAGCAGGTCTTGCAGCATGGATGTTTTGTGCGCACCGACTTTTGATGCACCATCAATGCGGGCATCCACATCGATGCGGAAGCCGATGCCGGTTTTTTCAGCCAGCGTCTGGGCTTCAATCATCATGTTACGACAGACGGCGCGTGAGCCGGGGTCGGTGGTGACGATATCCAGCGTGGCATGGGTCAGCGCACTGACCGGATTGAAGCACAAATTGCCCCACAGTTTTTTCCAGATGTCATCGCGGATGTTGTCGCGGATCGGTGCCTGGAAACCGGCGTCGATCATCGCCTCGCTCAGTTTCTGTACCCGCTCCGACATTGAGCCGTCCGGTTCGCCCAGGGTGAATTTGTCACCGGAGTGGTGCGTGATAACACCGGGCTCGGTCAGTTCAGCGGCCGGGAACACCACACAGCCAATAGCCTTTTCCGGGCCGATGCCTTTCCACTGCACGCCGCCCGGATCAACGCTTTCCAGGTAGTAAGGCTCGTCATAGCCCTCGACAGCATAATAGTACCACCACGGCACACCGTTCTGGGCGGTGATAACAGCGGTGTCTGGGCCGATCAGGGGCTGCATCATATCCACGATGCCCACGGCCTGATGGGCCTTGGTGGCAATGAAAACATAGTCCTGGGGGCCAGCCGTGGCGGGATCATCCGTCACCGTGATGTTGGTGGCAACGCGTTCTTCGCCGCCGATGATCAGCTTCAGGCCGCCCGCCTTGATGGCTTCCAGATTTTTGTTTCTGGCAATGACCGTTACATCGTGACCCGCCAACGCCAGATCCACCGCAAGATAACCGCCGATTGCACCGGCACCGTAGACGCAAAATTTCATGATTTTATCTCTTCCCTGGAAACCCAAAAGTCTTGTTGAGGCCCTGTTTAACGCCTTGGTATGCCAAACGCCACACCCGAAATGATGGGGAGGCCTACCCCTTGGTGTAGGTCGTTTGAATAGGGTGCTATTTAACTGAGTGAAGCAAGAAGAGCGCTGATTTCCTCAACGCTATCCAGCACGTGGTCTGCCACGTCTTCCAGCTCTTCGCGGGTGCTGGTGCCGGTCAGAACACCAACGGTAAAGGCCACACCGGCATTGCGGCCGGTTTCTACATCATGCCAGTTGTCGCCAACCATGATGGCCTCACCGGGTTCGATCTCGCAGTTTTTACAGAACGCATACACCATGCCGGGTTGTGGTTTGGAGCCGTGGCCGCTGTCATACCCTGATACGAAGTCCAGATGGTCCAGAACATCAAACCGTTTCAGCATACCGGTGGCACCGGCTTCGCTGTCGCTGGTGGCGACGCCGAGTTTATAGCCCTGGTTTCGTAGCTCGGTCAGAAACGGATCAAGTGCCGTTACCGGGACGGCGGACCTAACACCGCCTTCCGTAAACTGATCGGTGATGATTTTAGCCAGGTCATCCACATCCCAGCCACCAACGTAGTCTGCCCAGTTTTCGGCAATTTCATGGTTGTTACAGGCGGCCAGAAGACTGCCCGATGCGACCCTGTTGGATGCGGCATCCCAGCCGCCGGACTCGAGCAGGCTGTGGGCCAGCGTCTGATCACCGCGCGTGGCCGTAAGCGCCGCTTGATGATTGAGCGGCATCCATGTTTGATGATAGTCAAACAAGGTGCCATCTTTATCGAATAGAATGCCACGTATTGTCATGGTTCGCACATGCCATGGCTGCCACACCAAAGCAAGAGAATATCAGATGCCTGATCATACATTTGCGAGCGAGTTTGACTTCATCATTATCGGGGCCGGTTCCGCCGGCAGCGTCCTGGCCAGCCGCCTGACGGAAGACCCGAACAACAAGGTTCTGGTGCTGGAATACGGCGGCAAGGACAATTCTATTTTTATCCAGATGCCAACCGCGCTTTCCATTCCCATGCACATGAAGAAATTCGACTGGGGTTTTATGAGCGAGCCTGATCCTGGCATCAACAACCGCCAGATCCATCACGCCCGTGGCAAGGTCATTGGCGGCTCATCCTCTATCAACGGCATGGTGTACGTTCGTGGCAACGCTGGCGATTTCGATCAGTGGGAAGACTTAGGCGCTGACGGCTGGGGATATCGGCATTGTCTGCCGTATTTCCGCCGGGCCGAAAATTCCGCCTTTGGTGCGGACGAATACCGGGGCGGGGGCGGGCCGCTATCCACCAGTAACGGACAAAACATGAAGAACCCGCTGCACCGGGCCTTTATTGAGGCTGGTGAGCAAGCCGGGTATATCAAGTCTGATGACGTGAATGGCTATTGTCAGGAAGGTTTCGGCCGCATGGACATGACGGTCAAGGACGGCGTGCGCTGGTCCACGGCCAATGCGTACCTCAAACCCGCCATGAGCCGACCTAATCTGAAGGTCGAGATGCACGCCCTGACCACCCGGATCCTGATGGAAGGCAAGAAGGCCGTGGGCGTTGAGTACCAGCAGAACGGCAAACTGATACAAGCCAAAGCGCGGCGCGAGGTTATCCTATCGGCGGGGCCGATCAATTCACCCAAAATCCTGATGCTGTCGGGGATCGGCAATGCGGAACACCTGAAAGAACATGGTATTGAGAGCGTTCATCATCTGCCGGGCGTGGGTGAGAACCTGCACGATCATCTGGAGATATGGTTTCAGCAAAACTGCACCCAACCCATTACGGTGAATGGTAAGCTTAACTTGATTTCCAAGTTCTTTATCGGTGCGCAGTGGTTCTTTTTCAAAAATGGCCTTGGCGCGACGAACCATTTTGAATCCAACGGCTATATTCGGTCGCGACCGGGTATTCCGTTCCCTGATATCCAGTATCACTTCGCCGCCGCCGCCGTTGGGTATGACGGAAAAAGTGCGGCCAAGGGTCACGGCTTTCAGGCTCACCTGGGCCCCAACAAGCCCTTAAGCCGGGGCGCGGTAACCTTGCGGTCTAAGGATCCACGTGAAGCACCAAAAATGTTCTTCAATTACCTGAACCATCCGGATGACCGCCGCGTGTTCCGCGATGGCATTCGCCTGACCCGCGAGATTTTTGCGCAAGCTGCGTTTGATCCTTACCGCGGGCCTGAAATAGCGCCCGGCAAGGACGTGGTCACGGATGATGAGATGGATCACTGGGTCGCTGACAATGCGGAGACGGGGTATCATCCCTGTGGCACCTGCAAGATGGGCACGGACCCCATGGCCGTGGTTGACCCGGAAACGCGGGTGCATGGTATCCAGAACCTGCGCGTGGCGGACTCGTCACTGATGCCGTTCATTACCAATGGCAACCTCAACTCGCCGACCATTATGATGGGCGAGAAGGCTGCCGATCATATTCTGGGCAACAATATGTTGGCACCATCCAACGCGCCTGTTTACAAGGCCGAAGACTGGGAAACTGCCCAGCGAACAGGCACACCGGAGCGTAACCTTGAGCAATAACAAAAGTGATTTCCTCGTCATTGGGGCCGGCATTGCCGGCGCATCCGCCGCCGCACGCTTGTCTCAACATGGCAGCGTCATAGTCCTCGAACGTGAAAGTCAGCCTGGTTATCACACCACAGGCCGGTCGGCGGCAACGTTTGAGCCATCATACGGTAGCCACGATGTGCGTAAGCTGATTCTGGCCAGCGAAGAATTCCTGCGTTCCCCGACCGTGGGTTACGGCGATGGCTCGTCGTTCCTGTCACCGCGCGGGATTATGGCTATATTCAGGGCCGATCAGAAAGAAGCCATGGAACGGGAATTCGAAGATGTTCAGTCTACCTCGCCGGATTTTCGCATTCTGAGTCAGCAGGAAACCCTCGAGCGGGTGCCCATTCTGGATCCAGACTATATGGCGGCATCCATATACAGTGATCTGGCCCAGGACATCGATGTTCATGCCCTGCATCAGGCCTATCTGGGGGTGATAAAATCCAATGACAGCCAGTTGATCGTTAATGCCGATGTGACGGCGATCTCTCACCATGCCTCAGGCGGTGACTGGCATGTGGATACCGCCAAGGCGGGTAGCTTCAGTGCCCCCATTGTGATTAATGCTGCCGGGGCCTGGTGCGATGTGATGGCCGAACTGGCTGGTGTGCCCGCAATCGGGTTGGAACCCAGGCGGCGTAACGCGGTGCTCATACCCGGCCCTGAAGGCTATGATGTATCGAGCTGGCCCATGCTGGGGGGATCAGACCCGGCGTTCTATTTCAAGCCCGATGCGGGCCGCCTGATGGTGTCGCCGGAAGACGCCATTCCGTCACCACCGTGTGATGCCAGACCGGATGAGATGGATATCGCCATCGCCATCGATCGGTTCGAGAACGCCACCACTGTTTCCGTAAAACGCCCTGAGCACACATGGGCGGGCCTGCGATCGTTCGTGGCCGATGAAATGCTGGTGGCCGGGTTTGATCCGGACCCGGCACACAGCGGGTTCTTCTGGCTCACAGGGCAGGGTGGCTATGGCATTGAGACCTCTCCCGCCATGTCATTGATAGCGTCATCATTGGTGCGAGGCACGGCATTCCCGGATCACATGGCTGCATTTGACCTGAGCGCGGCCGATGTGGCTCCGGGGCGGCTTAAATAACCATGACCAGCGACGATGATTTGGAATTTGATGCTGACCTGGATGATGAGGACGATACAGACGAGCCCGAAGTCATATCAGCCGGTACCAAGAACTATATCACGCCATCAGGTATGGAGCGTTTACGCGACGAGTTGCAGCAATTACGTAGTGTAGAACGCCCCAAAGTGGTTGAAACGGTGTCGTGGGCCGCTGGTAACGGGGATCGGTCCGAAAACGGTGACTATATTTATGGTAAAAAGCGCCTGCGTGAGATTGATCGGCGCACGCGGTTCTTGCTCAAACGTCTTGAGATCGCCGAGATCGTCGATCCGGCTCACCAACAGGGCATGGAACAGGTCCGTTTCGGGGCCACGGTGAGCTACGTGGATGATCAGGATAACGAATACACCGTTAAGATCGTCGGCGTGGATGAAACACGTCACGAATTGGGTGAGATCAGCTGGCTGTCACCCATCGCGCGGGCGCTGATGAAGGCTTCTGAAGGTGATTTTGTCGCGGTAAAAACGCCAAAAGGTGTTGAAAAGATTGAAATTTTATCGATTGAATATTATATTAACTGAATAATAGTTAATTACCCAAAATACCAGTCTCCTTTCCATCGATACTAAGGGCGTTTTTCTTGCCCCAATAGGCTGTTACACCATCAGCACCCATATCCGCATAGAAAGGTAGTAACTCAGTTTCACCCCTACTGCGTACAAACGGCATTTCGGGCACACCCGTGCCGCATGAGGTCTGTACCAAATCTATGGTCAGATCGAAAACCTGTCTGCTGCCAGCCATTTCGCCGAAATACCCGGTGAAATCATCCCACCCTTCATCGCGAGGGTGCATCACGCGGGCCGTGCCATAGGCCCGCACGATCAACGGGTCGCCATCAAACGCGCAGAACATGAGCGTCATACGCGGTGTATCCAGCAGGTGCGTGGCCGTTTCATTGCCGCTGCCGGTCAGATTGAGCCAAACAATCCGGTTGTCACCCATGATTTTGAGGGTATCCAGTCCTTTTGGGGACATGTTCACCCGGCCACCCTGCGCGGCGGTGGCCACAAAGAACATCTGCTGGCGTTCAATAAAGGCCCGGAGGGTGCCATTCAGTTTGTTAGCCGTTGCCACCTTTTATTCCCCTTGGCCTGTCGATGATTTGATCTGTGTGGAAAGTACGGCCACAAGAATGATCACACCGCCCAGAAACGTTGTGCTGGCGGGTATTTCCATAAAGAAGAACCAGCCAAATAGTGGTGCCAGCGGTGTTTCCAGTGCGCTCAGTAAGGCGGTTTCGCCCGCCGGGATACGTTTGACGCCTTCGGCCAGGGTGACGGACGCAATGGCAAAGATCAGCCCGAATGCCGCCAGCACGGCAAAATCATAGAGCGGAATGGCAAACGGGTCACCGTACATCATACCCAGCGGCAACAGGACGATGGAAGACATGGCCGCCGGCCCTGCTGCCGGGGTGCCTGGAAACCGCCGGTAGATCACCATCACGGTGCTCATGGCGATCGTCATCCATAGTGCCAGCAAATCCCCACGCAGGTTTGTGGCGCCGAATGAGCCCTGCACGATGATGGCAACGCCTACGATTGCAGCAGCGCAGCCGATCATAACCCGCCGTGTCATGTGTTCCTTGATCCACAACCAGGCCAGCAATGCGGCGATCAGAGGGGCGGCGGCATAGATCAGCATCACATTGGCCATGGTGGTGAGCTTGAAAGCCGGGATAAAGGCGGCTGTGCCGGACGCCCCGATGATGGCCACAGCCCAGCCGCTGCGGCCCATTGCCACGAAATCCTGCCGGAATGATCCGCGCCAGAGGATGTAGGCAACGGTAAACCCGGCGGCGAAAACCCCACGCCAGAAAATGACTTCCCAGGCACCAGATTCCACGGCCTTGGTAAAAACACCGGCTGAACTGAACACCATAGCTGATATGACAACCAGCATGACACCCGTTGTGTGCGGGCTCATGGGTGTTGCCGTCTCAATATCAGTATTATTTTCATCCTGACGCATATGCTTTTCTGCCCCTCATATCTTACATTTCTTACTGGGACGAAGTTTTAGCAAAGCACTGCTGACATCTGCATGTCAGGAGAGATGCTACTTGGCAAAACCGTACGCTGGTATGGGCGAAATACCTAATAACAGGCAACAGGATTTTGGTTGGACAGTGTTCGACCACGGGTGGCATAGATACGTGTCAGTTTGTTCAAATTCATGGAGCGTAAAATGAACTTTCAGAGCCCGGCGCATTTTACAGGCAGCAAGGCATGGGATGCTATTGATATAGCTGAGGTCGAAGGGGCTACCGTGCGTCTGCATTGGACGGACCAACCCTATATCTGGCATGAGAATGATGGGGACGAAGTCTTCGTGGTACTGGAAGGTACCGTCATCATGCATTACCGACGGGATGGGCAAGAACATCAACAACGCATGAACGTGGGCGATATTTGTCACGCTCAAGAAGGCGACGAACACGTGGCGCACCCGCAAGGGGCCGCCCGTATTCTGGTGATCGAGAAAAAAGGAAGCGTTTAGACGGTAAGTTCAGGCAACACCTACTCCGGCGGTGTAATACCCATTTCTTCCATATCGGAGTAGCGGTTACCGATCCTCGGGAAAGCCCGACCGCCGGTGGCAGCGCCCAGGACCACCAGAATCTCATCGGGACCCGGCGCATCATTAACACTGATTTCCATGGTCAGGTAATGGGACCGCAAGCCAGCGTCCTCCTTATGCATCATGGGAATTTGCACAGAACAGCCGGGACCACCACGCTTGTTGGTGAAGCTTAAGTACGCAGTACCGCCAACCGCATCGCGGAATTTGTTACCAAACCGCAGGGTGTGGATCAACGCGGAGCCCTGTTCGATTTCGCCATTAACGCCCACGATGGCGGCCTTGCCATAGGCCTCGACCGCATCAGCAGAGCCCAATTCATCCATCAGAACGCGCACAATTTCTTCGCCCAGTGGTGGGGCAACTTCGAGAATCGTTGGTTTCAGGTCTTCCACATATCCCTGTCCGGCCCACGGGTTTTCAATCACGGCGCCCACGGCGACCATCTGCACTGGCTTGTCCAGTTCACGGTCCATTTCCATGCGCATTTCTTCGACAACCTTGATGACTTTTCTGATTTTGAGGGACATGTGTGTTCTTTCAGTGAGTGTTGAGTGGTGTGTGCTGGATAACACAATAAAATCGGCCGGAACAGAGCTTCTCCGTTCCGGCCGACAGTCCTTGAGGTAGTATTTTGTCTATTCTGCAGCCACAGCCCGTTTGTCTGCAAACTTGGGCATGACCTCTTCTGTGAACTTGCGGATGCTGCTCATCACATCGTCCTGCGGCATGCAGGGGAAGTTTGACCAGACCTGCAAGTGTTGCAGGTTCAACTCATCACGCAGTTCTTCGATCTTACCGCTCACGTAATCCGGTGTACCGAACAGCAGATTGCGAGGCAGCAGGAATTCGTAGGTCAGCAGATCAAGTTTACCCGGTGTTTCGGGTAGTTCTTCGCCTGGATCCATGTGATTGCCCAGGCCCCGCCAATGCGCGATCCAGCGCAAATAGGTGAGCAGGGCTTCAGCCGCCTTGTCGCGGGCTTCATCCATGCTGTCCGCCACAAACATGTCACGGACCAGTGAAATGCCTTCGCCCAGCGGCACGTCGCGGTCTTCGGTTTCTGAACGGGCTTTCTGATAAACCTGGAAGCGTTCTTTCAGGGCCTTGACCGTGGGAATCCACATGATGGTGTTGAGGCCATTGCGCCCCGCCCAGTCGATGGAGCGGTGACCATCCACCACCTGCCACAGAGGCGGGTGGGGTTTCTGGAAGGTTTTGGGCACCACACCGATTTTTTTCAGCTGATGGGTTTCCAAATCGACCATGTTTTCGTCTGGCGGGCTCATGTCATGCTGCCACTGGAAGCCTTTGGCCGGGTACTGATAGAACTCACCATCATGGGCAAAGGCGTCTTCGGTCCATGCCTTTTTCATGATGGTCAGGGTTTCGTCGAACAGGCGGAAATTTTTGCCCTGATCGGTCAGGTCAGCATCCACGTTCATATGAATGGCTTCGCGGCCATAGACACCGCGCCCGACGCCCACATCCACGCGTCCGCCAGACATTTGGTCCAGCATGGCAATGTCTTCTGCGCAACGAAGCGGGTTCCAGAACGTAACGATGTTGGCAGCTTGCCCCAGTCGGATTTGCTGGGTTCGTGCGGCCAGATCAGCACACATCATGAGCGGATTAGGACACGCGTCCATACCTTCATGGTTCAGGTGATGCTCGGTGAGCCAGATGGAATCCCAGTGGTTTTGATCGCAGTAGACTGCGATCTCACGGGTTTCATCAAGGATTTGAGTATAGGGACGATGGTCCCAATTGGTGAGATTAGCAAAATAGCCGAAACGCATAGCGTCGACCCTCCTTTCAGTTGTTTCGTTTGATGCGTTAAATTGCATGAAACGATGGACTAAAAACAAAGTCGGACACCTTTTAAGGCCGCTGCCCGAAACTCGGCCTCACTGATTTTCTTATAAACCCACAATTCGTTTATGGCTATAAAAATCTTTGCCTGTGTTTTTACGGTGGAGATAAGGTTCGAAAACTGATTAATTCCTGTCAGTTGTCATTGACCTATCAACCCATCCGGAGCAACGCCCACCATGGCGGAAGGCACCACCCGTACCGAACAACCGGCCATTGAACAACCAGCTCGTGGCGATGAATGCGTTCTATTGCACGATTCCCTATCGGTTGAGGCTGGCCAGTACCGGGAGCCTGGGCGCGGGTCTGTGGTGTTCAGTGATCCGGTACGCATTATCACCTGCCAGGATGGTGACGATGTGGCATCCGCCTTTGCGGCCATTGAATGCGCTACGGATGAAGGCCTTTATATAGCCGGTGCCTTTGCCTATGAGCTTGGCTATCACTTAGAGCCAAAATTAACCGCGCTTGCACCGGTATCGGATGATGCGCTGTTCCAGGTTGGTGCTTTTCGATCCATGACACGGCTTAGCCCTGAAGAGGCAGACAGTATTATCGCTGAGCGGGCGCAGCGAGGTGGGGCACCTGTGGAGACAGACCTCCACTACCATATGGACAGTCCGGCCTACGACAAAATCATGAGCCGTTTGCATGATTATATTTTGGCAGGCGATATCTATCAGGCGAATTTCACGTTCCCCCTGAGTTTCACGTGGCCGGGTGATGTGTGGCAGTTGTACGGATTGGCGGCACCGTTCCAGAAAGTGGCGTTTAGCGCTGTGGTTGATTTGCCGGGCTATAAACTGGCGTCTCTATCGCCTGAGCTGTTCTTTCGTAAATCCGGCGGTACCATCGAATCCAAGCCTATGAAGGGCACCATGCGACGCGGAGCCACACCGGACGAAGATGATGCATTGCGTGAAGCGCTGCACAATGACCCAAAGAACCGGGCCGAGAACCTGATGATCGTGGATTTGATCCGAAACGATCTGGGACGTATGGCACAGCTTGGCAGTGTGGCGGTGGAAAATCTGTTTCAGGTGGAAACCTACAGCACATTGCATCAGATGGTCTCCACCGTGCGGGCCGAGGTTGAGGGCGTACCGACGGTACACGATATCTTCAGGCACCTGTTTCCCTGTGGCTCGGTTACTGGTGCGCCAAAAATTCGCGCGATGGAAATTATTGCTGAATTGGAAACGGCCCCACGGGGGGTCTACACCGGTGCAATTGGTTACGTGACGCCGTCGCATGATATGTGCCTGTCCGTTCCCATCCGCACCATGACCCTGCGTGAGAACAGCGAAGTATCCATGGGTATCGGCAGCGGCGTGGTGGCGGATTCCAGTGCCGCGGGGGAATATGACGAATGCCTGTTGAAGGCTCGCTTCCTGAACGATGCCTTGTCCGACAATGAACAAACATCAGGCCAATCACTAGGCCAATCACCGGGCCTGATCGAAACCATGCGAGGTGTTGATGGCACCGTGCCATTGCTTGACCATCATCGGGCCAGACTGCACGGCAGTGCAGCGTCCCTGGGTATTGTATTGGATGAGGGTGCGATCTGGGATGCTGTAGCAGAGCATGCCGCCGGGCGTTCAGATGAACGGCGTATCCGGTTGCAGCTGAATGCGGATAGTACGTGGCGCGTGGAATCATCCCCCCTGGGTAATCCTTCTGATAGCTTGCCTGTAGTGCCCGTGGTGATTATCGGATCCGAACGTGTGCAATCAACGGATCCGCTGCTGGCCCACAAGACAACGCGCCGGGCGATGTTTGATCGCGCACGGCTGGCTCTGGCTGACATCGAAGGTGGCTTTGATGTGCTGCTGTTTAATGAACGGGATGAGTTATGCGAAGGGGCAATCAGCAACGTGTTCCTGATGCTGGATGGTCAACTTGTGACGCCTGATCTGGCGTGCGGTTTGTTGCCCGGTGTTATGCGCGCGCGCGTGATGATTGAGAAGGGTGCCGTGGAACGGGTGTTGTATGAAGGTGATGTGCGCCGCGCCGAGACCGTGTACCTCAGCAATGCGGTGCGGGGCCTGATGGAAGTCACGTTAGCGGGTTAATCGAGCGAATTCTTCGAACAAAAAATTAACACGGTTGAGGGCCTTCCTGCCTTGCTCGTGATCTGTGTCATCGATAACAAACTGCATGGCAGTCTCGGTAGCACTGTAGAGACGAAAAGCCGTTTCCGTGGCCGGCGGTGCTCGAAACATTTCATAATTGGCATAGCCGCCCAGAAAAGAATCATCCAGTAGACCCTGCTCATCCAACCCCATCAGTTCCAGCGTGGGCGGACCGATCAGCGCGCTACCCCAATCCATGATACCGGCAATGGTGCCTTCGATAGATGGCAGGGTCTCGGCGCCGAAGTTCATGTGCAACAAGGATGTGCGGCGGTCCGGCCATGATAGATGCGCCAACAACTCCTCCGTTGTGGGCAAGGTGAAATCACGTGGCGTCAGGCGTGTGATGGTAATGGCCCGATCCACAATGGCCGTGCTCAACATCCTTTCCAATGGCTCCCCCCGTTGGGCGATAGGCTCGAACGCTGGTGGGTTCATCGCGTGCAATCGGTTAAGGACGGCGCCCAAAAAGAATGCATCGGGTACCGTATGATCATCTTCCAGCCAGTCGATTACGATGAAGTCTAACCCATCAGGCCCATGACAGGATTTTCCGTGTACCTGGGGCATGGGGATGCCATGGGCGCGGCAATGGGTTATCAGCAATGCCTCCTGATCAATGATGTCGCGGGCACTTGTGTACCGGCTATTGGTGCCGCCTAGTACACGTTCATGGGCAATTTTGGCGGCCAGCAAGCGGCCGTCTTCCACCGCGCCGCCCAACACCGTAAATTCTGTATCGCGCCGGATCTGGCACATGTCTGTCATGACCAGATGCGGTAAATCTGCTGCCAATTGCTCGGCCACTTGTCTGCCCAGAATATCCATGCCCCATCATTATATGAGGGACGGACACCTGCAAGATAAAGCTAGAGACCGATCGTCATCCAGGCATCCACGATGGCATCGCTACCGCCATCAGCAGTGGGGCGGGTGCAAGCCAATGTGATATCAACGAGCTTCTGGCCGCCCTGTTCACGGATATCGCTAACGACCCCGTCATAGACCAGTGGATCACCGGGCCAGTAAACATTGCGGAACCGCGCCTTGAACGACTTCACATGGTCGGTGCCGACCCAGCGTACACCGTAACTGGATAGCGTGCTGGCCTGATGCATACCCAAACCGAACACGGTGGGGTAGCCGAAGGACTGTGCCCAGGGCACATCATAGTGCAGCGGGTTATCTTCGCCCTCGGCACCCTCATACCGAACCATGTCTCGCATGAGCAGCGGCCCCGCATTGATCGGCCCCGGGCCTTTACCCACAGCCAGTTCGTTCGGGCTTTGATGGCACAGGCCTGCAAGCGGGTCTGTGCCATCAATGGTGTCGTAGTGTGGCTCGTAAGTCGGAATGGCTACATCCCATGCTCCCTCATCCGGTGCATTGGTTGTGGTCACGGTGGTGGATCGTTGTTCAGCGACCAGAGCGCCCGCTTCATCGTGATAGGTCGTGAGCATAACAAGGAACGTCAGATCACCGCCTTGCGACCCTGTTTTGGTGGTCACGTTTTCGACGGAACTGACGCACCGCAACCGGTCACCGGCGCGGGGCAGGGGGGCATGAAACTCGAATGATTCTTCGGCGTGAAGGGGTACGGAGAAATCGTGATCGATGGTCTCGAACACCGTGCCACGGGGGCGCTCCATGGTATAGCCCCAGGTGTAGCCAGCGGTGATCAGGAATGTGGGCGGAATAACCGGATTGCGGCCTTCCAGATAAGCCGGAATGGGAGCATGGGATGCCTTGGCGTAGTTACGGATGGCACCGCGCTCCACATCCATCTCGTACTCGGGGCCGGTCAGGCCGATAAAATCCTGTGCGGGCATGGTCAGGTTCCTCTCAAAAGAACGGCCAGTGCATCAACAGCAACGGCGTTTCCGTCCGTGGTCACAATAACCGGGTTCACGTCCAGTTCGATGATATTTGATCCGTGCTGATCGGCGAATGTTGCAACTGCTTCAATGGCTGTTCGCAACCCTGTGGCGTCACGGGCGTGCAAACACTCCAGCGCCTCATCCACATCGGTATCGGTAAGGGGCATGAGCAAGGTGACGAAATTGGCCTTTGCCTCGGTTTCTGTACCGCCTTGGCCAACCATCATAACAAGGCCCATGGCGATATCGCGTTTCAAACCGATGATGAATTCACACATCCCACCGGTAACCATTTGCTCGACCAAAAACTGAGGGTTCGAAACTGTACCGGCCACCGCTGCGGTGATCTCAGCGACCGCACCAGCCACCGCCTCGGCGGTTTGCAGGTTCAGTTTTACGCCACCCATTTGATCTTTGTGGGCGATCTGATCGCTGAGAATTTTGACGACCACCGGATAGCCCAAGTCATCTGCGGCGGCAGGTGCATCTTCAGCGGTACCGACCCAGCGCCGGGGCAGGGGCATACCGCAACCCTCCAGCAAGGCCTTGGACTCTTGCTCATCCAGCATCTGTGGGGTACCTGATGCGGGTGTGCCTGCCATACTCATAAGCGCCGGTGCCGCCGTGGGGCGGCTCAGTGTTTTGGCACACGCCGCCGCCGCGCTGAATGCCTTCATGGCGTCGTCATATCCACATAAGGGTGCTACGCCGCCAGCCAACAGGTGCTTGCGTAAATTCACATCAAGTCCTTCAGGCAGGATACCCGCTACAACACAGGGCAGGCCGGTTTGCTCGCGGGCCTTGATCATGGCATCCACACTGGGCAGCCACGGCTTATCCATCCCCAATCCGGCGCGCGGCACATCCATGATCATGGCAACCAGATCGGCGCTGTCGGATGCCAGATCCACAAACGTTTGTGCAATGCCGTCTATATCATCCATAGCCATAACCGTACTGGAACGGAACGGCAGGTTCAGATCGAGCGGGTTGGCTACGGGCACCGTTTCCGGTAATCGGTCAATCAGGCGTTCTCTGTTTTCGGGTGTGGGCTGATGCAACTCGATCCCCAATCCAGGGGCGTCCGATACGATCATGCCATTCAGGCCACCGGAATAGGTGATGGCGGCAAGACGTGGTCCGGCGGGCACACCACACACGCTGAGCAGCTTGAGGGCTTCTACCATGGCCTTGGGTGACGAGACTTGAGCGATGCCATAACGCCGGGTAAAGGCTTGCCAGATGTCGCTATCCACCACCATCGACGCTGTATGGCCCTTGGCAACAACAGCACCAGCGGGCGTATTGCCACCCTTGATGGCGATCAGCGGTACACCCATTTCACGCGCCCGGTTGCAGGCAACACCGAGCGCGTTGCCATCATCCAGACCTTCCAGATAGATACCAATAGCGTTGACCCGCTCATCATCCAGCACGCCGTGGATGATATCGGCCACGCTGAGCATGACCTGGTTGCCGGTACTGATGCCATACCCCAGCGGAAAGGCCTGTTCCACGTTGGTGATACCAAATACGAAGGCCCCGCTTTGCGAGATAATGGCGCAACCTTTTCCGTTTGGATTGCCTGGTCGTTCCATGAAGTTGTCGGCCCCCCACACAGCCGCCCCGTCAAACATGTTAATCATGCCCATACAGTTGGGGCCGAGCACGACCATGTCGCCGGCATGCTCGATCAGCTGTTGTTGGATGCGGGCGCCGTCTTCGTTCATCTCGGCATACCCGGCTGACATGCACACGGCACCACCGGCACCCATCTCGCCAAGCGCCTTTATGGCGGCTACGGTACGTTCAGGCGACAGGGCCAGAAGAGCCACATCCGGGGCCTCGGGCAGGTCGCTAATTTCACGCACGCAAGGGATGCCACCGATCTCATCACGGTTGGGGCTGACCGTCCACATCTCGCCCGCATACCCGGCTCGACGGCAGGCCGCGATGGAGCCTTCGCTTTGAATGCTGCCCACAAAGGCGATCTGCCGGGGGCGCAGGAGGCGGGTGAGATTAGCTTGCATGCTCATGATCTGACCGTACCCACAAGTTGAACCTGAGGAAATTGAATTTTGGTTGTTGGAACAACAAAAATTGCTCTGGGTGAATATAAGATTGAGCACACGTTCTGGACAGTCTCCTGGGCGGGTCGAGAGGCCGCACACGTAAACGAATGTCTACATTTACGGCAGACATTTGACGACATTTGCAATTATTTTTCTTCAGAAAGGTCAAAAAGATGCTTTCTAACGCATTGATTTTATTCAGTTTGTAGACATTTTCTTACGGTGCCGCAGATTTCATGTCTACGGCTCTTCATTATTGAATAAAATTGTAATCTGACAACGCTACAGGGAATTGCTTGATGGCGAATAATTCTAACGAAGTAGTAGATTATGATCATTTACGCCGCGTTTTTCGTTCTATTTCGGAAACTCTTGAAAATAGGAACTAAATCATAAAATAAGTCAATTGTCAAGCTCGCTGTGCCGAGTGACAGCTTCATACATATAGTCGCAAAGATGTGATCAATGGTTATCCTTTCAAATGGTGATCATCTGATAGTACTTCTTGTATGGTGACAGTCCTTCTCATTGACGACAACGATGAACTACGCGAACTCCTGCGCGATGGTTTAAAGGCGACAGGTTATCAGGTAATTGAAGCGACCAATGGGCGGAGTGGCTTACCTAAATTTTACGAGAGCCATCCTGACCTGGTAATTACCGACATCGTGATGGATGAGTCCGAAGGGATTGAGGTTCTTTTATCCATTCGGAAATCGACCCCTCAAATACCAGTTATAACGATCTCCGGCCACGCCAGATACCTGGATGCAAGCCGCGAACTCGGCGCGATAGCAACCCTGCTAAAACCATTCGCGATGTCAAAACTACTTTCCTGCGTGGAAAAGGTAATTGGTAAGTAGCCTCACAAATTATTGTGTTCGACCCAGTTCAAAATCCGTACAGCCAGTTCAATTCCAGGGGGCCGACATCTTATCACGTAGGCATCTGACCTTTATCGGCATCATCTGTGCCAAATGATCGGCCAAGCACCGCCGTCGAATCCTCCGCTATGGCTATAGCTTCACTTAGGATCGGCAAAATATGCATATTGTTTGCTAGCACGTGCTCAGCCTGTTCACGCCCATCATTGCTCATGTTCGAACACCGAACTAGAATATCATTTCGGATTGTTCGCAGGGCATCTTCCAAACGTAATCCGGTGGGATTCGTATCTGATATCAACATTTTTGTCACGGCAAGTACTCCGGCCAAGGTTAAGTAGAGCGCAATCCTATTACAGTATGTGTCGTGAGCGGAAGTATTTACAGCATTGTGAATTTAACGGCCGAAAGTTTTGTAAGGGCGCTCGGAGACAGCGCCAAAATCTCACCCACATCGCCGCTCCCCGGCCAGTTCTCCATCGCCGTGCTACCTTTTATCGAGGTATCGAGGCAACCCGAGTAGAATTATTTCGGCGCCGGGCATACAGAATACATCATCGGGCTTGCTGGGGCTGTCTACCCTCTTCATAGTACAGTCCGCACGCTCCGGGCATTGATGAGCAGTGAAACTCAGGGTGAAGCGCTGACAGGAAAAGGGGACTGTGTTGCTTAAATCCGTTGTGCTGAAGATTGAGGATATCTATGTTCCGGCCGCCCGCCGTAAGGAACTTGACCCGAACAAACTGGAAGACGTTGCCGAGCAGATACTGGAAGAACACGATGACCGACCAATTCAGGTGCGCAAGGGTGATGGCCGCTACGTTCTGGTCAAAGGCATTCACCGTCTGGAGGCTCACCGGGCCCTCGGAAGTACGACCATAGAGTCTTATATCGTCAGCGCCGTGCAGCATTAAAGTGCATTAATCTTCAGAGGCCATTGACTTTTAAGGAGAATGCCCTATATACGCCCCATACGTTTTACATATGTTCTGGCTTACCTAGATGATCGGTACGCTGTTTAGCTTAGTTATCCCCTAACATTGTGATCGTTAAATAAACCGCATTATCACATGGTGTGAGATGCGAAATCATAACGCCTGTTAGAAGGAAAAATAACTATGGCTACTGGTACTGTAAAATGGTTCAACCCAACCAAAGGTTTTGGCTTCATTGAACCCGAAGATGGCTCTAACGATGCATTTGTTCACATTTCTGCTGTTGAACGCGCTGGTTTGGGCACGTTGAATGAAGGTCAGAAAGTTTCTTATGAACTTCAGGCCGGTCAGAACGGAAAATCTTCCGCTGAAGATCTGAAGATCGTTGACTAATTAAGACTGCCGCCGTCCCCGACGTTGAGTTGGGGACGGCAGCTTTTAATCGCCGGAAATTGAGGGCAGAATACTATTTGTCTCAAAAATTTCGAACGTGCGAAAAAAAATACTTCAACACCACCCTCAACAATATCTGATGGAACACTGATGGCTAGAACGCCCAACTACAGTTTCGAGCGCAAAGAGCGTGATAGACTAAAGGCCGAGAAGAAGGCCAAGCGCGCCGCCGACAAGAAAGCGGCTCGGGAAGCTCAATCTGAGTCTCCAGAGGGCACAGAGTCCCCAGAGGCCACAGAGATCAGCGATTCGTCCGAATAAAGTGACGTTGAGAATTTAACATTATCCCCATCCGAGTGACGTGCACAGGTGCCGTCGTCCAATGACTGAGTCCATATGCCTTATGGCGGACTTCTCGGAACTTAAATACAAACAGCTTATGAAGCGCCCGGCCTTGGTCTGGAAGCGCCCATCATTGAAGTGTATTAGTTCCGACTTGATCTGACACCGCACCCTTGAACGGGTGAGGGTTACCGGTTTTGATGGCGTAAATAGTGCTGGAAAGGGACCCATACAGCAGAGCGCTCAGATAAAACAGCATGCACCCGCTTGTGACCACATCCAGTCGGGCTTTGTTCTTTTCTGAGCACGCATCGTAGATCAAATCCATGCGCACATGATCACCCAGTTGCATGGAATAGGCGCCGCCCAGAATATAATAGGCGGCCATAGTGAACTGAGCCATTTCAACGCACCATGACAGGGGAATATTGATGATGTTTCGGGTAATGGCATCAAGCAACAAGGTGCCGATCATCACGAAGATCAAATACATGGCGGCGCGTCCCACTTTCGTGGACACGTAATCAACGCATGTGACGTACTGGATAATGATTTTTGGCATGCTCTGGTTTATTGCCCTCGCAACAGTACCGTCCCTTATATTGTTCATATTATTTGATCTACCTTGCTTCATTAAAAAAGGTGCTGTCAAGGTTGATCCTGAAATATTTTTTTCTTATCGTTTACATTATGGCAATATCTTTTCAAACGTGCCTATTATAGATGCCTGTACGACCTGTTTCAGGAGATACGTTCACCCATGGTCAGACTCCAGACGCTCACGGTGGCGGAACGTATCCGCAGCAAGTTCGAGACGCTGACCCGCGCCGAACGTCAGATCGCCAATACCATGATGGAGAACTATCCAGTGTCGGGTCTGGGTAGTATTACGGCCATTGCGGACTCCTCCAATGCGTCCACGGCAACAGTCGTCAGGTTGGCAAAAAAGTTGGATTTTGGTGGATTCCCGGACATTCAGGTGGCGCTTCGACGGGAAGTGGAAGCGACTATTTCCAGTCCGATCACCAAGCACAATCAATGGGCTGACAGCGCGCCGGATAGTCACATGCTCAACAGATTTGCCGAGTCTGTTATGGAAAACATGCGCCAGACTTTGCATCAGATTGATCCCGAAGAATTCAATGCGGTTGCGGTACTTCTTTCAGACCGGAAGCGCCATGTTTATGTGGTTGGCGGGCGCATAACGCGAGCGCTGGCAGATTATTTTTATACTCACATGCAGATGGTGCGGGATGGGGTGACGCTGCTGACCTCCAGTTCCAACACCTGGTCGCACAATCTTCTGAATATGCAGTCCGGCGATGTCCTGGTCATGTTCGATATTCGTCGTTATGAGCGCGACGTGTTGCGATTGGCGGAATTGGCGAGGTCGCGGGAATTGGAACTGGTGCTGTTTACGGATCAATGGGGATCACCGGCGGCCAAATTTGCCTCGCATAGTTTTCATACCCGCACCGAGGTGCCGTCAGCCTGGGATTCATCCATCATGCCGCTTTTCATCATTGAATCCCTGACGGCGGCCATCCAGAACCTGTCATGGGAAGAATCAGAAGATCGCATGAAAGCGCTCGAAGTCCTGCTGGATGAAACAGGCATGTTTCGGAAGTTCATTTGATGACTATTTCTATCGTATTCTATCAGATACGATAGTCCTGATTACTCAGCCGCCTGGGCGTCTTCAACCTTTTCCACCCGCGCCGCACAGAACTTGAACTCGGGGATCTTGCCGAACGGGTCGAGCTTTGGATTGGTCAGCACATTGGCTGGGGCTTCTGCGAAACAGAACGGAATAAAGACCAGGCCTTCGGGTTGGTTGGGGTTCTGGCGAACCGTCAGCGTAATGGTGCCACGTCGCGTGTGAACAGCGGCCATATCGCCAGCTTCAATCCCTAAACGCAGCATATCGCTACGGTTCAGCGAGACAACGGCTTCCGGCTCAAGCGCATCCAGCACCGTGGCCCGGCGAGTCATGGAACCCGTGTGCCAATGCTCCAGCATCCGACCCGTGGTCAACACCAGCGGATATTCATCATCAGGCACCTCATCGGGCGGGATGATGCTGGCCGGCACAATCTTGGCCCGGCCTGACGCGGTCGGGAAACCATCGATGAAGATAACCGGATTGCCGAAACTGGTTGGATCATCACAAGGGTAGGTGACCACATTTTCGGTCTCTAGCCGTTCCCAGGTAATGTTGTCCAGTGACGGCATGGCCAGTTTCATTTCGGCGAACACATCGGCGGGGCCGGTGTAGGTCCAATCAAGTCCCAGACGTTTGCCCACTTCCGTAATGATCCACCAGTCGTGGCGGGCATCGCCCGGCATGGGCACGCATTCACGTACCATCTGGACCTGGCGGTTGGTGTTTGAGAACGTGCCAACTTTTTCAGCATGGGCCGAAGCTGGCAACACCACATCCGCATGCCATGCCGTTTCGGTGAGAAAGATATCCTGTACCACCAGGTGATCCAGCATAGCCAGCGCCTGACGGGCATGGCTTTGGTCCGGATCAGACATGGCCGGGTTTTCACCTTCCACATACATGGCTTTGATAGTGCCATCGTGGATGGCGTCGATGATTTCCACCACCGTCAGGCCCTTCTTGGCATCAAGATCGGTGCCCCACAGTTCTTCGAACCGTTCACGTACGTCGGCGTTTTCTACGGATTTGTAATCTGGATAGCAGATGGGAATCAGACCAACGTCGGACGCGCCCTGAACGTTGTTTTGTCCACGCAATGGATGCAGACCTGTACCGGGGCGACCAATCTGACCGGTAATTAGTGCCAGCGTGATCAGGCAACGGGCGTTGTCTGTTCCGTGAATGTGTTGGGAAACGCCCATGCCCCAGAAAATGATGGAGGCGTCGGATTTAGCATAAGTCCGAGCCACTTTGCGAAGTGTATCCGGATCAATGCCGCAAATCTCGGTCATAGCCTCAGGCGAATAATCCTTGATGTGATCTTTCAGCGCATCAAAGCCTTCGGTGTTGGCTTGAATGTACTGAACATCATAAAGCTCTTCTTCCACGATGGTGTGGATCATGGCGTTCAGCATCGCCACGTCTGAGCCCGGCTTGAAGTGCAGGTGGTCGGTGGCATAGCGCGACATCATTTGACCACGGGGATCCATGATGAAAACTTTGGTGCCTTGCTTGGCCGCCTGTTTGAAATAGGTCGCCGCCACCGGATGGTTCTGCGCCGGGTTACAGCCAATGGCGATAACACAATCGGCGGTTTCAGCATCGGTAAAGGGCGCGGACACAGCGCCAGAGGCCACACATTCCATGAGCGCCGCCACAGACGACGCATGGCACAGGCGTGTGCAGTGATCCACGTTGTTGGTGTGGAATGCGGTACGGATCAGTTTTTGGAACAGGTAAGCTTCTTCGTTGGAGCCTTTGGCTGAACCGAACCCGGCCAGACCTTTCGGGCCTTCCGATTCATAAGTCTTTTTCAATCCACCAGCGGCGGCATCCAGGGCTTCATCCCAGCTTGCTTCGCGGAATACGGTTTGCCAATCGCCATCCTTGATGTGTTGCTGCCAGTCTTTTGGCGCATCATCACGCCGGATCAATGGCGTGGTCAGGCGGTGTGCGTGGGCGATATAGTCATAGCCAAACCGACCTTTGACACACAGACGATTTTCGTTGGCGGGGCCTGAGCGACCGTCAACTTTGACGATTTTGTCATCCTTGATGTGAACTTTGGTCTGGCAACCCACACCACAGAACGGGCATACGGTATCAACCGTGCGGTCGGCATAAACTGTCCGGGTGCCTTTGTCGTCCAGCAGGCTTGCTTCCATCAGCGCGCCGGTTGGGCAGGCCTGAACACATTCCCCGCAAGCTACGCAGGTGCTGTCACCCATGGGATCATTGAAATCAAAGGTGATCTTCGATCCACTCCCACGAAAAGACATGCCGATCACGTCATTGACCTGAACCTCGCGACAGGCGCGAACGCACAGATTGCAATTGATACAGGCATCCAGATTGACAGCCATGGCCACATGACTGTTGTCAGCTGACGGCTTGCTTTCAGCGGCGGCGAACCGGGATGCGTCCACACCAACTTTATCGGCCCAGTTCCAGAATTTAGAATCAGGGTCGTGAGATGTGGCGCGCTCAGGCTGGTCAGCAACCAGCAATTCGAACACCAGTTCACGGGATTTCTTGGCCCGTTCGGACGCCGAGTTCACAACCATGCCTTCGGTTGGCATGCGGATACAGGAGGCGGCGAGAACGCGTTCGCCCTCAACCTCGACCATACAGGCGCGGCAATTGCCGTCACCACGGAACCCGGGTTCCGGTGAATAACATAAATGTGGAATTTCAACGCCTTCACGCTGGCTTATCTGCCAGATGGTTTCATCGGCGCCGGCCTCGACTTCCTTACCGTTCAGCGTGAATTTGATTTGGTCCGTCATCACACTTCCTCCGGGAAAAATTTCATAACGCTCAGCATGGGATTGGGGGCTGCCTGCCCCAGTCCACAGATCGATGCATCCATCATAACGGTTTTAAGCTCGTTCAAAAGATCAACGTCCCACTTGTCTTTGGCCATGAGGCCAGCGGCTTTGGCGGTTCCATTGCGACATGGTGTGCACTGACCACAGCTTTCATCTTCAAAGAACCGCATGAGGTTCAGAGCCGCGTCTTTGACGCTGTCTTTTTGCGATAGAACAATAACGGCGTGGGAGCCAACGAAACAACCCAACTCGCCCAACTCGCCACCGAAATCAAGCGGTAGATCGCCTTTTGATGCAGGCAATATCCCACCCGATGCGCCGCCGGGCAGGTAGGCGTTGAATTCATGCCCCTCGGCCATACCGTCGCAGTAATCGTTGATCAACTCTCGCACCGTCACACCAGCCGGGGCCAGTTTAACGCCCGGACTTTTGACCCGGCCTGAAACCGAATAGGACCGGAAACCCTTGCTTTCGCCTTTGCCCTGGCTGCTGAACCACTCGGGACCATTGTTCAGAATGTCGCGAACCCAATACATGGTTTCGATATTGTGGGTCAGGGTGGGGCGTTGGAACAGGCCGCGTTCAGACGGGAAGGGGGGGCGGTTGCGGGGCAGGCCGCGCTTGCCTTCGATGGACTCGATCATGGCTGATTCTTCACCGCAGATGTAGGCACCGGCACCGCGCCGAACCTCAAGACCGATACCGCCGGTCAAACCTTCGGCTTGAAGGCGGGCAATTTCTGATTCCAGAATATGGATGATGCCGGGGTATTCATCACGAATGTAGATGTAGACCGTTTCAATCTCACAGGTCCAGGCCGCGACCAGCGTGCCTTCCAAAAACTGGTGTGGGTTCCGTTCCAGGTAGTAGCGATCCTTGAACGTACCAGGCTCACCTTCGTCACCATTGACGGCAAACAGGCGGGGTTTGGGTTGATCACGGACGATTTTCCATTTGAGACCGGATGGGAAACCGGCGCCACCCAAACCGCGCAGGCCTGAGTCCTGCATGGTTTTGACGATATCCTCGGCGTCCATATCACCAGCAAGGCATTTGTTCAGCAAAGCGTAACCACCATCCGCCACATAGGCGTCATAACCCACGTAGTCGGTTTTGGCGGGGTGCACGTCACCGGCGTCAGCGGTCGACAGCAGGCCTTCGGCCGTGGCATGACCAACGTGGTTGTGGCCCACTTCGGCAACCGGTGCACTATCACAGCGACCCATGCAGGGCGCACGGACCACGCGCACGTCATCGGGAGCCTTGGCCGCCAGTTCTTCCATTAATTTTACGGAGCCCGCCATTTCACAGCTGAGCGAGTCACAAACGCGGATGGTGATGGGGGCAGGGGCGGTTTCACCTTCCAGTACGATATCGAAGTGTGCGTAAAACGATGCCACCTCGTAAACTTCTGACATAGAGATTCCCATTTCAGCCGCCAATGCGGCCAGATGCTGGGCGGATAAGTGGCCGAATTTATCCTGGATCAGATGCAGATGTTCGATCAGCAGATCACGCCGACGGGGACGATCGCCCAGCAATATCTGAATGTCCTCAGATGCCTGTGGGTCAACCTGGCGACCCTTGTTGTATATAGGCGCTTTGCGACGGCCTGAGCCAGGATGTATCTTGCGTCCAGCATCTGATTTGTTCATACCGCTTCCTATTCACAACACTCGCTGTTTAGAGCAAAAATTTCACGCCGAATATGACGTGCCCGTCGACCGTAGTCACTCACAAATGCATCCAATTTTATGCGTTTCAGAAAAAATATTACCAATCGCGTGCTTTTTGGTATACCAGTTGTGGGCCTTGGTATACCAAAACTGATCCAACTGCCGAGTCCCTGTATAGTGAGCCTGTGGTTGATTCGTGTTTAGCCCCGCATGTGAGGGGCAGCATTCCTCAGGCGACGTAACAGATATTGTAAGGGCCTTGTTCGTGAATACTCTCAAAGTCGACCCGATCGATACCAACTACAGCCTCAAAGAGCGCATCCACACATCGCTTAGGCAGGCGATTTGTGACATGAACGTATATGAGGAGGGCGTAAATCTCAGGCTTGATGAGCGCAAGTTATCCGAACAGCTGGCCACCAGCCGCACGCCAATTCGTGAAGCGCTCGCCCGTTTGGAACAAGAAGGGCTGGTTCGTATCGTGCCGCGCAAGGGCGTTTATATTGTTCGCAAAAGCAAGGCTGAGATCATGGAAATGATTACCGTCTGGGCTGCACTGGAAAGCATGGCCGCACGATTGGTTACCCAGCGCGCCACTGATGCCGATATTTCTTCGTTGCGTACGATTTTTGCGACGTTTGATGACGGCGAAGTTCGTGCCCATATCGACGAATATTCAGACGCCAACATTTCCTTTCACATGTCGATCGTTGACATGAGCCAGTGTGAGTTACTGAAAAGCATGACCAGCAACATCCTCATGCACATCCGCAGTATCAGGGCGCGTACAATTGGCGATTCTGATCGGGCAGAGCGGTCCATTATTGATCATATGCACATTATTGAAGCCCTGGAGCAACGAGACGCTGATTTAGCCGAGCGTTTGACACGGGATCACGCCCTGGGATTGGCAAACCATGTGGCCCACAATGTGACGTATCTGGATTAGGTCGCGTCCTACCACTTTCCGGTTTCTTGCCCGAATACAGGTGGGAATTCCTGCTATTTGTCGATCTGGCCAACTGAATCGTCTTGGCTTGGCCCGTAAGAAAATATCCTAAATTCAAATCCTTAAGAACAATTCCGCAAAAAAAATGCCTGAAAACGAAATTACTTGTTCAAAATCGTATTTTTCACTGGTATACCATATGCCAATGAAGGTGTTAAAAATAAAAACATCCGACGAACAGGCACTGACGTTTGATTTTGGATTTGGCTAAATAATGTTTGTTCCTGAGGAAGCTCTTCCGATACGATTATAAGGTGAAATGGCTAGGGGGGTGGATCATTTTTCAGCCCTTGGATAAACAAACAACAAACTGGGAGATTACGATGAAATTTGGTAAAAAACTTCTGGGTCTCGGTGTTGCTGCTGCTGTTGGCATTGGCATGACCGTTTCCTCCGTCGCGATCAATTCAGCGGAAGCTGGTTGGGCGCCTAAAAAGCCTATTGAATTCGTCATTATGGCTGGTAAAGGTGGCGGTGCCGACAAGATGGCTCGCCTGCTTCAAACCGTTATTGAAAAGAACGGTTGGTCCTCCAAGCCACTTACGCCAATCAACAAGCCTGGTGGTTCCGGCGCTGAAGCCCTTGTTCACCTGAACAATGCTTCTGATCCTGATCACACCATCATGGTGACACTGAACAGCTTCTACACCACGCCAATGCGTCAGCCGAAGCTGGGTGTGAACATCGAAACATTCACGCCGATCGCACGTATGGCTGAAGATACCTTCCTACTATGGGTCAACAAAGATTCTGGTATCACGAATGTTGAAGAATTTGTTTCTGCTGCCAAAGCCAAAGGTGGCGACTGGATTATGGCTGGTACAGGTAAACTGTCAGAAGATAACCTGCTGACCGACTTCCTGAACGCTGCTTACGGTCTGGACATGAAATATGTACCGTATAAAGGTGGCGGGAAAGTTGCCAAGCAGTTGGCCGGTAATCACGCTGACTCAACCGTGAACAATCCTTCTGAACAGGAAGGTTTTTATGCTGCTGGCACCACTGTGCCGTTGGCTGCCTTCACGGATAACCGCCTTGCCATGTTCCCCGACGCGCCGACTTTCGGTGAGCTGGGTAAAGACTTCGTCTACTACATGCAGCGTAGTGTTGTGGGCGCCCCCGGCATGAGTGCCGGTGCCGCTGAATACTATCAGAAGCTGTTTGCCCAGGTGTTCGCATCTGAAGAGTGGTCTGCCTATCGTACGAAGAAGAGCCTGCAAGGCGACCTTCTTCAGGGCGACGCTCTGATGAGCTATTGGATGAATGAGCGTGATGTTCATGAAGCCATGCTGCGGAAGATGGGAGCCCTCGACTAATCTAGTCGAGGCACTCAAAACAACTATTTGGTTGTTGTGGATATTACAGAGAGGCCGCCATCATGAAAAAAGCAGAAATAGTAATGACTCTCATGATGGCGGCCTTTTCTGCATATCTTATGTGGAAAAGTGCTGAGCTCTCCGTTGGCTGGGTTGAAGACGAAGGCCCAGGAGGTGGCGCATGGCCTTTCTGGCTTTCCGCTATCATGTTTGGGACTTCGGTCTGGTCCCTCATACGGTGCGTTCGCGGGGCGAGCCTGCCTAGTCAGTCCGACGAGCCGTTCATGGATGATTTTGCGCTCAGATCCTTTCTACAGGTTGCTGTCCCGCTTGGTATAGCGCTGGCCCTGATCCACGTTGTGGGGATCTACTTCTCGATCCCGCTGTTTATGATTTATTACATGCGTTTCCTGGGGAAACATAAATGGCCGCTGACGCTGGCTGTGTCGATCAGCACACCCGTCGTTACGTTCTTCTTCTTTGATATAGCGCTGAGAATCGTGCTGCCCAAAGGATACACTGAACCCATGTTCTACCCCCTGTATGACATATTCTTGTAAGCGCTACTGACCTAAGCACTACTGACCTCGAAACTGGTACTTGAGCAACATAAGGCATCCTTAATATGGAACTCCTTGGAAATCTGGCGGATGGCTTCTTTATTGCGTTTGAGCCGCTAAACCTCGGTTTAATGATTGTTGGCGTCATCGTTGGCTTGTTCATCGGTGCAATGCCGGGACTTGGCTCCGTAAATGGTGTGGCAATCCTGCTGCCCATGACATTCCTGGTGCCGCCGACCTCGGCTATTATTTTTCTCGCTGCCATTTATTACGGCGCTATGTACGGGGGCGCCATCAGTTCGATTATGCTTGGCATACCGGGGGCGTCCACGGCGGTGGCGACCACATTTGACGGTCGCCCGCTGGCCCTTAAAGGCGAAGCTGATAAAGCCCTGATCGGCGCGGCTATGGCGTCCTTCGTTGGTGGCACCATATCAATCATCCTGTTTACCTTGTTCGCACCGCCTTTGGCCAAGTGGGCTTTGGCATTCGGTGATCATGAACTGTTTGCGTTGATGATGATGGCGTTTGCTACGTTCGTCGGTCTGTCAGGTGATGATATTCCCAAGACTCTTTTTTCGATCTGCATCGGCCTTGTGCTGAGTTCCGTTGGTCTCGACATTATGAGTGGTGAGCCACGTTTGGTGTTCTTTGACATTATCGGCTTTATGCACGGCATTAACTTCCTTGTGCTGGCTATCGGTGTGTACGGTATTGGTGAAATGCTGTGGACTATCGAGACCACACGCGGTGAGCCTGCGATGTCGAAAGCGAAGGTTTCCGTTGAGCGCGTGGTATCAAACCTGAAAGAAATTTCCAACACATGGGTTACGGCCCTGATGGCATCTTTCGTTGGCTTTTTTGTGGGCATCCTGCCCGCGGCGGGTGCAACGCCGGGATCATTGATGTCCTACGGCTTTGCGAAGACCTATTCCAAAACTCCGGAAGAATTCGGCAAAGGCAAAATCGATGGTGTTGTGGCCCCTGAAGCGGCGAACAACGCGGCATCAACGGGTGCTATGCTGCCAATGCTGACACTGGGCATTCCGGGTTCTCCAACCACGGCAATCCTGCTGGGTGGCATGGTGATTTGGGGTCTGGTTCCCGGACCGATGCTGTTCATTGAACAGGAAGAATTCGTGTGGGGGCTGATTGCCTCGCTGTATGCGGCCAATCTGTTTGCTGCTGTTATCAACATCGGTTTTATTCCCATGTTCCTGTGGATGTTGAAAATGCCATTTAGCATTTTGGCACCGATCATTTTCGTGCTGTGCATCATTGGCGGCTTCGCACCAACGCAAAGCATGCATGACGTTTGGTTGATGTACGGCTTTGGTGTGGTTGCGTTTTTGATGCGGAAACTTGATTACCCCTTGGCACCGGCGGTGTTGGCGATCGTGCTTGGGCCTCTGGCTGAACCTTCATTAAGGCAATCACTGCTGATCTCAAATGGTGATATTACCTCATTCTTCACTCGACCGATTTCCGGCACCTTTATGGCTTTCGCTATTTTCTTGCTGGCGTTGCCCATTATCAAAGCTGTACGGGCGAGGTCGGCGAATAAAGGTTCTGCGTCGGCGTAAGCACGCCTGAATTCGCGGTACTACATTAAGGACGTTCAAAATGACTGACAACGAAGGCACTCCCGACGCTTTAACGGACGGCTTTCACCTTCTGATCGACGCGTTGAAGCTTAATGATCTGAATACAATTTATGGCGTACCCGGTATCCCGGTGACCGATCTGGGGCGAATGGCCCAGGATGCGGGTATTCGGGTATTGTCATTTCGCCATGAGCAGAATGCCGGTAATGCGGCTGCCATCGCAGGCTTTCTCACAAAGAAACCGGGGATTTGCCTGACGGTTTCAGCGCCGGGTTTTTTGAATGGTCTGACCGCATTGGCTCACGCCACAACGAACTGTTGGCCCATGATCCTGATTAGTGGTTCGTCCGAACGCGAAGTCGTCGATTTGTTACAAGGCGATTATGAAGAGATGGATCAACTGGCCATTGCCAAGCCTCTATGCAAAGCCGCCTATCGTATTTTGCATGCCGAAGATATCGGAATTGGTGTGGCGCGCGCTATTCGTTCTGCTGTGTCTGGCCGTCCCGGCGGTGTTTATCTGGATATTCCGGGCGCCCTGCTTGGCCAAGTCATGGATGAAGCCGAAGGGGCCAAATCTCTGGTTAAAGTCATTGATCCCGCACCAGCCCAAATTCCGGCCCCAAGTGCTGTATCGCGCGCCATTGAAGTGATGAAAGGGGCCAAGAAGCCGCTGATCATCCTTGGCAAGGGGGCGGCGTATGCGCAGGCCGATGAAGTGGTTCGTGAATTCGTTGAAACCAGTGGCATGCCGTTTCTTCCCATGAGTATGGCAAAAGGCCTGTTGCCTGATAATCATCAGCAATCAGCCGCTGCCGCCCGGTCCATGGCGCTTAAAGAATCCGATGTGGTGATTATGGTTGGCGCGCGCCTCAACTGGCTGTTGTCGCATGGCAAGGGCAAGCAGTGGGGTGATGCCCATTCCACCAAGTTTGTCCAGATCGATATTGAGCCCAGAGAAATGGATAGCAACGTGGAAATCGCTGCACCGTTGGTTGGCGATGTGGAATCGTGTCTCTCTGCATTGTTGACCGAAATGGGCAGCAGTTGGGAGAAACCATCTGAAGACTGGCTTGGACCGTTGAGCGTTAAGAAAGAATCGAATTTGGTCAAGATGGCGTCCAAACTGCTGAACAACAGCAATCCTATGGATTACCATGCGGCACTTGGCGTGCTGCGTGAAATTATCGCTGAACGTCCCGATGCCATGCTTGTCAATGAAGGCGCGAACACGCTTGATCTGGCACGCTCGATCATCAACATGTCCAAACCGCGCAAGCGTCTCGACGTTGGCACCTGGGGTGTCATGGGCGTGGGGATGGGCTCGGCAATCGCGGCGGCCGTTGAAACCGGTAACCCTGTGTTAGCGATTGAAGGCGATAGCGCGTTTGGTTTTTCCGGCATGGAGGTTGAAACCATCTGCCGATATAACCTGCCGGTTTGTATCGTGATCTTTAACAACAACGGTATCTACCGGGGGACGGACGTGAATACGTCGGGCGGATCCGACGTTGCCACAACCGTGTTTGTGAAAGACGCGCGGTATGATCAGATGATGGAAGCGTTCGGTGGTGCGGGGGCCTATGTAACCAGCCCGGATGAGCTGCGCCGTGCTGTAAACGAAGCCATGGATTCTGGTAGGCCAACGCTTGTAAATGCGGTGATTGATGAGGCGGCTGGTTCCGAAAGTGGGAACATCGGCAGCTTAAATCCGCAAAGTGTCGTATCAAAAAAATAAACTAAGGAGATCAGGTAAATGGAGAAGGCTCTTTCAGGCGTCAAAATTCTGGATATGACGCATGTACAATCGGGACCGACTTGTACGCAGCTGCTGGCATGGTTTGGCGCGGACGTGATTAAAGTCGAGCGACCCGGTGTAGGCGACGCTACGCGCAAGCAGCTTGTAGATGTACCTGGTGCCGATAGCCTTTATTTCACGATGCTTAATCACAACAAACGCAGTGTGACACTTAACCCCAAGTCTGAGGAAGGTGCAAAAATATTCACCAAGCTCATCGAACATTGTGATGTGATGGTGGAAAACTTCGCGCCGGGGGCTCTGGACCGTATGGGCTTCACCTGGGAGCGTATTCAGGAGATTAATCCGCGTATGATCTACGCATCGGTCAAAGGCTTTGGCCCCGGCGCGTATGAAGACTGCAAAGTATACGAGAACGTGGCCCAGTGTGCTGGCGGGTCCGCATCTACCACCGGCGATCTGGATGGCTTGCCTTTGGTTACAGGCGCGCAGATTGGCGATTCCGGCACAGGCCTTCATTTGGCCCTTGGTATCGTGACCGCATTGTACCAACGCACGCATTCAGGCCGCGGTCAGAAAGTTGATTGTGCCATGCAGGATGGCGTCCTGAATTTGTGCCGGGTTAAATTACGCGACCAGCAACGCCTTGCCGCAGGCCCGCTCAACGAATATTCGCAAGCAGGCAAAGGCATTCCCTTTGGTGATGCCACACCGCGCGCCGGTAACGATTCAGGCGGTGGCCAGCCGGGCCGCATTCTGAAATGCAAAGGTTGGGAGAACGATCTCAACGCCTATACGTACTTCATCACGCAGGAAGCGGCCTGGCCGGCTGTGTGCGATGTTATCGGCAAGCCCGAGTGGAAAGAAGACCCTGACTATTCAACACCAAAAGCACGCCTGACACGCCTTGATGAAGTGTTCGCCGCTGTTGAAGCGTGGACAATGACCCAGACCAAGTTTGAGGTTATGGCCGCCTGTAACCCGGTTAATATTCCGGTTGGCCCCATCCTCAGCATGAAGGAAATCGCCGAAGACGAAAGCCTGCGTAAATCAGGCACCATTGTGGAAGTGGACCACCCCGAACGCGGTAAGTACCTGAGCGTCGGCAATCCCATCAAATTGTCAGACTCGCCTAGCGACGTCGTCCGCTCTCCCTTATTAGGTGAGCACACGGATGAGATTTTGACTGAGATCGGCCTGTCTCCTGAAGACATTGCCGCCGCGCGTGAAGGCAAGGCAATCTAGGAGCTAAACACATGCGAATTATTCTTATGGGCCAACAGGCTTTCGGCAAGGCAACGTTGGAATCATACCTTGATCGTGGTGAAGATGTGGTCGCTGTGTATTGTGCACCCGATAAAGAAGGCAAACCCATCGATCCCGTGAAAGAGTTCGCGTTGGAAAAAGGTTTGCCGGTGTATCAGCCAGCCAACTTCAAGGACGCCGACGTTCTGGACGAAATGCGGGGCCTGAATGCTGATCTATGCGTGATGTCGTTTGTCATTATTTTCGTGCCAGAAGAAGCCCGTGATATTCCAACCCATGGCTCTATCTGTTTCCATCCATCCCTGTTGCCGCTCCACCGTGGACCCAGCTCTATCAACTGGCCTATTATTGGGGGCTCAACCAAGTCAGGCCTTAGCATTTTTTGGCCAAATGACGGGCTGGACGAAGGCGAAATCCTGCTTCAGAAAGAAGTGGATATCAGCCCGGATGACACCCTTGGGTCCGTTTATTTTGACAAAATATTCCCGCTCGGTATTGCGGCCATGGGCGAAGCTGTTGATATGATCCGTGACGGTAACCTGGTCAAAGAGGTGCAGGACGAAAGCAAGGCAACCTACGAGTCCTGGTGCAAGAAATCAGACGCCGAGATCGATTGGTCCAAGCCGGTTGATGAGGTCTATAACCTGATCCGGGGCACAAACCCGCAACCGGGTGCCTGGACCACTATCAATGGTGCCGAAGTAAAGATTTTTGATTGTGAAAAGTCGTCGGAAACCGGTGGCGCGTCAGGTGAAGTTATGAGCGATAATGCCAATGGTTTTACGGTCGCGGCACCCGGTGGTCACATACTAGTCAAGCGGGTTAGACCCGATGGATCTGGCAAAATCCCCGCCAGTGAACTGGTCGCCAACGGCGGGGTTTCCAAAGGCGATGTTTTGGGGCAATAATCCGTCCGCCAACCCAAAGCCACCAAGTGGGCGAGTTTGGAGAAATAATTGTCGTATACGAGCATGAACAAGCACCTTGAAAAAGGTGTTATGCCGTACTGAACATTTTCACGATCCGCGTTTGTCGAATTCGGATTTATCTGTTTACCCAGTAGGGGAGATTACTATGCCTAAAAGCGATATCGAAATCGCGCGTCTCGCGACCATGAAACCGATTGCCGAAATCGGCAAAAGACTTGGAATTCCAGAAGAATCCCTTCTTCAGTACGGCCCCACAAAGGCCAAAGTCTCATTTGATTTCATCGAAGGCTTGAAAAAGAAACGCGATGGCAAGTTGATCCTGGTGACGGCTGTAACGCCGACCCCGGCTGGTGAAGGTAAAACCACCACATCTGTTGGTCTGACCGATGGCCTGAACAAAATTGGCAAGAACGCCATGGTTGCCTTGCGCGAACCATCACTGGGCCCATGCTTCGGCATGAAGGGCGGCGCTGCTGGTGGCGGTTACGCTCAAGTGGTGCCAATGGAAGACATCAACCTGCACTTCACGGGTGATTTCCATGCTATTGGTGTTGCACACAACCTGCTGGCTGCACTGATCGATAACCATATCTATTGGGGCAACAAGCTGGACATCGATACACGCCGGGTGAGCTATCGTCGCGTTGTTGACATGAATGATCGCTCCTTGCGTCAGATCACGTCATCACTCGGTGGTGTTTCAAACGGCTTCTCCCGTGAAGACGGCTTCGACATCACGGTGGCGTCTGAAATTATGGCCATCTTCTGTCTCGCCACAGACCTGAACGACCTAACCGACCGCCTCGGCAAAATCGTTGTCGCCCAGACCCGCGGTCGCAAGCCGGTTCTGGCCAAACAGCTTAAAGCAGCAGGCCCCATGGCCGTTCTGTTGAAAGACGCGTTGATGCCGAACCTGGTACAGACGCTGGAAAACAATCCTGCCTTTATCCATGGTGGCCCGTTCGCCAACATTGCGCATGGTTGTAACTCTGTTATTGCCACCAAGACGGCGCTGAAACTGGCTGACTATGTGGTCACGGAAGCTGGCTTTGGTGCCGATCTGGGCGCCGAGAAGTTCTTCGATATTAAATGTCGTAAGGCTGGTCTGAAACCTTCTGCGACGGTTGTTGTTGCAACGGTTCGCGCCCTGAAGATGCACGGTGGTGTTGCCAAGGGGGACCTGGGCAAAGAAAACGTGGCCGCTGTGAAAGCCGGTTGTTCCAACCTGGCCCGTCACATCAAGAATATGAAGTCATATGGTGTACCGGTGGTGGTTGCCATCAACCAGTTCGTCAACGACACCAACAAGGAACTGAATGCCGTTCGTGCCACGGCCAAGAAACTGGGCGCTAAAGCTATCGTTGCCAGCCACTGGGCAAACGGTGGTGAAGGTACGAAAGAACTGGCGACCGAAGTGGTCAAGTTGGTCGATAGCGGTAAAGCCAAGTTCAAGGTGTTGTACCCGGATTCCATGTCGCTTGAGAATAAAATGCGTACAATCGCGCAGAAACTCTACGGCGCCAAAGATATCGCTTTCGATGGCACCATTGCCAAGCGGTTCGCTGAATTGGAAGCTGGCGGGTATGGCAAGTTCCCGATTTGTGTAGCCAAAACCCAGTACAGCTTCTCCACCAATCCAGATGCCAAGGGCGCGCCATCGGGACATATTGTTCCGGTTCGTGAACTGCGGTTGTCGGCCGGTGCTGAATTCATTGTGGCTGTCACAGGCGACATCATGACCATGCCTGGTCTGCCCAGCAAACCTGCGGCCAACAACATCTACCTGAACAAAAAAGGCCAGATCGAAGGCTTGTTCTAGCCCAAGCAATGCAAGGTACGGGGTCATGGGCCTATCTCTTATGACGCGCTCATGACCCAGCCTTCATTATCAACCTGATTGTCATCTGATTATTCTTGAGGGCCGAGGCAATCAGTTTCGTCGTGAGCCATATGAAAAGGATCAGATTATGAGTATTCGCACGATTTTGGCCCCCGTCCGGGGCGACGGAAAAGGCGAGAGTGTGTTAGACCACGCCCGTGTTGTGGCAAACAGATTTGATGCCCATATTGATGTCATTCATGCTCGCGCCCGCGATCAGGATTTGATGCCCTACGGGGTTTTAATGACCGCTTCTATGAAGCAGGCCATTCTGGATGCCTCTAGTGCACAATCAGAAACGGAAGAGCAGCGTGTTCGTGACATGTTTAACGAATATTGCGAAAAGGCTGGTCTGACGATTGTTGATTCAGGCGCCCTTAATCAAACATCAAACACCATCTCGTGGCGGGAGATTACCGGAAAACAGGCCGGTATCATCGGTGTTCACGGTCGACTTGCCGACCTGATTATTGTGCCCAAGCCGGGTACGGAATTAGGCCACAATACCCTTGAATCTGCGTTGATGAATACAGGCAGCCGCACCCTCATGTGCCCCGATGGCCCGGTTGGTAAAGTTGGCGACCGGATTGCGCTTGCCTGGAATGGCAGCATCGAGTCGGCCCGTGTGGCAAAAGCAACCCTGCCGTTCTTGAAGAAAGCATCCAACGTCACGATTGTTACCAATGACGCGGATGGCTCATCATCAGGTATTCCGGTAACGGACCTGCAACGTATGTTGGCACGTCAGGGCGTCGACACCGAGGTTCTGCCCTTCAATGCTGGCGATGATATCGGGGCTAGTATTCTGGGCGCGGCCAGCGCTGCGATTACTGATTTGTTGATTATGGGGGCGTATTCGCACAGCCGCCGCCGTGAGATGATCATGGGCGGCGCCACACATGAGATTATCGAGCAGGCTGAGCTACCGGTTCTCATGCTGCATTAAAAATTAGAAAGATAGAGACCGCGATATATGAGTGCATCAATGCCTGAAACAATGAATGCGATCGAAATCACAGATGGCGGCGGTGCGCCTGATGTGCTGAAACCCACAACTCGCCCTGTTCCTGAACCGGCAGATGGCGAGGTCTTGATCAAGGTTGTGGCCGCTGGAATCAATCGCCCGGACGTATTGCAACGTCAGGGGGCCTATCCACCACCACCGGGTGCGTCGGATATTCCGGGTCTTGAGGTCGCGGGGCATGTGGTTTCTGTGGCAAGTGACGTAACAGACCTGGCCGTTGGTGATGCGGTCATGGCGTTGGTAACAGGCGGCGGCTACGCGGAATACTGTACAGCACCCGCCCTTCAGTGTTTGCCTATTCCGGGTGATCTGACCATGGAACAGGCCGCGGCCATCCCTGAGACATTCTTTACCGTTTGGAATAACGTGTTTGATCGCTCCGGCCTACAGCCCGGGGAAAGCTTCTTCGTACACGGCGGAACATCCGGCATCGGCACGACGGCTATCCAACTGGCAAAAGCTTTCGGCTCACGCGTGTTTGCCACGGCAGGGTCTGCGGAAAAGTGCCAGGTCTGTGAAGATCTGGGTGCAGAACGCGGCATCAATTACCGTGAAGAAGATTTCGTCGCGGTGATCAAGGAAGCAACAGGAACTGGCGTTAATGTCATCCTCGACATGGTGGGCGGCGAATACGTTCAGCGCAATATCAAGGCCTTGGCCCCTGATGGCAGGCTTTGTTACATCGCGTTTCTGAACGGATCAAAGACCGAGATCGACCTTATGCCGTTGATGCTGAAACGCCTCACTCTTACGGGGTCCACGTTACGGGCTATGCCAGTGCCCTATAAAGCGGCCATTGCACAGAACCTGCGAGAGAAGGTATGGCCATTGATTGAAGCGGGAGACGTTGGTCCAGTCATGCACGCCACCTTCCCATTGGATCAGGCCGCTGCGGCCCATACGCTGATGGAATCCAACAAGCATATCGGCAAGATCGTTCTGACGATCTGATGCGGTTGCAGGTGGCTTTGCTCTAGTTCATACGCTTGGGGATATAGCTGGCGATTGCACCAGCCGCCATCATGCAAACACCTGTCACGGCAAACACACCGGCCAGCGGGAATATGGCCAGCACCCCAGAATAGATGCCCGGAAACGCCAGGCTTGATACAGGCCTGTAACTGGCAAACACCGTGGCCATTTCTGATCGTTCATAAGGATGAACGGCCCGGTAGAACAATGTATTGCCCACGGCATCGGTTGCGACGGCAAACAGGCCAGCAATCAGAATGGTACCGATCGTGATATAGGGCTCATCCATGAGGGCGCTCGCCACAATCGTGACGATGCCGGTGCCAAAGTACCCAATATAGAGAATGTGCCGAATGCCAATCCGTTGTACGAGGCCACGCCATAACGGCGCAGACATAACAAACAACGTGGTCAGAGATACCAACGCCCCCCCCATGGTCTCGCCCAAACCGGCGGTCACACAATAGATAGGTACATAAATGAAAATCATGGTCCACCAACCGCTACGCACAAGCGAAAGTACGTAAACTAATCGCATTCTCGGTTGGGCAAAAAAACGAGGCAAGTACCGGATGGGGTTTGTCACCGGTATGCGGCTTGTGGCGAGTGTGGGGTGATCGACGAACCGCAGATACAGGAAATAGGCAGCCAGGATCAGAATGACCATGCCACCAGCTATAAAGGGGGCCTCCGGTGCAACGGCGTTGCGAAGGTACACGCCCAAAAATGGTCCCACGCACCACGAAAATGCCAGAAAGAACATACGAACAGGCTCAAACCGTCCGAAATCCCGGCGCCGGATATGCTCCATCATGTAGAGGTTCAGTGTCACGTCTATGCATGACGCGGCAAACAGATGAATGGCCATGCCGGCGCACAGGGACCATATCTCTCCGTGGGTGAACAGCGCCATGCCGATAAGCCCGGTTATGATGCCCATCAGGAACGTGCCGCGTCGCCGCATCTTGCTGACTAGCCACGGTACCACGAGGCTCATGGTCACACCGGAGATACCCAGCACAAAGAAAAATACGCTGACATTTTGGGCTGTGCCAAACTTTTCGAGCGCCATCAACGGCACAGCCGTGACAATGATGGAACGCGTCATGGGTTCCAGCAAAAACAGGATGGAAAAGGCAGGCATGGTTGGGCGGCCAAGCGCGCCGATCAGGATCGGTATGTTGTACAATATGGGCAACAGCCATCTTCCACCAATTGAGACAAGAATTCACCCTAGCGGCCAATCAAAGGGACACCTAACGAGAATTCACCCGATACGTGGAGAATTTTTCTTGTTGTTCAATGGGTTGACGTATGGGGGCTACTTTAAGCGTTTGGGAATAAATTTAGCCAGCAAGCCCAGGGCCACCATGCTGGCACCGGATGCGATGAATACGGCGGGCAGCTCAAATGAGCGAAGAAGCAACGAGAACGTACCCGGAAATACCATTTGAGAGGTGTATCGGTAGTTGGCAAACACGGTTGTCATCTCGGCCCGCTCGTACGGATGAACGGCGCGCAGGAAAGCTGTGTTGCCCACCGTATCAATGGGTACGGAGAACAGAGATGCGCCAGCCAGCATCGCCACCCCAACCCAGGGCGTATGAAAGAAAAATGCAGCTGCCATGGTCATTATGCCAACACCGATATAGCCAACCATCAGGGTCAGTCGAAATCCGTATCGTCGGCAGAATGGCAACAAGAGCGGTGTGCACATGACCAGCATGGCACCCGCTGACGTCAGGCCGCCCGCCATATTTTCGCTGAAACCTACGTTGATCACATAGATTGGGGTATAGATGAAGAACATGCCCCACCAGCCCGACCGACCCACGGCCAGAACCCATGCCAACGTCAGGCGCGGCTGGCTGTAAAATCGCGTGATATACGTGATGGGATTAGTGACTGGTTTGCGTTTTGTGTAAACCGCCGGATTTTCTGTCAGTCGCAGGTACCAGAAATAACCGAGCAGGATGATGGAGAACGTGCCGCACAGCGCAAACGGTAGCCACGATGCTACTTCATTGCGCAAGAACACGCCCAGCCAAGGTCCAACTGTCCATGCAGCACCCGAATAGAACATACGCACAGGTTCAAACTTACCCAGTTCCTGGCGCGGCACGTGGTCCATCATAAACAGACTGATGGCCACTTCCAGACAGGCACCGCCAAACAGATGCAGCAGCATGCCACCAACAAAAAGATCAAACTGCCCGGTGCTGAACAGGGCCATACCCACGGCGACGCATGTGGTGCCCAGCGTGAGCACCCCGCGCCGGGTGATCTTGTTCACAAGCCATGGTACAGCCAAAGAGGCCAGCAGGCCGCTCAAGCCAATGCCTAGATAGAGCATGCTGATCAGTTGTACATCGCCAAGGTGCTCATAGGCCGCCAGCGGCACAACGGTAACCAGCATCGCGCGGGAAAGGTGCTCAATGGTATAGAGCGTCACAAACGTCGGTGTGGTCGGGCGGTTAAAGGCGTGAAGCCACACAGGGACGTGAAGATTGCGCATGTGGGGTAGGGGCTCCGAACTGGCGGCGAATCAATATACCATAGACCTCTCGCCCCGAACTCAACAGAGAAAGAAATTAGAGCCGGCGACAAATCAGATTGAGGTTGCCAGTTTCATCAACGCAGCCACACTGGCGCGGCGGGAAAACCGGGAAAGACAAACCAGTGTATCCCGGTTACAGGCGCGTAATTCTACGATGGGCACCATGGCACAACGTTCGTCACCGCCGATCTCGCGGTCGAACAGGAACCCCGTGCCAAGCCCATTGGCAACGGCCTCGCGCATAGCTTCGCGTGTATCCAGTTCCATCACGATGTTGAGTTCCAGCCCACCGTCTTTCAGGTGCCGTTCCAGAATGCGCCGGGTGTTGGACCCTTGCTCACGCATGATGATCGGCGTGGCGCCCAAATCCTGCAAACGGATGGGGTCCCGCTTCGCCAGTTTATGCCCCGGCGGCA
>Ga0233427_10000269_pt1 | contig 68212 bp, 65 predicted proteins | sample SI_118_April2016_5_FD_179885 | JGI IMG/M metagenome (GOLD analysis project Ga0233427, IMG submission 179885) | Seawater microbial communities from Saanich Inlet, British Columbia, Canada - SI_118_April2016_100_MG | ecosystem: Environmental > Aquatic > Marine > Inlet | place: Canada: British...
GTCATGTATTTGCACCAAGTAATATTGAGATGGCAAAAATTGCACAAGCACTATCGTATGGTGCAAACTATATCGCAGTAGATGGTACATATGATGATGCAAATAGAATTGCTGCACAAATTGGTGATTCCAAAGGAATTGGTATTGTAAACATTAACATGCGCTCTCACTATGTTGAGGGATCTAAAACATTTTCATTTGAAGTTGCAGAACAACTTGATTGGACAGTACCTGATCAATTAATTGTCCCTGTTGGAAGTGGTGCAATGCTTAATGCAATTTGTAAAGGATTTGAAGAATTACAAACTGTTTCATTACTTGATGATGTATCCAATATGCATATGATTGCAGCACAACCACATGGATGTGCACCAATTGTTGATGCATTTAAGAAAAATACTAAAGAAGTTATTCCAGTTGAAAATCCTGATACTGTTGCTAAGAGTTTAGCAATTGGTGATCCTGGTGATGGAAGATATGTCTTGAAAAGATTAGAACAGTATAATGGATTTGCAGAAGAATGTAATAATCAAGAAATTTTGGATGCTATACTTCTTTTGGCTCAAACTGAAGGCATATTTACAGAACCTGCAGGCGGTGTATCAATTTCTATATTACAAAAAATGGTTGAACAAGGTAAAATTGATAAAAATGATAAAGTTGTGTGCTATGTTACTGGTAATGGTCTGAAAGCAACTGAATCAATTATGCAAGTACTGACAAAACCAACTGTTTACAAGCCAAACATTAATGAAATCTCCGCGGTGGTTCAATAGATATGGCAAATATCACATTTACAATTCCTTCAGTACTAAATGCAGGCGGTGGTGAGAAGAAAATTGAAATCTCAGCAGATTCTCTTCAAGATGTATTCATCAAAATCTCTGAAATTCAGGGTGATGATTTTAAACGACGTGTTTTAGAGGCTGATAACACTCCACGTTCATTGATTAATATCTACATTAATGGGAAAAATGCAAAATTTGCTAGTGGAATGGATACTCCATTAAATGATGGAGATGAAGTGTACATTTTACCTGCAGTTGCAGGAGGTTCTGAGGATTTATCATCCAAAGAACTTGATAGATATTCACGTCAAGTAATGCTTGAAGAAATTGGATTTAATGGACAACTAAAATTAAAAAATTCTAAAGTTTGTGTAGTTGGAACAGGCGGACTGGGTCATCCAATAATTACTAGATTAACTGCAATGGGAGTAGGTACGTTAAGAATTGTTGATAGAGATGTAATTGAATTATCTAATTTGCATCGACAAACTCTATTTGATGAAGATGATGTTGGACAAGTCAAGGTTGAAACAGCAGCAAAAAAATTAAGAAAGTTAAACTCTGAATGCAACATTGAAGCACTAACTGTTTCAGTAAATGATTACACTGCACTTGAAGTTGTTGAAGGATGTGATGTTGTAATTGATGCACTTGATTCAGTTAATGCAAGATATGCCTTAAACAAGGCTTGTGTCAAATTTGGAATTCCTTTTGTAACTGGAGCTGCAGTAGGAACATCCGGACAAGCATTTACAATTTTACCTAAAGAAAGTGCATGTTACTATTGCATGTTTCCTGCACTTGATGAGGATACAATGCCAACTTGTAGTATTGAAGGAGTACATCCATCAATACTTTCTATAATGGGTGGAATAGAAGTTGCAGAGGCTGTAAAAGTGATTACTGGAAAAAAACCAAATTTATCAAATAGAATTTTGCATATTGATTTAGAAAATTTAGATTTTAACAGTACACGAACATTTAGAGCTGACGAATGCCCTATTTGTGGAACCGGAAAATTAGAAGTTGTTGAAAAACAAGAATTAATTTTAGAAGAATTGTGTGGACGTAACAGAGGAAAGAGAACCTACTCTATTACTCCAACTGAAACTTTTGATTTAGATTCTGCAAGTGTTTCTGCAATTGCAAAAGAAAAAGGATTTTTAGTTGAAAATTTAGGTGACTTGGGACTATCCATGAGAACTAATGATTTATCTGTAAATTTCATGAAAAGGGGTTCTGCTGTTGTTGTTGGTTCAAAAGATGAATCTGATGCAATTACATTATACAAAACATTATTATCCAAAAATTAGGTAAAATCTAGAGATTTAGATAATATCAAAAATTTCTAATCTGTTTTAACTTTTTAAATTTACAAATTGTTATATTGTTTTTGAATATCTAGAATTTCATTGTTAGATATTGAAACAATGAATAAAATTGACAGTCATGGAATGTATAAAATATATGATAAATGGCCTGAGATTGCACGAAATGCATATGAATCTAATTTAGGATCGATCGATTTTAAAAATATTGATCATATAGTTTTTGCTGGAATGGGAGGTTCTGGTGCAATAGGAGATTTATTTGCATCAATTTTATCAAAAACTAACATACATGTTTCTGTTGTCAAGGGATACTTCTTACCAAAAACTGTTGATAAAAATACATTAATTATTGCAATAAGTGTATCTGGTAATACTATTGAAACATTAACAGTGTTAGATTCAGCAAAAAATCTTGACTGTGGTATTATTGGTTTTTCTTCAGGAGGAAAAATGGAAGAATTTTGTCGTAAATATAAAATAAATTTTAAAAAAATTGATTTAATTCACTCACCCCGAACTTCATTTGTAAATTTTTCATTATCAATAATAAATGTATTAAATTCAATATTATTAATTGAGAAAAATCATATATCTGAAACAATCAATGAATTAATAAAACTTCGAAATAATATATGTTCACAAAATCTTTCAGATTCAAATTCTGCACTTAGTTTAGCTAATTTTATTTCAGGAATTCCATTAATTTATTATCCTTATGGTATTCAATCATCTGCAATTAGATTCAAATCATCAATACAAGAAAATGCAAAAAAACATGTAATGATTGAAGATGTTGTAGAAGCATCTCATAACGGAATAGTGGCATGGGAAAAACCATCTATAATTCAACCAATTTTATTGCGAGGATATGATGATTCTAAAAAAACTAAAGAAAGATTTGATATAATTAAGGAATTCTTTGATAAAAACAATATCAAATCCAAAGAAATTACTTCTGTTTCGGGAAATATTTTGACTAAACTTATAACATTAACCTATTTATTTGATTATTCATCAATATATCGAGCAATTTTATCTGAAGTTGATCCAACCCCTGTATCTTCTATAAATTTTATAAAAGATAGGATCTGAAGATTTTTGTTCTTCATAATTTATACTAAAATACATGTCTGAAATTGTTTCAATAATTATACCTGTATACAATTCTTCACAATTTCTCAAAGAATCATTAGAATCAATAATTAATCAAACATATTCACATATTGAAATTATTTGTGTTAATGATGGATCTACTGATAATTCTCTTGAAATTTTAGAATCATATTCTGATAAAATTACTATAATATCACAGAAAAATCAAGGATTGGCTTCTTCACTAGATGCTGGAATAAAACAAATGCAAGGTAAATGGTTCAAATGGTTTTCACCTGATGATGTGATGTATGCTCATGCAATAGAAACTTTAGTAAATATGGCAAAAAAATCTCATAATACAATTATCTATTCTAATTGGGAAATAATTAATGAAAAAGGCAATAAATTAAGAAATTTTTCTGAATCAAACTACAATGAATTATCAAATTTTAATTATAACGTTAGATTATTGGATGGACAATTAATTAATGTGAATACAACGCTAATACCATCATCATTATTTGATAAATGTAAGATTAGAAAACTTGATGATCCTGTAGCAATTGATTATGATTTTTTTCTACGTTCAGCATTATTTTTTGAAATTAAATTTTATTTAATTTCAGAACCACTGATAAAATATAGAATTCATTCAAACCAATTATCTCATAAAAATATAACAAAAACCCTGAAATATATTTCTGAGATTAAAAATGAAATTTTACAGCAACTTGATAGTAATATTCGAGATAGATACATCAATGAATTGAAACAATATCAAAAAACAAAACCTCTCAAAAGAAAAACATTGGAATTTGGTATGAATTCACTCACATCAAATTTTTCCTGGGCTTCTGATAGGCTTTTAACCTTTTATCTTAATAAAATTCGTAGAAGTAGATGAACTAATTTAATAACACTTTTTATCTTTAAAAATAGTTTATCTAAAATACATGCAATCACCAAAAGTTTCTATAATTATAGTAAATTTTAATGGCAAAAATCTTCTTGAAAAATGTCTAAACTCTTTATTTAAAATTGATTATGATAATTATGAAGTAATTCTTGTAGATAATAATTCAACTGACGAATCCGTTGAATTTATTCAAAAAAACTATTCTTCTATAGTTCTCATTCAATTAGATTCAAACAATGGATTTGCAGAGCCTAATAATATTGGTTCAAAAAGTGCAAAAGGAGAATATTTATTATTTTTAAATAATGATACAGTTGTAACCCCTAATTTTATTTCTGAAATGATTAAGGTAATAGAAAATAACAAGGAAATTGGAATTTGTCAAAGTCTTTTATTGAAATCAAATGACACGGTTGATTCAAGTGGTGATTTTATTGATGAGTTAGGTGTTGTATTTAGTTCAAAAAAAATTCCTAATGATATAGAAAAAATATCCAGTGCAAAGGGAGCATCATTATTAATTAGAAAACAATTATTTTTTGATTTAGGAGGATTTGATAAAAAATTCTTTGCAACATTTGAAGATGTTGATCTAGGATGGAGAACCTGGATTTTAGGTTACAATGTAGTAATTGTACCAAAATCTATAGTTTATCATCTAGGTGGACAAACAATCAATCAATTAAAACCTAAAATTGCTTTTCATGGATTTAAAAATCAAATTTCAATGAAAATAACTAATTTTGAAACAAAATTAGTTTTTAAAAAATTAATAATTTTTTTCATTAAATATGGTTTAAGAGAATTAAAAATTTGGATGGATTATTCTGTTACTGGTACTACCACATTAACTCCAACAAAATATGAAGAAAAAATTGCCAAAAAACCTAATTTTATAATAATTCTAAAAAGTTTGTTTTGGATAATGATCAATTCTAAATATTTAATAAAAAAACATCACGAAATAAATTCAAAAAGAGTTTTACACACTAAGAAATTGGAAGAATTAGGCGTGATTTTTAATAATATTTTAGATTAGTAAAAGTTAATCATACCATTTTCAGAATTTATTTTATGAACTCCAAAAATATTTTGATGATTGAAAATACATTTCATGGAGTTGGAGGTCATGATATAGTAATTACTAATTTATGTATTGAATTACAAAAATTGGGATATAATCCTGCTATTGGAGCATTTCATTTTATTCAAGATCCTCCATCACGTATACCTAAAGTTAAATTAAAAAAATCTAGTTTTCGAAAAAATTCTATTGATGGATTTGATTTTGATTTAATTCATAGTCATCAGGCATTCATGAATTATTATTGTTTATTTAATAACAAACCATTAGTTTATCATTTTCATGGTCCTAATGGAATACTACAAGCTATAAATTTTAGATTTTGTATGATGGCATGTCAAAATAAAATTTCTAAAATGATAACAGTTTCTAAATCTTCATTGGATTATTTAAAAGGTAAAACTGGAAAATTACCTATAGAAGTAATTTACAATGGTGTTGAAACTGATCTCTTTCATCCTGATTTACCTAAACCCTATTTGAAGGGAAATCCTAAATTATTATTTGCCGGTAATTTACTTCCATCAAAAAATGTCATTACTTTAATTTCTGCTATGAAACATATTTTAAAAAAATATCCTAATGCATATCTTGAAATTGTTGGTAATGGATCTGAATATGAAAATTTAAATAAAAAAATTAAACAACTAAACCTAGAAAAAAATATAGAATTAGTGGGTCAATTAAATCGAAATGAAATAAAATTTCGATTTTCCTCTTGTGATATTTTTATTTCATCTAGTATAGCTGAACAACATTCTATTACTGCATTTGAGGCTATGGCTTGTGGAAAACCTGTTCTACTTTCAAACATTCCCCCATTTCGAGAAGTTATATCTGATTCTAAAACTGGATTATTATTTTCACCCTATGATGAGATTGATATGGCAAATAAAGTTGAAGAATTATTTGAAAATTATGAAAAATTTCAAATTAATACTAGAACTTGGGCAGAAACATATAGCTGGAATTCCTCTGCAAAACAAGTAGCAAAAATTTATGATGAATTAATTTAAGAAATAATCATTAAAAATTTTCATATATTGTGATTAATTTTATTTAATTAGAATAAGCATTAATTAGTTGCTATTTTTTGTATTTGTTGTGAGAAAAACAAAACGTGCCTTAATCACTGGTATTACTGGACAGGATGGGGCTTATCTTGCAGATTTTCTACTAAAAAAAAATTATGAGGTATTTGGCACTTTTAGACGACTTTCAACTCCTAATTTTTGGCGATTATCTTATTTGGATATTGAGGATAAAGTAAAATTAATTCCTGCGGATCTAATTGATATTCCTTCATTAATTGAATCAATCAAGGTATCTAAACCTGATGAAGTATACCATCTAGCAGCTCAAAGTTATGTGGGTTCTTCTTTTGATCAACCATTAACTTCTGGGGAATTTTCTGGACTTGCAGTTGCTAGAATGTTAGAAAGCATAAAACTAACAGATCCTTCAATAAAATTTTATCAAGCATCCTCAAGTGAAATCTATGGAAAAGTAACAACATCTTCTCAAAATGAACAAACTCAATTTATTCCTCAAAGTCCTTATGCAGCTGCAAAATTATATGGATACTGGATGACAAAAATTTACCGTGATGGCTATGGTATGTTTGCAACAAATGGAATCTTATTCAATCATGAATCTCCTTTAAGAGGATTAGAATTTGTTACCCGAAAAATTACTAATTCTGCAGCACGAATAAAATTAGGGTTACAAAAAAAACTCAATCTTGGTCATTTAGAATCATATCGTGATTGGGGATATGCACCTGAATATGTTGAAGGAATGTGGAAAATCCTTCAACAAAAACAACCTGATGATTTTGTACTTGCAACTAATGAAACCCATTCAGTACGAGAGTTTGTTGAAGCAGCCTTCTCTTCTTTAGATTTAGATTGGAAAAAATATGTTAAAACTGACAAAAAATTTTACAGAGTTTTAGAAGTTAATTTATTGAAAGGTGATGCAGCAAAAGCCCAGAAAAAACTATCCTGGAAGCCAAAAACAAAATTTAAAAAATTAGTTAAAATCATGGTTGAAAAAGATTTGGAGCGATGGAACGGATGGAAAAATGGTGAAAGATTTCCTTGGGATGCTGATAATTATATTGGTGATGATAAAACACTCTTCAGAAAGGCTATCTAATTATTTTTTATATGTTGTTGATACCAATCAATTGTTCTACGTAAACCTTCCTCTAAATTAATTTTTGGAGAAAAATTAATTTCATTTTTTGCTTTTTCAAAACTTACAGCTCTACGTGGTTGACCGTTTGGTTTTTCTAATTCCCACTCAACTTCTAAATCTGTATTCATTATTTTTTGTATTTTTTGTATCAAATCCTTTATTGTAACTTCTTCACTTGTTCCTAAATTGATAGGTTCATGATTATTATATTTCTCTCCAGCAAGAATAATTCCTTCTGCTGCATCATCTACATATAGAAAATCCCTCGAAGGAGAACCATCACCCCAAAGTGTAATTTTTTTCTTATCTGTATTTTTTGCATCAAGAACTTTTTTGATTAATGCTGGTATTACATGAGATGAATCTTCACTAAAATTATCTTTTGGACCATACAAATTTGTTGGAAAAACAACAATCGAATTAAAATTATATTGTTGAAAATATGCTTGTGATTGAACTAATAACATTTTTTTTGCTAATCCATATGGTGCATTGGTTTCTTCTGGATATCCATTCCAAATATTATCTTCTGCAAAAGGTAATGGAGTAAATTTAGGATAACTGCATATTGTACCTAAAGCAATAAATTTTTTCACTCCATTTTTTCTTGCTTCTTCCATTAGATTTGTACCCATCATCAAGTTGTCATAAAACAATTCTGCTGGTTTCTCTTGATTAAATCCAATCCCTCCAACTTTTGCAGCTACATGAAATACAATATCAATATTTTTTGTAATATCAGAACAACTTTCTTTTAATCTTAAATCATTTTCATTAGAATGTGAAATAATAATATTGTTTATTCCTCTATTTTTTAATAAAGATACAATTCTAGAACCTAAAAAACCGGTACCACCTGTTACCAGTATTGAACTACTTTTCCAATCCATGTTTATTATGTATTTAATTTTGATTCTACTTATAAAAATTATCTTAATTTTATATTTCTAAAATTATTAATGAATAAAGTTTAACAAATATTAGGATTATCGTTGTAACCTAAAGTATTGGATATTTCTGACATCATTGATATTTTGCTTTGTCCTGACGATCATTCTTCTATTTCATTTTTTAATAATGAACTAGTATGTGAAAATTGTAAAAGAAAATTTGAAATCAAAGAAAATATACTTGATATGACTCCTAAAGTTAAAACAGATATTTCTAATTCGGATGAAAAGATTCCTTATTTTAATTACTATGAATCATTATTTCAAAATGGAACTCCTGGAGATGAAGGTACTTTTGGTTTATCTGAAAAATCTATTTCAGAAGGATTTGTTAATGAAACACTACATCATCTTGAAAAAAATATTACTTTAAATGATATTGTATGTGATGTTGGCGCTGCTACTGGTGATTATTCATTACATTTAGCAAAAAAATGTAAATTGATTATTCATTGTGATCTTGATCTTAATGGATTATTAATCTCTAAAAAAAAAGCAAATCAAAAAAATGTAAATAATATTTTATTTCTTCGATGTGATTATTTTAAAATGCCTTTTAAAAATAATAAAATTGATTTAGCTTATTCTATTGATGTAATTGAAAGAGGAATTTCACATGATAAAAAACTTATAAAAGAAATCTCAAGAACTATCAAATCTCAAGGAACTTTAATTTTTGATTATCATACAAAAGAACGTTCAAAATTGACTAGAATCAATCCTACTTATTTATTGACTTACTCTAATAGTGATGTTGAAACTTTACTTGATAAAATTTCATTTTCAAAATTAACTTTAGTGGGTACAGGTTTTGTTCCACAATTAAAAAAATGGTCTAATTTTGAATACTCTATTCTTAATCCTTTATCTAAACTTTTAAAATTTCCTCCTGGGAGAAAATTAGTTGTCTGTATTATTCAATAATTGTTTTTAAATTATAATTCATACAAAACATTGAAATTGTTTTTAAATTATATTAAAATATACGATGACTAATTTTCAACAAAAGACTGTAGTGACAACTAGTTGGGATGATGGACATCCTATGGATAAAAAATTATGTTCACTATTGAAAACTTATGATATTAAAGGTACGATATATTATCCATTAGAGTATCCTGAATATGATATCTTAAACTATGATGAAATAAAGGAATTATCTAATTTTTTTGAAATTGGAAGTCATACATATTCTCATAAAATTTTACCACAACTTTCTGAAGAAGAAATTATGATTGAATTATTAACATCAAAAGAAAAACTTGAAGAAATTGTATCTAATGAAATAATTTCATTTTGCTATCCTGATGGAAAATATAACCAAAAAGTTATTGATTGTGTAAAAAAATCTGGGTATGTGGGTGCAAGAACCACTTCATTATTTAGAACTCATATTATGGATCCATATTTGATGGGAACTACACTACAAGCTGTTGATCGAATATTGTTGTCAAAGGGCAAACAACTTATCACTTCAGATGACCGAGGTTTAGGCAACCATCTTTTATCTAGTGGAAATATTTTTAAAAATTGGGCTTCTTTAGCTATCAGCTCATTTGACTATGTTGTTAAAAATGGAGGAATTTGGCATTTATGGGGACATTCTAAAGAAATTGAAGATAATGATGATTGGGAACAACTTGATTTGGTTTTGAATTATGTATCTAAACATGGGAAAGCAAATAATGTAGAATTTCTCACTAATGGTGAGATATTGACTCAATTATTTTAAAATTTAGATTTTTATGTGAATTAGAAATAATTTGTTCATTACATGAAACCTAATATTCTGATAATTTCAATTGATTCATTATCTCATCAAAGACTTTTTACAGAATTAAAATCTGCACAAACTCCTAATATTGATAAACTTGCAAAAAATGGAACAACTTTTGAACAATGCATTAGCTCTGCAGATGGAACAGAATTATCTTGGATTTCATTACTTACTTCACAATATCCAATTCAAAAATCTTCCTCTAACTCTCTCACTAAATTTGATTTTGAAAATAAAACTCATTTTCATTTCTTAAAAAATTCTGGATACCATGTTTATGGAATAATTCCTGAAGGTAGTGTTCTCTTTGGCTTAGAAGATACTTTTGAAAATAATGATGCTGGTTACACATCAGAATTTAGAATTTATGATGGTTTAGGTGATAAAATTATTGAAAAATTTGATAATTTACCGCAAGAACCATGGCTATTTTTCATACATCTTTTAGATTTACATTTACCACTTTTTATTCCTAAACAATTTTCTAATGACACTTTTGGAGATAACCCATATGATCAAATGCTTTCTGCATTAGATCTTTGGATTGGAAAATTATTGAAAAAAATTAATTTAGAAAATACCATTATTGTAATAACTGCTGATCATGGTGAATTTGTACCATCGATAAAAATTAATAATGAAACAATTTCTTATTTTGGAAAAGAATCTATGTATACAATATTATGGAAAATTGAAGGTAATATTCCTCGATGTATAATGCCTTTACGAAATAAACTTTTTTCAATAGGTAGAAAGTTAATTAAACAAAAAAAAATTGATCTTTCAAAAAATTTAGATCTTTCAGAACATCAAAAGCGCTCATTACTTTTTAATAGAAATGATGACATGGGATATTTATTTGATGATTTAGTTCACACTCCTCTTATTTTTTCTGGATTTAAAATACCTCGAAAAAAAATTTTTCAGCAAACTAGACATACTGATATTTTTCCAACTCTTTTTGAACTTGTAGATTTAGAATTAAATCTTGAAAATATTTCAGGACAAAGTTTGGTGCCCCTTTTAGAAAATAATTCTATTGAAGAACAACCTGTATACATGGAAGGCCGTTATAGGATTGAAAAGGATGACTCTTTATCTGTAATTGGGGTACGAACATCTGCGTACAAATATTTTAGAGGACGTAAAAAAACAAATGACAATATTTTTCTTTTTGATTTAAAGAATGATCCCCTTGAAGAATTTAATATTGTGACTCTACATCCTGAAATTGTTGAAAAATTTGAAAAAATAATTACTGATATTACTAATGATAATCAAAATCAAATAAAAACAAAACAATTGACTAAAGAAGAAGAGGATAGGGTTGAATTGGAATTACGAAGATTAGGATATATTTGATAAATCCGTTTTTTATAAAAAATAAATGATCTACTACTACTCTCACATGTTTTATATTCTATGAACATTTTATGTCAAATAATGAAAGTTAGTCTTGTAAGAGCTAGATATCCAAGTGTATGGGAGCCTACAAATTTAATGTATGTTTCATCATATATTCAAAAATTTTACAAAGGTGATCTTTCTGTCGAAATTTTAGATGGATTTTTTGATTCTGATGAAACTATATTAAATAAAGTTCATGATTCTGATTTCGTAGGATTTAGTGGAACTACTCCACAATTATCTCATATGATTAAAATGTCCAAATTAATAAAATCTCAAAATCCTAACACCAAAATTATTGCAGGTGGCTATGGTCCATCTCTTCAACCTCATAAAATTCTTCAACAACCATCTTTTGATTATTTAGTGGCAGGAGAAGGTGAGCAAGCAATGTTAGATATTCTTAATGGTAATACTAATGGAAAATTAGTTAGTGCTCTTCCTATTGCTGATATTGACACAATACCAAATCCAGATAGGGACTCAATTGATTTGAATAGATATATTTCAATTGCTGAGAAAGATGAAGGACGTCGTGTTACTTCTATAATGACGGAACGTGGTTGTGCTTTTGGATGTACTTTTTGCGCAGAAGGTGAGTTTGGAACAATTTGGAGAAAAACAAATCTAAAAAATGATGAAATTGAATACGAAAGACCGGTTAGATTACGGGGAAGAAATCCAAAACTTGTAGTTGAAGAAATGAAAGAAGTTAAAGAAAAATTTGATATTACATTTTTTAAAATGAATGATGCTGAAACAAATCCCTCAAAAGCTCATTTTATAAAAATTTGTAAAGAAATAGTTGAACAAAAATTAGATGTTCCGTGGGGATGTAACATGAGATGTGATAAAATGGATGAAGAAATGTGTGAATGGGCACAAAAAGCTAGATGTGAAGAATTTTGGATGGGATTAGAATCTGGTTCACCTGAAATTCATCGTCATATCAATAAAGGAACTACTGTACCAATGATTCGAAAAGCTTTTGCAATATCTAAAAAATATGGTATTAAGAGAAGAACATATTGTTTATTGGGTTCTCCACCTGAATCATATGAAACAATCAAACAAACAGAAAAATTTATTGAAGAAGTAGAACCTGATATTATTGGTTTTTCTATAATGGCACCTTATCCTGGTACTGCTTACTGGAAAAAAGAATATGATGAAATGGATTGGACTGATGTTGATGAATTTTCCAATACAATGTGGCATTCGGATCATCTTACTAATGAACAAATACGACATGAACAAGCAAGATTAATTGAAAAATTTTCTAATAAACTTGCCCCAATTATTAGAAAAAAACAAAATCTTGGAATTGGAGGTTCTCGAACATTGGATTCAATAATGGGTGCAATGGATTAAAGATAATTAGGAAAAGAAAATGGTTTTAAGATTTGGAAAAGAAGAAGTTAAGGCAGTAAGTAAAACAATCACAAATGCTTCATATCTATCAGGTTATACAAACAAATACTTAGGAGGAGAAGAAATACAGAAATTCGAAAAAGATTTTGCTCGTTTTCATCAATGTAAATATGGAATTACCGTAAATTCTGGAACAACTGCATTATTTGTAGCTCAACTTGCTGCAGGTATAAAATCTAAAAATAAAGTAGCTGTCCCATGTTATACTTTCACTGCATCCACTTCTCAAATTGTTGCTCATGGTGCAAAACCAATATTCCAAGATATTGATACAGAATCACATTGTATGAATACCATTTCAAAAAATACTAAATTTGCAATACCTGTACATTTGTTGGGACATCCATGTAAACATGAATTCATAAAAGAAATGATGGAAAAAAATATTTTTGTAATAGAGGATTGTGCTCAATCTTCTGGAGCAAAGTATAAAGGAAAATCTGTTGGATCTATGGGAAATTGTGGAGTTTTTAGCTTTCAAGAAACAAAACATATCACAACTTTAGGTGAAGGTGGAATTATTGTAACAAATAATGAAGAATTTGCTGAAAAATGTAGAAGGATAAGAAATCATGGTGAATATTATATGAACGACACTCAAGTTGGATATAATTTCAGATTGACTGAGGCTCAAGCTGCTTTTGGAAGAGTTCAATTAAAAAAATTACCTAAAATTATTGATACATTTCGTGAAAACGCACAATTAATTTTTAAAAATTTACCTGATGAAATTATTCCTCCAAATATACCAAAAAATATTTCTCATTCTTTTTTATTATTAGGATGTCGATTTTCAACAAAATCTAATTTGGATAAAAACCAATTTTTGGAAAAATTAACAAAAAACAGAAAAAAATTTTTGGATTCTGACGAAAAATCTGATATTAAAGGAATTAATTTCAGACCTGGTAAAATTATAGGCGCTGGGTATAAAGTGGTCCAATATCAAATTCCTTTATACAAAAAATATCGTCCTAAAATTTCATGTAAAAATGGTGAGGAGTATGTAAAAAATGGATTATTTTTAGATATTCATAGGTGGAGAAGTAAATCTGAAATAAAAGAAGAACTAAACATTATTAAAAAAACATTAGAATCCATGAAAAAAAATTCATGAAGTAACAAATATTATCTAAAATTATAATAATTAGATAATGAAGAAGATATTAGTTACTGGAGGCGCTGGTTATTTAGGCTCTCATGTTGTAAAACAACTTCTTGATAATGATTACAAAGTAAGGGTATTGGATGACTTATCTTTTGGTCAAATAGGCATAAAAAAAATTAAATCAAATCCAAATTTTGAATTAATTAAAGGTGATATTAGAGATTTACAATCTGTTTTAAAATCTATGGAGGGTGTAGATGGTGTTATTCATTTGGCAGGAATTGTTGGTGATCCTGCTTCAAAAATTGATCCAATATTATCAACAGAAATTAATTATCTATCTACAAAATTGGTGGTAGATTCTGCATTATATTTTAATATCAAACAATTTGTTTTTGCTTCAACTTGTAGCGTTTATGGTGCTAGTAATAATGATATTTTAAATGAAAAATCAAAGGTTAACCCTGTTTCAATATATGCTGATACTAAACTAAAATCAGAAAAAATAATTCTTGATTCTTATGGTAGAAATTTTAATCCTGTAATTTTTCGAACTGGAACTTTATTTGGATTCTCTGATAGAATGCGTTTTGATCTGGCTATTAATTTTCTTTCAGCACAAGCTACAAAAAATAATAAAATTACTATTGAGGGAGGAAAACAATGGAGACCATTTATTCATGTTCATGATGCTGCAAGAGCTTATTTAGCTGCACTAGAAAAATCACCTACAAAATCAAATAATATTCTTAATTTAGGTGGAGATGACATGAATTTTCAATTAAAAGATATTGGAAATATAATTGATAAATCTATTGATGATGTTAAAATTACTTTTACAAAAAATATTGATAGAAGAAATTATCGTGTTTCATTTGGTAAAATCAAAAAAATTCTAAAATTTGAACCTGAAATCACTGTTAAAGATGGTATAAAAGAAATTTCGGATGCATTAAAATCTAGAAAAATTAAAGATTGGAAAAATTCTATTTATTATAATAATAAATTTCCTTTTCTTGGAACTAGTAAGTTAAGTAAATATTATTGGCAATAACTTATAGTTCAAATTTTTTATCATTAATTTTTTTTAATATTTCTATTATGTCTTCTTTAACTACATTTTTAGGATTAAAATCTAAATGTTTTCTATCTGTTAAAATAATTTCTGCAGCTTCATCTAAATTTTCTTCTAAATGAATTGATTCGAATTTAAGATATTTTACTAGTTTTTTATATCGTGAATAAAATTTGGAATCATTAAATTTATGAGATAATGTAGTTGTAAATGCTAATGCATGACCATGTGAAATACCTTCATTAGAAAATACGTATGAAAGAGCATGTCCTAGTGTTGTTGAACAGTTACCAAATCCTAGTCCAGAAATAAGTGAACCCAATGCTAATTGTTCATAATTTGAATTAATTATTCCAGATTCTAACAAATTAAAGGCATTTTCACATAAAAATTTTGTATGAATATTACTTAATTTACTATCATATGCTTCTGTACATTGAGCACATGCATCAATAGCTGAATTTTTAATAATCTTTAAAGGTGCATTATTAATAAAATATGGATCAATAATTGCAACATCTGAAATTATTTTATCATCGTGAAAACTACGTTTTTTACCATTTATTTTTAAAACAGAAATTCGTGTGACTTCACTTCCACTACCAAATGTTGTTGGAATCATTATTTTTTTTTTATTTGTTTTAAAAGCAACATATTTGGCAACATCTAAAGAACTTCCACCACCTAAACCAATTATAGTTGAAAATAAATCAAAATCAAATTTTGTAAGAATTTTATCTACTGTTTCCATTGATGGATTGGGTTCTACCATGTCAAAAATATCATATTTTTCCAGTCCTAAATAATTGAGCCAATCTCTATTTTTTGTTCCTTGAGATGTTATTACTAAGCATTTTGTAGGATATGCATAATTTTTTGCTGAATCTATTCCAAAGATAATTTTTGAAGGTTGAATTATTTTATACATACTCTAAAAGAGTTCTAGGATCGATTATTATAACTAAATTACTGTAAAAAATTAGAAATGGTAACTAGTCTAAAAAATACTTTAAATTCTAAGCCTATTGTGCGTGTTGCTGGTGCTTTTGATGCGATGTCTGCTAAATTAGTAGAAATTACTGGATTTGATGCAGTTTGGGCAGGAAGTTTTGCTATCTCTGCTACTCATGCATTACCTGATGCAAGTATTCTTACAATGACTGAATTTCTTCATGTTTCAACTAACATGGCTGAATCTTGCCAAATTCCAATTATTGCTGATTGTGATACTGGGTATGGAGGACCATCTAATGTAGAACATATGGTAAAAAAATATGAGAAAGCTGGAGTTGCAGCTATATCAATTGAAGATAAAATATTTCCTAAACAAAATAGTCTTTTAGAAGAGGGGAAACAAGATCTTTTGCCTGAAAAAGATTTTGTAGCAAAATTAATTGCAGCAAAAGATGCAAAGCAATCTGAAGATTTTATGATAATTGCACGAATAGAAGCATTAATTGCACAACAAGGATTAGAAGAAGCACTTCATCGAGCTAATGCGTATGAACGAGCTGGAGCAGATGCAATTTTAATTCATTCAAAAAATAAAACTCCTGATGAAGTTTTTCAATTTTGTGATCAATATCACGGAAACCTCCCATTGATAGTAATACCTACATCATATCCTAATGTAACATTAGATGAATTAAAATCTCATAATATTAAAATGGTAATTTATGCAAATCAAACACTTAGAGTTGCACATACAGCTATGAAAGATTTGTTAACACAAATTTCAAATCATGATAATTTAGCAAATGTTTCAACAAAAATATCTTCGATGGAGGATATTTTTGAATTACAAGAAATGTATCATCTTAAAAATCAGGAAAAAAATATAGAAAGTAATCTTAAAAAATTAGGTTATGTATAATGAACAAAAATGATCAGATTAAATTATTTGATTTTTTAGTAAAAAATAAAGTTGAGAATTTTTTAGGAGTTCCTGATTCAACAATGAAACATTTCATTAATAGAGGATTAGAAAAAAATAAGATCATTATAACAACAAAAGAAGAGGAAGCTATTGGAATTGCTACTGGTATGTCATTATGTAAAAGCAAATCTCTTGTTTTTATGCAAAATGCTGGTTTTGGAAATTCAATTAGTACTATTACATCCCTTGTACAACTGTATAAAATACCATTAATTTTTTTGATTGGATGGAGAGGCTATTTGTCTTCAGATGCTCCCGAACATTTGTTATTTGGGAAAATACAACCAGAAATTTTAAAATCTTTAGGCATGAATACACACATTCTTGACTCAAAAACTTGGCAAAAATCTGCAAAATGGGCATTAGATACTATTTCAAAAGGAAATTCATGTGCTTTAGTGATAAAGAGGGAATTTCATGATTAAAACCGAAGTAATTAGTCAAATTTGTTTAAAAAATAAAGACGCTGTAATTGTTTCAGCAAACGGGTTCATTAGTAGAGATCTGTTTGAAACTTATGATAAATTATCTAATTTTTACATGATTGGTTCTATGGGATTAGCTTCTTCGATTGCCCTTGGAGTTGCAATAAAAAATCCTAAAAAGAAAGTTTTTGTTTTTGATGGGGATGGAAATATTTTGATGAACTTTGGTTCATTAGCTACAATTGGTTTTTTAAAACCAAAAAACCTTGTACATTTTGTTTTTGATAATAATTCACATGAATCAACTGGTGGACAACCCACAATGTCATCCAAAATAAAAATTGAAAAAATTGCACAAGCAACAAACTACAAAATTTTTACAGTTAAAACAAAAAAAGATTTAGAAAGTATTTTAATAAAAATAAAAAATTTGCAAGGCCCTATTTTTATTTTAATAAAAGTAAAAAATACTAAAAAAGTTAGTAAAAGAGTTGAATATGACCCTGAGCAGATTAAATTTAGATTTATGAACTCTTTAGAGGAAATATAATTGAAAGTAATTATTATTGCAGCTGGTTATGGAAGTAGATTAGGAAATTTAACTAAAACTACTCCCAAAGGATTATTAGAAATTAATGGCAAATCAATTTTACAGAGACAAATAGATTTATTTTATAGTAAAAAAATTTTTGATATTACTATTATTACAGGACCACACAAAAAATTTGGTTTATCTGATATTTCATACATTAATGATAAAAAATATGATGAACATGATGTTTTGGGAAGTCTTATGGCAGCCAAAAATATTTTTCATGGGGAAATAATTACTTCTTATTCTGATATTATTTTTGAAGAAAAAATTTTAGATCAACTTTTAAATTTTAAAGGCGATATCGGTGTTCCTATTGATTTAGATTGGGAAAAATATTATGAGGGAAGAACACAACATCCAAAATCAGAAGCTGATAATGTGTTATTAAAAAATAATCAAATTGTAGAAATTAAAAAAAATATTATGTCTAAAAATAATGATGAAATGATAGGTGAATTTTTAGGCCCTATGGTTTTTTCTGAACATGGTTCTGAAATTTTTGTTAAACATTATGAAAAATTAGAAAAATCTATTCATGGAAAGTTTCATAATGCACCGTCTTTAAAAAAAGCATACTTGACTGACATGATACAAGAATTAATTACACAAAATATTCACGTAGATCCAATTATGATAAATGGAAATTGGTGCGAAATTGATACATCTCAAGATTTGATTAGAGCCGAAAAATTATTTAATTAACTTTTTTGAGTTTGAATTTTTTGCATTTCATGCCATAATTTTAATTCAATTTCTAAATTTTTTCCATGCAAATTATTTTCTTCATTTGGATCTGATATGAGATCATAAAGCTCTTTTGTGTTGTCATATTGATTAAAAATTAATTTCCAATTTGATAATCTAACACAAAATGTATTGGGTTTTTTTGGAGGAGCTTTTTCTCTTAAGGGATTTCCAGTTTCTGAATATGCAAATTTTTCAGTAATTTTATCCCCTTTAAATAATGGCAACAATGACTCGCCATCAATTTTTGAAAAATTATTGTCTAGTGGTATTTTCAAATATTCTAAAATTGTTGGCAAATAATCTATAGTGCGTACTTGCTGCGTAATATCAATTGATTGCATATCTGGTAATAGAAAATAAGCAAATGTTCGTAATGTATAATCATAACAAAAGGCACCATATGCACGTTCTCCTATCTTCTCCCCTGTACTAATTCCATGATCAGACATAATTAGAATAATGGAATTTTCATCTAATTTCAATTCTTTAATTTTATTAAGAACTTTTTCTAAATATTCTTCTGATTTTTTAAATAATTCACTGTATCTTTTTTCATTTTTTAATTTATTTTCAAAATACTCTGGACTAAAATTATCATAAATTTTTAAAACTTCATTCATAATTCCTGTATGAATATTACTATATTGTAAATACAAAAAGAAATTTTGTCCTTGTTCATTTTTTTCTTTCATTCGTTTGATGTAATTAATATGGTTGATTGTTAGATCATCATTTATTTCATCATGTATTTTAAATTCATCTAATCCTTGTTTAGGTATTACAAGATCATTCACTACATCTGCACATGTATAGTAACCTTCATCGTGAAAATATTGTGAAATTACTTTGAATTTTTCTTTATTAAATTGGTATGTTGACCAATAGCTGTTAGTTCCAGTTCTAGTACCATATGTTCCACTAAATACTGCATGCATGGCAGCTATCGTATGAGGTCCATATGTGATTGGCTGTGAAAGACAGATTGATTTCTGTTTAATTGATTGGTATAATGATGAATTATTTGCATAATCTAATCGTCCCCCATCAATCATTAAAATAATTATATTTTTCTTCAGCATCCCCATTCATCACTTATCTCATTTATTTTTATTTTACTTATTTTAAAGATTCAATCATTTTTGATAATTTATCCCCAATTTTTTTGAATGTTAAATTATCATCTACATATTTTTTTGAATTTTTCCCGATCGAATAACATAATTCATCATTATTTTGTAATTTTAAAATTGCATTTACAAACTCATCTAAATTTCCATAATTGACTTTAATTCCCGAATTTGTTTCTTCTACATATTTTCCTGGAGCGCCTTCAGAACAACAAATTATTGGACGTCCAATTGCTTGATATTCTAAAATTTTTGTTGGTAGTGTGGAATTTAGAGCAATTTCATTTTTCATAGGTACTAAAAATACATCTGCCACACTTAATACTTCTGAGATCTTTTCATACGGAACAATATTTGTATCGATCTCAACATTTTTTAAATTCATTTGATTTTTTTTATGAATTAATTGTGATAACAATGTACCTTTACCTCTAATAATGAATTTTATTTTTTCATTTTTTAATTTTTTTGCTGCATCAAAAACTAAATCAAAATCATATGATTCCACAAGTGAACCTGAATACATTAATGTAAATTCTTTTTTATCTTGTTTTTGTTTATACTGAAAGATTTTTGTATTTACTCCATGACCCAAAACAATTATTTTTTCTTCATTAATTGAATATGTTTTTTTAATAATTTCTTTTCCAATATCTGTTAGTGGTAAAATAAATTTTGGATAATTATACGAAAATTTAGCTAATTTATTTAAAATTTTTTTAATAAAATTTGATTTAACATACCCTCTTTCGTATATTGCTTCTGGCCAAATATCATCAACTACTCTAATGACGTCTGCATTTTTTAATTTTGAATATAAATAAGCTGGAATTATTGCAAATAAATTTGGTTCTGATGCAAAAATTGCATCTGTTTTAATTAAAATTAGTGGAAATAAACACGTTACAAGAAATGTAAAATGTAAAATTATTCTATTTTTTGCAGAAGTATGAAGAATAGATGGTATCCAAACTCTAATGATATTAATTCCATCCATTTTCTCTTTAGCAAGTAATCTGAATTTGTATTTTTTTGAAACTGATTCATGTAAATGTGGGTATGCAGTAATTACAGTTACATTATATCCTTTATCTTGCAAAGCTTTTGCATAATTATATGCTCTTGTTCCACCACCTGAAATATCTGGAGGAAAATACTGTGAAATAATTAAAATATTTCTTTTTAACAACAAACCTAAATTATCTCATATCTATATTAACTGTAAATATAATGATTGAATGAGTAATTCAATCATGAACATAAAAAAAAATATTATGTCTGTCGATTTGGAAGATTATTTCTGTGATCTTCCATTTTCAGAATGGCATTTACATGAAAGTCGAATTGAAAAAACTACTGATGTTATACTAGAATTATTTGAAAAATATGATGTAACTGCAACTTTTTTCTCATTGGGATATGTTGCTGAAAAATTTCCTCAATTAATAGAAAAAATCTGCTCTTTGGGACATGAAATTGGTAGTCATGGTTATGCTCATCTGGATTTACGAAAAATTTCTAAGGATACTTTTGAGTTTGATTTAAAAAAATCTATTCAAATTCTTGAAAAAATTTCAAATGAGAAAGTATTGGGATTTAGGGCTCCATTTTTTTCAGTAAATTCAAAAAATACTTGGGTGTTTGATATTCTTGAAAAATATGTTAAATACGATTCGAGTGTTTTCCCTGTTCGTACCCCTCTATATGGAATTCCTCATGCTCCTCGACTTATCTATAAAATGAATGTGAAGAATCCTTTTGAAAAAAATATTTCAGGTAATCTTTTAGAAATTCCTTTAGCAACATTTCCTTTTCCAATATTGAGTAATATCCCTGTTGCAGGTGGATTTTATTTGAGATTTTTACCTTTACAAATAATTCAAGCAGGTATCAAAAAATTGAATAGAGATGGCCATCCAGCAATGTTTTACCTTCATCCAAAAGATTTAGACATGGATATGCCCAAAATTTCACAATATGGTCCGCAATATTATTGGGGATTAAAAAATTCACTCAAAAAATTTGAAACTATTCTGAAATCTTTTGAATTCTCGTCTGTTAGAGATACGATAGATGATATTCCTTCTAAACAATAATCTTGTTTTATATTATGAATCAAGATTAATGATGAAAAATGGTAATTGTTAATGTAACTAATGACTTAAAAAATAATTAAGTATTTCTTATCTAACATTCAAGAAATAGTTTAAATTGTATTTTTTAATTCAAAAGGCACACGCCATATTGCGTCAGGTTGAATCCACCTAAAAATTCTACTTTTACCTACACTTGTATTGCCACACATATTCAATGCATCCTCTACAATTTTAAATTGATCTTTAGTAAATGAGAATTTAATTTTGATAAGATCTTCTTTAAAATATTTCAAGTCTTTTTTTGGATTTTCTAACCATTTTTTTATGTTGTAATGAAAAGAATATTCTGGTGATAATTCCATCCTGTTTATATTCAATGGTTTGAAAGATAGCCCTCTACAATAATTTGAAATGTCCTCAAATTCTTCTTTTGTCTCTAAATCAAATTCATTTTTTTGTATTAATAAATTCTCAGCAATTTTTAACGTATATTCTGTCCATTCTTCTAAATTTTCAAAAATAAGAACTGCTTGATAATGTTGAAGTACATTAATTCCGTCTTCACCGTTTAAGAGTTTATTAAATTCTACATCATTTTGATAATTCTTCTCTATGTCTTCTGGTGAATCCCACAATTCATTTATTGTTGCTTGTTTAAATTTTTCTAAGATTTGTGAAACTTCTTTTGGTGCTGAATCCTTTTGTTTCAATGTATTGTAAAATAAATCAAATACATCGATATTTCTTTCTCTCAAGAATCTTGTAAGTGGATCATAAACTAATCCAATATTTGTTACAAACATGATGAAAGCAAGTAGTCTCAAATCAATATATTCTTCAAAATTTAATGTACTCGTAGAAATAACTACTTCTTCTGTCTCGATAATTTTTTTACCGTCACTTAGTTTGACAAAATCTTTTGGTAAAATTCTAAATTTTGTTTTGAATTGCCATTTTTCTCTTTGTTCTGGAGTATTCATTTCTGAACCATGTAGTAACATCAATGTATAAGGTCTAACATAGTTAAGATTGTTTTTTACTAAGTCTCTTAGTGTTTGGATATGACTTTTGTATGTTTCACCCGGAAGTCCCAATATCACTTCTGCTGTTGTGCCTAATTTCTCCTCCTCAATTGCAGGTGCTAATGCAAGCATTTGATCAACACTAATGTTAGATCGTCTGATGTTTTCTAACACTTCTTGGTCCATAGATTGTACAGACATACTTAATCTTAAAGCACCATTAAGCGATTTTATTGCATTAATTATTTTTTCTTTTTGATTTTTTCCAGTTGATGCCTGAATAATATTTGGATATTCATATTTTTTTTGACAATCGGAAATAGTTTGACAAATCTCTAGATCTCTGGGATACATTCCAAAATTTAAATCACTTATAGTCATACTATGAATATTTTTTGGAACTTTTTTGGCAATGTATTCTAGTTCATTTTTGACTCTATCAATACTAAATTTATTGACTTGTTTTACCAAATCAGAACCATCTGTACAAAAAGTACATGAAAAAGGACATCCTCTATTACTTTGAATCATTGGACTTAATTTACCGTCAAAAAATTCATCTAATATTCCTGAAAGATATGGTGATGGAACTTCATCTAGATCTTTAATTCTAATTCCTGGATTATTATATTGTAATTTACCTGATTCATTTTGTGAAAGACAACCTTCAATTGGAATATTAAAGATTTTTTTCTTAATTTTTTCTTTTGAACTTAATTCTAAATATTTTGTAACAATATTTGTAAAACCTGTTTCACCATCTATTGGAACATAGAAATCCACTTCGGTATGATTTTTCATAAATTCTTCTTGTGATGGCATATCTTTTGGAAAATTTGGTCCACCCCATACAGTAATTGTATTTGGATTTTTCTCTAATGTTTTCCTAAACATTTCCAAGCTTATTTTATAACACCAAGCATAATTACTCAATCCAATTATGTCTGGAGGCGAATCATTAATCGCCTTCTCTAATTTATCAATATACTTGAATAAAACAAGTTCTACTTTGTCACCAAATATTTTTTTACAATAACTTCCAATATACCCTATATTTAGAGGAAAAACTTCAGTTGAAAGCCCAACCGTATCATACGTGAGATCTCCTAAATAAATTTTAACTGTATTTTCCAATAATGTGACTAGTTTTTTGTTACATTTATTATTTGTTTGACACTTTATTCTAAATTTAATTATTTTAAGTAAAAAGTGTTATAGGAGTGACGACTTCTAAACAATAACCTTGTTTTATATTATGAATCAAGATTAATGATGAAAAATGGTAATTGTTAATGTAACTAATGACTTAAAAAAAGAATTAGAATTAAGTAATTTTTCTTCTTTATTTTTAGACAATTGTTTAAATTCAAAATTTTTATCCATTGAAAAAAAAAATAAAAAAATCATCGGGGCATGTTTTGTTGGTGGCATTTTTAACTCAAATGGAATTGAGATTCTCAAAGAATTTCAAGGTACAGGTATTGGAAAAAAATTATTAAACGAAATAATTTCTGAATGTCAAAAACGGAAAATTAATTTTTTAATGGGAGTTTTTAAACCCACCAATGATATTTCTATTAAAACACATATTAAAATAGGATATTTACCTCTGTTTACAATTTTTTACAATTCTGATGAAGGTAAAGAAGTAGTTGTAATACTACCATTCAATTTAAAAGGAAAACTTTTAGCAAAATCTCTCAAATTTTTTGATACTCGTGTAGGAAATTTAATATTCATAATTTTATTTAACTTGTCACGACCTTTTATCAAAAAACTAATTGCATTTAATTCACAAAGTATGCCTTATCTTGATTTTAAATATGCTATTAAAAATTTTGAAAAAGTTTCACAAACATTTGAAATAAATGATAATATTTCTTGATTTTAACTATTTTTATTTATTTTTAAAAATTATTAGATCAATTTTTTATTCTTCTAGCATTTAATTTATTAGTTAATAAGAAAAAATTTATCTATGCCAAAAGTAAGTATAGGTTTACCCGTATTTAATGGTGAAAAATATATTCAAAATGCTTTAATTTCTTTACTTTCGCAAACCTTTTCTGATTTTGAATTGATTATTTCTGATAATGCATCTACTGACTCTACACAAATGATTTGTGAAGAATTTGCAAACAAAGATAAACGTATTAAATTTTTTCGTCAGAAAAATAATATTGGAATATTCAATAATTACAAATTTGTTTTAAACCAAGCTTCCTATGATTATTTTCAATGGGCCGCAGCAGATGATTTATGGAATCCTAAATTTTTAGAAAAAAATATCGCTATATTAGAAAATGATAATACACTCATTGGCAGTATTGGTGCTGTTGAGTTATACGATACAATACCTTCTGATTGGTGTTTATTTGTAAAAAATACATCTATTTTTAATCTTAAATTTCATAGTGTTAAATCCATGTTTGGTTCATACTCAAAAAAAATTTCAGAATATTTAAAATTAAGACAAGTTGCTGGTATCTACGGTGTTTACCGTACAGACAAATTACGTAAAAGCATATCTCATATCAAAGGACTTTATTTATGGGATTTTGAAATAGTTTTATCAACTATTAAATTTGGAAATTTTTATGTTATTGATGAAATTTTAATGTACAAATTTACTAAAGGTCTAAGTGGAGATCAAACCCCTCTTGATTATGCATTATCTATAAAATCTCCCATACATGTGATTCTTTTTCCGCATTTATTTTTTACAATTAGATGCATAAAGCAATTTGGAATGATTCCATCCCTACAGAATTTTCATTTAATATTCAGATATTTTGCTCAAGGTCAATCTCAATTATTCTTAGATATCATTGCTTTAATTAAACGAAAAATATGATTAGATTTATAGAATAATAAAAATTGGTTTGTTTATGAATACTAAATTAGAGAAACTTATTCAAAATATATATTATAAATTTCCAGTCATTAGACCCATTATGGCTTCATTTTATCGAAAATTTCTTGTAAATCATACATTTTCTGGATGGGGAATGCAAACTGTTCATGAATTACCTTGGAATGGTATTTCTGAACAAGATTTTAGAAATGATTGTACAGAAATTATAAAAACATTTGAATTTACACCAAATTCTACTGGAACTGATAAATATAATATAGATGAACTCATGTGGCGCCATTGGTTTATTCATTTTAGTATTCAATATGTCCATCATTTTACAACTAACACTGAAAATAATTTTGTAGAATGCGGTGTAGGTGATGGAATGACTACATTTTTTGCACTAAAAGAAATATCGCGACGTTTTACGAATTCTAACTTTAAAATGTATTTGTATGATTCATGGGATTCAATGAAAGAAGAAGATTTAGCTAAGTCTGAAATAACAAACATTGGAAGATATAGTAATCTAAATGTAGAACGTACTAAAAAAAATCTAATTGATTTTCAAAATAATTTGATATACAATGTAGGATATATTCCAGATTCTTTTTCAGCATCATCACCTGATAAAATTATTTATTTACATATAGATCTTAATTCAACAAAACCAACTATTGATGCATTAAACTTTTTTTTCCCACGTCTACTTGAGGGTGGTATAATTATTTTTGATGATTATGGGAACACTGGTTATCCGGATACAAAAAAACAAATTGATGAATTTTTTAAAAATAAACCAGGTGTATTGATGAAGAGTCCTACAGGTCAGGCAATATTTTTTCGCTAATTATTTTTCAATTTTTTAACTAAAATTTATTCTGTTTTATTTTTTTGAAGTTCTAGATCATTTTCAACCATCATTTTTACAAGTTCTTTAAAAGTAACTTTTGGCTTCCAATTTAATTTTTTTCTAGCTTTAGATGAATCTCCTACCACTTCTTCTATATCTGTAGGACGTTTTAATGATTCATCAATTACACAAAAATCATGCCAATCTCCTAATCCCGCATATTCTGTTGCAAGTGTCAAAAATTCTTCTACTGAATGTGATTCCCCTGTAGCAATTATGTAATCTTCTGGATTTTTTTGTTGTGTCATTAACCACATGGCTTCAACATAATCCCCAGCAAATCCCCAATCTCTTCTAGCGTTAATGTTTCCAAGATGTATTTTTTCTTGTTTTTTATGTTTTATTCTTGCTATTCCTAATGAAATTTTTCGAGTAACAAATTCTAATCCCCTTAAAGGAGATTCATGATTGAATAAAATTCCACAACATGCAAAAATATTGTATGCCTCTCTATAGTTTACTGTCATATTATGTCCTAATATTTTTGCAGCTGCATAAGGACTTCTTGGAATAAATGGGGTTTTTTCATTTTTTATTCCAAGACTATTTCCAAACATATCACTTGAAGATGCTTGATAAAATTTTGCACTAGAAGCATTTTCTCTAATTGAATCTAAAATTCGAACTACTGCAACTCCTGTAGTGTCAATGGTTAAAACAGGTTGTTCAAATGAGGCACCAACATATGATTGAGATGCTAAATTGTATATTTCATCAGGATTAGATTTTTTAATAACTGATTGAATTGATGCTTGATCAGCTAAATCTACTCTTATTGGGCTAATGTCATTCAAAATTCCCACTTCTTCTAATCTTTCAAAACATTTGTGACTGGTTCTTCTATATGCCCCAAATACGTTATACCCTTTTTTTAACATAAAATTTGCTAAATAAGTTCCATCTTGCCCTGTTATTCCAAAAATTAGCACATTTTTCAATTTACAATTAAACCTGCTTGTTTAATCTTATTTAAAAATTCTACAAAACCTTTTCCTCCATTTTCATGCCCTTTCCATACCTCTATAGCAAAACTTTTTCCTGTATCTTCATTTAATATTGGAATTATTTTATCAAATGGCATATTCCCTTCTCCAAATTGTAATCCTTCCTCATCAACATCATCTGCATCTGATAAATGAAAATGATTAGTGAATTTTTTAATATTATTGAGTTCATCAATTACGGAAATTTTATTTTTATTACAATATAGTTGTGAATGACAAATATCAAAACATACCTGTAATCCTGTTTTTTTACAGTACTCTATAATTTCTGAAGATTTTAAAAATACATTACTATTCCATCTTCCACCAAAAAACCATGCATATGGGGGCATATTTTCTAATAAAAAATTAACATTTTTTTTATCTAATTGCTCTACTGCAGGAATTAACATATTTTTCATTTTATTAATTTCAAAATTATCTAATTCATTTAGAGAATAACCTCCTGGATGTATGATAATTGATGGTGTACCTGTAAAATGTTCATTTAATTTTATAGTTTTATCTATTGCTTTTTGTATTAATTTTATAGTTTTTTCTTGTGAATGCACTTGATTGGTTTCTTTTAAACTGACAATGTCTAGTAATTTTTTATCAAAATATTCATAACAATGAACTATAAGCTGTTTATTGTATTTTCCCTCAATTTCTAGATTTAAATCACTATCTGAGAAATGAAATTCAAGTATTTCCGGATTAATTTTTGATAATTCTAAATAATCATGTTTTCTTACCTTCATTCCTAAAATCATTTTTACTTTCTTACTTATTCTAGGTTTTCTAGGTTAATATATTCATATTTTTTAATTTTTTTAACTACTTTTTTCCCAAGAATTTTATAATAATGCTGAGGAGACAATCCTTTGGCTGGTCCTTTTATTTCAATATTGTTTTCTGAAATTATTTCTCCAATCTCTATATGACTACTGGCAACAATACTTTTTCCCAAAATCTCTCTTTGTAATACTTCTCCACGTGTCATTTTTTTTTCAGTAGTACCAATTGCTTTTTCAGATTCTCTGATGTATTTTATTAATAAAGAAAATTCATCTGGAGTTAAAGATACTGATTGATCTAATCCTTCCATTGTTTTATCTAATGTAATGTGTCTTTCAACAATTACTATGCCTAATACTCTAGCTGCCAATGTTGGAATGATACCTTGCTCATGTCCACTATATCCTATTGGCACATCAAATTTTTCTCTTAATGTTGTAATTAATTTTAAATTTAATTTTTCTACCGGTGTTGGATATGTACTATTTGTATGTAATAAAATAAATTTAGCATTTTCATTTTTTAAAAATTCTACAGTATTTTCAATTTCATGCATAGTTGACATTCCTGTTGAAATTAAAATTAGTTTTTTTGTTTTAATTATATATTTTATTAATGGTAAATTTGTCATATCTGCGGATGCAATTTTATAAGCTGGCACATTTAATTTTTCAAGAAAATCTACACTAGGAATATCCCATGCAGTACATAAAAAAGTTATATTTTTCTCATCACAGTATTTTTTAATTTCAATGTATTCTTTTTCTCCAAACTCTACTTTTTTTAAAACATCTATTAAGATCTCAAATCCCTGACTTTCTAGATTTGGTTCATCCATAATATCTTTTTTATATACATCTTGTAATGATCTTTTTTGAAATTTTACTGCATCAGCTTTTGCATCAACCGCAGCGTCTATCAGTTTTTTAGCCATTGATATATCTCCATTATGATTAATACCAATTTCTGCAATGACATAACATGGTTGATTATTTCCAACTTTTTTATCTCCTATTGAAAAATAAGAATTTTTAGTAAAATTCAATTTGTATAGTAAAATTATTTTTTTTACTTATAATAATGTAATGTACAATTTGAATATTTTAAATTATTTTTAAAAAACTAATGTGCCATTTATCGATTATTTTCTTTTTACTGTTACTGAATTTTTTACTATTTCAATATGTATTTTATTATTTATTATCTTTTTTAAATAAATAACCTATGTCTACTAATTCATTTTTTAAATAATAATATTTTTTTTCTTTAATCAATTTTAATAATGGTTGATTTTTTTGAAATAATTCTACAAAATTCTGTTTCCATAATACATTTGTATTTCCTCTATATTCAATTTCAGTTAGTTGATCTGAAAAATATTCATATCCAAAAATATATTTTTTTGATAATTCTATAATTTTAGAAATTATTGTAATAATTTTTTCTGGACTTTGATGAATTAAAACTAATGAAGTAAATACAAGATCATATTTGTTATCTTTAGAAATTAAATTATCTATTGTTGAATGAATAAATTTTATTTCTGGATTTCTTTTTTTAGCAATTTCTATAGCCTTTTCATTTATGTCTACACCTGTTAAGTTTCTAAACCCCATTTTTTTTAAAATTTCTAATTTAATACCTACATTACATCCAAATTCTAAAATTGACATATTTCTATCCATATCTACAAAAAAATCCTGAAATGGCTTATCTACATTAAAACCTGTTTGTTTTTTGTATAGCAAATTAAAATCTTCATATGTCAAATTTCTTTTTAGGTATTCATCTCCAAAACTTGATAACCAAAACTTTTCTTGATTTGTTTTCATAACTGAATCTTTCATAACTGACTCTTTCATAACATTAACCATTGAATACCTTATTAATTCTTGATAATTTAGATATTGTATTCAAAATCTATTTTTATTAGATTTTTTCTCTAATATTTAATGAAACCTGTTTGTTTTATTGCTGCTCGTGGAGGTTCAAAAGGTGTGAAGAATAAAAATACTCGGTTATTTGCAGGAAAACCTCTAATCTCATATGCCATTGAACAATCAATTAAATCAAAAATTTTTAGTCATGTGATTGTTTCTACTGAAGATAAAAAAATTATCTCTATAGCAAAAAAATATGGTGCTGAAGTTCCATTTATTAGACCAAAAAAATTGGCTACTGATAAATCTGGTATGCTTGAAGTGCTATTACATGGTATTCATGAATTACAATCTCTTGGGTATGATTTTACAACAATTGTAAGTCGAGATTGTACAGCTCCATTTATTCGCAATACTGATATTTTAAATTCCATTAAATTAATGAATACAAAAAAACCTGATGCTGTTTTTGGTGTTTACAAACAACATTTTAATCCATACTTTAACATGATGGAGTCTAATTCTAAAGGATTTTTAAAAATAAGTAAATCCAAAGGACAAAGACCAACTAGTCGACAATCTGCACCAGTTGTTTATCAATTAAATGGATTTTTTGTATATAATGTTAAAAATTTAGTAAAATATAATGAACAATTTATCTTACCTAAAGTTTTACCTTATGAAATTCCTGAAGAAACTGGTCTTATGATTGATACTGAACTAGAATTTCAAATTGCTGAATTAATGCTAAAACATAAATTAATTAAAATCTAATTTTTTATTTATTCTAAATTAAAATATGCTTAAAGTTTACCATGCACTCCATCCCCCATCTACAATTAAATTAGATCCTGTCATATATGATGAAGCATCTGATGCTAAAAATAAAAGTGGTCCTCTGTATTCTTCTTTATTTGCCATTCTTCCAAGCATTGTTTTCTCTGAATATTTTTTAATAAAATCTTTTTTCATATATGATTTGTTTACTACTCCCCCTAATGACAGTGTGTTTACTCTGATATTTTTTTTACTCCAATATGCTGCTAAATATTTGGTTAAATTAATTATGGCCCCTTTTGTTGCTGCATATGAAACTGGAGAATTAAGATTACTTTTTCCGTATATTCTCTGATCAGCACCTAGTAATCCATAAATCGAAGAAATATTTACAATTATTCCATTTTTTTGTTCAACCATGGTTTTTCCAATTTCTTGAGAACACAAAAATACTCCAGTAAGATTAACTGCTAAAACTTGATTCCAAAGTTCTAATGGAAATTTTTCAAATGATACTGATGAGTATTTTGACTGATTGGGGTTAAAGTATGCATTATTAATTAAAACATCAATTTTTTTAAATTTTTTGAGAATAATTTTTTTCATATTTATTATTGATTTTTTGTCAGATACATCTACTTTACATACTAATGGAGTTGTTTCATACTTTTTTCTTAATTTTGCCTCAAGTTTTTTATTTTCCTTTCCCTCTTTATCTACTAAAATTACATTTGCTCCCGCGGCACTTAAAACATCTGCATATTGGCTTCCTAATAATCCGGAACTACCTGTTAAAACCACTGTTTTGTTTTTTAAATTAAACATTTGTTCATACATGTTATTTTTAATCAAATTTCTATCACTTTTTTACTTTTTGACGAATCTAATATTGCTTGTGCTATCTCAAGTGTTTTGATTCCTTGCTTAAGATCATTATCAATTGTTCTTTTTCTTGATATACAATTGAGAAAATACTTTAATTCTTTAACATACATATCATTTCTTTTATAATTTTTTATTGTAATTTGTTTTATCCATTGTTTTTTCTTCAAATCAAATAATTTGACTGAATTTGAATCTGAATCCCAATAAATTGTCCCTTTTGTTCCTATGATTTTACAATTTCTAGATTCTGGTCTTTGAAAATGATCTAAATGTAATTCAACAATCATTTTTTTCTTAAATTTTAACAACGCTGTAGATAAATCATCCACATCTAATTCTAAATTACTATATTTACCTGAAAATGAAACTACTTCCTTAACATCACCAAAAAACCAATAGAGATAATCAATTTCATGAATACATGTAAACATTATCCCTCCCGCCATTTTCTTCCGTGCTGCATAACTTACTCTGTAATCTTCATATGGATGCCAATCTGGAAGATAAGATCCCCATTCTACCCTAGCTGATATGATCTTACCTATTGCATTTTTTTCAATAAGTTTTTTTATTTTTATAATACACTCATGAAATCTAAGATTACATCCTATCATAACTTTAATTTTTTTATTTTTAATAATTTTTGAAAGTTCTTCTACTTGTTTTATTGAATTTGATAAAGGTTTTTCAATAAAAAGATCTATTCCTGATTTTGCAAGTTTTATTGCTGTAGGTATGTGTAGGTTTGTTACATTTGTAATTAACGCTACATCTGGTTTTTCATTTATTCCCTTCTGTAATGAATCAACTACTTTACATCTTTTTCTAAATATGATGTCTGTCCTCTTTGTACAGATTATAATTTCAACTTTTGAATGTTTTAATAAATTTTTAACGTGACGTTTTCCAATAGATCCATAACCTACAACTAATACTTTCAAATCAAAAATCTTTACTTTTGAACGAATATTAATTTTCACTAATAATTAGAAAGATTTTATGAATATCCAAATATTTTATCTGCTAACTTATTATACTCAATTCCTTGAGATAACGAAATCATTTCATCCTTTATTTTTTTATTGCTTAGCATCATGGATATTTCTTCTGCTACACCTGTTTTAAGATCTGAATATGCTGTATTAAGCGGAATTTCACTCCAATTAAATTTACCTTTAGGACAACAGTATAATTTTTCTAATGGGACTAGTTGATACAAATTTTTCTTTGTTGATACCTCTATTCCCCATCTTCCACTTCCTTGCCAATCTGAATGATAAGAAAATGGAATATTTTTCTTTGAAATTCCACATCCTACAAATATTGAACCTGATTTGTGCCAATTCAATTCCCCCCATTGTTTTACAATTATTTTTTTTGGCATACCAATTAACTCCATTGCCATTGAAATTACATGAAGTGAATTACTAATTCCCCATTTACTGTATATTTCAGGTAAATCTTTTTCAAAATCTATTCTATCTATAATTTCAGTAAATGAGAATTTACATGATGATATTCCTCCATCTTTTTTAATACACTCTAGTAATTTATGGAAACTTGGATAACATAATCTATTATATGCAATTCTTACATTTTGTTTTTTAATTTTATTTTTTAATTTAAGTAATTCTCTATGATTTACAGAACCTGGTTTTTCAATTAGTATGTTATCTTGACCATATTTTATTGCAAGTTTTGCTGCATCTACTACTTTTGATATTGGTGTAGCAATTATGACTAAATCTTTTTTTTCAATACTTTTTAAACAATTTTCAAATTTACCCTTAACGAACTTAACATTATTTTTTTTACAAAACTGTTCTTCTAATTTAGATGGTGTCATTACTGTAATATTTTCAATATTCATTTTTTTACATGCTTTCACATGTTCATTTCCCATTTTACCTAATCCTATTATTAAGATCGATTTTTTTTCAAAATTTAAAGTATTAATTTTACTAATCCATTTATGATTTTCTTTCATTTTATATCACGTTATTGGGCACACTTTTTTTGCAATTCCAGTTTTTTCTTTGATATGGGTATTAAAAATTTTAAATAATTCTGAATGAATATTATATAATTCTTCAACTTTTGGTAGTAAACAATTTTCATTTTTTAATATGTCCAAAACTATTTTTGTTGTTGTTGAGCTAATATGTTCAAATTTAAAATCAGATTTTATAGATTTAGTATTTTGAGTTATCATATTCATATTTATTTCATCATATATTATAAAATCTGAATTATTTTTTATATTAATGATTATGGGTAAATCTGAATCTGGGATAGATGTGATCATTAATGAAGATCCATTTTTTATTTTTGCTGTAATTGTTCCTCTAAACTCAATTAAATTATCATCACGTTTATTTGGAAATAATTTTTCAAGTAAATATTCTCCACTTAATTTAATATCTATATTTTCAGTAAACCATGAAAATAAATCTAAATAATGAACTGCAACTGTTCCTAATCCTCTACTACCTATGATGATTGAAATATGTGTAGTATTACTTTGTTCTATCATTTTTTTAATATTTTGATATACTGGAAAATATCTTCTAGATACATTTACCCATCCTACTGCTTCATATTCTTTTATTTTAGATAATAGTAATTTGTATTGTTCATCTGACTGACAAACCATTTTTTCAATTAAAAATTTTTTATGACCTTTTTCTAATAAACTAATAATTTGTTCAACTCTATTTACAGCTAATGTTGCAACTATTACTAATTTCATATTATTTTTTATTTCATTAATTGAGTCATACCAAAATAATTTTTGATCTTTGTTTGTAATTTCACTTATCCTTTCTATTGCAATTTTTCTAGATTCTAAACTTGGTTCTATAATGTTTATTTTTATATTGTTGATTTTAACTAATGCCTGAAGATGTCTACTTCCAATCTCTCCACATCCTACTAGTAATACATTATTTTCCATGTTTGTTATTATTGATAAATCCATTTTTAAATCATGCCTCAAATTCTTTTCCCCTCCACAATACTTTCATCAATATCCGTATAATTGATATTCATCCTATTTTCTTACAAATTAATGAAAACTATTATTTTGGCTGGTGGTTTTGGCACAAGAATTAGTGAAGAAACCCACCTCAAACCAAAACCTATGATTGAAATTGGAGGAATGCCACTACTATGGCATATTATGAAAACTTATTCATTTTATGGGATGAATGATTTCATTATTTGCTGTGGATACAAAGGATACGTTATAAAAGAATATTTTGCAAATTACTTTCTTCATATGTCTGATGTAACTTTTGATATGAAAAATAATACTATGGAAGTTCATAAAAAATCCGCAGAGCCTTGGAATGTAACCCTTGTAGATACCGGTATTGATACTATGACTGGTGGAAGATTAAAACGAGTAAAAAAATATGTAGATGATGAAACTTTTTGTTTTACTTACGGTGATGGTCTTTCTGACATTAATGTTAAAAAACTTGTAAATTTTCATAATGATCAAAAAACAACCTGTACTGTTACTGCTGTACAACCTCCTGGAAGATTTGGTGCTTTAAACATAAAAAAAGATAAAATTATTAATTTTAAGGAAAAACCACCTGGTGATCAAAGCTGGGTTAATGGAGGATATTTTGTTTTAGAGCCTACTGTTTTTGATTATCTTCAAAATGATGACACTGTTTGGGAAAGAAAACCTTTGGAGACCTTAGCTGAATCTTCAGAATTATCTGCATATAGACATGCTGGATTTTGGAATCCTGTAGATACTTTACGTGATAAAAACCATGTAGAAAATCTATGGAATACTAAAAAAGCTCCTTGGAAAGTGTGGTAAATTATAATTTTTTATATAAGATCTATAACTATTTTAAAAAATTATTATTAATAATTTATTTTATTCATTTACTATCTTTTAGTTTTGATGAGTAGTAATTTATTCATAAATTATATAATTTATAAAATTCATGCCTTTAATGACACTTATTATCTTACAAAATTTATAATTATTTTGTATTAATACTAGTAAATATTATTTATGTTGTAACAGAATTTATTGAAAGAATAAATTATTATTTATTTTACCTTTTTCAATTAATGATTTGATATATGCAACACGAAAATACTTTTCATTTTTAAAATCATTTTCAGTAAATTCTTTAAATTTTAATAAATCATAAATTTCTTTAATTGCTTTTTCTAAATTCCATTCCGTTTTAAATCCTAACTGATGTTTAATTTTAGTAAAGTCTACTTTATATGATCTGGAATCTTTATTTGCCTCTTTTGCATATGTGATATTGGAATTTGGTACTATTTGTTCTACTTTTTGAGCTATTTCTCTTACTGTATAATTATCTTCATTTACTCCTACATTGAATGCATGACCATTAACTTCTGAATTTTTAGCATTTAATACAGAAATGAATGCATTTGCCATGTCTTCTACATGTACTAAAGGTCTCCATGCAGTTCCATCACTTAATAATTTAACTTGATTTGTAGTAAATGCTGAACATGTTAAATTATTGACAACTAGATCCAATCTTATACTATCTGATAAACCGTAGGCTGTTGCACTTCTAAGGTTTGTTGTACAAAAATCGTTGTCATTAATATTTGAAATTGCTTTTTCTGAATTTACTTTTGATTTTGCATATGCTGTCAATGGGGATAATTTTGATTCCTCATTAACTATTTTTTCATTCATTCCATAAGAAGAACATGAAGATGAAAAAATAAATTTTTCAATATTTGCTTCCTTTGCTAATTTTGCAAGTTTAATTGTAGCTTTGTAATTGATATCTTCAGTTAAGTTTGGATTAATTTCTCCTAGTGGATCATTTGACAGAGCAGCTAGATGACATATTGCTGAAACATCTTTAAGATCTTCTATTGACACATTTCTGATGTCTTTTTCAATTTGTTTATACTCTATTTTTTTTAAATTTAAAAACCCTTGTGGGTAATAACCTGCATCATATCCTACTACTTCAAATTTTTGTTCTAATAGTTTTTTAGTTAAAATATTTCCAACAAAACCTAAATTTCCTGTAACCAGAACTTTCATACAGTCACGATTTTCTTGATATATTAAAATCCATTGGAAATTTAGACAATCGATAAATCTAAAACTATGTTTTATCTAATATTTTTTATGGTTTCAGATAAATGCCGATTTTGTAATTATGATTTAAATACAATTTTTATCGATTTAGGTAGTTCTCCTTTAGCTAACTCTTATCTGAAAAAAAATGATTTTTTGAAAGAAAAATTTTATTCTCTATGTACTTTTTTATGCCAGAATTGTTTTCTCGTTCAATTAAAAGAATTAGAAACACCTGAAAATATTTTTTCAGACTATGCTTATTTTTCATCTTTTTCTACCAGTTGGCTTAAGCATGCTAAGGATTATGTGGATATGATAATTCCTAGGCTGTCTCTTGATAAAAATTCTCTTGTGGTTGAAATTGCTAGTAATGATGGATATCTTTTACAAAATTTTATCGGAAAAAATATTCCTGTGATGGGCATAGAACCTGCACAAAATATTGCAAAAGAGTCTATAAAAAAAAATATTCCGACTTTAACAAATTTTTTTGATAGTCAACTAGCTAAGAATTTAGTCAGTGAAAATAAAACTGCAGATCTTATAATAGGAAATAATGTTTTTGCACATATTCCATGTTTAAATGACTTTATTATTGGACTAAAAATTTTATTAAAACCAACTGGTATAATTACTTTAGAATTTCCTCATCTTTTACAACTGATGAAAAATAATCAGTTTGATACAATTTATCATGAACATTTTTCTTATTTTTCTTTAATTACTGTTAAAAAAATTCTTGAACATCATGGTTTAAAAATATTTGATGTGGAAGAATTAACTACACATGGTGGTTCATTGAGATTATTTATTACTCACTTTAATAATGATCAAGTTAATGAAACTTTAGAATCTAATTTAGTAATAGAAGAAGAAAAGAAATTTGGTTTAACTCAAATTGATACTTACGAAAAGTTTTTAAAAAATATCATTAAAATAAAAACAAGTTTAACTAATTTTATTGAAAATGCTAAAAAAGATTCTAAACATATAATTTGTTATGGTGCTCCCGCAAAAGGAAATACTTTACTGAATTATTGTGAACTGTCAAAAAATCAAATTGATTATACTGTGGATAAGAATCCTTCCAAGCAGAATCTATTTTTACCTGGAACTCACATACCTATATTTTCACCAGATAAAATTAAGGAAACTAAACCTGATTTTATACTTATTTTGCCTTGGAATCTAAAAGAAGAGATCTTAAATGAATTAGAATATGTAAAATCTTGGGGTTGTAAATTTATAATTCCTATACCTGAGGTTAAAGTTTTATAATGAAAATATTAGAGACAAACATTAAAAATTCTTTTTTAATAGAAACTGAAAAAATTAATGATGATCGAGGATTTTTTACAAGGTTATGGGATAAAGAAATTTTTGAAAAATTATCTATGATTACTAATATTCAACAATGCAGTATTTCTTTTAATCATAAAAAAGGAACTCTTCGTGGAATGCATATGCAAAAACATCCCTATGAAGAAGTAAAATGGATTACATGTGTTAAAGGAAAAATTTACGATGTAATTTTAGATTTAAGACCTGAATCTCCTTCATATAAAAAATGGGAAAAATTTATTTTAAGTTCTGATGATCTAAATGTACTTTACATTCCACCTGGAGTAGCTCATGGTTTTCAAACTTTAGAAGATAATACTAGCGTTTTTTATCAAATAAATCAAAAATATGTTCCAGAATCTTCATTTGGGGTAATGTATGATGATTCTAAATTTAATATTAAATGGCCATTAGATATAACTGAAATATCTTTAAAGGATAAATCTTACAAATCCTATGAATTAAATCATGACTGATAAACTGAAAATTTTAATTGTTGGTGGCAGTGGAATGATTGGTTATAAATTAGCAAATTATCTATTAGAACAAGGTTATGAAATTTGTTCTACATATAATAAAAATATAATTTCTAACATTAATTCTACTTTTCTTGATGTAACTGATTATTCTACAATCCAAATCACTTTTGAAAAATTTAATCCAGATATTGTAATTCATTGTGCAGCTCTTGCTAATGTTGATTTATGTGAAACTGATCACTCCATGGCTGATGAAATTAATATTCAAGGCACAGAAAATATAGTTAATGCTTGTAAAAAAAATAATTGTAAGCTAATTTTTGTTTCTACTGCATATGTTTTTGATGGAAAAAAAAATCTCTATACTGAGGATGATGAAACTTTGGGAGCCACATATTATGGTTATTCTAAAATGAAAGGTGAAGAATTAGTAAAAAAATCTGGTTTGAAATATCTAATTTTACGAACTGATCAACCATATGGGTGGACTGAAACATGGCAAAGATCAAATTCTGTATTAAATGTAGTTCATGATTTAAAATTAAATCAAGAAAAAAATGAGATTGCAGATTGGTTCAATACGCCTACATATCTTGACGATTTTATTTTAGCTACTTACATGCTTATCAAAAAACAATCTATTGGTATTTTTCATTTAGTTGGACCTGATTTCATTAATAGAGTTGAATGGGCTCGTATTGTTTCTGATGTATTTAATTTAGATAAAAATAAAATTAAATCTATACACTCATCTTCTCTTAATTTACCTGCTATACGACAAAATATTAGAATTAGTAATAAAAAATTAGAACAAGAAATAGGAATAATTATGAAAGGTGTAAAACTTGGAGCAGAAGATATGTTAGCAAAATTTTAGTTCTTTCTTATAATTTTTTATTACTTTAGAATTTTTAAAATTTCATTTGAAGCTCTTTCTGAACATTTTCCGTCAAATTTACCAATTAAATTTTCAATCTGTTCGTCATTATTATGTTGTTTACTTTTTTTATTTTGTATATTATTAATATCACTAAAAATATTGTTTAAATTTTTACAAACACCAATTAAATTCTCATCGTACATTGATTCAATTAAACTTTCATTTATTATCTGTAATAATAAAATTGGTTTTTTTAATATAACACATTCATGTACTATTGAACTTGGGCCATATGTAACCACAACATCATATTCTTTTATTAATTCTAGAAATTTTTCTTTTTGATATAATTTTGTCTCTAATTTATTTTCTTTAATTAATTGTTTATACTCATCAATCGACGATGTTACTGGATGAATTTTTAATGAAACTTGAAAATCGTTAGACTCATTTAATTTATTGATTGTATTCTTTATTAGTTCATCTTCTATTTTTTTTGACCATATACCATGTTCATGCATTGATCCAGTACAAAATAAAATTTTTATTTTTTTTAATTTTGTATGTTTGAAATCTATGTTTTTTGTTTTATTAAAAAAATCATCATATAATGGAGTTCCAATAACTTTTATTTTTTTAGTATCAAATTTCTGTTTTTTTAATTTATCCTTCCAGGAAATAGTTGAACATAGTGTTAATGTAGGTTCATTAATTTTATTATGTGCTACATGGTATCTAGAAAATAATTGAACTCTTGGATACGTAATAAAAAATTTTATCCATTGAAATATTCCCAAGTTCATTTTTTTAATTGTTCTTAATAGAAACTTATACTCTCTAAAAAGAAATTGTATTGCACTACCTTCATCTAATGTATCATCTATTTTTGTATCACTAAAAGATGTTTTAGAAAAAATCATTTGAATTCTATTTTTAATCCAACGTGATTCAGATTTTTCAATTTCTGGTATAAAAAAAATACCTACAGTAGGTATTTTTTTCTTCTTACCTGCTAAAGCAAATACTAAACTAGGAATTGCTAATTCTCCATCAAATAAAATAAATTTTGGTTGAATTTTTTCTATAATATCTATTCCATTTTCATAATTTTCAAAATGAATCACTTGTATGTTATTTGAATTTTGAATTTTGAATTTTGAATTTTGAAAAATTATCCAAACTTGTTTTACAATTACTTTTTCTTCTAGATTACTAATAATTTTTTTTATTGATTTAACATCTACACTTGTTGCATTAGGTGGTCTCATAATTGGAATTAATACAGTAATTTTTTCTTCAGATCGCATGACTAACTTAGTTAAAATATTTTTTACTTAAAAATAAACCATTGCCTGTTACTTTTTAGTAGTTAATTTGGATAAAATATACCAAAGAGAAATAAACTAAATCTGTTTTTATAATTTTAGATTGTCAGAAGTTCGTGTTACTTATTCTGGGTTAATAGCTGTTTTCATGTCAATTGTAAATGTAATTCTTGGATTTATTTTTACTATTATGATAACAAGATCACTTACTCCTGATGAATTTGGAATATGGAATTTAATATTGGGATTTATTTTTTATATGGTTGTTGTTGAACCTACTATTTCTTATTGGGTAACTCGTGAAACTGCAAGAAATATTCCATCCCAAAAAACTGCTATTATTTCAAGTAGTTTATTTTCAATTGGAGGTGTTTTTGGATATTTAGCAATTGCATTTCTTGTAGGAAATCAAACAACCATTGATCATGAAATTATTCTTTTGGGTTCTATTTTAGTTCCAGTTATGATTCTAAACAATACTTTAATTGGTATTAACTTAGGTTGGAAACCTCATACACCTCAATTTGCACGTCTTTTTTTCTTAATTGCTCAAATTTGCCTCGTTGCATTTTTAGTTTATTTTTTACAAATGGGAATTCAAGGAATAATTATTTCATCCTTTATAGCAAATATTGCAAGCATTATTGCTTTGACATTCTATGCAAGAAAAAAAGTTTACAATAGATTAAATTTACAATATTTACAAAATTGGATTCGTCGGTCTTGGTTACCATTATACCCTGCATTAGGATCAGGAATTTCAAGTCTTGGTGTGATTATTTTTTCTATTATAACACAATCTACTGAAGGCGTAGGTTTTTGGGCTGCTGCAATAGTTAATGTAGTTTTAATTACTCAGGCAATACACATAGCAAAAGCCACTTATCCAAAATTATTACATGATGGAGTTAGTAATTATCTAAAACAAAACTTGAATTTACTGATATTCATTACTATACTTTTTACCTCAATTACTATAACTTTTTCAAAACAAAGTTTATTCATATTAAACCCTGTCTATGAAATCGTTTTTCCTGTTGTAATTGTAGTTGCAATTTGGAAGTTTTTTGATGTAATTGGATTGGGATTTCAATCTTATATAACAGGAATTGAACAAGTTGATACAAAAAATACATCAAAATTTAAAGATTATGTAAAAAGTAAATTATTTCTCATTCCTACCATTACATTAATTCAACATAGTATCACTATGATCTTATTGACTTTAGGATTGTTATCTCTATTACATTTTTCTCAATTTAATCTCCTTCTTTATTGGGCTGGAATTGGATTGTTAATTCAAATTCCAATTACCATTTATTTTTATTATTTATCAAAAAAATTAATTACTATATCTTTTGAATTTATAAAAATTTTTAAATATATTTTTTCTAGTGTTATATCTTTTGGTAGTGTTTATTTTCTTATGGATATTACTTTAGTTTATGAACAGGAATTAATTTTCTTTACATTTAATGTTCTTCTTTATGCAATAATTGCTGTAGGATCGTATTTAGGAATTTCATATTTATTAGATTCTACAATAAGAGATCTCATTAATTCTTCGTTAAATGAAGTTAAAAAATTTAAAAAATAATTTTATTATTCAAATTTTTAGAAAAAATTTGACTTCATATTAATATCTCTAATTTAAATACGCAAAATCTTTTTACAATAAATAACTGATGAAAAAAAATAGAATTTACCTTACTTATGTTATTTTGGGATTGATACTTTCTATTACTTATATTCATCTTGATGTGTCATTTCGAGAACAACATGAAGATTGGATGAATACTCCTTTTTCTACTATCTCGCCTAAATTATTTAAAGAACCAATTGCAAAATTTACAATTACTAAGGTAATTGATCTTCCTAAAGAAGAACTAGTTGATGTATTTTCAAATGTCTCAGATTATTCAAAGATTTTACCAAAAAATGTTTTGAATTCTCAAATACTTAATAATACTGACATGGTTGTTTATTCTGAAATTGAAGTAATAGAAAAAGGATTAAGCTCAAAATTTCAATTTTCTCAAAATATTGAAGAATCAAGACATTATGTTACTGTTTTAAATGGAGATGCAAAAGGCAGTGTTATAGATCAAAGATTTGTGATGATTGATAATTCTACTACTAAAATTATCAATGGTATTGAATTACGTCTGCATGGAATTCTTACTCCTTTTGTATTTCTACCTGAAAATAACTTGAAACATGCTGCAAATACAATTTTAGATAGTTTTATTGAATATAAAAAAATCAATACTGAATCTAAAAGAATTGTAGATGATTTGTATAGAGAAATTTTACTAAGGCCATCTGATCCTGATGGATTACAGTATTTTGCATCCCAACTTGAAAATGGAAAAATAACACCTCAAGAAATCAAATCTTTTCTTTTGGAATCAGACGAAAAAAAATATCTATTACCTCCTGATGAAATAAAATCTTTAGATGAATTAAGCTCTGAATCTAAAAGAATTGTAGATGATTTGTATAGAGAAATTTTACTAAGGCCATCTGATCCTGATGGATTACAGTATTTTGCATCCCAACTTGAAAATGATACAATGACTATTGATGAAATCAAAAAAATCTTAATAAATTCTATTGAATTTCAAATAAATCCATAATTATACATTATTTAATAAGAAAAACTGTTTTATACAGATTTAAAAAATTAGAATTATGTTTATTTTGGCATGCATTCCTGCATATAATGAAGAATCAAAAATTGAAAAAATTGTAAATGATACTAAAAAATTTGTTAATGAAATAATCGTATGTGATGATGGTTCAGATGATTCAACAGCAATTATTGCAGAAAATTCTGGAGCTTATGTAATAAAACATACTGTAAACAAAGGCAAAGGTGCAGCAATGAAATCTCTTTTTAAATATGCATTACATTCTCAAGCCGATGTAATAGTAACTATTGATGGCGATGGACAGTTTTTACCTGAAGAAATGGAAAAACTTTGTAAACCAATTATTTCTGGCGAATCTGATATTGTAGTTGGATATAGATTTGATGATAATGATGAAATGCCACATTATAGAAAAATTGGTAACAAATTCTTAGATCAACTTAGTAACATATCTTCAAACCTTTCGTTACGTGATACCCAAAGTGGTTTTAGAGCTTATTCAATAGATGCTATTAAGAAAATTAATTTTTCTACTGATGGATTTGCTGCAGATGCTGAAATCTTGATAGATGCATCAAAAAAAGGATTGAGAATTTCAGAAGAAAAAGTTACAGTACTATACAATGTTGGTTCAAAAACTTCTACAAAAAATCCTCTAATACATGGTACCGAAGTCGCTGCATCTTTGATAGAACAAATTTTAATTAAAAATCCTTTGAGATATTTGGGATTGCCTGGTGTTATGTCTATTATTTTGGGAATAATTACGTCTTCATATCTAATCACAATCTTTAATGAAACTAGATATTTTTCAATTCCTTACACATTACTTTCATCATTTCTTTTGATATTTGGGACAATGTTGATTCTTTTTGCTGGTGTTTTGTTTAGTGTTAATAAATCAAAAAATTCTTGATTATGTTATGTTTTATAATTAAATACTAGTCAAATCATGTGAGATGTGAAAATTATTGAATACTGAGAAAAAAATAGCATTAACCATTTTTTGTATATTTTTAACACTTTATGTTTTTACAAATGATGGTCATAGACATACTATTGATGAGGAAATAACATTAAGACAGGCAACTTGGTTGACTACATTAACTCCACATCCTGATTTTGAATTAGGTGAATCTAGAGAGATGTTTGATTTCCCAGAATTATTTTCTTATCCTGGAGGTCAAGAAGCTCTTAATTCTAACCCCATCTGTAAAATTGGATTACTGTGTTCTCCAGCTTCAATTGGACATAGTATTGTAGAAGTCCCATTTTTATTTTTAAATGAACATTTGAAAATAATACCTGAAGATGATATTTGGAGCACAAATGATTTTGATCAGCAACATTACGTTTGGTGGAGGAATAGTATTCCATCAAATCATGTGTTTTTAGAACTTTCTTATGGTCCTTTTTTTTCTGCTTTTTCAGTTTTTCTTTTCTTCTTCATAAGTCGTTCATTCAATATTACTTTGAGAAATTCAATTATTGTAAGTTTAATTTTTGGTTTTAGTACAATAACATGGGCATATTCTCAAACTTCTCTTAATTCTGTATCTATGACTACTTTTATTCTTCTTGGATTTTTATTTTTTAGAAAATATCAAAAAGGAAACTCTTTATCTCATTTGATAATTAGTGGATTTTCTCTTGGATTTGGTTTTATTATTAGACCTGATGCTTTTATTATTCTATCACCCATCTTTTTCTTTTTAATTGCACAAATAATTTATAAAAATTATTTGAAATTAGAAATACTGGATGCAGTTAAAAAAATATTATCTTTCTCAATTCCATTATTTCTTTCATATGGATTTTATCAATTTATAAATTATATTAGATTTGCAAATGAAGCAACTTACAGCGGATTTACAAGTATAATTACATCCCCCGATGCTTACACGCCATTACCCATCTCTTTATTTGGATTATTGTTTAGCCCTGGACTTGGATTGTTTATTTTCTCACCCATTTTATTTTTAGTGATTATTTCTTTTTCAGATCTTTTCAAAAAAAATAAGCAGGATTTTATTTTATTGTTGGGAATAATTTTGAGTTTTCTGGTTTTTTATTCACAATTTGTAGTGTACTGGCATGGCTTATCTGCTTGGTCCGCTCGATATCTCCTTCCTATTCTACCTTTTCTATTAATTCCATTGGGCATAACATTGGGTAGGAAATTGACTAAAGGACCTATCTTTATCATACTTCTTCTTAGTGGTCTTGGAATCTTTGTAAATTTAGTTTATCTTCTTCAAGATACAAATTGGTTTGTTTGGGGATTAATGGGTAATGATGATTATGGATTATACAGTTTGCATGGAGGTGCTCTACGAATTCACCCATTAACAATTTGGTCATTTGAATTTTCTCAATTAACACATTCAATTTTTATGGCTTTTTATCATCTTCAATTAGATATCTATCTTGTTAAGATTTTTGGACCATTCATTTACTCTATACTTTTATTTGGGCTTCTTGGGATATTGTCTTATAATTTAGTTAGATTACATAGATCAATTGGTATAAAATGAAGTAAGTTAGATGACAATTTATTAATATTTATCTAATACTAGTAAATTTCCTAAAACAATTTAATATTCAATTAAATATTTTTTATTATGGCAAGTAAACAAAAAATTGAAAAATCTATTAAAGAAATTTATCAAAAAATACTTTTACGTGAACCAGATCGTTTTGGTTTTGATTATTATGTTTCTCAAGTAATTAATGGAAACTTAACTTTGCAAGATATTGAACAACAACTTTCTGATTCTGAAGAAGGTACTGCAATTAAAAATTTTTCACATTATTCTGATAAATATTGGAATGATTTACTTCCTATTCAAAAATACAAAAATAATCTTGCTACTGGAAATGAAAATACTTCATGGTTAGAAGATCTTCCATCACGTTTTAAAAATTCTATTCCTTTTAAAAAAGTGCTAATTGTTGGATGCGGTAATGGTTGGTTGGAGCGTGAATTATTTGATATGAATATAGGATTAGAATTTGATGCATTTGATATTTCTGATGAATATCTAAAAGAATCTAATGAAAAAAAAGGCAATAGAAACATCACATACTTTAAGGATGATATCAATAACTTACAAAATCTTAAGAGTAAGAAATATGATGCCATATTCAATTTTGCAATATTACACCATGCTACCGAAATTGACAGTGCTCTGAAAAAATTATCTCAATGTCTTAAACCTGATGGATTGATGTTTAATGAGGAATATGTTGGACCTGCACGTAATCAATATTCTGATGAACAACTGCAACTAATGATAGAAGTTAATAGTGATCTTCCGGAAGTTTTTAGAACAAAGCACCTTCTAAGGCCTCCTTTGGCAAATTTTCGAGTTGAACCATCAGAAGCAATACATTCAGATCTTGTTTTATCTACTTTTAAAAAATATTTTGATATTGTATATGAAAGAAACATGAATGGGGGAATTGCATATCAAATTTTATGGAATAATGTCGAACATTTTATGAATTATGATGATCCTAAATCTAAAAAATGGCTTAATTATTTACTAGAGCGTGATATTTATTATTCAAACCAAAAACGTGTCCCCGTAATGTTTTGGTATGGCGTTGGAACTTCTAAAAACAAATGAATCTTTTAATGTAGAAAAATATTTCTTTTATTATGGTGCGAAAATTTAGACATGCAATTGTTACTGGCGGTGCTGGTTTTATTGGATCACACCTTTGTAAATATTTAATTTCACAGGGGATTAAAGTTACAGTTATTGATAATTTTTCAACTGGTAATGAAAATAATCTAAAATCCATTCGTTCAAAAATCACTTTGATTAATGCTGATATTTGTGACGTTTCTATTGATGATTATTTTAAAAATATCGATGTAGTTTTTAATTGTGCAGCTATGGTGGGAGTAAAACTTGCAACTTCTAAGCCTTTAGAAGTTTTGGATCAAAATATTTCAAATGTACGAAAAATTTTGGATTTGTGTAGAAAAAATAATGCCTTACATGTTTTTATTTCAAGTTCAGAGGTATATGGTAATTCATTAGATATGCCTGTTTCAGAAAATTCCATACTTGTTCCTGTTTCACCATATGGTGTAAGTAAAATAGTTGGAGAAACATATTGTTCTTCATTTAAAAGAAAATATGGAATTAATTCCATAATTATTAGATTGTTTAATGTTTATGGTCCAGGTCAAGACACAAATGGATTAAGTTGGGTTCTGCCTTCGTTTATAATTAAATTATTACAAAATCAAAAAATAACTATACATGGAACAGGGGAACATACAAGAGATTTCACTTTTATAGATGATGCAGTTAAAGGCATTTTCCTTGCATCTGTAAAAGGAACTTTTGGTGATGCATATAACATAGGAACAGGTATAGAAACTTCAATAAGTGATTTAGGGAAACTGGTTATTAAAAAAATGAATTTATCAAATGATAAATTACACTTTACAAGAAATAGATCTTTTCAAATTTACAGAAGAGTTGCAGATACACATAAAGCAAAAAATGATTTGAACTTTACTTCATCTATCTCTTTGTCTGTAGGTGTATCTAAAACCATTTCTTTTTTTAAGCGTACAATTAATACTAAAATTAAATCTAAAAACGGTTAAATGGAATGAAACCTTCCTCGTAAGAATGGAATTAAAACAAGAAACATTGTTAGTGATTGCTCCACACGCTGATGATGAAATTCTTGGATGCTGTGGTTTAATTAACAAAGTAAAAGAAAACGGCGGTAAAGTTTTTGTTCATGTTTTGAGCATTGGAGGATTTAACAAAATTGGATTTGGAAAGATACAAAAAGAATCTTGGAAAGCAGAATTTTTAAAAGTTATAAAATTTTTAAAAATTGACGGTTATGATATTTCATATTTTAATGACAAAAACTTTTTAAAATTAGATACAATCCCTCAGGCAGAATTAATTAATAAAATAGAATTAAAAAGTAAGACATCTCTTTCCAAAATTAAACCTACTATAGTTGCTATTCCTACAATCTATTCCTATCATCAAGATCATATTGCAACATACAAGGCTTCAATCGCAGCATTACGAGTTAGACCGCAAATTTCTGATTTTGTTGCTAAAACGGTAATATCTTACGAATCATCTGAATACTCCCACTGGTCACCGTATTCTGAAACTGGTTCTTTTTCCCCTAACTTGTTTTTTAATATGTCAAAAAAAGAAATTGATAAAAAAATTACTGCCTTATCTCTATACAAATCTCAATTACGTAAAGGACACCGAGATAAAAATTCAATTATCAAATTAAGTCAAATTAGGGGTTTAGAAATTGGTGTTGATTTTGCAGAAGCATATCATTTACACAGATTATTTTTTTAGTAGTTTAATTACATAAGGTATTATACTCTTAGATTGTTAATTCAATGAAAAGATTGACAAATTTATCTAATTTAAAAATTGCAGTTTTTGGTCAGGGTTATGTTGGATTACCTATGGCAGTATTACTTGCAAAAAATGGAATTAAAACTATAGGGGTAGAAAAAAATAAACAGATTGTAGATGATTTTAAAAATGGAAAAATCAAAACAAGTTTTGGTAATTTAACAAAAAAAATAAAAAAACTTTATGATGATGGTATGTATGATTTAGTCTTAGGCGTAGAAAATATTTCTAATGTTGATGTTGGAATAATATCTGTACAAACACCGCTAACTTCTAATGATAAACCTAATTTGGCATTTGTACTTGAAGCAATTAAAGATTTTTTATCTATAGCAAAAAAAAATTCAATTTTAATTATAGAGAGTAGTTTATACATTTCAGCAGTTGATGATGAAATAATTCCACTTATTGAAAATAGTGGTTTTAAAATTCCAGATGATATAGGAATATGCTATTTTCCTGAACGAATAGATCCCATAAATACTGAATGGGAAATTGAAAATACTCCGAGAGTTTTTTCATCTACTGATAAAAATACTTCAAAAATTGTTACTGACATTTATTCGAAAATTATAGATGCAGAATTAACTGAATTAAGTTCTATTAAAACTGCAGAAGCTGTAAAATCTTTTGAAAATGCATTTAGATTAGTAAACATCTCTTTTGTAAATGAATTTGCTGCTGCATGTAATAATTTGGGAATAGATATTCATGAAGTAATCAAAGGGGCTAGTACAAAACCATTTGGGTTTTTAGCGTTTCATCCTAGTGCTGGTGCAGGTGGACATTGCATACCCAAAGATTCTACATATCTAACATTTAGTGCCAAAAAGGTTGGAATATCTTTACCTATTGTTGAGCAGTCTATTCAAACAAATTTGAAAATACCGTTAAAAATTTGTGATTTAATTGAATCTCAATTAAATGAACTTAAAATTAATAACAAATCTGTAATTGTTTCTGGAATAAGCTATAAAGAAAATACTGAAGATTATAGAGAATCCCCTGGATTAAAAATTGCTAGCATTTTAAAAGAACGAGGGATAAATGTGAAAATTCATGATACTGTTGTAGAGATTTTCCCTAACGGATTTGAGAAAATTGATGATTTTGATTCCATTTCAAATGTGAATTGTATCTGTGTTGTTCAATTTCATAACGGAGTAAAATCTACAATAGAAAAAATTGTACAAAATGGAAACGTAGATCTGATAGTTGATTGTAAGGGATTGCTAAACATTGAATCTAATTCTAAACCTAAAATTGTAAGAATTAATTAAAAGTAATTTAATTCCAGTAATTTTTCCCTTCTTCTGAATTAGCCAAAGTTTCTTCAATCCACTGAAATGTCCTTCCTTCTGATATTTTTTCTTCAAAATAGTTTAGTCCTTCTGAGTCAGGATCCCTGTGTACATGTTTATTATAAATTTCAAAAATCTTACTTCTTGTTTTATTTTGATCTTCACCACATAATTTTTTTATTTTTAATGCTAGTTTATTTTTTGGCTCTGATTCTAATGTTTTATTTGCTTTAGAGAGAGGAAAATATTTTCCACAAGAATTGATTATGTGGGTAACTAAAGAATCTAATGATTTTTCATCTAATGAATCAAAATTAAATGCATTAAAAATCGGAGAAATATTATTTCCATCTTTACTATTTAATTCTAATGCAATGGCCTTACAAAATAAAACAGTCGAATTATTTTTATCTTGTGATAGAATTTTTTCATAATATTCTAACGCCTTTTCAAATTCTCCATTATGAAAATAAATTGTTCCTATTGTTTGTAGTGCTAATTTATTTTTAGAACTAATATCTAATGCTTTATTGGCAAAATCTTTTGCTTTTTCATGGTTCATTTCTAATTCTAACAAAAAACTTTTTCTTGCTAATATTTCTGCATCTTTCATATTTAATTCTAAAATTTTATTTAAAGCATAATGTATTTCATAATTTTTTTTAAAATCAATAATAAATAATCCTTCTTTACGAGAATAATTTGCTTTTGGAATAATTAACATTTCTTTGTCAATTAGAATTATGGCATCTTTACTTTTTCCTTGTTGATATAATTCAACTATTTTTTGAAAATTTTCATTAATTGTCATTTTATAATCTTTTTTTTATTAAACTTATCAATCTTTCATATTGTAAAAATACATTTTTAATAATTGAATCCATTTATTAAATTCTTTATAATATTATAGAAAATGAAGAAAAATATTACTATTTTAGGCATACATATTTTTCATGATGCTGGTGCTGCAATTATCCAAAATGGACAAGTTTTAGCAGCAATTAGCGAAGGACCCATTATTAATGTAAAACATGCTTCAGGTTATCCTTCAAAAAGTATTGAAGAAGTTTTTAATATTGCAAAAATTGATCCTAGTGAAATAGATGCAATTGCATTAGTAGGAATACCTAACTTAAAATTTCCAAAGCATTTTGCACGTTATCCTAATATTTCTGATTCCGTATTGGAATGGAGTTGGATTACATCTAATCCAAAAGGTTTAGAGATAAACTACTCATATCTTCATCAAATAGAAAAGATTGAAAAACTAAGAGAAATATTAAACAAATTAAATATTCCATTAAAAGAAATTATTTTTGTTGAGCATCATACTGCTCACGCTTCATCTGCATATTATCTATCTCCTTGGAATATGGATGAGGAGGTACTAGTCATTACATCTGATGCTGCTGGTGATGGATTAAGTAGTACCGTTAGTATTGCTTCAAATGGAAAAATAGATAGAATTAAAAATTCAGAAACAAATTATGGTGATTCTTTAGGGGGTTTTTACTCTAGTGTTACAGAATATTTGGGAATGGATTATGGATTTGATCCATTTAAAACTATGGGACTAGCACCATATGGAAATCCTGAAAAAGCTATTAATGAAATTAAAAAAATTATTCAGATCAATCCCCAAAATCCTTTATGCTTTCAAAATAAATTTGGAACCATTCATGATATACAACAAAATTTATCAAAATTATTACGCGGCAAGCGGTTTGATCATATTGCAGCAGCATCTCAATTATGGTTTGAAACTTTAACCACTGAATGGATTCAAAATATTGTTAAAAAAACTGATATTAGAAAAATTGCATGTGCTGGAGGTGCATTTTTAAATGTAAAAGCTAATCGATCTATTTTATCCCTTGAATGTATTGATGATGCATTTTTTTGTCCTGCTTCAAATGATGAAGGACTTGCAGTTGGTGCTGCATTAAGATGTTATTTTGAAATTGCATCTAGAGATGGAAATAAACCAAATAAAATTCCGTTAACTAATAATTATTTTGGCACATCGTTTACTAATGAACAAATTAAAGAAGAATTAAAAAACCATGATTTGCTTGATAAAGCAGAATTTTTTGATGATATTGATTCTGAAGTAGGAGAATTTATAGCAAATTCTGAAAAAATATTGGGCAGATTTAGTGGCCAAATGGAATGGGGTCCTAGAGGATTAGGCAATAGATCCATTATTGCAGATTCTTCTAACCCGAATATTGTAAGAAAAATTAACAAAGCCATCAAAATGAGGGATTTTTGGATGCCATTTGGCCCTTCTATACTTGCTAGTAGAACTGATGATTATCTTATAGATGGTAAAATTTCACCTTACATGATTTTAGCATTTGATACAACTGATAATCGAAATGATCTAACAGCTGCAATTCATCCTTATGATCTTACATGTAGACCTCAAACTGTTGATGGTGATTTTAATCCAGCTTATGAAAAAGTTCTCAAATCTTTTGAATCAAAAACTAGTAGAGGTGTAATTTTGAATACTTCATTTAACCTTCATGGCAGTCCAATAGTATGGAATCCAAAAAATGCAATTGATACTTTTAATAATTCAAAGCTAGATGCAATTGCATTGGGAAATTATTTAATAAAAAAGAATTAAAATAATTTTATTATTTTATACATGTCACAATGATAAATTATTATGTTTTTTCAAAATCTGATTTTTTTAATATTTCTGAACTTTTATTTCCATAATTAAATAGTAAATCAATAAAAGACATATTGGGAATAAATTCACCATACTGCTGTAAATAATTAGGATGTTCAAATTTTTGAAACACGAATTCAATATTGCTTCTAGAAAATTTTTCTATTTCTATATAATTCCGCCCTTCTTGACCAAAAATAAAAGATTTAGATCCTATAGATTTACACATTTGAATAATTAACTCTGATTTTTTCCCCGATATATCGAATCCCTGATCTTTTAATTCTGAAGTTCTATAAATTGGAATATTGATATCAAATTTATTGAATGCATATTTGATAATTGAAATAACAAACTCAATTAAAAATTCTCCATCAAATTCATAATAAATTTTTTCAATTTCTGCATATATTTTATCAAAATGTGGTGCTTTACTATATGATTTTTTAATTACATCTAAATGATTTCTTTGCCAGTTAATTTCATCATAAATTTTAATTTCTGATAAATTCATCAGTCGTCTTTTTCCTTCTCGAACTGGTATGGTTAACCATTGCCATCCGTTATTAGTTCTAATTTTATTTCTATTCTGAAAATACTCTTTTCTAAATTGAACAGTATCTACAATACAATATACATCACACATAGCAGCTTTAGATATGTATCCCAACCATGGAAGAAATTCAGGTTGATGTGCAGCTAATATTGGTTCAGGTAAATTAACACGTCGTAAGTCTTTACTTTTTTTAATAAATATATTTTCGTTCATACTTCAGAATTATTTGTAGGCATATATTGTAAAATCATGTGGCATGTAATCATGTCTGAACATGATTTTATATGTAAGATTATTCATAATGTAATCTATAACTTTAGTTGGTGGGGCAAAATAAATTAATTCATCTTGTTTTTCAGCAAAAGTAGAAACTGCATTGTATGCAATTCCTTTTTTAGAAAGTTTCCACATTTTATCTAATACGTTTGTTAAAGTTTCCCAGTTTTTACCCGTTTTTACATGATTAAATCCTAATGATATCACATAATCAAATTTTTTCTCATCTGGCAAATCTAGTACATTACCTTGAATGATTTCCGCTAAAGGATTTTTTTCTTTAGCAAAATTAACAAACTTATCTGATAAGTCTACCCCAGTATATTTTACATTTTTAATTCCTCTTTGGTTTAAGTAATTAAAATAATCTCCAAAACCACATCCGACATCTAATACAGAACAACCATCGTTGATTCCTACTTGAGTAATTACATCAAATCTTGGTTTTTGACCGTTTTCAGAACGGTAGTCTAATGATTTAATAGAATAACCGTGCTTTTCTACCAATTTGTCAAAAAAATCTTTAATAATTTGGTCGCCTTCCATTATTTCTTTAAAAATATGATGATCTTAATTAACCGTAGTTGAAAAATAATTGTAATGATTCCTCACAATAAACCTACCTTAGGTTTAGAAGAAGAAGCAGCAGCAATTAGGGTAATTAGATCTGGATGGATGGCAAAAGGTAGAGAAGTTAAATCTTTTGAAAATGAATTTTGTAATTTTGTTGGTTTGCCAAAAGGTCATGCTGTCGCTGTTTCAAATGGAACTGCTGCACTTTATTTAGCATTACTCGCTTTAGATGGTGCAGGGAAAAAAATTGCATTACCTGCATACGTCTGCTCTGCTCTTAGACATGCTGTTACAATGGCAAAAGGAGAAAATGTATTAATTGATACAAAATATGACTCTCCAAACCTAGATCTTGAAGAAGTATGCAATAAAAATCCTCAAATTACAATTATTCCACATACCTATGGCATTCCACTCAATCTTTCTAATGTAAAAAAAATTATGTTCATTGAAGATTGTTCTCATGCTTTGGGAGCAAAGATTCATGGAAAATCTGTTGGATTGCAAGGTGAATTAGGGGTTGTTTCTCTGGCTGCAACTAAAATTATTACTTCTGGTGGTTCAGGCGGTATGATATTTTCAAAAAATAAACAACTAATAGAAAAAATTATTGATTATATTGAATATGATATGAAAATGGATGACACTAGGAGATTTAATTTTCAAATAAATGATTTACAAGCAGCAATTGGACGTGAACAACTACGTAAATTACCAAATTTTATTAAAAGACGAGAAGAAATTTTTCAAAAATATAAGACATCTGGTTTGAATCTTTTGGATATTTCTCCTGATGACTCAGAAATAATACGGCCAATTCGTTTTAGGGCAGTTTTAAAAACTGATAAACAATTTCAAACAATTAAACTTTTGAAAGATAATGGTGTATCTAGTAGAGTTCTTAATGATGAATGGATAATATCTAAAAATCCAGCACAATTTCCTAATTCTTTTAGTATGGTGAAAAATTTAGTTTCATTGCCTATTTACCCCTCTTTATCTGATAAAGATATTGAAAAAATTATTTCTGTTTTAATTAATAAATAATTTTTTAGTATTAAAAATACATATAGTTTAATAATTAAATTATTGGAATTAATTATTGAATTCTAATCTAGATATTGATTATAAAAAAATTATTTTTGATTATTATATTAAATTACTAAAACGTGATCCAGACGAATATGGCATGAATCATTTTTTATCATTATTAAAAAATAAAATAATTGATGAAAAACAATTATCTGAATTAATTAAAAGCTCTCTTGAATTTCTACAATATGATTATACTAATATTCCATTACCGATTTACCCTGAAAAATTAAAAAATATACCTGATCCGAAAATTGTAGCTATGTATAGAATAAAAAATGAAGAGAGATGGATAGAAAAATCATTAGAAGCTGCATCTGAAATCTGTCAACAAATTGTTGTATTGGATGATGGTTCAACTGATGATACATTGAAAATATGTAAAAGTTTTTCATCGGTAGTTGATATCTATGAACAAAATAATTTACCGTTTGATGATACAAGAGACAAAAACACATTACTGAAAATGGGTTTAAAATGTAAGCCTGATTTTATGATGACTCTTGATGGTGATGAAATAATAATGCCAAATATGAAAGACATCTTAAAAGAAGATCTTACTATTTTACATCCTCATGCAAATGTTTTTCAAATACAATTTTTAGATATGAGAGAAAAACCCAACCAAATTAGAATTAATGATCCTACATACCAAAGATTCTTCAAAGTTTTGTATAAACTAAAAAACCAACCTAACAATCTACATTTTAAAGAGATGTCTTTTCCTGGAAATGCTCATTCCCCTTCTATTCCTCAAAATGTAATTGGTCAGAAATCTCCTGTAACCAGTAGACTAAAGGTGTTACATTATGGGACATATGATGAAGAATTAAGATTAAAAAAATATGAAGATTATAATAAACTGGATCCTAACAATGTTGACTTTTTTGGATATGAGCATTTGATAAACCCCGAAAAATTTTGTGGACCTCTTCAATTTACATATTTGCCAGATGGTGCTTATATTCAAGATATAAAATAATGTGTATTTTTTATTTTATATTTTTTTATAAATTTTATTTCTGTATGCTAGAAATTTACTATTACAAAAAATATCCATTTATTTTGCTATAGTTTTTAAAATATTCATTAAATAATAATTAATGAATCAGAAATTAGGAATCAAGTAATACATAAAACTAGTTCAATTTATTATTAGATTAGATCTAAATGTTAATTGGTATTAGTCCTGTTAGAATAAGTTTTGCTGGGGGCGGTACAGATTTTCCAGAATTTTATGATAATTTTGAAGGACATGTAATCTCTTCAACCGTAAACCTATTCACTTATTCTATAATTCAATCTCGAATTGATAAGTCATTTCAAGCTTTTTCTCCAGATTTTCAGAAACATTATACGCCTACTACTTTTAATAAAATTTCTATAGAAGATGGGACTGAAATTTCAGCATCTGTGATTAAATATTTAAAATATAAAAAAGGATTAAATGTAATTCTTTTCAGTGACGTTGCTCCGGGATCTGGATTAGGTGCATCTGGTTCCTTAGCCGTAAACCTTGTTAATATTATAAATTATTTAAAAAAAGAAAAACAGAGTAAAGCAAACACTGCTGAAACTGCATATGATATTGGAAGAAAAACTCTTCATTGGTCAATTGGAAAACAAGATGAATACATTGCATCTTTTGGCGGATTTAATTTTATAAGTTTCAAAAAAAATAAAATTTCAGTACAACCAATAAAACTTAAACAATCTTCTAAAAAAGAATTAGAAGAAAATTTATTATTATTTTTTCTTGGTAATACAAGAAATAGTTCAAAAATTCTTACTGAGCAAATTAAAAACATAAAAAATAAAAAATCTGAAACACTTGAATCACTTTCACATACAAAAAATCTTGCATTGGATATGAACAACTCATTAAAAAAATCAGATTTGAGTAATTTTGGTAATCTTTTACATGAAGGTTGGATTGCTAAAAAATGTTTTTCATCACATGTGACAAATCAAAAAATAGATAAAATTTATGAAAAAGCTCTAAAATCAGGTGCGTTAGGAGGAAAACTTACTGGAGCAGGTGGCGGAGGCCATATGTTATTTTATTGTGAGAAAAATAAACAAAAGACTCTGATTAATTCAATGAAAAAAATTGGAATAAATGAGATAGAGTTTAATTTTTATAAAAATGGACCAAAGGTAATTGATCCTCTGAAGTACCTATAATAATAAAATTTTTATTTAAAATTTATTATTACTTTTTAAATTTAATTATGTCCACTATGTCTGAGAATGACATATTATCTTTAAGAAGGATAGTTTTACAACCTACTTTCTCACCTGCTTGAATATCTGTTAAACAATCCCCTATCATCCAACTCTTTGATGAATTTATAGAAAAATCCGTAATTGCTTGTAATAGTAATCCTGATTTTGGTTTTCTACAATTACAGTTTTCATTAGGTGTATGTGGACAAAAATAAAATCGATCAATATTACAGGAATTCTCTTTTAGATTATTTTGAATAGATAGGTGAATTTTTTCTAGTTCCTCAACTGCAATTATTTTTCGATTAATTATGGATTGATTAGTAATTACTATGATTAAAAACCCCATTTTTTTTAGATTTAAAATCCCTTCTCCTATATCTGGAAAAATCTCTAATTCATTAATGGATTTAACATAATCATCTCTTTTTTTATTGATTACTCCATCTCTGTCTAAAAAAATTGCTTTATTTTGTTTAATCATATCTAAACAAAGGTTTTCCCAAATTTCTAATTGCAGAAATTATGCAATGAGATACAGTGACATGTTGGGATTCAATTGTCAGCATATCATTACTTTGAATTTTGAAAATAACATCACAGATATTATTGAAATGACCTCCACTTTTACCTGTAAATCCAATACATTTTGCTCCTTGTTTTTTTGCAAATTTTAAAGCATTAACCACATTTTTTGATTTCCCACTCCCACTAAATGCAATCACGACATCTCCTTTTTCAATATAATTTTTTAATTGTTCTTCAAAAATACTTTCAAAAGAAACATCATTTGCCCAAGCTAATATTAGAGGCATGTTATCTACTAGCGAAATAGATTTTATTCTATTTTCATTTTTCAATATTGTTGTTTTTTGAAGATCTGAAGCAAAATGTGATGCAGTTGAACCTGATCCTCCATTACCCATAGTAAAAATAGTTTTATTTTTATTTTTTGTAGAAATTATAATTTTAATTATTTTATCAATAGTTTCAGACTGTTCCTGAATTTCTTTAATGCAATCAATCTGTACTTCTAAAAAATTTTTAACAATCTTATTGATATCGGATTTATTTCCCATATTCAACATTATTGAAGTTTTTTTAGAAATAAAGGTTACTTCTGTATTAAAAATTCTCCATTAATTTCTAAAATCAGTAAATCCAGGTTCAGAGAGATTCATTTTATCCCGATAATCTTTAGCATTAGAAGCTAATTTTTCAAAATATAAAAGAAATTCTGAACCTGATGAATCATTTTTTAATCTTTTTACCCTTTCTTGTTTAATCTGTTGTCTTAGAGAAATCCAAATTCGTCTCACAGTATCTGAATAAATCTCAAAAAATAAATTTTCATCAATTATATATTTTTGAAATAAGAATCCTATTTCATCAAAATCACCTTGAATTTTATCAATAATTTTTTTGTTAGAAATAAATAAATTATAATTTCCCGTTCTTGAATAATCTATAAAAATTTCATACACTTTTCTTCTTCCATTTCTATTTTCTTCATTTCTAAGAATTCTAAATATTTCTAATAATACTATAGTTTGTATTATTTTTTCTTCCATTTTAAAACTCAATTAGACAAAAAACATAAAGAACCAAGAAGATTTTCCCAAAATTTATTTCCAACTCTTCCAGTATGCATTATTTGAATCCCACATTTTTTGTAATTTTTGTTTATCATTTATCGTATCCATAGGTTGGTATGTGCCATTATATTTAAAAGCAGAAACTTGATTTTTATCTATGATTTTTTGTAATGGATTTGTTTCCCAAATATCAAAATCATTGTGAATATAATCAAATATTGCAGGCTCTAAAACGTAATATCCGCCATTAATCCAATTTCCGTCGCCAGGTGGTTTTTCTGAAAGATTGATAACTTCATTTCCTTTAATATCTAAAATCCCAAATCTTCCTGGTGGTTGCACTGCAGTTAAAGTGACAAGTTTTTTTTGTTTATTATGAAATTGTAATAATTTTGATATATTGACAGCCTTCAAATCATCCCCATATGTTAAAAAAAAACTTTGATTTTCTAAAAATTCTTCAATTTTTTTAATACGTCCACCAGTCATGGTTTCTAAACCTGTATCTACTAATTCAATAGACCAAGGTTCCATAGAATTTTTAAAAAAATCTTTAATGACTTCGCCTTTATATCCACAACAAATTATAAATTCATTAAATCCAAAATGTGAAAAGATTTTCATTATGTGCCACAAAATTGGTTTTCCGCCAATCTCAATCATGGGTTTTGGTTTTAACTGAGTTTCTTCGCTGATTCTAGTTCCTAAACCTCCTGCCAAAATAACCGTCTTCATTGATTCTTAAGAATATGTCTAAGTTAAATAAATTAGCAAATAAAATATTTGGATTTTTATATAAATTTACTAAAAAAATATGATTTAATTATGCCTACTTTATACAATGCATGAATAGATTGATCTAAAACAATTTAATCTATAAATTATTATTCCCTATGATGGATTCTAACAGAATTCTAATTGGATGTAGTGTAAAGGCTAAAAATTCTGAATATTCAAATCTTGAAACTGAATATCTGTTCAAAACCATTTCAGAATTTGGAGGTGAACTCGATAATGCAAAAAAGATAGCTTGTTTTAAAGAAGAGCCAAATTCTGCAATTAAAGAAATTTTGAAAAAATTTCAAGTTAAAATTTGCATGATTGATCCGATTGACATTCGTCTATCTTATGGAAATAAAATCCGTATTATTGATGAAGGAATTAAAGAAGATGTTGATGTTATTGTAATGTTAGATACTGATATAGTGGTTGCACGTGATTTTAGTAAATTTTTAGACACCCAAAAAATTCTGATAAAACCAGAAGACCGTGATCCATTTTCATTTGCTGATTGGAAGCAACTATTTAATTTGTTTGAACTAGAAATTCCTCAAGAACGTTTTACAACAAGTTGTACTGGACAAGAAACAATACCATACTTTAACGGGGGTGTGATAATAATTCCAAAAATTCATGCTTCTGAATTATTCAAACAGTGGAAGTATTTTTTGAAACAACTTTTAGATAGGAAGAATGAACTTCCAATAAAATTTTCTGCAAATCCTCATGAACATAATCAGCCTCGCTTTTTTGATCAAATCGCATTTTCATTAGCTATTATAAAATCACAACTACCGTATGATATTTTGCCACTATCCATGAATTATCCCTACTCTGGTACTGTTCATAGTACTGAAAATCCTGAATCATTGGATCCTTTTATCCTTCATCATCATCATTGTATTTTGGAAACTGGAGATTTAATGCATTGTCCTTATGAAAATATTAATGCAAAAATTGATAAAATAAATGAATTTTTAGCTGATAATCGCGAAATAAAAATTGACCTTTCTGATAAAACATCTGTTGTTTCAATTGGAAATCTTACGATGATAAAAGAATTTGAAAAAGTAGTTGATAGATTATCAAATTTACCATTAGATGATACAAATCCCTCTCTTCAATATTACTTGGCTCTTTCTTTACACAATACACAAAATAACTTTGATGAAGCATTAATTCGATATACTAAAGCATTGGAATTAGGGTTTACAGATTATATGGTTTATGCTGATAGAGGATGGCTCTATTACATGTTAGGTGATGTTCAAAATGCAACAAATGATTTAACCAAATCATTATCTATTAACCCATATGATATAGAAACGAAAAAACGTTTTGCAAGATTAGATCCTAGAGTAGATGAAGTAAAATTATTGTGTCATGAAAAAAAATTTGAAGATGCAAGTAAAATTTTATCTGATCTTAAATTAGATGATACAAATCCTTATCTTCAATATTACTTGGCTCTTTCTTTACACAATACAACAAGGAACTTTGATGAGGCATTAATTCGATATACTAAAGCATTGGAACTGGGATTTGAATCCTTTTGGATATTTCTTAATCGTGGTTCTTTGCAATTACTTCTAAATAATTTGGAAGATGGAAAAATTGATTTAATGAAAGCTCATAAAATTGATGATGATAATTTTGAAGTTCATCGACAATTGAATTTATTGAAATCCGCTGTTCCCGAAATTCAACATTTTCTACAAACAATCAGAAATAAAGATGGTTATATTTTACATGTAGAAAATGTTGTCAAGGATAAAGATGGTTATATTTCCCATCTAGAAAATGTCGTCAAGAGTAAAGACAATTACATTCTAAAAATAATCAAAGATAAAGACGCTCATACAGAACAAATAATCAAAGATAAAGACGCTTATACACAACAATCAATAAAACAATATCAAGCTAGTATTAGTGAAATAAGGCAAAGCAAGATTTGGCGTATCACGCATCTATTTTCTAAAAAAACGTAATTATTTTTTAATATTTGAAAAATAACTCATATTTTTAATCATAAAGAATATCTTTAACTAATTTTGTAAAAATTTATGCGAATTGCTGTGCCTGTGAATTGGAATTTGAATGCTTCAAGTTTAACAAATATTGCGAGACATACATTTAGAGAAATTGGGCAAATAATGAATGAAACTAAATCCTTCACAATTGCTGCAACTAGACTTGAATCTATTTCAGTTGGAGATTTTAATCAGCATTATGATCTTGTTCATATTTCAAATATGGGCGGATATGCATTTCCTCGAAATGCAACATCACATTGCAAAAATATTATTTGTGGATTAGTAGGAATTGATGAAATCATTTATGGAAAGGAAGTAATGCAGTGGCAAGGATCTTGGAAAGTAACCGAACCATTAATAAAAAAAGCATTAAAAAATTGGGAAAAATACAATGAAAAAATTAAGTTTTTTCATGTTGGTACAAAATCTGAATATGAAGAAATGCATAAGCATTTAAAAATTCCATATAAAAAGATCAAAATAATTCCTTTGGGAGTTGATCATAATTTTTTCAAACCATGTATTGACAAAGATTTAACAAGAAAGCAAGTTTTATCAGAACTAAAAATACCAAATGAAAAATATTTTTTTCATGTCAGTGAAATGAACTTTGCTAGAAAAAATCAAATTAGACTTGCACAAGCATATCAAATTGCAAGAAAATCTGGTTTAAAACATAATTTAATTATTGCTGGAAAACATCTACCACAAATAAAAAAGAAAATTGGTCATCTTCCTGGAATCTTCTTTTTAGATTGGGTAACAAATGAACAATTGTTACAACTATATCAAGGAGCAGATGCTTTTGTGTTGCCATCTATTCATGAAGGCTTTGGAATCCCACTAGTAGAATCAATGTGCTGTGGTGTGCCTTGTATTTCTACCAATAAACATTCTCCACAACATTTAATCCAAGATGCAGGAATTTTGATAAATCCTTATGATGTTTCTGAATTAAGTAATTCTATGTTAAATCTTGCCAAGGATCCAAAATTATTAAAAGAATTATCTGAAAAAAGTCTAAAACGTTCCGAGTTTTTCTCTTGGAAAAAATATGCTAAACAAGTTTTTGAATTATATGGTATTGACTATACAAAAAAAATGGTTGATTTTGATACTCAATATGAATTATCTGCATATAGAACATTAGTAACAGTATGTGATACATTTCCTGATAAAGAACATCCTTTACTATTTTCATTAATGAAATTAGATTATATGAAATTATTGGAATGGGCTGCAGATTATGGATTACATGATTCAAAAACAAAAGATTTTTTGATTCCTTTTGAAAATTGGATTTATAAAAAATTAGGAAGATCAATGGCAGGTAGAACGTAATTGGGTGATTACGTTGGATATACTCGTTGGAAAAAACTAAAAAAATTATATCATCTTTCAAGAGGAATTATACATATTCATGGTTTGAGATATTATTTTTACGTTATAAAATTAGAAATTAAAAAAAATGGATTAGGTTTGTTTTCCCCTGATCAAAAACCTATTTCAACATTTGATAATATTTCATATAATGAGCAATATCAAAATTATTTAAAAAATTTGAATGAAAAATTAGAAAAAGAATCATTTGATAAATCAATTAAATTATCTTACAGACCAAAAATTTTAATAGTTTTGATAATTAATGATCAAAATTTAGAAAATATAAAAAACACAATTAATTCCATTAAAAATCAAAGATATGATAATTGGCAAATAGCTATTTTTTCAACAAATTATTCACAAAATATTCCTAGAATTAATGAATTAATTGAAAAAGATAGTCCTAAAATTCTTTTTTATGACAAATTATCTGATACTTCTTTTAAAACTATTTTGAAACTTGATTGTGATTTTGTTGGATTCCTTCATTCTGGAATCCACTTATCTGAATTTGCTTTAAATGAATTCATTAAAGATCTAAATCAATCATCTAACTCTGAACTTTTATACTCTGATAATGATTATCTCGATAAAAATAATGTACGTGTTAATCCATTTTTTAAGCCTGATTGGAGTCCATATTTGTTTAGATCTATTGATTATTTATCTCCATTTTATATTATAAAAAAAACTATTCTTAAAAAAATTGATTCTGATTTGATTATTTCAAAATGTTTCAATTTTGATATTCTTCTTCAAAGTATTGAAAATACAAATTTCTTCCGCCATATTTCCATTCCTCTTTGCTCAATTAAAAATAAAACATCAGTAAATTTTGATTCAAAACAATTGGCATTATCTAATCATCTTAAAAGAATTAATATTGATGCAAAAGTAAAACCTGGACTTACTAAAAATACTTTTCAAATTAAGTATTCAAATAATAAAAAACCTAAAGTATCAATAATTATCCCAACTAAAAATAATTATAATATTCTTAAAAGATGTATTGATAGTATTGAGAAAAAAACTAATTATAAAAACAAGGAAATTATAATTGTAGATAATTCAAGTACTGATAATGCCACAAAAAAATATTATTCTTCATTATCTCATAAAATAATTACTTATTCTGAAAACTTTAATTTTTCTAAAATGAATAATCTTGCAGTACAATCTTCCTCAGGGCAACTATTATTATTTTTAAATGATGATACTAAAGTTTTGGATTCTTTTTGGTTAGATGAATTGGTTAGTATTACTATGCAAAAGGATGTGGGTGTAGTGGGACCTAAATTAATTTTTTCAGATAATACAATTCAACATGCTGGTGTTGTTTTTTTAAAAACTGGTTCTGGATTTCATCCACTTATGAAACAATTAGAAAATTCTAATGGTTATCATAACGTATTAAATTCAATGAGAGATTATTCTGCAGTTACTGGAGCATGTTTGATGATAAAAAAAGAGATTTTTGATAAAGTTGGAACTTTTGATAATTCTTTTGATGTCTATTATGGTGATGCTGATTTGTGTTTACAGGTTGTTAATATGGGATATCGCGTTATCTATACTCCTTTTACAAAATTATTACATGAGGGTTCTTTTACTATTACAAAAAATAACGCTTCTCATTTTGATATAGAAAATCATCTTAAATTTATTAAAAAATGGCCTTATCTCAAAAATGGTGATCCATTTTACAATTCAAATTTGGATTGGGATTATGCTATATCCAAAACCCCATTTAAAACAACATAATCTGTTATATTGGTACCAGTTAGGGTTGATTTAATGACTACTATTCGTGAAGAAATGTGGAAGGCTAGAGGTATTTTATTTAATTTTGCAATAACTGATCTTAAAATTCGATATAAAAACTCTGCATTGGGTGTTCTTTGGAGTATCGTTGAACCTTTACTTATGTTGGGTGTTTTGTTTTTAGTTTTTTCTACTATGTTTAAAACTGAAATTGAAAATTTTCCAATTTATCTACTTTTAGGACTAATCACTTATAATTTTTATAAAAATGCAACTAACATAGCTCTAGTAAGTCTTTCTAATCGTAGCTCACTAATTACACAAATTTATTTTCCAAGATCAATTCCTGCAATAAGCTCTTGTATTACTGCATCAATAATGTTGATTGTAGAATTGGCTATATTGGGAATTTTTATGATATATTTAGAATTTACTCCTCCCCTTACAATTATTTATCTAATTCCAATTTACCTTCTTGGATTTGTGTTTGTTATTGGTCTTTCATTGGGATTATCAGTTCTTAATGTAAAATTCAAAGATATCGAATTTATGTGGGGCATAATATTACATGCAGGATTCTTTTTAACTCCAATTTTTTATCGATTTGATTTTTTGCCTCAATATGTGCAAGATATCTTAATGCTAAGTCCAATGGTACAACTGGTTACAATGACACATCATGTATCTATCTATGGAACTCTTCCTTCAATTAATTCAACACTTTATACAATTGGTTCCATTTTTATTATTTTGGGAATTGGATATTTAATTTTTAGAAAATATCAAGCAAGAATAGTTGAGGAAATGTAAATGTCCGAAAATACAATCGATGTAAAAAATATATCAAAAAAATTTCGATTATATCATGAAAAACGTACTACTTTGTACGAATCTATCATTGGAAGTGTAAATCGAAATCCTCACTACGAAACACTTCAGGTATTGGACAATATTTCATTTAATGTAAAAAAAGGTGAATGTTTAGGTATTGTTGGACGTAATGGTAGCGGTAAAACTACTTTACTACGAATTTTATCTCATATTTACCAACCAGATGCTGGTTCCTTAGAAACTATGGGCACTGTTGTTCCTGTACTTGCATTGGGTTTGGGATTTCATCCAGAATTAACTGCAATTAAAAATATCTATCAAAGCAGTATTTTGTTAGGAATCAGTAAAAAGGAAATTGTAGAGAGAACTGAAGATATAATAAAATTTGCAGGATTGGAAAAATTCGCCGATACGAAACTTAAGAATTTTTCATCAGGAATGCAAATGAGACTTGCTTTTGCAACTGCAATACAAGTTGATCCTACTATTTTATTACTTGATGAAGTAATTGCTGTTGGTGATCTAAATTTCCAAAAAAAATGTCTTGATGTAATGAGGGATTTCAAAAAACGTGGAAAATCTATTATTTTAGTTAGTCATAATCCTTCTGATATTGAATTATTATGTGATAGAGCTATGTTTGTTAAAGATGGACATATTGAGAGTATTGGAAAAGTTCCTGAAGTATTGGAATCTTATAAAAAATACATGAGTACATTAGAAAAATAATTCTTTTTCGAAATTATCCTTTTTGATAATTATTTTAACTAAAACATATTTATCATATTTTAAAATAGAATAGTTGTGGCATTCAGTTTTAAAAAATTAAGTATTCCTGAAGTTATTCTTGTAGAAACACAATCTTTTTCTGATCATAGAGGTTTCTTTCTAGAAAATTTTAAAACATCTTCATTTGTTTCTAATGGGATAAATACAAAATTTGTACAAGATAATTTTTCTCATTCATTGCATGGTGTTTTACGAGGATTACATTATCAGAAAAATCCCAAAGCACAAGCAAAATTTGTAACTGCATTAAGGGGAAAAATATTTGATGTTGCTGTAGATGTTAGAACAAATTCCTCCACTTTTGGACAATGGGTAGGTGAAATTCTTTCAGATGAAAATCATAAATCTCTTTACATTCCGGAAGGATTTGCACATGGTTTTTGTGTATTAAGTAAAAATGCTGATGTCTTTTACAAAGTTAATAATGAATATTCTCCTGAAAATGAAAGAGGCATACTTTGGAATGACTCTCAAATTAATATAATGTGGCCAATTGACACGCCTATTTTACATGAAAAAGATTCTACACTGCCTCTATTGAAAGATGCAGATATTGATTTTGTTTACACTAAAGATAAATAAGAAATTTAAAAATTTAAAATATGAATATTCTTGTTTGTGGAGGTGCAGGTTTTATTGGCAGTGCATTCATTAAAAATTATTTAGAAAATAATTCTAATTCTAAAATTATTAATCTTGATGTATTAACAATTGGTTCTAATCTTAAAAATCTAAAAGATGTGGAAAATAATTCTAATTATAAATTTATCCAAGATGATATTCGAAAGGAATCTGTAATTAATAATTTAGTAAAAAATACAGATGTAATAATAAATTTTGCAGCAGAATCACACGTTGATAGGAGTATTGTAAATCCAAAACCGTTTCTTGAGACAAATATTATTGGGACCTATTCAATTTTAGA
>Ga0233427_10000272_pt1 | contig 67898 bp, 72 predicted proteins | sample SI_118_April2016_5_FD_179885 | JGI IMG/M metagenome (GOLD analysis project Ga0233427, IMG submission 179885) | Seawater microbial communities from Saanich Inlet, British Columbia, Canada - SI_118_April2016_100_MG | ecosystem: Environmental > Aquatic > Marine > Inlet | place: Canada: British...
AATACCCATCTCCATCCCGGCGAAACATTTGAGCTGCAATTTTTTCAGGATCAGTTTCATACATTCGCGCACCCACATAAATGAATTCATCATCATAGAAAATACGTACTTCAGTTTTTTCTGTGGCGGCTTGTCCGGAATTTGGCTGTTTTTGTATAAATCCAGTTATCAAATCTTTTGAAGACCATATTCCTTCATCTAGTTGACCATCTATTCGAATAGATTCATTTGTTTTTATAGCTTTAAATTTCGGTCTTGATAATTCACCAGCGAATAAACTTAATGGTAAAAAGAGAAATCCGACTTTAGTAATTATATTTTTTAGTACCATTCTACCCCCTCTTTAATTGATAATATTTCAATTAAGACACCATTATATCAAAATGGTTGTCAAAAATAAATTAAACCAAAACTTTTCCCAATATTTTAATATCCGTATCAAAGGAATCAGTTTTTAGAGGACCAAAAGAAAAACGGAAAAATTGACTAAGTGGTGATTCAGTCCCGAGGCGCGCCATATCACAGTCTGTACCTTTTAGAATCGCCGCACCATGGGGAAAAAGGCGATCGTTGAGTTCAGCAGCGGTAAGATTACCGGGGAGTTTACACCAATGGTAGAAGCCGCCTTTACCAGAAAACAATTTTAACCCAATATCGGAGAATGCTTTACCATAGCGATTACGTTGGCCCCCATAAAATTCAGGAATAGCTTTGAATGATAAGTCTGTTCGCTCCCGGCTGAAAAGTTTCATTGTAAAAAGTTGAGACGGCCGAGACACACCGCCCATACCAAATGAAGAAAAATTTCCCAAAATTTCAATATTCTTTTTCGCAGCAATCACCCATCCAATCCGAATCCCAGGCGCTTGGAGCCCTTTCGTTGCGGCACCGCTTACAAAAAGATTTGATTCATCAATATTATCTATATACCGCAGGGCGCTCACTGGTGGTTCGTGGAATAATTCATATGCCTCATCCACTAATAAACCAGTATTCCCAAACGCGGCGGATTCAACCAACTCTTTTAAATCTTCTCCCTGTTTTGTAATCCCCGTCGGGTTACAAGGATTGCTCAACAAAACTAAATTTCGACTTGATTCATCTGAACCAATATAATCTGAAGCAGATGGAGAGAATCCATTTTCCACCCCACTTTCCACCAATTCATAATTCCGCTTTAGCAATTGCAGCATATCGTAATATGGTGTGTATTCTGTGGAGGCAATACGAACGGTAATATCTGATTCTAAAAATAACAATATTGCCATAAGTCCGGGACGGCCACCGGCGAAAACCATCACATTTTCGGTATCAATTTTTGCGGCATGATAATGGTTATAATAGGCGGCGATCGTTTCCCGCAATTGAGGCTGTCCCCATGCTTTGGGATACATGAGATCGGTCGAATTAATATCCACTTGCGTTGGGATTTTCGGTCCGCCGGGAATTTGAGTAGTGAGAGGAAATCCTTGGCTCCATGGATGGGTCCCCGATTCCCCCATAGGTGTACCGAATACATCCTGGAATGAATACAAAGTTTCGTAGATCCCCATGGGAGGAACATGGTTTAAGAATAAATTCACTTTTACTGAGTCCTTTAAAAGTTATTTACAACTTAACCATAAAGCTTCATCAAATCATCATACCCACCAATCGCTTCACCATCAATAACGATCTGGGGCACGGTCATAGCCTTGCCCACTTCTAAAAGTTTTGATCGATCCCAGCCTTTTTCTTCAATATTGACTTCTTCATAGTCCCAGCCTTTTTCATCGAAGAATCGTTTGGCTGATTTACAATATGGACACCAATTGGTTGTATAAATTTTAATATCTTTCATTTTGCTTCCCCCTTAACAGGATTAACCTGTTTCCAATTTTTTACTTTAAATCCTTCTTCCGCCGCTTCAACAGCGTCAATGATTGTCATTTTTTTCAGTTTCCGTGAATTGTAAGTCACCGTGAAAACCCAAGTTTCATCATCAAACGTATGTTCTGAAATACCCTTCAGCCCATCCAGGGCCTTACCCACATTCGTAGGTCAACCAAGTCAAAGAAATCCATTACGAACATCCATCCCATCCAATTCGAATGAGGAAGTAATTTCCTCGTTCCCCACTGCGCATGAGAACAAAAGTAAAACGGATGATACTGTAAGAATTTTTTCAATCATTTTTCATGAACTCCCATTCAAAAATTGGTATATATCTTCAATCGGTAAATGATCACCAATATGATTTCCATAAAAAGCTGTATGGATGGTTCCGTCCTCTTTGATTAAAAAATCTGCTGGAACAATCGATTTATCACCTTCCATTTTTCCAGGGCGAAATCCCTTTACAAATGCTTTCATGACTGGAATTGTACCTCGTACGAATTTAACCCAAGATGACTCTAAACGATAGATATGATAAAGGGATAAATCTGGGTTGGGAATAATAGGAAAAGGGGCCTCTTGTTTCCCAACATATTGTTGGATGGATTCTATAGATGATTCAAATACACCCACTATATGAAAATCTTTTGCCAACCAATTTTCATATTCTTGAGTTAATTGATTCACTCGAAGATTACATAATGGACAAGATGCATACCTGTAGAAAGAAAGTATCCATTTTTTACCTTTATACTTTTCCGTGGACTGAATTTTTCCATGTATATCAATCACACTAAATAATGGTGCAATTTCATTCCTTTTTAAACGCATTTAATCCCCAATCATAATCTTGAAATTTAATTCCGTAATTTGAAGAATGAATGGGTTCATCCCGATATTTGTTTAAAAATTCTACAAGCGTTGTTCCCCCGCTCTCAAAATCTTTTTTATACCATTTGAATATTTTTGATAGGACGATTATCTTCTTTTTATGATCAACCATCACATTTGCAGGATTATTTATGAATTCCCTTGTTTTGTCATTCAATTGTTGATCGAGGTTAAATCCTGTTAAAATCCGTTGTCCAATAGGTGGACATGAATTCGACGCACAATTGATGGCAAAATGAATCCGATAATCTTTATATTGGCTTCTGAGGATTTTATGCTCAATATGATTCAAAGTCAGAAGTTCACCGCCAACTTTAAACTTTTTTCTCCAGAAAACACCATATCCCCAGCCAATTCCTTTTACACTTGAAATTTTAGGATTTTCAATTACTGCTTGAATCATTAAACCATTATAAGTATTAATCCAATAGGCTTTTTTGTCATCATTTGTCGGGAATAATTCCGGATGGGATTTGGGACTGACTGAAGCAACAAAATCCAAGAAAGGTTGAAGCGAAAATGGATTTTCTCTAATAGATTTATAATCCACCCGTCCCGCATTATTCACATATGTATTCAAAACCTCATTAAGGGTACGGTTAGCAATATTCGAATCCATATTGGAATGTTTAATCTCTTTTTGAGGTAAAAAACACAGTGTCAAAAGTACAATCAAGTTTAACATAATTAAAAATTGGGGTGGAAGCATTCATTGCTCCCACCCCAATTAATATTAAGTATTCACCTCATTAACGCTGTTCCCCTTAAAAGCGAAGAACAATGCAATGGCGGCAACCAATGTTTGAAATTCAGCTCCGCCCATGTTGTTGGTTCCTTCACCCCAACCGGCCATAAAACTCCAACCATTCTGTAAATGAACCATGCCAATCGCCCCCATCATTACAGCAGCAATTATGAGGCCCGCCACTCGTGTAGCCCAGTCGGGTCCAATGCCGCCATAAAGAATCAATACTCCGGCAGCCACTTCCATCATAGCTAACATGTATATCATTGGCAATGGCATATCCATCATTTTGGCCATCATTTCTGCCATGGGAAATTTTCCCATACCATGAGATAAAAACGTACCGGCTAATGAGAGTCTCACTAACCAATGACCGTAACCTGAAAACAAATTTAGTTTATCCATTCTTTCCTCCATTTTGTTAATTAATACTTATATTTGTTGGGCCTGGTTTAAATACAGGATTTTCCAGCAACATAAGCTTTTCGCAAAATCGATCGTAATCAAATCCACCCAAGAACCACAGTTTACCATTCACCCAAACTGCCGGCGTAATGAAAGACTGGCAATGGTTTGGAATAGTCTGTTCCTTATCCACGTTAAAAACCTGGATTTTAATAAGGGGGAATTTCTGAGAAATCAATTTCGATTGATTTAAAACACGGTCACAGACTTTACAGGAATTCCTGATGATTACCTGTACAACAGTATTCTTAAATCCTTTATTTATTTCATTCATCACGGTAGAGTTTAGAAATCTACTGAATCCTAAACTGTCCGAGGAATGACAAATCAAGATTTGGGGAGCCAGGATTTATCTATTATAGCAAAGAATCTTCTGGAATAATCAATAATACCATCGGTGGCCAATTGGTTCAAAACTGTATTAACAGTTTGCCTAGCAGTAGCAGTGAGTTCGGCAATTTCCTGGTGGGTCAAAAAAGGTCGGACGATAATTCTATCCGCCAATTCCTTGCCGAAGTTATTCGCATAGCGCTTAAGGAATGCAACAACCCTTTCTTCAGCATTTTTAAAAACAAGGTCTTCGATGTGGGCTTCAATCCGTTTTAAACGGAACCCAATAAATTTGGAAATACTCAGATTAAGTTGGGGGGACATATCCATGATCTCTCGAAACATATCTTTATTCATAGCGCAGATAACCGCATCCTCAACTACCACAGCAGTGTTACTATGGGTCTCTTGCCCAAGGAGGGCACTTTCACCAAAGATCTGTCCCGGCCCCAAAAGGTCAAGGGTTGTTTCGCGACCGTCCTCAGCTAAACGGGAAATCTTAATCTTCCCCTCTTTTAAAATATAAATGGTATTGGATGTTTCTTCCGGAAAATAGATGATCTCTTTTTTCTTATTCGAAATCATGCGGCTATTTGAATTCATAGCCATCATGGATTTTTCATCCATTCCCTGGAATAGGTTTATTCCCTGCAAATACCACAGTTTTGTTTTTTCTGCCATAGGGGAATTTTACATTATTTTAGGAATTAAAAAAGCCCCACCCCGATTAATCGGAATGGAGCTTTTTTGTAGTATTGTCGGGTTGACTTACTGGTCGTTTTTGATGGCGATTTTGATCACTTTATGGGTGGTATAAAACCCAGCTATAGAGAGTGACCAGCCAACCAGAAAAAATAATATTTCTTGCATTTTGACTTTCTATTTAAATATTGATTACCTTATTTGGACGGCAAATTTAATGCTTTCACCCGATCTACAAAATGATTCTTCTTTTCCTTCACTATTTTAACAATAGCCATTTTATCCATCATTTTAATAATGGGGTAAATCGGATCGAATTCCCACTTTCTTACGCCAAAATTCAAACGATTGGGCGAGTGATGATGGTTATTCTGAAACAGCTCTCCCAGGGTCAAGAAGTCAAAAGGCAGTGTATTCCGAGATTTATCTTTGGTATTCTTGAAATTGCGATAGCCGTATTTATGGCCGCACCAATTCACTATCGCACCATGGATCGGTCCCATAAGAAAATGCACAGGGAGTAAAAACAATAGCCACCACGATGGAGCAAATAAAAGATAAAAGGCCACATAAAAAGCCACCCATGCTACGCGAGTAATCCAATTATCAGCAACCTTTTCCAGTCCCCGCCAATTGGGAATATTTTTAAGGAGACTTTCTTTCACTTTCATTTTGTTACTTACCAAATCACTATACACACTTTTCGTCCGCCACATCATGCCAAAAACAGATTTGTAGAATGAAGGTGAATGGGGATCTTCTTTGGTGTCGCTGTGGGCATGGTGGAGGCGATGCAAGATAGCATAACCACGGGCATTCAGGTAAGATGACCCTTGGGAAATGAAAGTAAAAAGATGGAAGAACCGTTCCCAGAATTTGTTCATTTTAAACATCTGGTGGGCACCGTAACGATGGAGAAAAAATGTTTGTGAAAATAGGGATGAAAACCAGTGTCCCGTAAAGAAAATTGCGATAGCCATAAAAACTCTGATTATTGAAGAAAACTACACCACGAAATTACAGAAGTTTCGACCTTCTTACCAGTCCTTGAAAATTCTTATATCCATAGGTAAACTTCAGCAAGTTTAAACATGACAAAATATCTCCCTTACACTGCCACCCCGATCCTTGTGAGTTTTGGTCTATTTTTTGCCCTCCAGGGGCAATATTGGATGTGGGTGTATTATGCCATTTTTTCTTCATTTATAATATTGGGGGACTTGTTTTTGGGCGACCATAAATCGCATCCGAAATTTTTATCCACAAAAATATTAAACTTTTTACTGTATATAAATCTTCCTCTATTATTTACTATCGTGGCTATATCAATCTGGATGGCGGGAGATTTATCTCTTCCGGAGTGGGGTAATTCTTTGATAACCGCGAGAGTTTTGACCACACCCATCCATATGGCGGGATACGTATTCGTGATTGGGCTCATGGTAGCATCTTCTGGGACAAATGTCGGTCACGAGCTTACCCATCGTAAAAGAAATAAATTTGATATGTTTATGGGTAACTGGCTTCTTGCACTCACCTGGGATTGCGCTTTTGCTATTGAGCATGTTTATGGCCACCATAAATATGTGGCTACCCCCATCGACCCAGCCACAGCCAAACGGGGACAAAATCCTTACCATTTTATTATTCGCTCTACTATCCTTAGCCACCGGAATGCATGGATCATTGAAAATAACCGTTTGAGAAAGAATGGTCAGAGTCCTCTCTTCGGTCAAAATCGAATGATTATTGGTTACCTCCGTTCGGGAATACTTACAGCCGCAGCTTATTTTATCGGCGGATGGATGGGTTTAATTGTATTTCTCCTCATAGGCATGGGAGGAAAAGTCATGCTTGAAGGCGTCAACTTTATGGAGCATTATGGATTGATCCGTGAAAAAGGGGCGCCCATCTTGCCAAAACATTCATGGAATACCAATCGGCGAATCAGCAGTTTTTTTCTTTATAATTTAACCCGCCATTCTTCTCACCATGAAAATGCATCTTTAGAATATTGGGAATTGAAAGCTTATCCCAACGCACCTGAAATGCCGGGCGGATATTTATCCTGTGTATATTTGGTTTTATTTATGCCTTGGCTCTACCATCGAATCATGGCACCCAAACTTAAAGATTGGGATCAAAACTTTGCTAATTCACGAGAGAGAGAATTGGCCCAATTACAAAATACTGCTAGTGGACTTCCATACCTGAACCCTGCCTGATTCCAGCTCTACCTCAAAACCTTTTCAGCGCTCAGGTAATTGCTGCGAATTAATTTCGCCGTTTTATGGTCTCCAGTATGGTTCCATCCCGGTGGCATAAATATATACTTAAACTTATTAATCAATCCCGGTGCATAAAATACATCTTTGATAAGGGTGGTAATATCACCGAAATAAACATCTAAAAAGTTTCCCGAATTAATCTTCCGCGTAATGCCGTATTCAATTTGAATATCGTTTCTCTCATCTTGGAAAGTCCCAAAAATTTTGTCCCAGATATTCAGCAGATTACAGTAATTGGTATCAATATAAAGTGGGTTGCGAGCGTGATGAACACGATGATGAGACGGCGTAAGAATAATTCTATTCAGAAATCCCAACCGCCCGTCTTTCACCATATTATGGCCCACATGGATGAAGGTACCATAAGTACCATCCACCAACATGATGGTAAATAGGAGTTCGGGCTGAACCCCCAAGAGAATACACACAGTCGTTCGAATTATGTCGGCATAAGGTGCTTCCAAGAAAAAGTGGGCGTGAGAAACAGATAGATTCATATCCTCGGGAGCGTGATGGGTGGAATGAAGACACCAAAAAAGGCGCACTTTATGGGCTAAAAAATGGTACACGAAATGACCCAGCTCCCAAATAATATATCCGTAAATAAAACCATACCAAGAAAGCCCTATTTTAATCGGTGCAAATGATTGAAAAAGACCTATGCTAAAAGCCACCATGGCAATACCAATAAACCGGCTTATAAACCGATTAAATATATAAATTAGAAAATTGACTTTATAAACTTTAGTCTGGGGGTTTTTGTGAAAAAGACCCAATATTAACTCCACGATCAACAGAAATGGCATCATCGGATAAATAAGCGATACAATCCCATCATAGCTTTTGAAAGTGCTGTAATCACCGGATTTTAGAATTTCCCAAGCTTGAGTGATGCCCAAGAATCCAATAATTTCATTTATTAATGTTTCTATTATTTCCATCTGAGACCCATTGTGATTAAAAAAACAAATCTTACTATTATAAATTAAATAAAATGAAACAGTCAAAAAAAGGGGAATCTAATCTGATTCCCCTTTTCCGAATTAACTAATTCATTTTTATTCCTCAGGCAACAACACGATAGAAACCGTATCACTATTGAAGGCTGTGAACATTCCTAAGCCTCCATTAATATTGCTGAAAGGTTCATTCAGATCGCGTGAATCCTGTCCACTGGATTGATACAAAAGGACATAGTCTTCTTGAACATGAAATAACACAATATCATGACGGCCAAAATGTGTGATCGTACTGGCGAACATGGTATATGTGGTATCAATGAATGGTTGCGAAATAAACCGCCGCCATCGAGGTGGTAACGTTTTTTCGAGTGGTTGCGGGTCTTCTTCTACATTATCCATTAACAGATAATGATACTCGTCATTAGAATTATCCCAATTCAACCGGACGATATTTGAATCGGCAAAAATCCAGCGAATATAGTCACGGTTTCGATCGAAATTTGGAACATATAAAGTATCCAAATTTGTGGTGAAACTATCCGGCTGGGCTGGGACGATTGTTTCAGCACTTAACTGTTGGCCATCATAATTTATCTCTAATGTAAAAGTATCCCCTTCTGCTACCACTAAATCGGAATCTGGGTAAGCATAAGTAATGCCAAATATTGTATCAGTTTCGGTCGTATCGTAAGAATAAACTGGCTTCAGAACAAATGACTCCGTCCCTCGTTTTAAAATCACTTCTGCAGAATCAAGTGGGAGTGGGGATTCACTTTCGTCATCCAAAGCCAAGGTAGAAGCGAGTATCACATCATTCACCGGTTGTCCCGCATAAAGATATCCCCTGACAACGATTAAGTTCTCCAATGGAACAGGTGTAAGGTCATCCTCACAACTGATAGTTAAAAAAGTGAGACTCACTAATGCTGAGAAAAATAATTTATTATTCATTTTATCCACCTATTTCAATGTGACTTTAAAGAACAGTGTTATTGTCATGGGCAATAACAGCATATCAGAAACAACCACGGGTATCACATCCAGATCATATTCCCGGTAATTCACATTTTTCCTGTTATATAAATTGAATACCGAAATGCCCACATCCCATTTAAAAGCGGGCGTAATCATTTGACGAAAAACGCTCACATCCATGCGATGGTAATCGGGGAGACGATAACCATTTTTTTCGCTTACATGGATATAGGTGAATTCATCGCCATTCAGGAGTGGAAGATAATACCTGCTTTGTGGCGTTGTATAAGGTGTGCCTGTGGAGTAGACAAAAGTAGAAGCAAAGTTCCATGGACCCCATTTATAAGTTCCGACAATCTTTGCTTCGTGTGTTTTATCATGGCTGGCAGGGTATGGTTCTGGCGCAAGAGCACCAAAATCATATTTAACATTGGCGTAGGTATAACTGAGCCATCCATTAAATGCGCCAGATTTTTTCTGGGCAAGGAATTCTACTCCTTCGGCATAACCGTCACCAAAGAAAAAGTAATTCCCGTAATCAGCTAGCTCTTGAAATCGCCGCGTATATTCCACGAGGCCATCTAAATATTTTCGATAACCTTCAACTTCAAACAGGTAATTCCGTGTTTCATATTTCATCCCTAAGATTTGATGCTCGGCAGATCCCGCTGGAATATTATCATCGGAAACGAGCCAGAAATTAGAATTTCCTTGGAGTACGTCTTCTAAAACTATATTATTAATGAATTGGAAATAATTTCCCCAGGCTCCTTTTAAAGAGAACCTGTCTCCAATTTTCCAATTGAATGATAATCGAGGTGAGATAAAAACAGAATCTGTCGCCAGATCCATAACTAATAAACTATCCAATCCGGTTTGGGAGGTGGCCCGTAAACCAATCCCAAGTGTCAAGGATGGTGTAACCTGCCAACGGTCTTCAAGGTATAGACTGGTCAATAAGGTGTTAGATTCCAAATCTAAAATTGGAATTGTATCAAAAACGGTTACATCATAATGGGTACCAAGGTTGGTCATTTCAAGACCAAATTCCAAAATATGATTGGCGTTGGCATGGAGGACATTATCGATCCGTAATGATTGATCCTTGGCACCATTACCTTCTCCTATTTTAAAGGATCTCCCCCCACCGCCTTCTGTATAAAGATGACGATCATAATTACTTTTGAACCGTGATGAACTGAATAAAGCTTGGCTAGAAAAACGGTCTGTCCAATGATGATTCCAACGCAGACTCACACCCAAATTCCCCCAGTCCGTATTATTATCATCAATCCGTGTGACATTTTGCTGATTGCCACCACCGCCGCCGCCGGGACGTCCCCTGACACCTTCTGTCTGGCGCGATTCATTTAAAAAATCTCTACCACCATACATACTTAGACTGACCACATCATTCCTTCCAGGGGTGAAGGTGACTTTATTATGAAGATCGTAAAAATAAAAGGTTGGGAAAATTTGCTGCTGAAAAGCATCCTCTTGATCAGGGTTATCCGGATTGACTCTTCGCCGATTATTTGTTGGTACTTCATCATCACCCGTCACAAATTCATACATTTTGTCAAAGAATGGGCTGGACATAAAATCCGAATATGACCGTCGAAAAGAAAACAACCAACTACCACCCATAATAATGGGTGTTTCGTATAATAATTGAGTCGACATAAGATTAGCGCCCACACCAAATTGACGACGAGTCAAATCCCCATTTTTACCCGTCATATCAATTACGCTGGAAAGCCGCCCGCCATATTTAGCCGGGAATCCTCCTTTATAAACTTGAACATCCTTAATGGCATCGGCATTGAAAGCGCTAAACATACCGAAGAAATGATCCACGTGATAAATATTCATGCCATCTAGTAATATCATATTCTGGTTAGAGCCACCGCCACGGACATTAATACCGGAAGATCCGTCACCAGTACTACTTATCCCTGGCAATAATTGGAGCGAACGAAAAATATCCACTTCTCCCATATTGGGAAGTAAAGCAAGTTGGCGCGGCGACAATGTAACTTTGCTCACTTCATCAGCACTTTTCATAATCTGGTATTCATCAGCGATTACGTCAACTGCCTGAAAATCCAAAGCTTCCATTTTGAGCCGAATATCCATTGCCCGCTTTGGGCCAGAATTATCATATCCTATCTTCGCCCTACGATATCCAATATAAGAGATAATCAGCGTACAAGGAACCGCAGGCACATCCACCAAAACAAATTGTCCATCAGAATTGGTTGTAATCCCTCGATTCATATCCTGAACAACCACATTGGCATAAGGCAGCGGTTCCAAATTGTCTATGTCAATTACGACTCCTGAAATATCTTGAGTTTGTTTTTGCCCCAGAATTATTGAAATAGTTAGTAAACTTAAAATATATATTTTTATCAATTCCGTCGTCTCCCTTGGCCACCACCTTTACGGCCTTGCCCTTGTCTTTTATTTCCCATGCGTTTTCTTCTGTCTTTCTGCTGGGACTTCAATTCTTTTTTGTATTTTTTATTTTGCTTTTTAGAGAGGACTTTTTTGACTGCTTTATCTCTTTGTTTTTGTTTCTCTTGCATTCGTCCCATCATTTGCATTGGATCTCCAGATCGATTCTCACGCATTACCGTAATTTCATCTCTGAACTTTTTTTGGATTTGATCCATTTGTTTGGCTTGATCCTCAGATAAATCCAATTTTTTAACCCAATCAATAGGTTCTGGAGAATCGCCTCCCATCGGTCTTTGGGCAAATACAAATGATGTAATAATTGTTAGAAATATGAGTTGATTGATGTGGAATTTCATAAAATCCTCTTACCTTTATTGAATTAACTTAGCTCTTTAGACAATCATAACTTTAATAAGTTAAAAAAAAGGGCCAACGAATCGGCCCTTAATAAATGAGTTAAATATTTGGCTTATTTTTTTGGAGCAAAATCCAATGCCAATGAGTTCACACAATATCGTAATCCTGTAGGTTTTGGACCATCTTCAAAAACATGGCCTAAGTGAGAGTCACATTTGGCGCAGGTTATCTCAGTTCGAACCATTCCATAACTAATATCCCGTTTTGTATTCACTTTTGTTTCATCCAATGCATCAAAAAATGCAGGCCATCCGGATCCTGAATCATATTTGGTTCCCGAAGCAAAAAGCTCATTCCCGCAGGCCGCACATAAATAAGTGCCTACTTCTTTATATTTATAATATTTTCCCGTAAAAGCAGCTTCCGTCCCTTTTTCTCTCAAAACTTGGTACTCTTCAGGTGTGAGACATGTTTGCCATTCTTCACTACTTTTAACAACTTTGTCCATAACAAATCCTTTTGATGAGTCTTTTTTGGTTTGGCCAGTAATTATAATTCCGGTCATAATGATTAATGATATGATTAATAATTTTTTCATGACAATTTCCTTTTTGCCCGTGTATACGAATTTACACCTGGTTTGGTTTCATTTCTTAGGTATGGATGTGAGGATAATCACAAAATGTTCCCTTTTACAATTCCAACCGCCTGATGGGCGACATAACAAGAGACGGATCGTTCTTCCAATCCACATCTGGATCATCCACGTAGATTTCAACTTCGTTTCCATCTGGATCTTCTAAGTAAATACTTTGGCTTACCGTATGGTCACTCATACCTGAAATGGGTATTTCGGATTCTATTAACTCATCCCGCACGGCGCGGAGTTCATCTAAAGAATCACCTACCTTAATACCAATGTGATAGAGACCAATTCGATGCCCTTTTGGTGGCCCTGGTGCATCTCCAACTTGGATCAATAAAATTTCATGATGGGTTCGGCCGGCAGTAAGTGCAACAGCAGTAAATGGACGGAAGAAATCTCCAACTAGTTCGAACCCAAGCAAGTCTCGATAAAAGGCCAAGGATTTCTCCAAGTTCTTCACATAAAAAACGACATGCCCTAAATAATGGGCTTTCATTTGGATAATTCCTCATATCTAAAACAATTTACCACATGGTCATTCACCATACCTGTAGCTTGCATGAATGCATAGCAAATAGTGGTACCGATAAATTTGAAACCTCGTTTTTTCAGGTCTTTGCTCATGGCATCGGATTCAGAAGTATTTGCAGGTATTTCTGACATATGTTGAAATGAATTCTGAATAGTCATTCCCTGAGTAAATTGCCAAATATATTTATCAAAACTGCCGAACTCCTTTTGAATATCCAGGAATAATTTGGCATTCAATACGGTTGAATTTACCTTGAGTCGGTTACGAACAATTTTTGGATTTTGGAGTAAAGATTCAATTTTAGATTCAGAATATTTTGATATTTTTTCCGCATCAAATTGATTGAAGGCCTCCCGATAACCATCTCGTTTTTTAAGAATAGTTTCCCAACTAAGTCCCGCTTGAGCACCTTCAAGAATTAAAAACTCAAATAATGTAGTATCATCATGAAGCGGAACACCCCATTCTTCATCATGATATTGTAAATATTGGGGACTATTCGTTGACCATTCACAGCGCGTCATTATTCAAATTTACCATTTTCATAATCAGAAAATGCCTGCAATATTTCACCACGGGTATTCATGACAAAAGGACCGCCCCTTGCTACCGGTTCATTTAAAGGTTCACCGGCTGCGAGAAAAATCCCTGCTTTTTTGTCATTAGTTTTTAATTGAATATTCCCATCTGTTTCAAATACAGCCAATTGACCCTTCTCCAAAACTTTACCATACGAAATTTTACCTTCATAAATAAATGCAAAGGCATTCCAATCATCATTCACAGGGATAGTTATCTCACTGTTGGGGTTTATTCGGATATCCAAAATCAAAACGGGTGTGTGAGATTTTCCCGGACCTATAGTTCCACTATATTCCCCCGAAATTACTTTCACCGTTCCTGCCTTTTCTTTAACAATGGGAATTTGTTCGGATTCAATGTCTTGGTAAGCAGGCTCAATCATTTTTTTATCTTTTGGCAGGTTAAGCCATAATTGGAATCCACGGGCTAAGCCATCGGTCTGTATTGGCATTTCGCTATGAATGATACCGCGGCCTGCGGTCATCCACTGTACAGAACCTTCCCCTAACTTACCTTCGTTTCCGGCAGAATCTTTATGCTGCCACTTTCCGTTGAGCATATAGGTGATGGTTTCAAATCCACGGTGCGGGTGTGGCGGAAACCCGGCAATATAATCATCCGGATTGTCGCTTCCGAATTCATCTAAAAGTAAAAACGGGTCCAGCATATTGAGGTCCGACGAGCCAATAATGCGGGTGAGATTGACGCCGGCACCATCGGTTGTTTGGATGCCTTCTACTATCTGTTTTATTTTCTGGTAATTCATTTTACCGGTTTATCACACGATAAAGACCTGAAATCGCCAGCATTATCCCGAAAGTTACAACAATCGCTGCGCCTGTTGGCAAATCAAACCAAATGGATACAAACATCCCTAAAAAACTCCCCACCATACTAAATATCCAACCAAATATGAGTCTCTCACGAATGGATTCTTGGAATAAAAGCGCCGCCACTGTGGGAATAATTAAAAATGAAAAAACCAGTAGTACACCGGCTATTTTCACAGAACTTGTGACAACAAAACCGAAAGTAACATAAAATAGAAAATCCCAAAATCGCACAGATTTATCTATTTCACCTGTTTTATAATGGGATTGAGATGTTTCGAAAAACCGATCACGGTATTTCCAATGAAAGTATCCTATAATGCCATAAAGCAAAGCTGTGTAGCCAATTTTATTTGGTGTAACAAATAGAATGGATCCCACTAGTAAATGATTCAAATGTTCCGATCCCTCTGCTGATTTACTGAAGAGTAATATCATAGCTGCTGCGCACACAACATAAGTAATTCCAATGATGGCTTCCTGAGGTATTCTTTGTTTACTTGAGCGTACATAGGCAAAAAAGGCTGCACCCATAATTGTAAATGAGACCGCCAACAAATAACTCGAATATCCATCATGCTCTAATCCAACAATAATTCCAATGGCTGATCCAAAAGCAGCCACTTGCGCCAAAGCTAAATCGACAAATATCACGCCCCGCGTTACCACGTGGAGACCTAAATACACATGGATTCCCGTAATAACGAACGTTGCCAGCAAAGGCCAAAGTATGAGATCAATCATGTTCAACTCCAAAGGCTTTAGATAAAATTTTTAAATTGGTTTCGAATAAATGGATATAAGAATCTGCTCCTTCAATTGCACCTACAGATTGAGCCAATTTCACCGTTTTTACTTTTGTTTTTGATGCAATAAATTTAGGTACACGATCGCTGAAATAAGATTCGGAAGCAATCACTTCTATTTTGTCCGATTTAATGCGTTGGATAATGCGATTCAATTTTGCTGGGGAAGGAGTAATCCCCGGTTTAGGTTCTAAGAATTCAACCGTTTCCAAACCAAATCGATTCGAAAAATATGGCCAGGAATTATGGTAAAAAATTAGTTTTTTCCCTGACAGATTTGTATAACGATTCTGCCAATCTAAAATGGCCTTGTCCAATTGATGATTAAACGCATTCAGGTTTTGTTGAAATATATCAGAATTTCTTGGTTCTGCTTTGGTCAGTTTTTCAGCGATTAATTGTGCAATGAGTATTCCATTTCTCGGATCAAGCCAATAATGGGGATTCCCAAAACGATGGATATCTCCCATACTGGCGTCCACGGTTCCTGCGGGAATTTCCATTTTTTCAATTTCAACAGAACAATCCACTACCTCGATTTTTTGATTGCGGGAACCATCAATAACTTGCTTAGCCCACAAATCCAACTCCATACCCACCATAAAATACAAGTCAGCCTTTCGAACTTTGATCATGTAGGAAGGGAGCACCTCTATATAATGGGGGTCTTGGTTCCCACGAGCAATACTGATAACAGTCACATGATCCCCGCCAATAGATTTCACAATATCAGCCAAATCCGTGGTTGAAGTGACGACCCGAACTTTTCCGAAACAAATGGACAGTATGCTCAATATTAAGAATAATTTTCTCATGACTTAATACCGATGCGGTTTGTGGGGGCCTAAAGACCAGATAAGTTGGGCCGTCGTTTTTAAATGTTTTTTGTCATAGCCTTCATGATCATTTGCCACTTGACCGATCCTGATTCTGAGGACAGCTGATTCTTCAACGGGACTAAAACCTATAAAAATTGATGGATCCATGTTGTGGATATCCGCCAGATCAAATTGCCAGAAATCGCCCATAACACCCACATTCCAGGCCTTATTAAATTGGAAGTTTACCAAAAGATATCCTGCTGTTAAGACCTCCTTGGGATGAACCGTTTTTTCTTCATGTTTATCACCCAACTCAAATTGAATCACCTCACCTTGGAGAGTCAACGAACGGTACTTATTGGGGCGCCATTTATATTTGAAATCCGCACCACCAAAACTTTTTTCATGATCTACGTAATAACTGGTACCAAATTCAAAATGATTCACTTCATTCAGGTCAATAAAGTGGGACCATCGTGCAGAAGACCCTTTAAGCTGTTTCTCTCCGTCGTCGTGTTCCTCATCAATATGTCCATCGTTACTATCACCACCTTCATGATCATAGTCAATGTGATCTGATACATTTTTTCCATGGTCGTGGTCACTGATATCAGAATTAAAATACCCAATGGATAGATTGCTATACCAAGGTAGTGGCATTAGCCAATTGACTTCCAATCCGGTGGCGGTATAGAATTCTTCACCCAGTACCATGGATATTCCTTTGGGTGCTTCAATAAATGGAAATAAATGGGCATGATCTTTATTGATCTTGCCAAGGTCCGGCCTGAACTTCCCGGCACGGAGGCCTAATCCAAATGGAAGTCCTCGTTCAACTGTAATCACCGCTTCTTCTAATTCTATGGGAGAATCATCATTATGTTTGTGTAAATATACATCGGCACGAGCAAAGGGGTTAACATAACCTTGGACAGCAATTTCAATCCCAGAACTAGATAAGTTTGGATCTTTTTGGAGCTGATCCATTACCAAATCTCCAACTATACTGAATTGGGGGTTGGCTGTCGTCTGGCTAAATAAAATTCCTGAAAATATGAGTACCCCAATTAATTTTTGTAACATTGGATACTTCCTCTATGTTGTGTTTTATGGGAATCCCCGACGAACCGAGGATATGTCATTAAGTGCTAAAACTAAACGACAGGGGGACCGCGATCCCAATGGACAAAATTCTGGGATGCAGTTGAGAGGAAATATTGAGGTGTCCAATGAATTGTTTCGAATTCAATTGGGATTTGGTCTACGGTAGAAATAATACCATCATTGTTGGTGAGGCGTTTGCCAATAAACCATTCACAGGCTTCCCCGACAGAATGGTGAGATTTTTCTTCACAGTCAATAGCACAAAGACTGGCCTCTGAAGGAAGCAGATCATGGCCATGTCCCATATGCGAAGTTGATATTTGGGTGAATAGGCCCATCCACACCAAAAGGATTAATGTAATGAATTGGTTTATTGATTTCATCAGTGGCGGAAAATAGGCCAAATATTTTGAAAAGAAAAGCCCCTCCCAGAAAACTGGAAGGGGCTGGAGGAGGTATTATATTCTATTGAATACTACGCTTGGTAGGCTGGCGTTTTATCCATTACTATTGGAGATTCGGCAGAGTGAAATTGTTGTTCTTCAGTTGAACCTTCCATAGCTACTGTCGATGCATTCCCTGCTGTAACTGTATTTTGAACGGCATCAAAATACCCCGTTCCCACAAAAGCCTGGTGCTTGGCAGCCCGGAATCCGTTTTCTTCATTTTCGAATTCACGATTCTGCATGTTTGAATAAGCGTACATACCATCGGCGGCATAAGCACGGCTCAATTCGAACATACTCAGGTTTAGTGCATGCCACCCGGCCAAGGTGATGAACTGGTATTTGTAACCCATTTTGAATAGTTCTTCCCGAAAGGATTTAAGTTCTGCATCACCCAAATTTGCTTTCCAATTGAAAGAAGGGGAACAGTTGTAGCACAAAAGTTTCCCGGGATATTTCTCATGGATGGCTTCGGCGAACCGACGTGCTTCATCCAAATTCGGTTTGGCCGTTTCGCACCACAGGAGATCTGCATAAGGTGCGTAAGACAGACCCCGATCGATTGCTTGATCTAACCCATTATTTACGTAGTAAAATCCTTCGTTGGATCGATCTCCAGTAACAAATTGTTGATCGCGAATATCAACATCCGTAGTGATAAGGTTGGCTGCGTTGGCGTCAGTCCGGGCTATAATGACTGAAGGAACATCCATTACATCCGCCGCTAATCTAGCCGCCACCAGTTTATTGATTGCTTCCTGAGTAGAGACCAATACCTTACCACCCATGTGGCCACATTTTTTGGCTGATGATAATTGATCTTCCCAATGAACCGCTGCAGCGCCTGCTTTGATCATGGATTTCATGAGTTCATAAGCATTGAGGTTTCCGCCAAATCCAGCTTCTGCATCTGCAATCAAAGGAACAACCCAATCGGTACTATCATCACCTTTCATCCAATGGATTTCATCCGTACGAAGGAGTGAATTGTTAATCCGTTCCACCAACTTGGGAACAGAATCGACGGGATATAGACTTTGATCCGGGTACATGGCGCCAGCTGAATTGGCGTCTCCCGCTACTTGCCAACCAGAACAGTATACCGCTTTCAACCCGGCTTGGACTTCCTGAATAGCTTGGTTGCCTGTAAGGGCGCCCAGAGCTGAAACAACTTCATCTCCCTTGAGTGCTTCCCAAAATTTTTCGGCACCTTTTTTGCCAAGTGTATATTCTATCTGGACAGACCCACGAAGGTTTACCACTTCATCAGCGGTATAGGGACGGGCGATGCCTTCCCAGCGGTCGTTTTCTTTCCAGTCTTTTTCTAATTGATTTACTTGTTCTTGTCTATTCATTATAACCTCACTTGTATATCTTGTTCAAAAATTTCTGATGTACTCATTGAGCGATTGATGGTCGGTCTATCCTGAGCTTTCATTTGATTTAGCTTAGGAGTGGAAACCATTCTTCTGTCAGTAATATCCTGTTCGAAGATGTGTGTTCTTTGTTGATCTTTCATTGTTATTCTCCTGTTTAGATGTATTGGTAAGCTTTGAGTGTTAAGAATTCGTCAAAGTCTTCCGTTTTGATCATATTGGTGAAAAGGTCTGTGGCAATATTGAAACGGCCGGAAAAATAATTATCCAATCCAATTTCTGTTTTGATCTGTTCCAATTCTTCCATAATCAATTTTTCAATTTTTTTAACTGTAATGCATTCACCTTCTTCAGTAACAGCTTCAAGATGGACGCATTGCCAGAGTTGCGAGCGACAAATTTCTGCTGTTGCTGCATCTTCCATCAAGTTATACAGGGGTACACAACCGTTTCCCCTGAGCCATGCTTCGATGTACTGAATCCCCACACGAATATTATGCCTCACGCTGTCTTCAGTGATATGGCCAGCGGGAACTTTAAGTAAATCTTCTGCGGTGATTTTTACATCTTTACGTGGACGCGCTTCAACCTGGTTGGCCAAAGTCATTTCTGAGAATGCTTCCATGGCGATAGGGGCTAATCCGGGATGGGCAACCCAAGTACCATCATGACCGGCTTTCATTTCCCGTTCCTTATCCAAGCGCACTTTATCCATAGCTTCATTATTCTCATCTTCATTACCATTTATAGGAATTTGTGCTGCCATTCCGCCCATCGCATGAGCACCACGCTTGTGACATGTTTGAATTAACAAATTCACATAACTTTTTAAAAAATGCCGTCCCATGGTTACTTCACCCCGATCTGGTAAAATAAAATCTGCATTATTTTTGAATTTTTTAATGAAGCTGAAAATATAGTCCCAGCGTCCGCAATTCAAACCGGCGGAATGGTCTTTTAATTCAAACAGTATTTCATCCATCTCAAAAGCCGCCAAAATCGTTTCAATCAACACTGTCGCCTTGATTGTTCCATTTGGAACACCTAATGTTTCCTGGGCATAAACAAATACATCATTCCACAGGCGAGCTTCTAAATGGCTTTCCAATTTTGGTAAATAGAAATAGGGACCGGTATCGCGTTTATTCAATTCTTTTGCGTTATGAAAAAAGTATAGTCCGAAATCAAACAATGATGCGGATATGGGCTTGCCATTCAATTCCACATTCTTTTCTTCCAAATGCCATCCACGGGGACGCACCATTAATGTGGCTGTTTTATCATTTAATTTATAATACTTACCGTTTTTAGGATTAATGAACGTAATCTTTCTGCGGATGGCATCTCGCAAGTTCACCTGTCCTTCGACCATATTATCCCACGTAGGAGAAGAAGAATCTTCAAAATCGGCCATGAATACTTTCACCGGGGAATTCAGCGCATTAATAATCATTTTTCGATCGACCGGCCCAGTAATCTCTACACGGCGGTCTTGGAGATCTGCAGGTACATGCGCAACTGTCCAATCTCCATTTCGTACCGATTCAGTTTCTGGCAAGAAATCTGGCATGACACCTTTATCAATATCAGATTGCCTTTGAACGCGGGCCGTTAATAATTCTCTACGACGATTCCCAAAACATTTTTCCAGTTCAGTAATGAACAATCGTGCTTCTTTAGTCAATACTCTGGCACAAGCAGCGGTCCACTGCCCTTTAATAACCAACCCCTCACTGGGGTTGTCCTTATTCATACCAGAATTCATTTGAACTGGGGCTTTTGGTTGTATTTCTGTTGTTTGTGGGTATTGCATGTTTTTCTCTTAATTTTTTTGAATTATCCCATAGTGGTTCCTAATTCGCGATGGAAAAGTACCCATGCATATTTTACTTTTATTGTAAAATTTTACAATATAATTTGACAGTGTAAATTTTACAGGAAAAAACCATGAAGCCTAAATCTCCAACTGCAACCAATGCCCATTTTTTAGGGTCAAAATTGAGAATCCTTCGAAAGCAATCGGGTATGACATTAGAGGATCTTGCCGCCCGAAGTGTCCAGATTGATGCTATCAATGCGCCCTCCGTTTCCTACATCAGTTTGATCGAAAGAGGCCAACGGGCGCCAGCACCAAAAGTATTAGAAATATTAGCCTCGATTTTTCAACGAGAATCAACTTGGCTTTTGGATGATGCCCAGCAACCCTCCACACTACTGCAGGATGAAGGCCAAAGATCTGCAGACCGTTTACAATTAGAACCTCAAGTTTTATTTTCTAATAATCTTATGGAAATATCTATCCCTGAATTACTGAATCAAGCCAGTATCACAGGGCGGCAATTCGCCCATATTCTTATTCGCTCATACCAAGAGCACAACCGTAACCAGTTTCCAGACTTGGAACGGGCTGCAGATTCAGTCAGTCAAAAACGATTTCCACTCCGTTCCCGTCAAATACTGGAGATTTATAAACAACAGGGATTAAAAGTAAAATGGTTTAAGAAAGAATCATTTCAAACCATTAGTGATGAAGAGCGGGAAGTAAAAACATTTTTCAGATCCTTTTATGACTCACCAAATACAGTTTTCCTCAACGAAGATTTAAAGCATAATGAGGCTCGGTTAAAATATGACTTGGCTTATCATTTGGGCCATAAGGTACTCCATGGTGGAGATGGTCTTATTTCTTCTCAATCCACCGGTGGTGAATTGGGTGGATCTCCTCCGCCTTCAAAAGATCGACTCACTACAATGAATCAGCAGGATATCCTTACAGCTTGGCGGGATTTCGAATGTAGTTTCTTTGCTGGCGCTTTTTTATGTCCCCGTCAACCATTTCGTCAATACCTCAGCCGTAAGGCTTATGATATATTTTCAGGGAAACAGATTGAACTGACACCTGCTGTGGTTATGCGGAGAATGACTGTTGTTTCTCCCTACCGTCATTGGCATTATTTTGATATTTATCCGCCCAATAAACTACGAGCAGTGTACCGCGGGAATGGGATTCCCTTACCTTCAGGGACTATGACAGATTCACCTGATTTTTGCCGGCAATGGGCACTGTTTCAAATGGCAGATGATTTGGAATCCAAAAAAACACTCACCCAGATTTCTCTAATGCGGGAAGAAGATCGTGATCCAAGGCTTTACGCCTGTATTGCCACCCAAACCAAGGATGGGGCAGGAAATCCCCATATCATTTCTGTGGGCATTGACTTATTTCCCCTATTAGAAACATACGGTACACGACCAAATGATATTATTGAAGCAATGGAGGTTGCCCCTAGAAATAAAAAGAATGAAATACTCATGCCCCAGAAAATAAAAGAAGTCATCAGTTCCGCCGCCAGGATTATTAATATCAGTTGGGTGGAAAAGGGATTGAATTTTCCTGTGAGTATTATTTGTCCACGGCAATCCCAATGCCCCCGCCGAACTAAATGTACTGCTATGCCATCAACACCCAGGCGAATATCTTGGGTGGAGGAAATAAAAGATATAATTTTGAAAGAATCAGACTAATACTTTTTTTGAAACGGGGATTTATATTCCTTCAACTACCCGATGATTGTAATTGGGACCTAAAAAAGTTAATTAGGCTTGGTGATAATCATCCCTAGCCATTCTGCAATCATAGCGGGCTTTTCTATTCCCTCTACTTCTATCGTGCAATTAAAGGTAGCCACATAACGATTTTCACCGCGCTTTTTACAATGCATTAAAATGACGTGATTTCGGATTCGTGACCCAATTGGAACAGGTCCCATCCAACGAACTTTATTTAATCCATAATTGACGCCCGAATGTGTATTCTCAGGCCACAAATCCATTTGATTATTAAAATATGTAAGTAGAGAAAGTGTCCAAAATCCATGGGCGATGGTTGTATCATAAACGCCTTCTGCTTCAACCCGATCCGGATCGGTATGAATCCAATAGCTGTCATGGGTAACGATGCCAAACTGGTCAATATTCTTCTGAGTGACCGGAAGCCAGTCTGAGTAGCCAAGATCTTTATTTTTGGCATTTTTAAAATCAGCAATAGTATATTTTGATTTTACTAAATCCATAAAATTCTCCTAAAATAAATAAAAATAAACTAAGACTTAAGAGTCCCTCCGTTCGTCACCTGACCTCCGTTCATCTTTATTACGGCGATCCTTTAAGAGTCTACGATCATTTTGAACAGGAATATTTCCATCCCGCCTTTCTCCACCGTTACGTCGTTCGTCTAGTCTTCTTTCTGATCCGCGATTGCTCATAAAATCCTTTTAATAAAAGAGATAAATCTTATTGGGTACCTCCAAACCTACATCAATATATCCCATTATTCAAAATCCAATTGAATTCCCGATTTTCCCGTTTCCGGCTGATAATAATAATTAATTGTAAATGGAATTGGAAACTTAATATCAAAGAATCCAGCAGATTCAAATGTGATACCACCACCTACTGCCATCATTGAATTTTGTCCGTTACCGGATGTCTTATCTACAAAAACCCCAACTTGGATTCTTTTTAAATAGGAGATACCGAAAGGAAGTACCCAATCGGGATAAAACAAGGGCATTTTGTATTTGACCTTCACACGCCATATTGATTCAAATAATTGCCAGTTATATCCATATGGAAATGAAACCTTAGATGGCAGGATATTAACACCTTTATTTGTTTCATATTGAAATATGGATGAAACAAAATGGTGTTTTCCAATTCCTTTCATACCATGCTGAAACCTCAAAGAAACTTGGTTCCCCTTCCATAATCCTCCCAATGGTGTATTGCCATAATAGCCATAGATCTGCCACCCCGGATTACCTAAATCCCTGACTGATTTTTCATCGATAGAAATATAACCTGATTCAAAATAAACAGGCATTATGCCTCCATCCCTATCGTCACGTTTTTCTCGATTCTTTACTCGAATATTAGGTGGAATGTGAGTAAAGTTATAATGAAAATAAGTGTTCGATCTGCTCGTATATCTTGACCCTATTTTTGCATATGCATAATGAGTTCGAATTCCCTTTTTTTTATTTTTAAGAGGCAATGTTGCACCAAAATCAAAAACGAACTCATCCCATTTTTCATTAATACTAAATTTTAATGTATCATTTCTATTTTCTATTTTTTGGGAGAATGGTCCATAGCCAATATTTCGTTCTCCAATACTCAGTTCAAAATCGAGAATAGGATAAAATCCTTTGTAAATACCCCTAATTCTTTTCTGAATTGTATTCTCATTCTTATTGTAAGAAATTTCTCCACCAATCGCCAGCGTCCCTAAAATATTATCGGATTGAATACCCAAAGTTGGATTTAATTCATCATCAAAAATGTAACGGCTGTGAAAATTGAAAAGCGTTTGAAGACCATTGTAGCTGGAAACTTTATAAGAATAAGATGGTATACTTGTATCAAAAATTGATTCACTTTGGTATTCCGTAAAATGACCAACTCTAATTGAATTTCGATTTGAATCAAGAATATCCCATTTCACCGTATCTAAATCCATTGTAGAAATACCATCACCCATTATAGAATATTCATTAAATAGCAATTTTCCCAGCGGGGTTACCCTTGGGTTATATGCGCCAAATTTTGAAGATGTAATACGATATTCTTCCTTAGTTTTTAAATCGATGGCAACAATTTGATCGATACCATTCACTTGAGACTCATATAGTATATAATTATTATAAAAAATCGGCCGATACAAATGCTGCCAAGCACTTGAATTGACCAGATCAAACTGTCTATTTTTTAATCGATAAATGTACAAGGCTCGCCCTTCAAATTTCTGTGCCGTGAAAACGACCTTCGCCCCATCCTTGGACCATGCCGGGGTCATAATCAATCCCGAATTAGGCGCTTCAACTTGATCCATAACCGAACCCGTTTTCGCATCTAAAATGACTAAAAGAGAATGACGATCTTCCGAAAAAGAAACGACTGCAATTTTTTCACCATTCGGTGAAATATTTGGCTGATAAAACCGTTTATTGTGAGTAATCCTTTTCTCATTGTCGGTTTTAATGTCATAGACTCGAATGTTGGCCCAACTTCGTTTCGTCCATCGTACATCTGGATCATAGGCAGACCAAACCATTTGATTCCCGTTTGAATGGAAACCAAATAATTCTGAAGAACCTTGAATTTTTTTTAATGCCACTTCTTCACCCGCAATAATTTGAACGATCGTATTCACATCACCTAAACTAGATTTTAGCGAAATAATTTTTCCCTCTTTTCCTGCAGCAGGATATCGATAATGGGTGACAATTTTCCTATCGGGTGTCAAATCATTGGACTCCTCTTTCTTTAATCCCATCCATTGCATTTTCCATGCCATTTCCAAATCGTAAAATGTGTCATGATATATTTGTGGCAGAGTTGATCCAGTGCTTGTCTTCATGGCACGAGATAATGGGAAAAAGGGGTTTAAGGTAAATGGCCACATTAATGATTTTTTAAGTATGGTCGGCCAGGCCTCAGCCCCATACTCCTTTTTAACATGAGTTGTAAGGTAGTACCCCAATTCATATTGATTTGGATATTCATTTTTTAACGATCCATATAATGTTTTTCGATAAGATATCTGGTTCCCAGACAAAATATGTCCTCTCGCTATTCGAGAAAAATAAGCTGAACGCCCCCGTCCCGAATGGGTTAAGGCTGTTTCTATGCCGACCGCATCGCCCTCCCAATACCAAGATGGTATGAGCAATCCAGTATAAAGTGATTGGGTTGCTTCTCCAAAAACACCTCCAACCAATCGACTCATTCCAATATTCATATAATTTATCTGAATAATATGACGACCTTCATGGATAGCCAAATCACGATACCATTCAGTGCTTCCCATTTCCCGTAACATCAAGGGGACATGATTCCATTCAGACACCCATGGCGCTTGCCCCACAAACCCGTTGGGAATTGCGCTTCTATTATTGAGAAGGACTGGGATTTTTAGGTGCCTCCCTGGCAAGGATTTGTTGATTTGCTGATGAACATGCTCTAATGTGTTGGCAACACGATTCCCTTCAGTAGCCAATTCATTGGGGAAAATAATTTGATAATGATCGGTTTGAATTTGTTTCCATTCTATTCCCGGTGGATCTTGGGCAAGACAGAGTGACATTTGTATGGAGACAAATAAAATGATTGAAAAAGGTTTGAAATATTGCATGAAATTTGACGAGTAATTTATTACGTTATTGTAAAGGTGTATAATAAAAAACCTCGTCCCGATAAATCGAGACGAGGTCGACTAATAATCAAAGCACATCAAGGAGTCATATTAACAGTGCTTCAGTCCAAATAGAACGCCTCCTTAAAAACCTCCATAGCTCAGAATTCAGGCTCCAATAGGATATTCAAGATTACTGACTAAATTAAATGAAGTCAATATTTAATTCATGTTTTCTGTACTTAATTAATTTATTATTAAATTCATACTAGGCATTATCCAGTGCCTGATCCAAGTCAGCGATTATATCATCTACATGCTCAATGCCTACTGATATTCGGACTAATCCATCTGTAAGTCCACGTGCTTCGCGATCTGCTTTAGGCACTTCAGCATGGGTCATGGTGGCCGGATGGGTTATCATTGTTTCAACTGAACCTAAACTTTCGGCCAATTGAGCAAGTTTAACAGAATTCATCACCGTTTTTCCAGCGAGGATACCGCCCGTCAATTCAAAGGATATCATACCGCTGAATCCGGACATTTGTTTTTTAGCTATCTCATAGGATGGATGAGACGCCAAACCAGGATATGTAACACTAGCAACTTTATGATGCGCTTCCAAATATTCGGCCACAACCTGAGCATTTTCGGCATGTTTTTTCATCCGCAGATCAAGTGTTTTTACACCCATAGTTGTAAGCCAACAATCAAATGGGCCCGGGACAGCACCGATTGTTTTTTGGACAAACTTGAGTTCATCAAATAAATCTTCTCGATCGGTAATAACAATACCGCCAATCAGTTGATTATGACCACTTAAATACTTGGTTGTGCTGTGCATAACTAAATCAGCACCAAATTCCAAGGGACGTAAAAACACCGGAGTGGCAAAGGTTGAATCCACGCCAAATAAAATATCATGCTTCTTGGCGATTTTACCCACCGCTTCAAGGTCCGTTACCTTAAGTAATGGATTTGTCGGCGTTTCTATCCAAATCAGTTTTGTATTGGGTTGAATTGCATTTTCAACATTGGCCGCATCCGATGAATCCACATAAGAGAAATGGAGGTTATAATTGACCAAAATTTGATTGAAGTGACGGGAGACTCCTCCATAAACATCGTCCGAACAAACAACGTGATCACCCGATTTCAACAGCTTCAAACAACTGTCAACTGTTGCCATACCACTAGCAAAAGCAATGCCATATTTACCCCCTTCAATTACCGCCAATTGTTCTTCCATCACTTGCCGGGTTGGATTGGATGATCGGGTATAATCGAATCCTTTATCCTTGCCAACCTCTTCCAGCACATATGTAGCAGTCTGGTACAATGGGGGCAAAATCGCTCCTGTAGTTGGGTCCGGTGTCATGCCCGCTTGGACAACTTTGGTTTCGAATTTCATAATAACTCCTTTCAAAAATGGAACCCTAAGATTCCATTAAAAATTCCTTCAAATCTGAATATTGATTTCTAATTGTAATTGCTTGCTTTTCTTTATTTAATACACTTTGTAACGGATCTGGTAAATCAATTTTCTCTTTAATTATAGGTTCAACCACCTCCGCAAATTTCCCAGGATGGGCGGTGGACAAAACAATTCCTTTTTGCATTGAGCCTGTTTCTACCCGATATTTTTTTAAACCAAGAACACCTACTGCCGTATGGGGATCGGTAAGATAATTAGCCTCTTCTTTCAATTTCTCAATTGTCCTTTTCGTTTCATCGTCAGAAAAACTCCAACTTATTATATCTGATTTAATTTGATCCACTTCGTTATTGTATAATTTTTTTATACGCACGAGGTTACTGGGAACGCTCACATCCATCGCATTAGAAAGTGTTTGTTTCGCCCGCTCGGTAGTTACTTCGCAACCTCTTAAATATTTTGGAAATACATCATTGGCATTGGTTGCCGCAATGAATTTCTCAATGGGTAATCCCATTCTTTTAGCCAAAAGGCCACCGGTCAGATTTCCGAAATTTCCGCATGGTACACTAAAAACTTTTGGTTCCTCAGCCTGTTTCCAAGCCCATGCATAATAAACTGATTGAGGTAGCAACCGGCCAATATTAATAGAATTGGCAGAACTAAAAAAACGGCTTTCAGTTAATTCATTATCTAGAAATGCCTGCTTCACCATCTTTTGGCAATCGTCAAAACTTCCGTTTACTTCTAGTGCTGTGATATTTCGCCCCATGGTTGTTAATTGCTTTTCCTGGATTACACTGACCCGATTAGATGGATAAAGGATGACTACTTTAATGCCTTCCAGTCCTAAGAATCCATTGGCTACGGCGCTTCCCGTATCTCCAGAAGTTGCCACAAGGATTGTTAATTCTCTATTTTCATTTTCTAAAAGCATCGCCATTGTTCGGGCCATGAATCGGGCTGCAAAATCCTTGAAGGCCAAGGTGGGGCCATGGAACAATTCCATGATATAATCTGATTCATTTACCTGCGCAATAGGGATAGGAAAATCAAAAGCTAATTCAGCAATTTCATCTATTTGTTGATTTGACAGGTCACCTGAAACAAATGGTTTGATCATCTCTGCTGCTAATTCTGGGTAAGTTAAGTCAGTTTTAAAAAAGTCTTTTCCTAAAAGGGGAATATTTTCGGGCATGAACAAACCGCCGTCTGGTGCTAACCCTTGAAACAACGCATCTTTAAACCCAACAAATGATGAGTCACCGCCTGTACTGTAATAACGCAATTATTAGTCCAGTATTTTGGGTGGTTCGGTATGAATTGGAGAACTGAAAGCGCGGCTTTTTAATCCTACTTTCTTAAATGCTTTCACCATCGCCTTTCCAATTGATTCAGCTTTTTCTTTCGAATCAGAAAGCGCAAACAACGATGGTCCCGAGCCTGAAATACCACTGCCGATAGCACCCGCATCCATGGCAGCATTACGCACCCCATGATAGCCGGGAATGAGTTCCGCTCGAATGGGTTCTGCAAATAGATCAACCATGGATCGTCCAAGTAAATCAAAATCATTTTTATGAAGCCCTAGCGTAAACCCCGCCAGGTTACCTGCTTGTTCCACGGCAGAATTCAGAGGTACCTGTTTAGGCAACATCCGGCGTGCATCTCTTGTATTCACAACAAAATCTGGTAAAACAGCTGTACTAAATAATGATTTAGGAACGGGTAAATTTAAAATATCCAAAGGTTCATAACTGCGGATTAGAATGATGCCACCAAAAAGTGATGGTGCAATATTGTCTGCATGAAATCCGCCTGAGGCAACCGCCTCACCGGCCATGCCGTGAACCAGTAAATCATTTAACTCTAGTGGCTTCCCCAAAAGCTCATTGGCACCAACAACTGCTGCTGCTGCACTGGCGGCGCTGGACCCAATCCCGCTACCTGGCGGAATACCCTTATTTAATATTACTTTAAACCCTTGATCGCTATCGACCGTATTTAGCAGGGACAGGATTGCCTTCCCTGCCGTATTATGTTCAGCAATTGTCGGAATTAAATCCGATTTTGGGCCGAATAAACTGATTTCAATTCCAGGCCTATTTTGAAGTGAAATTGTCAAGGTATCCCCTGGATTGGCAATCGCATACCCAATACAATCAAACCCGCAAGACACATTGGCTACCGATGCGGTTGCCCGAATTTTTACAGAATCATTTAGCATTGATGTATTCCTTTTCGACCAACAATTCAGCCATTAAAATGGCGCCACCGGCAGCGCCGCGAATAGTGTTATGAGAAAGAGCCACGTAGCGGATATCAAAAAATTTGTCTTCGACTAAACGGCCAACAGAAACAGCCATCCCTTTATCAACATCCCTATCTAGTTTTGGCTGTGGCCGATCTTTTTCTTCTAAATAAATAATGGGCTTTTCCGGCGCCATTGGAAATGCGTCTTTTTGAGGCAAAGCCCTAAAGTTTTTCCAAATCGATTTTATCTTTTCTAAAGATGGCACTTCTTCTTTGAATCCCGCATGAACAACAGCCGTATGTCCATCAATAACCGAAACACGGGTACAAACAGCACTGATATCTATTTGATTAGAATTAACAATTCCATTTCCTGAAACACTTCCAAGAATTTTCAATGGTTCATTTTCCGTTTTTTCTTCTTCACCGCCAATAAATGGAATAACATTATCTTTCATTTCTTCCGATTGAATCCCTGCCTGTCCCGCACCGGAAACAGCCTGGAGTGAGGTCACCTGAACTTTATTCACTGGGAATCCGGCATTTTTTAAAGCAGCCAAAGTCACCAAATAAGATTGAATGGAACAATTGGGTTTCACGGCTACAAAACCCGATTTTGGCAATCCTCTATTTGCCTGCTGAATTGGAATCACATTTGCATGTTCAGGATTGATCTCCGGGATGATCATGGGTACATCTTCTGTACCGCGATTGGCAGAACTGGTACTTACAATTGGATATCCCGCTTTGGCATAAGAAAATTCTAATTCCCGTGTATCTTTATTGTCGGGCAAATCCATCGCAGAAAAAATACAGTTTACTTCTTCCGGAATTATATCAATATCTTGGGAATCCCGGACGATTAAATTTTTTATTCCAGCTGGAATTTCACTGGGCATAAACCAATTTTCACCCACAGCATCGGCATATGTTTTCCCGGCAGATCGAGGTGAAGCTGCCACATCCACTATCTGGAACCAACGATGTCCATGCAAAAGTCGTAGAAAATTTTGCCCCACCATTCCTGTGGCACCCAAAACACTAACTTTAATTTTTTGACTCATTTTAGTTATTCACCAAACACTGTTGAATGTTACCCAAAACGCCTGCAGCAGTTACAGCTGCGCCAGCGCCGGCACCTTTAATAACAAGGGGCTGAATCGAGTATCGCTGGGTTTTGAAAGCTATAATATTATCACTTCCCTGCAATTCATAAAAAGGATGTTCTCGCCCGATTCTTTGAAGTGAAACCGAAGCATTTCCATCTTCATATTTTCCGATGAATCTCAATCTTTTGTCTTGGGCGTCAGCTTCTTTAACCTTAGCTCTCATTTCATCATCAAATTCCCCTAAATGCTTTAAAAAGCCATCAATCGTATCAATCGATTCGCTACCATTTGGCAATAAGCTCTCCACTATAATATCTTCCAATTCCAACTCAGCGCCGGTCTCTCTCGCCAAGATCAATAATTTTCGAGCCACATCCAACCCATTCAAATCCTGTCTAGGATCCGGCTCTGTAAAGCCTTTAGACTTGGCATTGATTACCAATTCAGAAAAGTTCATTTTGGATGTTAAAGTATTGAACAAATAACTTAAGGTGCCCGAAAAAACACCTTCAATACTGATAATTTCATCACCGGTTGAAAGTAAGTTTTGCAAAGTGGAAATGACTGGCAACCCTGCCCCCACATTGGCTTCATAAAAAAATGAAACCCCATTCTTTGAAGCTTTTTCACGGAGTGATTGATAAAATTCATAATCCAATGTGTTGGCAATTTTATTAGCGGTTACGATAGAAAATCCACGATCAAGAATCGCAGTATATTTTTGGGAAACGGCATTGCTTGCGGTACAATCCACAAATACTTTATTCACCTTTTGTTCGTCGGCATTATCAAGAAATTCAACCAAATTAAATGCGTCACCCGATTCTTTAAGTTTATTTCCAATATTGATTGGATCAAAACAACTTTCACTCAATAACATTTTTTTGCTTGTGGCAACACCCTTTAAGCAAATTTGATCTTGGCTTGAACTTCGTAAAATTGAAAGTAATTCATTCCCAACCGTTCCTATCCCAACAAGATATAAATCTATGGCACTTTTATAATCGTCAAAAAATTCCCTGTGAAGTGCTTGAATTGCTCGGCCAACCTCCCTGTCTTCTACGATAAATGAAATATTTCTTTCAGATGATCCCTGAGCAATGGCGATGATATTCACTTCCTGGTTTCCCAAAGTACCAAACACCGTTCCCGAAATTCCTGGTGTATGACGCATACCTTCCCCAACCACAGCAACCATGGATAATTTTTCTTCAATCCGTATCGGATCGATATAATGGTTTTTCATTTCAACAGCAAATTCCTCCTCAAGTGCTTTGATTGCTTTGCGGACCATTATCGGATTGAGAGCAAAACAAGTGGCATGTTCACTAAAAGCCTGAGAGACCAAAAGAACACTCACTTTTTTCTTGGCCAAGGCTGAAAATATTCGACTGTTGATTCCAGGGATACTTACCATTCCGGCCCCTTGAAAACGCAACAAACTAATGTCTGAGATTGAAGAAATACCTACCGCTTTTTCGCCATTGACTCTTCGAGTATGTTTAATCAATGATCCCGGGTAATCTGGGTTAAAGGTATTCTTAATTACAATTGGAATCTGCTTGAATTTTGCCGGAATCATCGTTGGCGGGAAGATCACACGGGCACCTGCATGGGCCAATTCCATTGCTTCCTCATAGGTTAAATTTGGAATGGATTTCGCATCATTGACGATAGAAGGGTCAGCCGATAATATGCCATCTACATCAGTCCATATCTCTATAGAGGATGCATTTAAAGCAGCACCAAAGATTGAAGCTGAATAATCTGATCCACTACGGCCAAGGGTGGTGGTTTCTCCCGATTCGGTGGCACCCAAAAAACCAGTAATAAATTGCAGTTTATCCCGATCTTTAAAATAGGATCGAATCCGATTGTAAGATCTTTGATAATGTACATAGGCATGACCATAATGATCATCAGTCAAAACAACATTCCGTGCATCCAACTGCTCCGAAGGGATTCCATTTTGAGAAAAATATTCTGCCAAAATTTCTGTGGAACATAATTCACCAAAGGAAAGAAATTTATCTAAGGATTGTGATGATAATTGTTTTTCATTAGATATTAAAGAAATATCTTTTTGTAATTCATTAAAATATAATTCAACTCGATTTTGAATGGCTTTGTCATCATTAGGAAAAAGTGATTCTATAATTTGAGAATGATGATCTTTTATTTCCCGTAAAATTGTTTCAATATTTTTGCCTTTTGCAGCCAATTCAGCCAAAGCTAATAGTTTATCGGTTACCCCTCCATGAGCAGACACTACAACAACAAGGTGCTCATTTTCATCGAGTTTGTGACGGATGATTTCCTCAACATTGCGAATACGTTCAGCATTTGAAATTGAGGATCCACCAAATTTCAGGACACGCAACAACATCGCTCACAATCGTGAACGCAACATCGGTTCATTTTAATACTTATATTTGTTCTCATTGAATTATTTCTATCTATTTAGTTCAATAGAGTGGAATTGAAGAATCTATAACTTGAGACCATACTGTTATTCCACCTGTAAGATTTTTTACATTTTTAAAATTATTTTCGACTAACAATTCACATATATTGGCCGATCTAACGCCTGTTTTACACAGAACAACTATTTCACTGCTTTGATCAATTTCACCTAAACGTTCCCGTACTTGACTCATAGGGATATGAATGGTTCCGTCAATTTTTGCCACCAAGACTTCATAACTTTCTCGAATATCTAAAATACAAGGTGCATTTCCTAATTTAATCTTTTGATACAGTTCAGTTACTGTTAATTCTCCCCATTTATGTTCTGGCTCGGGCTGATTTATACCGCAAAACTGTTCATAATCAATTAACTCAGTAACGGTTGGATGATCACCACATACGGAACATTCGGGATTTCGTTTGAGAGATACCTCTTGAAAATTTAGATCCAACGCGTCATAAAGTAAAAAGCGGCCACTGAGTGTTGTCCCTATTCCAGTAATTATTTTTATCGCTTCATTGGCCTGGATACAACCAATGATTCCCGGCAATACACCCAATACGCCCCCTTCTTCGCATGAGGGTACAGTCCCCGGCGATGGTGGTTCAGGATACAAACAACGGTAACAAGGCGCCTCTTCAAAATTAAATACGGACGCTTGCCCCTCAAACCGGAAAATACTTCCGTAAACATTGGGCTTTCCTAAAATGACACAAGCATCATTGACCAAATATCGGGTTTGAAAATTGTCAGTACCGTCAATAACCAAATCATAATCACCAATAATTTTAAGGGCATTTTCAGTAGTGAGGCGCGTTTCATGAATGTCAATATTTATATGAGGATTCAGTTCCAAAAGTCTTTTTCCTGCCGATTTAGCTTTAGATTCACCCAATACTTCTACACCAAAAAGTACCTGCCGCTGGAGGTTGCTCTCATCAACCACATCAAAGTCCACAAGTCCCAGCGTGCCAACGCCAGCTGCCGCAAGGTAAAGCAAGACCGGACTGCCCAATCCGCCAGCACCAACCACCAAAGCTTTCGCTGCTTTTAGTTTCTGTTGGCCTTCAATTCCAAATTCAGGTAAAGAAAAATGACGTGCATAGCGTCTAAGTTCACTCTGCTCCAACTCAGGGAGGTTCTTTAGTCCACCAGAATTTTTCATCTTACATTTATTCTTTCAACCATTATTTTTTCTTTAATAAAAGGACTGCGATTAATGTGTAATTGCAATGAATCACTTCTAAAGTCCTATTGAAAATACCGGTCTCTAAAACCGTTTAAAAGAGTTACTGTAACAACTTCCTAAAGAGTTTCAATTCCCATATCTACCCCAGCATTGTATTTTCTCATTATTAATTTATACTCCCAAAACACCTTTACTAACCGGTGAATAAGATCCATTATAATGGTTTTTAATACGAATATTCATTTCCGGTAACTGTCTCAATGCTTGTCCAAGATCATTAATTAAATCATTCTCATCTTCTAAACCGATGGATAAACGGATTAATGCATCATTGATTCCGGCCTTCTGTCTGGCTTTATCCGTCATTGACGCATGACTATGAAAGGCAGGTAATTCAATTAAGGTTGTCACGCCCCCAAGTGATTCTGCCAATGTACATACTTCAGTGCTTTCAGCCACTGTTTTAGCTCCTTCTTTTCCACCATCGACTTCAAAAGTAATTACGGCTCCAAATCCCTTTTGCTGGCGCTTGGCCAATTCATGATCCGGATGACTGGGTAAACCCGGGTAGATCACCCGCTTCACTTTTAAATGATCTTGCAACCATTCAGCTACAGTTTGGGTTGTTTTTTGTTGGTGACTATAACGCACCTTTAACGTTTTAATCCCTCTCAGGATGAGCCATGAATCAAAGGCAGGAGAACCAATACCTAATGCATTGGTGAGAAAATGTATTCGGTCTCCAAGTTTTTTATTTTTAGTAATAACGGCACCACCCAAAACATCAGAATGGCCATTCACATATTTTGATAAAGAGTGAACCACAATATGGGCACCAAGATCTAATGGCTTTTGGAGGATTGGTGAACAAAAGGTATTATCCACAACCAATAATGCATTGGACGAATTAGCAATTTCAGCCAAAGCATTTATATCAACCAGCCTCAATAGTGGATTTGAGGGAGACTCTGCCCAAATACATTTTGTATTCGGTCGAATTGCCTTTTGAACACCATCCAAATTTTTTAGGTCAGTGAAAGATACTTCAATACCAAAGTGACGAATGACATCATTGAATAGACGGAATACACCGCCGTAACAATCCTCAGAAATAATCACATGATCGCCCTGTTTAAATAAATGGGCCACAGCTGTAGCGGCTGCCATTCCACTCCCATGAGTAGAACAAAACAGTCCATTCTCCAATTGAGCCAGTTGTTCTTCTAATACAGTTCGAGTTGGATTCGCTGTACGGCTATAATCATAGCCACCATCGTCTTCAACCGAATTCCATTTGAACGATGTACTCAAATGTAATGGCGCATTTAGACTGCCATGTAATGGGTCTGCATTTTGACTGCCGTGGACAATTCGCGTGGATTCATTCCAGAAAGATGGGGGGTGGCCCTTATGGTTATTATTAGTTTTTACCATAGGGTTCTCCTTTCTATTCCGTTAGTGGAATAGGGGTATTGGTAGCATTTTCCCGGGGAATACGATACCGTAAGTACGCAAAAACGCACTGGTTCGTATGTAATTAATAGGATGATATTCAGTGGAAAGCTTGACTTTTCAGCGTCACAGCTCTCATCTATCCCCACTTTTTATGGGGCAGGAATTAGCACCTTAATTAGCATTGCGCCAATTAGGTTGCTAAGGTTTCACAGGGCCTGATCCCTCCACCTTTCTGGATAAAATCCGGTGCTGAACTGTCAAATAGCAGTAATTACTTAAATGAATCTTAAAATAATATTTCAATCCAAGTCAACAATAGATTAATTTATTATTGAGATTAGGGTATAATTCTAAGAATTCACATAGCAATTGACTAAAAATCTTCGGTGCTTTTTCTACCATTTCTGGAGGATCAACAAAGGCAATTCGCATTTGGGTATCACCTTCCCCGGGATTATTATAAAATCCACCCATGGGTGAAACCAATATGGTATAAAATTGATTTTCTATTTTCACTTTACCTTCTTTAGCACAGAATTGTACAAACTCAGAAGCATTAAAATTATCATTCACCAAATTTCTAACGTCCACAACTGTATAGATTGCCGCATCTGGCCGGGAAACAATAATCCCCGGAATCTCTTCTTTAATTGATTCAACAAAATGGAAAATGACACCGCTATAATAATCCCGTTGTTTTTGAAACCATTTCTGAATACCGGTATGGGGTTCGTGCGCCAATGCGCCAAAAATATGTTGACCGATTACGTTGGCACATAGGTTAGCCATATTCTCAAAAACGGACTTTTCAAAAAATTGCCTATTATCTGTAATCATAGCACCAATCCTCAAACCACAAGCATTCCAGACTTTGGAGGTTGATTCCAAACTGATTCTTCGTCCTGCAATTCCCGGCACTTCTGTCTCCTTCAATGTCCAAATACTAGCGTGGGGTTTTCCGTCATAATTAAGTTCCCGGTAAGCTTCATCACTCACCAACCACAAATTATGTTCCACACATAGATTGGCAACTTTGATCAAATCTGACCGACGCATGTGCTGCCCCGTGGGATTATCAAAAGGAATAACCAAAATTCCGGATGGGTCTTCCTTTTCTACAAGAGTTTCTAATTCTTTCAGATTCGGCAATGCAAATCGGCCATCCTGATCGAGATTTCGTGTCACATTCACAATCCGTCGGCCCATACTTTTAGCAAAGGCCATATAATTTGTATAAGTAGCATCAAAGACCAGCAATGGCTTATCACCCGATCCGGGAGAACCGCAAATGCCCGCTATCATCAATTTCATCCCTTGGGATGCGCCTTCGGTTACTTGGCAGAATAATCCATTTGTATCAATTCCTGATGCACCCAATACATTCAAAAATGCTTGGCGCGTTTCGTCTGTTCCACGGGTGCGTGTATAAGGGACAATTCCCTCAACAAAGGGACTACTTAAAGCGCCCAAACTTTGCATCCGTTGAATCATAGCCGGATGCATGGGAAGAGTCACATTCCCGATGGCCATATTGATAACCGTTACTACATCATGATCAAGGCGTGCATCAAACAAATTAGCAGCTTCCCTAATGGAAGATGGTTTTAAAGATTTATAATATGTTGATAGTTCGGGATATTTTTTCAATTGTAATCCAATAATATAATTAAAATATTTCTACGATAAATAATTAATAAGCTCAAGATCTGTAACAGGATTCGGTTTAGGATTAGACTTAATTTTTGAAGTTATCCGTTCAACTACATCACTTGTACATTTAATTTTTAATTTATTTAATCGATCTGCCACTGCTACCGTCCCGGTAAATTTATCAATAATAATATTCCGGTTTTGACCAACTAATTTTGGACAATAGGATTCATATGTTTTGGGGTCTTTGATTACTGCGCGAGTATGAAGACCCGATTTATGGGTAAATGCAAAATCACCAACAATTGGTTGGTTCTTTCGGTTGGAAATCCCTGATATCAATTCCATTTCTTTTGCCAATCTTCTTAATGATGACAAATCCCAATTATTATCCACATGATATTTATTTTTTAAAATGAGTGCAACTTCAGCTAAAGAAGCGATGCCGCATCGTTCACCCAACCCGTTAATAGATACATCGGCAACGCTGGCACCTGCAATAAAAGCTGCAAGCACATTGGCAGTTGCCAATCCGAGATCATTATGACAATGAATATGAATAGGGATATTAATAGCAGCTTTTACTTCGGTAACGAGTTTAGTTGTTACCTCCGGAGTTAAAACACCGACTGTATCTGCAATGCTAAATCGGTCCGCGCCTGCCGTCTCAACTCTTTGGGCGACCTCTATTAAAAATGACAATTCTGTTCTGGAAGCATCCTCTGCCGTAAATCGAAGCATGAGACCTTTATCCTTTGCATAGGATATTACATCCACAATTTGAATAAGTGCTTCTTTTTGATCTATTCCGAATTTGTGTTTTAAACTAAGAGCTGAAGTTCCAAAAAAGATACCAACCCATGGAACACCATAGGCTAATGCACCATCAATGTCTGATCGAGTCGCCCTTCCGTGGATAATCTTTTCTGCCCGTGTATCCAATTGCGATATTTTCTTTACTGCCTTTTGAATATCTGGTGATACTGCAGGATGCCCAATTTCGATGAATTCAATTCCGAATGTATCGAGCGCTTGAACTATCTTGACTTTTTGATCTATCGTAAAAGAAACGTGGGGAGATTGTTCTCCCTCTCTTAAGGTGGAATCGAGTAAAGCTATTTCCATGGTTTTATCCTAATCAGTGGTAAAAATTTTACCGTAAAAATTACTAACCTAACATATTGGAAATATATGAATATAAAATAAAAATGGCTCAACAAAAGTTGGACCTTTTTTATTCTCCGTAGGAGGCCCTCCTACGCTAAATCTTCGGCGGGCAGGGACTCCCCGATACGCTTCGCTATCGGGAGAGACTTCTCGCCCCTCCACTTTATTCCATAAAAAAACCCCGCATTTCTGCAGGGTTTTTATGCTCCGGAGGAGGGACTCGAACCCCCGACCTGGTGGTTAACAGCCACTCGCTCTACCAACTGAGCTACTCCGGAATATGGCATTTATTTGTTATAAAAGCGCCGCGAATTTATACTATTTATTCTGCGGTCACCAAATATAATTACATTTCTTTTTCTGCTTCTAATATTTTCCCCTGAACAAATAAGCCATGTTTCATTTGATCTGCCGTTATATATACTTTCCCTATTTCATCATGAGGATGGCCATACACAGCGTGAATGGATTTTAATCCACCCATCCATTTTCTATTATCCGAAATGTAAACAAGGTCGCCGGGAAGCGCTTTCATGGCGTCCATATCTTTATTCGAAAAACGTATAACACTTTCATCACCGCTCACAACATTAAAATGAACGAGTACCTTTTTACCTTCCTCGTCATTGGGCTCCCCACCTTTAAATAGTTTTCGTGCGATATTGATTGAATTCGCCGTTAATCCATTCGTATTTACTTTTTCATCATATGGGACATAATAAGTCACAAGCAAGGGAACCATAATGATTACAATAATTGCGGATAAAGCTTGAACATACATTCCTGAAATATTTACCAACACAATGAAAAAGACTCCGATTGTAACAACTAAAATTGTGTTTATTATTGTTTTCCCATTTTGTTTATTTCGAATGGTTGAGATTATTTGTCTCTGCCAATGAGTCGTAATGGTCACCAAAACTGCCGCACCTGCACAAACAAGCGTATTGTATAGTGCACGGATATATGAATAAGGGTGATCTGGATTCATTTCAATTCCATGGTCAAAGGGTGCAATAAAAATGCCAGGATATCTTGCCCCCAGAATCATAAGTGCCACGCCGCCGACAAATGTAGTAATCACAGCCGCAGGTGTAAACCGTTTCCAGAAAACACCGAGGAAAATGCCAACAACAAGTGGCGGTGTTAATGTAGAATGAAAATAACCATGCGCTTCATAAACTGTTGGAAAATTTTTGAAGGCAAGTACGGCTAAAACGCCCAATGCCGTTACAGCCATCGAAGCATAGCGTGCCACCCTCAATTCTCTGCGGTCATTTTCAATAGTTGAAATTGCTTTCTTTTTTAGAAATTTTCGAACGGGACGATATACATCATTAATATAAATCGCTGCCGTCGCATTAATCAAAGTATCTACAGTACTCATTAGTGCAGCCGTAAGTGCAGCCATAATAAATCCAAACATACCGGGGCTTGCAATAATGTTGGCCACTACCACAAAAATTTGATCAGGAGAAACAGATGGACTTACAATATCAGGACTTACAACAGAAATTGCTTTCCCAATCCAACCTGCATTCCCCACAACAATTGCCGAAATGGGAAGAACAAAAAGAATATTTATTGCAGCAGCTTTACGCCCTTCATTCACATTTTTGCAGGCCATGAAACGCATAATGAGGCCTTGATTCATGAATAAAAATCCAATGGACCCAGCAATGGCATCTTGCCAAAATATGCCCACAAAATTAAAGTTTGCCGGCTGATTAAAATCAGCCATAGGTAATTTCCATTCTGCGGGTAAAAGATTCCAAAATATATCAAATCCACCAAGATATGTAATTCCAAAAAAGAATAATAGTAAGCCGGCAAATAACAGGATAAAACCTTGTAAAAGATCCGTGAAAATCACAGCTGTCTGCCCACCAAACGTAATATATATCCCTGTAATAATAGCGATAATAATGATTGCACCCATGAGTGTAATTGGGAATGTCATACTCATTATTGTAAACGCTTCTGGCAGCATGGGAATCACAGCTTTCCCCAGGGTAAGAAACCCAATACCAATATATCCTATCATATAAAGAAGTAGGAGAATTGTAGCCAAAAATCGTGCCGACGGGCTAAATCGTTTTTCGAAATATTCGGGTATAGATCTAATTTTTGAATAAACGATTATGGGCAACCAGCCAAACATAAAAAAGGGAATGAAAAACCAATCATTTAAGTAGGTCATGGTAGAAGATATGCCGTGTTCAAATCCTTTTGCCGAATATTTTACAAAACTGTGACTGCCCACTCCCGTGGCCACAATAGACATGGTAATTAACCACCAGGAAAATCTTCGTCCACCGAAAAAGAAATCAGATGTATTTTTTGTATAACGACCGAAATAACTGCCAAAAAGCATAATCACAATAAAATAAACCACCATTACAACCCAATCTGCCGTGGTACCTATACCATGAAATGTTTGCATTATACCCTTTTCGTCTTTCTAAACATCAATGTTACAACCACAAAAACCACCACCATCCCCAACAGAACAATGGGTACTGTATAGACAGAAATTATATCAAGCGCAGCCCAAATCATGAGTGCATGCATCATTAGGTACCAAACAAAACCGAAAAGAAGAATCCACATCCACTTTTTATGATCTTTCCTATTCAAATCGAAAGATCCTGCCTTAATCGTAATAAAAATACCAGCAATAAAGAGGATTCCTCCAAGTCCATAAAGATAAAAGAATGGAAGCCATGTATGGGAAAAATTCATTTTATTTAATCAGTTTATCAAATTTGATTTTAAGTTTATCATATGTATCGAGGAGACCATCAACCATCACTTTGGTATGCCCAATCACGGGCATGAAATTAGTGTCACCAACCCATCTAGGTACCACATGAAAATGGATGTGATCCGCAATTCCAGCCCCGCCGGAAACACCAATATTGGCGCCAAAGTTGAACCCTTCTGCTTTCATTGTTTCTCTAAATATTTTCATGGATTTATCGGCCAATTCCATAATCTCCATCATGCAATCTTTTGATAATGAATCTGTTGTTTTCACATGATCATAAGGACAAACCATAATATGTCCATTATTATAAGGATAGAGATTCATAAGGACAAAGGCACTATTACCTCTGTAGAGGACAAGATTATCACGATCAGTTTCTGAATCAGACTTAATACAAAACACACAGCCCTCATTTTTATCTTTTTTCGCACGGATATATTCCATGCGCCACGGACTCCAAAGCTTATCCATAAATCATCCCCCATCAATCCCCTTCTTGAGCTGCTTTTGCAGATGCGGTTACTTTGGTTTCCATCTCACGTGGAACTTCTTCATAGTGACTAAATTCTTCAGAATGAATCCCTCGCCCACCGGTTAAAGATCTCAATCTTGTAGAATAATGGTAAAGTTCAGATTGAGGTACTTGTGCTTTGATCTGCTGAAAAGTTCCATCAGTATCCATGCCGATAATTTTCCCACGGCGGCTGGAGATATCACCCATCACATCACCCATGTAATGTTCTGGAACTTTTATTTCTATATTTAGAACCGGTTCCAGTAGACAAGGCTGAGCGGCCAAGAAAGCTTCTCTGAATGCTTGCTTGCCTGCCATTTGGAAAGCTATATCCTTGGAGTCAACAGGGTGTTGTTTGCCATCATAAAATTCGGCTTTTAAATCCACCACACGATATCCCGCCAACACACCTTCTGCAACTGCTGCATTTACACCCTTTTCAACTGAAGGAACAAATACACGGTCAACATTTTGGCCAACTAAAGAATGGGAGAACTCAACGCCTTCACCACGAGATTTAGGCTCAACTTTCATCCATACTTCTGCAAATTGCCCTGCACCACCACTTTGTTTTTTATGACGGTATTTTGATGCGCCTTTACCCCGAATTGTTTCCCGGTATGGAATCCGTGGTTTGAATGTTTCTACTTCCACATTGAATCGCCGTTTCAACCTATCGATTGATACATGAAGGTGCAATTCTCCCTGTCCTGAAAGGACCGTTTGACGAAGTTCGGAATCCACATTATAAACAAAGGTTGAATCTTCTTCATGGATTGTAGCCAACCCAGTAGCTATCTTTTCTTCATCACCTTTGGATTTAGACCGTACACCAAGATGAATATTCGAATTGGGCAGTTTAACAGATGGAAGCCTTACTTTATTCTCGGGACCCGTAAGAGTATTTCCTGTATGAGTATCTTTCAATTTGACAACCGAACCAATATCGCCCGCATTCAATTTGGTTACAGCGGTACGGGTTTTCCCATTCATCAAAAACATTTGACCAAAGCGCTCTGTATTGCCACGGGATGTATTGTGCAATTCCATCCCAGGTGAAACTGTCCCAGAATAGACACGGAAAAAAGAAAGGTCACCAACGTGGGCTTCACTAATAGTTTTAAATACATGAACGACAGGGCTATTCCCATCCAAATCAACATCGACCGCTTCACCTGTATTCGCATTCGTAGCCTTAATTTTTGCTCGATCAATGGGAGATGAACCGTATTTTGCAATAAAATCCATCACCCTCGCCACCCCTATATTTTGCGTTGCGGTTGTACAAAACACTGGAATAAATACTTGATCCTGAATAGCTCTGTGCAATCCTTCGCGCATTTCTTCTTCGGATAAATTCCCTTGTTCAAAAAATTTCTCCATCAAAGAATCATCAGATTCAGCCACATATTCAATCAATTCCTGGTGTAATTCTTTGACACGGTCTTTCCAATCGTCCGGCAATGCTTCTTCTGTGTATTGTCCACTACCATCTGTTTTATAGGTAATCAATTCACTACGAAGTACATCTATAATTTGGTTAAATCCCGGGCCCGCATTTACTGGTAATTGCATAGGGAAAACATTTCCGCCAAAATGATTTTTGCACTGCTGAACAATTTGGTCGAATTTGGCATGTTCTCGGTCCAGACCATTCACTACGATCATTTTGGGGAGACCATAATTATTGGCATAATTCCAAACTTGTTCTGTCCCTACCTCTACGCCATTAACAGCATGGATAGTTATAAGGGCAAGATCCACCACTGCCAATGAAGAAATGGATTCACCGATAAAATCGAGATAACCGGGTGTATCGATTACATTAAATTTGGTATTCATCCACTCCACATGGAGGGGTGACGAATGGATCGATATCTGTCGATCATGCTCATCGCGGTGATAATCTGAAATGGTGGTACCCACTTCAATGGATCCTATGCGGTTTATTTCGCCTCCGCTGGACAGCATAGATTCAGAAAGTATAGTTTTCCCTGAAGCCCCATGGCCCACAATTGCGAAATTACGAATATCTTTAGCTGCGTAATCTTTCATTTTAAATCCTCTTAAAGATTTTCAATCAAAATTGGGTGTTTCTCTACCTCGGACAAAGGATGGAGGCCCCAAGTGTACTTACGAGAGAGGATTTATTTCAAGGATTATTAAATGGTAATTAAAAGATATCTTGCTGGACACCTTCTATATATGCGCGTAGGATTGGGGGCACAAAAACATTCCCCAAATCAAGTTTACCAAATTCTCGGGCCAATATACCCAATCGTTGGTCGATTGGTTTGATTTTGTTCAGTACAATATATGCTTCTTCATTTACCGAACACATACCACCTTGAAAATCTCCTTTTCCCTGGGCGATATTTATATTCAATTTATCCGCTAACTCTTCAAATAAGTTGAGCAGTTTTTCAGGTTTCATTTTTCTCATGGATTATAAAAGATCGTCCCGTTTCTTTTTCTCCAGATATTTTACCAATTCTTTCACATCTTCAACTTTTTCCCGGGGAACAACCAATGTTGCATCTTTGGTATTTACCACCACAATATTGTCCAATCCGATAACTGCAGTAAAATGGCCGTTAGACTGTATGAGATTATTCTTTCCTTCTATGACCACACCTTCGCCACGGATGACATTTTGATCCTTTGATTTTGGCGAAACATCAAATACAGTATCCCAGGAGCCAAGGTCATTCCAATCAAATTCTGCCTTCACCACGTAGATATCATCAGATTTTTCCATTAATCCGTAGTCAATGGATTCAGGTTTAATATTATTCCATAACCGTTTAAAATCTTGTTTTGATGCAATCAGTTTTTCGATTTTTACCAATTGATCATTTAAATCGGGCATATGTTTTTCAATCTTTTTAAAAAAGGTTGATACCCTCCAGACAAACATACCACCATTCCATAAAAAATCGCCACTTTCTATAAATCGCTTGGCCAAAGTATGATGGGGTTTTTCAGCAAATGTTTTTACCCTAAAACCATTCAAATGATCTTCCGGACTATTTTGATCATACTGAATATATCCGTACCCAGTAGCAGGGAAAGTGGGCTCAATCCCGATCGTCACTAAAGAATCATTTTTGTTGGCCAATTGAATAGCAGACCGAACTGTTTTTGCAAATTTTTGAGCACCCACAATTAAATGATCTGCCGGGAATACGCTCATGACAGCATCCTTCCCCAGTTTTTTTATATGGAGCGCCGCCAACCCAATGGCTGCCGCGGTATCTTTTCCGCTAGGTTCAACAATGATATTTTTGGGTTTAACACCCTTTATTGTCTTTTTTATTTTGGGCGCCAGATTTGGGCCCGTTACTATAAATACATCTTCGACATTTTTCATTTTCACCAAACGATTAACAGTCATTTGGAGCATGGATTCATTGCCGACAATATTTAAAAGTTGTTTTGGATTTTCTTTCCGACTGGCTGGCCAAAAACGAGTCCCCCGTCCACCAGCCATTATGACACAATACATTTAGTTTTTCTCTCCTATCTTAAGAGGGCCAACATCAATATCCCAATTGGCGCGTACATCGAAAGTATCGGGATGAATATAAAACCATTCACTGGCTTGAAAAGGATAAGCTGACCCATGGGAATATTTTTTATCCCTATCCAGGTCATCAATAATCATCAAGCGATATGGACCCTCAGGTATGTGTTTAAAGTGGAATTGTTGGTTGGAATTTACAGAAGAATAGAAAATTTCAGGTTCTTTTTTCAGCATCTTTAACTCTATCAATGGATTGACACCCTTCATTTCGAATGACCCACTAATTCCGCCGTATCCCAATTTCTTTTCTGATTTTATATTTACATAGGAGATTGAATCTTTTAAGGTTTTTCCTTCTATTGGGGTAAGTCCTTCAGAAAATATTATCAATTTGTATTTGGTTTTCTCTTTCCAACCAGTGGGCGGAATAAAAGCAATTTCCGTCGGATTTATCCAATTCAACTTCGTAACAACTGTATCTGTATCTGCTACCATAAAAAATGTACTATCAAAAATGGAAATAACCGGTTTTGAAAAAACTATAGATACAATTGGTCCCTCATTTTTTTCCAATTGGATGGTAACTGATTTCTCCGGCTTCAACCGTTTTAAATGGGTTGTGTCTCTTTTAGTTGGGATGCGAATATTAATTTTTGCATCAGATAGCATTGTATCAACACCCGAAAAAACTGAACTTAATTTCAATTCTGCTTTCCCCGCTGACAAGGTATCAGCCGAAATCATTAGGAACCTTTTTTTATCCTGGGCATCTTGATAAAACTTTGGCTGATGGTCATTTTCATCAGAATCAACAATAGCTAACCCACCGAGTTCAACATTACTTTCCAGTTCCCTATTAAAATGTATCCAGCCCCAGCGTTTGCCTTTCCATTCTCCATGGGTCATTTTCAACGGCGGTGTTTCCCGCTTCGGCTGCATTGAGATTCCATTAAGAGATTGTTTCTCGCCTAAATTATATGTCTTTTTTGATGTAACACCATAGGCCATTCGTTCGGGGACGAGCCCCGCCCCGGCAGCACTCCGTTCAATGCCCATAATTATATATTCCCCAGGAGCCAGATACTTAAAATTGAAGTTTCCCTCATCGTCCGCTTCAGACACATAAAGAGGTTCTTTGAAAAAAATAGAATCTTCAAACCCCTTTTCCAATTTCCATAAATGGGCTGCGTAGGATTCTTCGCCATGAATACGGCCGGAAATTTGGCCTTCATCTATAATCGCACCTGTACTGTAAGCCACTTGGATGGATTGACCTAAGGCTACACCTCGTTCATCCTTCAGATTGCGATTGATTGTAATGACGTAAGTTTGGTTTTTTAATAATTCCTCTGGGAAATCCAAGATTATCTCATCGTCACCATAGATAGGTTCGATCAGCGAATCCAGGCGGGGAGATATTTTTACCGCATTTTTTAAAGATTTTTCATCAATATATTCGGAAAATTTGAGCGTAACAATTCCACCTTCAAAGTGGATGCTTCCCCCTTCCGGGATAGCGGAAATAAAAGCCGGCGGCGTTTCATCCTCGGGCCCACCGCCTGGGGATGAGACAGCCGCACATGAATAAATCATGAGCGCAATGCCCATTAGAGCAATGACTTTGCTAAATCTTTTTAATATAAATGGGTAAATCAAATTTGAAATTATTCTATTCAGGAGGGGTCAAATTTACAGGAATTACTTTTTCAAATGTCATCTCAGTTTCACTCACTTGAGTTGTAACACACCATACCTTTACTCCAACTTGTTTTGCTGCTAATAATGCTTTTGCGAATTTGAGATCTCGATCCCACATGGGTTCAAATCGATTTGCATCAAACCTTTGGCAAACAAACAAAATCCCAGCACCATTGCCTTCTTTAACCAATTCCGATAAAGCCTCTGCGTGGCGGGTGCCTCTTGCTGTAATTGCATCGGGGAATTTTGCCAATCCATTTTCTACATAAGTCACGGATTTCACTTCTAAATAAAAGGGCTTTTCATTTTTATCTTTCAACAGGAAATCAAAACGATGGTTCCCATGGGATATTTCTGATCGGACATATTGAAATTCTTTAAACATGGGCAAATCGCCTCGTTGTAACGATTCCTTCACAAATCGATTTGGTAATGCTGATACCAGTGATATCAATTGACCTTGATGGCGAACCATGACTGTGGAATATTTTGTTTTTCGTTCAGATTTTTTAGGCGCCCGCCGCAACAAAAGATCAGCGCCGGAAAGGAGCAATTCCTTTAACCGTCCTGGATCGGGTAAATGGGAACGTACAATTTTACCATCCACTTCTACCATAGTTATAAAGCGATTAGGCCGTTCAACAAATTTTCCTGAAATTAGAGGGCCTTCAATTTTCATTTGTTTTTTCCGCAAATCATAAGGTAGAAATTAGAATATAAAAAACAATCTATTCATTCATATTGATAGTGCAGAATTATATTTGGAAAATATACTGTTAAACTATAGATTCTTCCGTTATTTTGCTCCATAAACGAATAATCTTATGCACTTAGACCAAACAGACAAAGGGATATTGGACGAATTACAGTCCAATGCGCGGATCACCAATGCCGCATTGGCCAAGCGAGTGAACCTTTCTCCTTCCAGCACTTTGGAACGGGTAAAGAAGCTTGAGGCCAGTGGACTTATTGAACGATATGTTACTTTATTGAATTCGCAAAAAGCCGGTTACACCTGCATGACATTTGTGGAAGTCACCTTAGCCCGCCATGGCGAAACACCGGTAGATGATTTCTTCAAAGCTATTGCTGATATGGATGAAGTTCTGGAATGCCACCACATAACTGGTGAAGGTGATTTTTTATTAAAGATAGCCACACGGGACATTCCCCATTATGATGAGTTGATTCTCCATGGATTGTCCGCCCTTACCAATGTGGAACATTTGAAAACTTCTGTCGTCCTTTCCACTTTTAAACACCAAACCAGGCTACCAATCTAATATGGCGCTCGTTCCATCCTATATCCAGAATCTCGCCAATTATGTCCCCGGGAAACCCATTGAAGAGGTCCAACGAGAATTAGGGTTGGATCATGTGGATAAATTAGCATCCAATGAAAATTCGTTGGGACCATCCCCAAAAGCAATCGAAGCAATGGAGAAATCTTTATCAGGTCTTCATCGTTATCCTGATGTTTCCGGTTTTGAACTAAGAACCAAACTGGCCAACCGATTCAATATAAAAATAGAAAATGTGATCTTAGGTGGTGGCAGTGAAGGTATTATGTCCACTATTATGCGGACATTTTTACTCAGCGATGACGAATTGGTTTCAGCCGCAAACTCATTCATCGGTTTCCGCGTTTTGGCCAATGCCTCCGGGCGAAAGGTCCACTGGGTACCCATGAAAAACCATCGTTATGACTTGGAAGCTATGGCAAAAAAAGTTACAGACTATACCAAAATCATTTATATTGCCAATCCCGATAATCCCATGGGGACTTACATAACCCGGGAAGAATTTGACGAATTTTATACACATATCCCGGCACGAGTCCTTATCATATTAGACGAAGCTTATTATGAATTCGCCCAGTCCAAAACAGACTTCCCAGACTCCATGGCCTATCGCTATGATAATGTCATTACATTGCGGACATTTTCAAAAGCATACGGGTTGGCGGGATTGCGGATTGGCTATGGCTTTGCACACAAAGAACTCATTCGCAACCTGATGAAAGTAAAAGAACCATTTTCACCTTCGCTTATCGCTCACATTGCCGGTTCAGCCGCCATGAATGATGATGAATTTTTAAGTAGAACATTGGCCATTAATGAAGCAGGATATACATTTTTGAAAGACCAACTCACATCCTTGGGAATTGAAACTGTCCCGTCTGTTGCCAATTTTATTACCACTATATGGCTGTCTCAAGAACAGGCGAAAGAAGTTACCCAATCCTTGCTAAACAAAGGCGTCATTGTGAGAAACCTAAAGGCATTCGGATGGCCCAATTGTATCCGTATATCCATCGGTACCGCCGAAGAAAACGGCCGATTTATTCAGGCTCTAAAATCAATTCTATAAATTTGAGGATATTATGAATAATTATAAAATTAACGCATTTGACCACTGTGAACTGTATGTGAGCAATGCCAAGCAGGCGGCCCATTATTACCGTAGCTGTCTCGGATTTCAGCCCATTGGTTATAAAGGGCTTGAAACGGGTAGCCGTGATAAAGTCAGTTATGTGATGAAACAGAATCAAGTTCGATTTGTGTTGAGTTCTCCCTTGAGCCCAGGAACAGAAATGGGCCTCCACATTGATAAGCATGGGGATGGAGTAAAGGATGTTTCTTTCTCTGTAGATAATGCAGAAAATGCATGGAAGGAAACCACTTCTCGAGGGGCTGAAAGTGTAAGTAAACCAAAATTGATCGAGGATGAAAAAGGTGAAGCAGTCGTTGCCACCATCAAAACTTATGGCGATACCACCCATACTTTTGTTGAGCGAAATAATTATAATGGAGTCTTTCTTCCCGGCTACGAAGTGATGGATGTGGATATGGTTGCAGACCCAGTAGGCATCGTCCATATTGATCATGTGGTGGGGAATCAACCTGATGGCGTTATGCAACCAGTTTGTGATTTTTATGAAAAGGTATTTGGCTGGCATCGGTTTTGGTCCGTGGATGACAAGGATGTCTCCACCGAATACACCTCTCTCCGTTCAGTCGTAATGGCCAATGAAAATGAAAAAATTAAAATGCCCATTAACGAGCCGGCGGATGGATTAAAAAAATCCCAGATCCAAGAATTTGTAGATTTCTATGAAGGGGCAGGCGTTCAACACATTGCCATGTCGTCCCGGGATATCATAGAGACTGTCAAAAAATTAAGAGCCAAAGGAGTTGACTTTTTACCCACACCTCAATCCTATTATGATACCCTTATAGAAAGGGTTGGCGAATTTGAAGAGGATATCAAAATCCTCGCTGAATTGGGTATTTTAGTAGATGCAGATGAAAACGGATATATGCTCCAGATATTCACCAAACCGATCCAGGATCGCCCCACCTTGTTTTACGAAATCATTCAGCGGAAAGGATCCAACAGCTTTGGTAAAGGTAATTTTAAAGCCCTTTTTGAATCCATCGAAAGAGAACAGGCCCTTCGCGGTAACCTATAAATTTTGAAACAATAATGAAATTCATTACTTACTCAGAAAATAATAATACCGAACACCGATTCGGGTTTAAGATTGAGGACAGGATTGTAGATGTCACGCGCGCAGCGAAGTGGATTAACCAAAATAATGGGAATGATATATTTCTTTCCCTTCCAAGTTCCTTGAAAGAAACCCTTTCGAATTGGGATCAGAATTTTTCTCTTTTGAAAAAATTAGATTTCGAAGTTTCTAAAGGTGACTTGGATGCATTATCCCAAGCTGAATCTGATTTGGTCATTTTACCTCCCATTCCCGACCCACCGTCATTCCGAGATTTTTATGCATTTGAGCAACACGTCCTTTCTGCACGAAAACTCCGTGGACTAGACATGAATCCCGATTGGTACAAATTAGCCATATTCTATTTTTCCAATCCTAATTGCGGTTATGGTCATGGTGCAGAAATTCCATATCCTTTACAAACGACTGAGCTGGATTTTGAATTGGAGTTCGCCGTCATCATTGGTAACGGTGGTTCTAACATTAAAGCTGAAAATGCGGGTGAGGTGATTGCCGGTTATACTATTTTAAATGATTGGTCTTCTCGCAACCTCCAGCGTGAAGAAATGCCCATGAGTCTCGGGCCAGCAAAGGGTAAGGATTTTGCCTCAAGTTTTGGTCCATATATGGTAACTACCGACGAACTTGAAGATGCTTGGGGCGAAGATGGGAAACTCCACTTACGCATGACGTGTCATGTGAATGGTAAGAAAATTTCAGACGGAAATACAAACGACCTTTATCACTCTTTTGGTGAAATGATTGAACGGGCCAGCATGAATACAAAATTAGTCCCGGGAGAATATATCGGTTCAGGAACTGTTGGCACCGGCTGCATTTTAGAACTCCGTCCCGAAAATACCGGTGGTTGGATTGAAAAAGGTGATGTAGTTACATTAGAAGTTGAACGACTGGGAATTTTAGAGAATAAAATAGTGTAGGGGCGACTCCACGCCTAACGGCGGGTAAACATGACTAGCGCCTACTGAACTAACGAAAGATATTTAATGCCATTTTACCAATCCCGTGGACAATTACCTAAAAAACGCCACATTCAATTCAAGGATGTTGACGGCAATCTCTATTGGGAAGAACTCATTAGCCGAGAAGGATTCAGCCACATTCACTCCAATGTATATCATGCTCAGCCACCGACCACTGTTAATAAAGTTGGCAATCTTTCTCCACTCAAACTTGAAGCATGGGATCAGGAACACCGCCATCACCATATTAATACGCGAGGGCTAAAACATGATGGCGATGCCATTTCATCCCGTATTCCATTATTTTTTAATTCAGATGTAATCCTTTCTAAAGCTACAGCTTCAAATTCCATGGATTATCTCTATCGAAATGGAAATTATGACGAATGTATTTTTGTTCACGGCGGTGCTGGAAAACTCAAAACAAATTTTGGTTCATTAGAATTAAAGTATGGCGATTATGCCATTATCCCCCGTGGTGTTATCTGGCAATTGGATGTGTCCGAATCCATGGAATTATTCATTATAGAAACAGCAGGTCCGATTGAAACACCCAATCGCTATCGCAATAAACTTGGGCAATTATTAGAGCATTCCCCTTACAGTGAACGGGACATAAAAACACCGTCATTCGAAGCACCTAAAACCGAAGGCCCAATTGAAGTCAAAGTGCGATTAACCCAAGGAATTCAATCTTATGAATACAAAAACCATCCATTTGATATCGTTGGCTGGGACGGTTTTTATTTTCCATGGGTATTTAATGTGAATGACTTTATGCCTATTACTGGAAAGGTCCATCAACCACCACCAGTTCATCAAGCATTTCAAGCACCGGGATTGGTGATTTGCAATTTTGTTTCACGCCTTTTTGATTATCATCCCGAGGCAGTGCCGGCGCCCTATGCCCACAGCAATGTAGATTCTGATGAAATACTCTATTATGTAGAAGGTGATTTCATGAGCCGCAAAGGTGTTGAGCAAGGATCCATTACCTATCATCCCATGGGCTTGCCCCACGGCCCCCAACCTGGAAAAATTGAGGCATCATTAGGTGCCAAAGAAGCGAACGAAATCGCCGTAATGGTTGACACCTTTAAACCGTTAATGATGACAAAAGCAGCCGCAAAAATTGATGACGCTAATTATCCATATTCATGGCAGGATGAAAAATGATTATAGATCCAAAACAACAAGCATTTAAGGACAACTATAAACTAATGATTGGATCCATATTGCCGCGACCAATTGCATTTGTAGCTACCCGATCTAAAAATGGTGTAGATAATCTTGCTCCTTTTTCATTTTTTAATGGTGTGTGCTCAAATCCACCAACCATTTCTTTTTGTCCGGTGAGGCGTGGTGCCGATGGTGACATAAAAGATACTCTTAGAAATATTCGGGATACAAATGTCTTTGCATTGAATATTGTTAGTGAATCCTTCGCATCAGAAATGGTTACAACTGCGACAGAATTCCCGCCTGAAGTGAGTGAATTTGAAGTCTCGGGTCTTACGCCTGTTCCATGCGAAAAAATTGATGCTATGCGTGTAGGTGAGGCCAAAATATCATTTGAATGTGAATTAAATCAAATAATTGAAATTGGTGATGGAAGTCCAGGAAGTGGATTCCTTGTATTGGGCACTATTATACTTTTTCACGTGGATGATAATTTGTATGACAATGGCCGAATTGACCTAGAAAAGCTTCAACCAATCGGTCGTCTGGCAGGTGCCAATGGCTATTGTCGTATATCTGATCGTTTTGAAATTGAACGACAGATTCTACCCAAATAATGTCCCAAATTAAAGAACGCATATACCAAGCACAATGTTTGGGAAATGTGGAACCTATCGAACATATGGTTCCTTACCCTAACCTCCGGGCATTGGTGGATGGCCAAAATGTAAAGTACGGCGAAAAGATGGTTTATGCTGATTTAGGCCTCACATCGGATAAGGTCTACCGCATGGCCCAACAGACCGCCAATTGGCTGGTTGCTGAAGGGGTTAATCCCAAAGATCGAATTTTGATAGACCAACTTCCTTTTCCACAATGCGAGATTTTGGCTTTCGGAATCTGGACACTGGGAGCATCTGTCGTCCTCACCGGCGATGACGATCTTGATGGTGCAAAAAAATCCATGTCCCCATCATTTATCATTTCGGAAGAAACCGGTTACTTTGAAAAGATTGAGAAATTTCCCGAAGAACACGACCCCACTTTCAAACCGTTACTGGGCCACGAGGCAATGGTATTTTGGGATAAAGGAAAAGGCATTCAACTTAGCCATTATAATTTATTGGTAAATGCCAACGGCATCCAGCACGCCATTGATTTGTTTGAGAATCAAACTTACCACATTAGCATTACGCCAAATTCAATGGCCTGGGTAATTCTCCAAGCCATGCTGCCTCTATACACTGGAGCGCCACTTACTTCTGAAAATCCTCACATGACTTTGGGGATTGATGAAGTTGATTTTCGCATTCAATTTGAATGGGATAAACTTGTAGAAACTACACCGCCCTCTCTTTATGTCTGCAATGAGAATACGGCATTTATTTCAATGAATAAGACACCCATCCATTTAACAGCTATGGATGATGATACCTTCCCCAAAGCGATTACCGGTCACTCGGTTATGATGGGTTATTTGGACGATAAATTAAATGAAAAAGTATTTAAGGATGGTCATTTAAAGATTAATTGAATTTTTCCCACCACCTCCTCCTATACTTAAATAGGGGGAAATCGACTATAATTAATAGGTGTGTTCGTCCTATTTATTTTCAGTTTTTACTCGGAACCCGTTTTCAAAACTCTTCCTTTTTCAACTGGTTTCCGTTAAAAATCCACACAGCTTCGTTGAGTTTGTTGTATGATTCAATTTGTGCAAATGCCCCAAGAACTAAAGATCCTAAATAAATTGACATAGTAGCTTCATTTGGTCCTTCCCCTCCACCGGGGCCCATTATGGCAACACTAGCTAAAGGGCCGGCAAATATTAACCCTAGACTCACGATGCGCATAAATTTATATTTACTATATAATTCCGCTGAATCAGGATAGCGATTCAATTCTCCACCTATTGAAACCACTGAATATGAATTTCCGCCCATCATATATTTTGGCCCCAGAAATCCTTGTTGGAGATAAATAGTTTCATTGTAGTATTTTGAATCGAAGTCATCTCCCTGGGCAAAAAGAATATTTGAAAAAACAGCTATCACTAAAAAATATTGTATTGATTTCGTCATGATTTAACAAACCTCATTTTATTTGCCTATAATAAATTGACCCCACTGCCAAAAATGTAGGACGGCTGCAATCGCACCTCCTGTTACAAAGGCTCCCCCTAACCATTCTGTAATTTCGGGATATGGTCGTGAAATTTGAAATGATTGTGTAAATGTCCAAGCTTCCTCCGGTTTGGCCGCCAGGATTAAGGCAATGGATACATAATGAAATGTGTTAGCGAAAAGGTGGGTGGCATACTCTCCATTCGATAAGCCACCATATCGATCCCGGCTATGACCCTCAATCCGCACATCAATCGCCAGCAAAATTATATCAATGACACCGACAAAAACTCCTGCCATCATCATCCAGCCACCGAAATCATTTTGGAATAAACAATAGACTACTATGGGAAAAGCCACAGCGCGACATGTATGAATAATATGCTCAAGGATAGATTCCTTATAATTGGCCAACTTGTATTTATAATCATGGAAGTACAAGCCATCCACAATGGCCAGCAACCCAAAAAGAACCATAAATAGGGTTGCGGCAAAAATCAATTGTCGGTTTTCAGCTTATATTCATTCTGATAATACCGCCATCCGAAATAGGCAACGGCAATAAGTAATAACCACTGGGGCGCTTTCAAAAATCCATCTTCCGGGAAGGGTGAATCACCTCTAACAAATTCTTCAAAAAACCGGAATAAGCCATAGGCCGCCAAATACAATCGGAATGAACTACCGCGGACTTTATATGTGCCCCGTTTTTGCCACAAGAATCCGAACAATGCCAGATTGAAAATAATTTCATAAATGGGGGCAGGGTGAACGGCCAATGAAGCTATAGCTGTTTCGGGAATCACGCCTGTTACCATTTGGGTAAGATGAGCCATGGATCCTTCTGGATAAGTAATACCCCATGGCAATTCACAAGGCGTTCCAAAACAACATCCACCCAAAAGACACCCCACACGGCCAATAGCATGGCCAATAGGAATGGCGATAGCAAATGCATCCCCAGTAGAATGGGGATAACCAATTTTTTTCTTCACCAGTTCTACACCCATGAAGCCGCCGGCGATACCACCCAACACGGTCTTGCCCGCAAAATCAAAGGCGCGAATCCGCGCCGGCACTTCTTCAAATCCTGCAAAGAATACATTAAAAATGTATGAACCGATGACAGCCCCAATGATGGCGCCCACCATGACGAAGAGCATTTGTTCCAACTCCCAGCCCATGCGACGGAATTCGCGGTAAAAGAAGACGCCGCCGACGATCCATGCCAAGAGGAAAAAGACAGAATAGGAATCGATTATGAGGGATTCAGATTGATAAAGAATTGGAACCATATTACTTCAGAACTAAACCAATGTTACTAAGGTGTGAATTCCCCAACCCAAGAGCAATCCGGGAACAATATCCAATAATTGGTGCTGTTTCACCAATAAAGAACTGATGGCAATTGAGGCGATAAATACATAACTCCATATACCAATTGTTGGGAGTAAAACCAACCCCACGTAGGCTGCAACAGAATTGTGCATACTGGGAAAACAGTTACGGCCATTGTCTAAACCTTGGACGAATTTCAAATAGCGGGTAGATGTATTTTTAACTTCATATTCTCGATAGGATTGAGGCACGCGACAGGGAAAGATCATAAAACAAATGCACTGCGCCAAGAGGACCATAAGTCCACCAAAAATATGATAAAGGCCTTCTGACAATGAACTGATTTGAATCACCACCATTCCGATCATGATATAATAAATGAAGCTATAGGGCCAAATCCAAATAGGCCAAAAAGGAATATATTTATCTAATCCAATGGCCAAAGTGCGTGTTTTGAAAAAATAATTATTATTCTGAACCCAGAAAAATATCTGGTAAGCACCGAGGATAATTATGGCCGTAATACAAGTAAATACCACATAGTCAAACATTGGCATTGGGTTTTCACTGAATAACAATGCCATTCGGTAATAAATAATAGAAATGGCAAATGTTGATATGAGCATTAACAACATATATCCGGGACTAATTCTTTTATAAGGTGCGGAGGTTATTTGTGATTCCATAAGTATGTTGATTTTCCTTTTTACTAAATTACTATTAATTATTCAAATTTATTGAAGAACATTAGAATGAATCCAAGATTTCTTTTTTTCTAAAGACATATGCCTCATCCTTGGATCATTAACGGGATATCCGATAAATGGTCCCAATAGATTTTTCCCAAATCCAATTACCTGTTTTCTATAGATAATTCCCCCAACAGCGCCTAATGCCATCATTGCAATTATTCCGTTAGCATGGCCTTCATCATGCCCCCATTTTGGGAACAATGGCCAAAACATCCGCATTTTGGTGAAGTTTGGTTTTCGTTTTTATATCCCATTTTTTCACTGGTAGCTGCGTGGAGAAATCCGCCGCACATTATCAGTATATATAGGAAAAGTATTTTATGTTTCATCAATCTTTGATTTTATTATAGGCTGAAAAAGTAAAATCCCTGTGGCGATAAATCCCAGTAAAAAACCCAGCCAAAACCAGTTTCTCACATCATAACCTTTAAAATCCGCAATGAGTGCTGTGAGAAATGCAAAAAACAATCCGTATAGAATGAAGAGAATTACAAAATCCATGAAATGAAAAATCCTGCTGTAGTGAACAAAATGAAAATGGTTAAGAGATAAAAAACCAAAAGATCTTTTTTGAATATGCGTGTGAGTAATAGGAGGCTTGGGAGCCCCACCCCAGAAGCTGCCATCATGAAGGCGAAAACCAATCCTGTGTCCAGTCCTTTATCCAAGAACAATTCGCCAATGGGAATGAGCATGGCAATATCCGCATAAAGAATTCCGCCAGCGATGACCGATAGTGGAATAGCAAATACGGAGCCGGAAGTGAGTCCTAAGAATCCATCGGAAGGCTGCCATCCTTTTAAGCCAGTAGCAATGGCCGCGGCAATGATTATCACCGGGGCTAGACTTTTTAAAAATCCCACATACTGGCGATTCACTTCTGACCAGCGAAAGCCCTCATCTTCATTCACCATAAATATTTCAATAAGGGATGATTTGAAGCGTTCATTTCCCAAAATCATACCGCCAATTACGGCGATTGTAAAACAGACGGCGGCATAGATTAATGTTAACTGTCCGCCAAAGAGAGCATAAAACAAAATGAGGGCCGGCGGATTAATGGTGGGCGAGGCGATGAGAAAACTGATGGCGTAACCATGTTTAATATTATTATCTACCATACCGGAAAAAATGGGGACGGTGGTACATGAACAAAAGGGCGTAATAGCGCCGGCAAAGGCGCCTAAAATATATCCGCTGAATCCCATTTTGTTATGGAACCAGCGATCCAGTTTAATATCTGTGAAATAACCTTTCAGCCATACGGCAGTGAGAAAAACAAACCAATAAAGAAAAAGAAGACCAAAGATAAAAGATAAAAAATAAATCCAATCGAAATTCATTTTAGATGGTCTTCCAAATAGTTTAACATCTTTTTCTGCTGACTAAGCCAGCCTAAACGCGTTTCAATATTCACATATCGGACCCCATACCGCATGGCCGCCCAGGAAAGTGAGCCATCATCCTTCTTCGGTAATTTTTCTTGAAGGACCACATTGAATGGTGATTGGGCTAAAATATCATAATCCCCACGGTCGGTGCATATGAAAAAGTCTCGAGGATTTTGGTCTTTCTTAATGGAAATTTCATCACTCAAGGGAATCTCAGTTTTCATATTGTACCCCTGATAATTATTATGGAGAGCAATTAACAATCCGCCGTTTTGGGGTAGAATTTTTTCTAAAAAAGAATCCCGATCTCGATTAATCATTTCAAGTGTTTCGGCTTTTTTTGCCCGGGACCATTTTCGATTATATTTCTGGATATTGGCTTTAGCCCCTTCCACTGAAAAAATCCGGTTGGGATCAATGATGCCGCCGAAAAAATCTGCTTCTCTCACATTACCTTGAACCAAAAAAGCTCTCCCTTCATTATTTTTCATGTGGTTTTCTAAAGACATCCGTGCCGTCTGTTCGTCGCCGTGGAGCCAAATGTATCTCCGATCGCCATCGCCATTTTGGATAATTTTAAATTTTATCCCTGCTATTTGGACTGAATCATATCCTTCATGTATAAGACCGAAAAGACTGAAGAAGAGAAGAAATGTGATCAATATTAATTCCGTGCTCGATTATTGTTGTACAATCGTCCATTCCCCGGGGCCAATAACATATTCTATGGCATTCCCCTGGGCGGCTTGGCCGCGCATATAGCCAATTAAGGCACCGGCCGGAATAGTGAAAATACTGTAGAAACCACCTATCATCGCCCCGCATAAAAGACCCACTCCGATTCCCATATTATCCTGTGCCCCCATCACTGCGCCGATTAATAAACCACCTCCCATTGTGCCAATACCGGCAACTTTCATTCCTTGAAATACATAATCACGGGTGCTTTTTGTTTTACCAATAAAAATACTGCCGATTTCGTTGATGGGTAATTCACGTTCAAATGATTGCCCTTTTTCCTGAATACGGAGTGCGTCATTAGTCATGCCCAACAGCGCACCGCCCACAGAAGCGGTAGGATCATAAGCACTCACCACAACAATCCATTCTTCTAGTGGAATCAATACCTGTTCGCCATCCTTTTCTAGGATGAGCCCAGTCACTTCTCCTTGGGCAATGAGTGGTTGGGATTCCAAATTGAGAAATCCTGTTTCAATTAAAGTAATGATTAGCGTCATCGTCGCCAAACCTGATACAAGAAATGAGCGTGTTTTATTCATTTTTTATCCATTCCATTTATTCATAATTATCTCAAAATCCAATAATTTGACGAGGTACTTCTTTCCATTCAACAACTTCACCCTTTTCCGATCGATCAAATGATTCATCAAAAATTGCTGTACCAAACAATTGGTCCCAAACTGAAAAAATATTTCCAAAATTATTACCGGCCACACGTTCATCGTTCACATGATGCAATCGATGAAATCTTGGCGTAATAATAATATTCGATAGTACGCTATCCATTTTTAATTTAAGATTCCCATGAATCCAGAAATTAACGAGAATTAGTAAAATACTGGCAATAATTAATTCACGATAAGGTACTTCAAACATTTGGAAACCAACTAAATATGGAATCCGAATGATAAATGAATTCAAAAAAGAAGTGCGAAGCCCCGAAAACCAGTAAATATCTTTGATTGAATGATGAAATCGATGGGTATTCCACATGGGTTTTAAGTGCATAATTCTATGAAATATATAATAACCAAAATCACCAATTATTAGCGCTAAAATAAGACGTAACCATGGTGGCATTGAACCAACACTATTTCCCAATCCCACAACCATATGGATATTAGAAACGATGGTTTCATTCAGCAGATAATCCATAATAAAAAACACAAACATTGTGGAAATTACAATTACAGTAATATCAAACTTTATATTAGATAATCGCTTGATTGCTTCTAAAGGTTTTTGGTTTTCCATGAAATGGATTACGGCGGCAATCAATAACAATACTGTCCCAGAAGTAATTAGTGTTAAATCCATCAATATTGAAAACCTAATTCTGAGAATAGAAATGTGCGTGTTTTATTCATGATAAATCCCTTTCCTTTTTGGGTGTTAATTGACCATTCGATTTGATGGCCCCATTCCCATTTTGTGGTACAAACCCGTAAGGTGTTGGCATGGGTACTTTTTTGGGCACATTCCCATTTTGCCAATGCTTCACTTCGTGAGTCTCACGGTAGAGCACATTGTAGGCATCGAAAGGGATGGTTCTACCGTCAGGCATGGCAAAGCCGATACAGCATTTTTTAACAACCTTCATATCCCAGTTATACTTGTCCTGGAATTGGATTAAAATTATGCGAAATGCATTTTCGTCGGCAATTTTCTGGCGCCCTTTTTCCGTAAAGAAATCCTTTTTTACAGGGATGCCACAGACACAGGAAAAATCGTATAACGTTTTCATTGAGTTAAAACTGGATGAAGCGGACCACAATCCTTCAATAGCTTTTTTATAGATGGGTCGCGGGTCTGTGTAGATCGTATTGATGAATTGGTCCATGTAAGGATCCAAGTCTATGAACCGTGGAATGGGTTTCACTTTCTTGCCCTTAATGTAGGCATAAGTGAGGGCAATCTCAGAAGGATGGCTGCAGGGCAGTGGCATAAAATCTGTTTTGCGAAACATACCATCGGTTTGTTTTTCCAGCCGATCCATGATTTCTGTATTGGTGACCCGATCCATGGGATTCATATCATGGTCGTAGCGCCCGGCGAAAAATGCGGGCTGAAAGTTGACACCGCGAATACCCTTGGTTTCAATGCCGAATTCTACAATTTTACCCACTTGATCTTCATTTACACCGCGCTGAATCACCGCCGCCAAATTAATCGGCAAACCATGTTTCAGCATATTTTCGATAGCTTTCATTTTAATGTCCACCAACTTGGCCCCGCGGATTTTTTGATGCACCTCATCTGTAAAGCCGTCAAACTGGAGGTAAATCTCTAATTTATTTTCACTCACATCCACTAAGCGTTTGATTAAATCTTCATCCTGGGCAAACTTGATGCCGTTGGTGTTAATCATGACCACCTCTGTGGGACGATCCACCGCTTCTTTCACCGCTTCTACAATTTGAGGATGCATGGTAGGTTCACCGCCGGAAAATTGAATGACTGCGCCCACGCCCTCCTGCTCAATGAAACCATCCAAGGCTGCTTTGATTTGATCCATGGTGAGGTATGCCGATCCTTTGCTGTCGGCGAAACAGGTGGGACATGCCAAGTTGCAATCATCCGTAAGATCGATTAAACCGAGACACATATGCTGCTCGTGATCTGGGCAAACGCCACAATCGTAGGGGCAGCCCCGCTCTACTTCGGTCGGGAATTTTAAAGGTATGTCGCCGGGGCGGTTATATTTCTGGGCGTGGAGGTACCAGTCTGCATCGGAATGAAGGAGACAAGATTCAAAGCCGTGCTCGGCGCACCATTTTCTTAATACAATTTTTTTATCATCAGTGCGGATGATTTTCGCATCCACCACTCGGAGGCATTTAGAACACAGACTTTGGGTGTGTTCAAGATATACATAGTTCCGCCGTTGTCGCGGATTTTCTTTTATGTCAGCTTGTTCTACAGAAAACATGGTTGCCTACCTTTTTTCTATTTTCAAAATTCCCCCGAGAATCGCTTCGTCAATTTAAATCATTTAATCAAATTTGTTTGAAGGAATGCCTTTTTTAAATCAATTAATAGTTTTTATCCAAGGCTACCTGTAAATAAAAGCCCCAATAAAACGAAAAAAGAAACACCACACGATGCTGTTGAAGTCAGAATCCTTCCTTTTTTGATTCGTTTTTTGTATCCCGCTTCATATTCAGATTTTCCATTTTGCGATACTTCATTATTTTCAGGCACATTTACCCTTCTAACAAAATCAGCTAAAGAACCTGCTCCCAAAAAAATCATATTCCCAACACCTAAAACACCCGATAACACTTTATCTGATGCCCAATCACCTGCTTTGATATCTTGGTCAGCTTGGTCATAACCCATTTGATAATAATCTATTGACCCAAATGAATCCTGAAATCCCACAACCTTCTTTGGGTTTATATCTACTTTTTGAATCGTCACGGATCCGAAAGATGTTGTTACGATGTATGTGGAATCAGTTTCAGTGGTTATAGTGCCAGAAACTTTATCTCCAGATTTGAGATAAAATGTTTCTTCTTGCTGGGGTAAATCACCGGCGATAATCAAACTGGAATTAAGTAGAACCAAAGTCACTGTAACCATGGAAAATATTGAACTTATAAATGGACGCTTTTTATTCATTTGGACTCTTTTGTTTAGGTTTTTCTAATTCCTTATCCTGCTCACCATTCAATTATTGAATCAAATTCGTTTGAATAAATGTTTTCTTTTCATCTGAAGACCATTTGGCCATATTCGCCAAAAGTTCCGGTTCTCCCCTAAAATAATTGCCACCATATTTTTTCCCATAATAGCCGCCGGCCACTAAGCCGGCAATAATAAATGCTCTTAATCCATTTAAACCTTCTTCTCTTACTCCTAATGATTTAGGGAAAACAATTACACCGGAAATAAAGCCAACAATCATACCGCCACATCCACCGATATTTTTACCCAAATATTGACCTTTAGTACTTGGTGGCGGGGACTTGGAAATAATATTTATTTTTGAAATAGATATTTTCATATCCAACTCACCACTGCTAATGATTAGATCATCACCATCGAGGGTATTGATTTGGCAATTTTCCAATTCATTGAAATCAGTATATATGGAATACTTATTTTGTGCCCATAGTTGACTCAATGATAAATATAAAACTATAAATATGACTCGGTTCAAGATTTTAACCATTTTTTTTCTTTTTAATTAATTAGAATTTGTAATAGAATGCGATATGGGGACGCTGAAAATGAATCCCAAGTTGAAGCGCCTCATTGTAAGCATAAATGAATCCGAAATCAAAATCAATATCGGACACATTTTTATTCTCAGCATATTCCAAATTAGAAGCCCAATAGGGATCATAAAATACTTCGAAAATAAGTTTCAAATTTCGTCTCGCATCAGCATCAATAGCATAATAAGCTCTGGGCATAGGATCATATCCGGGATAGGTAGTGAGTGTAGCGCCAATGGTGTGGTTGATTCGCCCTTGCCCCGATTTTTTTAAATTGGAAAGCGTATAGGCCGCAAAATATTCCATCCACATTTTGTCGCCACCCCGATCTTCATCAAATAAATAGCCTTCTTCGCCGACCCGGCGCCATTCATTTCTATCCTCATACCAAGTTGTATCTGTTTCATTTTCCCAGTTGACACTATAGTCCTTCACTGTTTTTAACTCATATTTTGTCGGATATCCCCGCATATGGAAATGAGCCCCAATAGCAAAGGCATGCTCAGATTTTAATGTTCCTTTTTTAAATACGGTATATTTGGGCCGAAAGTTTAGATCGCCCAAAAAGTAACCACCCCATTTAGAGGTAACCTGAAAGCGGTCCGACAATCCATATCCCCATGACAAAAGGCTCAGATACAAAACATTATCGCCAACGGTGTATCCCGTAGGGTCAAAATAAATATCAATGAGGCGTTCCTTACCATAATACCAACGTCCTTCTTCTGTCTGTCCCGGCCGTTGGAACCCCCGCGCCACAGCACCCATACTTTTGAAATCTATCCGTTCAATTTTTTCTTTCGGTATGTCAACCTCGCCGAATTGTGCTTTCACTTTAATGCCTTCATCGCTCTCGGATAAAATGACACCTTTCAGCTTATCACCCGATTTAAGATAAATAATGGCTTCTTCTTGCTTTATATCTTTTTTATTGATGGTGACGGAACCAAAGGATGTTTCTACTGTAAATGTAGAATCTGTTTCAGCTGTAAGTGTGCCTGAAACTTTATCCCCCGATTTGAGAAAAAATGTTTTTCCCTGGGCAAATAATCCCCCAATAAGCAAAATTGTAATAATAAATATTGATCGTATCTTCATAGGTTCTCCTTTGTGAATTGATTTAATATCCTTTAATAGATTATCATTTAATTCATAATACTTGTATAATATTACTGTATTTGTTAATTTAATTCAAGTATTATTTAGAATTATGAAATCAGTACAAGAAATAATCTCCCAAGTAATGACCGATAAAGGGTTTCGCCACAAGTATGAAGTGGCGGAATATTTTGGTGTTACACCCCAAGCATTGAGTACATGGTTTACTAATGGGCAAATCCCCTCTAAGCATATTCTTAAAGTTCAGACTGAAATCCAAAGTCTTGATCTTCCCCCTGCTATCGACCCCACAATGGAAGATAAAAAGACTGTAATCAATTATTTGATTAATGAAAATATTCGCTTAAAAAATGAGATTGCTCAACTGAAGGGTACAATTCAAAATATTCAGTCCAATAAAAATAAGGATGATTTAATAGAAAGAATCAACGCCCGCTCCTTGTTTATCGCCGGGCGATTATCCGACGGTATCATTACAAATGTAAGTGGCGACTGGAATCGTGCCATGGGCTACGACGAAAAGAATTTGGTGGGCCATCGATATGATGAAGATTTTATCCATCCTGATGAATTTGAACGTACCCAACGTCACCGTGAAATTTTACAGAAATCAACGGGAATTAAAGAAACTCGATTTAGTACTATCCAGCGTTGGAAAAACGGTCAAACAGGGGAATACATTATGTTGAGTATGATCTGGTATGTGGATGTGGAAAATGATTTAGTGGAAATTATTGCCAAACCAATTGATAGCGATTTTGGTGAAATCGGTGTTATGAATTAAATTCAGGGTACTCCTCATGTCCCGAAGACTATATCCATTAATCATTATCTTCCTTTTTGTTGCTTCCTGCGAAGATAAAAGAGAAATAGAAATTATCCTCACAGGATCGATATTGGTAGAAGGAAACATATCTTCTGATTTAACTTTCTTAAAAGTAAGTTCCGTTTTGGGTAAAGATTATATTCAAGCGAGCAATCAGGAAATCTTGAAATTCTTGCCGGACTTTCCCATTTGTAACTTTTTTATTTCCACCACCATTTCTGGTAATACCTATGCTTTTATTGTTTACCAAGAAGATGAAAACAGCGCAATAACGTATATCATGAAAGACCCTCAATATATTTACCAAAAAAGTTTGAAAGTTTTCCAAATTGAAAAGACGATTCTGTATAAAGAGATTAATTGGAAAACCCACGAAGTGGATCCATCTAATTCTATAACAATTTATGGTTCCTTAAAAGTAAACCAACTATAAATAAATTTGACAAACATTTGATAGAAATCACATCTAATTCTTTAAAAGGAACATTCCGTTCTTTAAAATGATTTAAGGACAAAAAGGAGAATCATCATGAAAAAACAAATTATAATCTTAATGAGTGCATTGTTCTTGGCAGGCTGTTCAAATCCTCCCCAAGAAAGCAATAAACTTACACTTGGATTGGTTCAATCCAGCGTTGTGAAAGGGGCCAACCAGACAGAAATCACTAAAGTATTGGGTGCCCCCAATATTATTTCAAAAGACAAAAACGGAAGGGAAACGTGGACTTACGATCGCATTTCGCGAGAGAATGAAGCCAAATCAATGACATTTTTTGGCATTATAAATCCCATCAGTTGGTTTACTGGTGCAGGAACGGGAAGCAAATCATCCGCAAGCACATCTTCTAAGTCACTCACAGTTGTTATCACATTTGACGATAATAAAAGTGTGGTGGATTATGCCTACCAAAGTCTCTCCTTTTAAATGTTAAGAAGCATAATTCATCCTAAGACCTATTCGGGTCGATTCTTTTACATGTCACTTATTGCTTATTTGGTCATGGGTATTTCGGGATGTACCCAAATGCCCCGAACCGATAAACCAACTACATCTATTGCCAGAGCCATGGAAACGCGGGCATTTCCCGGTGATTTAAAAATGGTATTGAAAGCAGCCATTAATTCCCTGCAGGACATGGATTATACCATTGCTGTTTTGAATTCAGATATTGGTTTAATTACAGCTAGCCGAACTACGGAACATGCAACGGCGGGGTTGGCCAATGAAAAACCAGAGGGTGAACTCAGTGCTGGCCAAAAAGCATGTCTCGCCATTGGCGCAGTGGCTGTCATTGTCATTATTGCCGATATGATTTTTGGTGATAGTGGCGGCGATGATGATTCAAGACCGCTTTTTGGAAATAATCATGGAAATGATAATGGCCCGGATGGACCCAAAATTTATCGATACAAAGTGACCATCAATTTGACCGAATTATCCGAAGGAGAAACCAATGTCCGCGTGAGTGCCAGTGGTGAAGTAGAACAAGATGGAAAAATTTTGGCAACTGGTGGTGTTCATGAATTAGAATTTTTTCAGAAGTTTTTTGCAGGCATGAATCAAGGATTGTTTTTAGACCAAAATGTACCCATAAATAATTAATGTAGAGACGTCCCGACTTATCGAGACAATGCGTCTCTACATATCGAATCAAAATACTATTTTTTTTTTTAAAAAAAATTCTATATTGCACTGTATCATCGGGGGATAAACAAACAAAAAGGAGAATGTGATGTTTAACATCATCAAAAAACCCGCACGTTCAATGGCAATTGTATTTAGTATCGGCGCATTGATATTTCAATCCTGCGCGGCCCCTTCCCCAACCGTATCAACCCCAAAGGAGAAACCAGCCATGGCAGTAAGAACAATCCAAGTAGTTAACTTCAACTTAGAAGGGATTACCCACGATGATTTCATGGGCGTAGCCAATGAAGTGGCGCCGAATTTTGCACCCTTGCGTGGACTTGTTTCTAAAGTGTGGCTCTCGGACAAAGCCAATAACACTTACGGTGGAGTTTACTCTTGGGCTAGCAAGGAAGCTTGTGAAGCCTACCGCAGTGGTGAACTGTACGCCGGCGCCTTGGCAAATAATCCAAATT
>Ga0233427_10000276_pt1 | contig 67496 bp, 72 predicted proteins | sample SI_118_April2016_5_FD_179885 | JGI IMG/M metagenome (GOLD analysis project Ga0233427, IMG submission 179885) | Seawater microbial communities from Saanich Inlet, British Columbia, Canada - SI_118_April2016_100_MG | ecosystem: Environmental > Aquatic > Marine > Inlet | place: Canada: British...
CGGGGACCGCGCCCCACCTAGGTAGAGCGCGGCCTTTCGGTGCCGCCTTAGCTCAGTTGGTAGAGCATCGCATTCGTAATGCGGGGGTCGCAAGTTCGAGTCTTGCAGGCGGCACCATTTTTTTGGTCTTCCACGACATACGACAGAGCAAGGATCGCGTTCGACGACCGAACCCGATTGACGCTGGGTGGCTGACTAGCGCCAGCGCACGATTGTTCGCGAGATAGGCGTTTCAACGAGCCAATAGAAAACCGGGACGATGATGGCCAGGGTCGCGATTGTTGCGAGCACCGTGCCCGCAATGGCAACCGCGTGGCCGCCGACACCTGCCAAGAGGACGAATGTCGCGCTGGCGAAGGTCAGCAGGACCGGCAGGTGGAGCAAATAGAGCGTGTAGCTCCGTCGTCCGATAGCGGCCAGCAGAGCCAACGCGCCGGGCACGCCAAGGCGGCCGCCGATGCGAGCTGCGTCAGACGGGCGGGGCAGAAATGCCAGAAGAATCATGACGCCCGCGAGAGCGGTTGCGGGCCATGCGGCGGCCTTGGGCAACCAGGGTGAGTACCACTCCAGCAGCGTGAGGCCGCCGGTGCCGCTTCCGATCGGGTTCAGCCCGACGATCAAGGCAATGAGAAGAAGCGAAAGGCGCATGCCGATTGGAATGTGCAAGGTCGGTCGTGATCGCACGAACAGGCCGATCAGAGCGCCGAGAATCACGGCGGCCATCAAAGGGCGAATGAAAAGCATCAGGATGCCCGCCGTGAGGAAAACGATGGCGTTGTATCGGTGCGGGACGAACCGCAACCCCAGCAAGGTAGCGATGGAGCCGACGAACAGATCGGGCATCATCCAGAGAACCGGCAGGAGCGAAGTCGTTTGCGTCACCCGGCCCAGCAGGAATTCTTTGGCGAGTGAATGCAGGGTCGGTGGCTCGGACCACAAGCCCGCCAGCCATGACGGTATGCCATTGCCATAGATGAGCTTGCTCGCCGCGACATTCACGCCGTCGAAAATCACCGAGAGCGAATACGCCAGCGCGCCTGCAGCAATCGCAGGGAGGACGAGCCTCAGGTATCGGTGGCTGATATCGAATGCCAATGCCGGGCGTACCGGTCGGGCGGCAAAGGCCACGACACTGGCATAGCCGCTGACGGCCAGCAGGACGGTCACTGCCAGGACATTGGGGAATGGGAGATTGAAGAGGGGGAAAGGCGACGCCCCCGACAAAGCCTCGATGGCGTGGAAATTCCCGATGACGAGATTTGGAAAGAAAATCCAGAAGAAGTGAGAAGACACAACCAGGCAGACCGCCGTACCACGCAGCGCGTCCAGATCCGTGTTTCGGTCGACCGTCAGATGCCCGTCACGCATTCGGCCTACCGGAACTGGTTGAGCCTGACATCGATGCCGAGGTTCGCGGAGATATCGATTTCGAGAATAACCGTCTTGTCATCTTGCGCCAGGTTGGCCGGAAAGAGCGGCCGAAACGTCTTGAAATTCGAAAGTAGAATGTTTGTGTTCTCGCCATCGAAGATCCACACCTCAATCTGGTTCAGCACGCTGCGGCCGTTGCCGACGGTGCCGTCCTTGCTGATCCAGAAATTCGCGTGTCGCAGGAACTCATGCTTGGTCTCGGGGGCGAGCCGGTGTTCCTCTACCGGCGATGCGGCTAAGCCGGGAATGGACGTCTGCCACTTCACGATCACGGCCTTGACGCTGGCGCTCGAAAGGATGACCGGTGGGTCGATCACGCTAATGCCCGTCACATCCATGGCGCGCGCCGAGCTGGCGGATGATACGGCAATCAGGAACGCGAAGATCGGAACGAGGATGTGTTTCATGGCAGGCTCGATGGGCTTTAGATGGATCAACAAACCTACACGTCTGAGCGGGGGCGGTGCGTAAACTTATGCCGGAGATATCGACAGATATTCGGAATCGGAGCAGATTGATTGGATCAATTCAGGCCGAACCGACGCCGAACAGTCGGGCAAAGGCGAATTACGATTCCAGGGGGAACTAGAAATGCTGTTCAAATGTGCCAACCACGCGCCCGCAGCCGATCACGGCCACAGCCAGACGGTCACCAACGGCAAGAAGCATCTCACGGTGGACATCCACTGCCACGTCCATATCCCCGAGGTCGACGCCATGACCGAGGGCCAGTGGGGCCCGGAAGACATTCCGGCGATCCATTTCGCCAGCGACCTGACCCGCGGGCTCAACGTCGAGCAGAATGAAATTCTGATGCCGAAGCTGACCCAGCCCGAACTGCGGATCGCCGACATGGATGCCTCCGGGGTCGATATGCAGGCGATCTCGCCCGCGCCGTGGCACTATTGCTACTGGGCCGACCCGGATCTGGGCCGCGAGACGGCCGTCTACACCAATGATCATATGGCCGAGCTGGGCGCCAAGTATCCGGACCGCCTGATCCCGATGTGCACCGTGCCGCTGCAGGCACCGGAGCTGGCCGTGGCCGAGCTCGAGCGTTGCCACAAGGAACACGGCATGCGCGGCGTCGAGATCGGAACCAATGTCGGCGGCAAGGAGCTGACGCGCATCGGGCTGGAGAAGTTCTTCGCCAAGGTCGAGGAACTCGACATGCTCATCTTCATGCACCCCATCGGCACCACCGAGGGGGATCGGATGAAGGATCACTACTTCACCAACCTCATCGGCCACCCGCTGGAATCGGCCCTGGCGGTCGGTCACCTGGTATTCGACGGCTACCTGGAACGCCACCCCAATCTGAAGGTCTGCGTCGCCCATGGTGGCGGTTACCTGCCCAGTTATTATGGTCGCTTCGATCATCCCTATCCGACGCGCGCGGACGTGCATGGCGAGCTGCCACACCCGCCGTCCCACTATCTCAAGAAACTGCATTTCGACACGGTCGTGTTCACCGAGATGCAGCTGCGTCACCTGATCGAGGCCTGGGGCCCGGACCACATCCTCATGGGGACCGACTATCCCTATGACATGGCGGAGACGGACCCGGTGGGCCACGTCGATTCCGTCGAAGGACTGTCGGACTCTGACAAGGCACTGGTCTGGGGCGGCAACGCGGCGCGGCTGCTGAACCTCGCGGCAAAAGCATAGGCCTGGGGCGAAGCGCTAAGCCTTATTTGGCGAAGCGCAGCAGAATGGCGCCGGTCAGCGTTATGGCGGTCGAGGCCACTTTCGCCAGATCGAGCCGTTCCTTCAGGAAGAAGACGCCGATGATGAGGGCGACGATGATGCTGGTCTCGCGCAATGCGGTGACCAATGCGATCGGTGCTTGCGTGAACGCCCAGACCACCAGCGCATACGCGGCGAAGGATGCCGGGCCACCCAACAGGAACGCCCGGCGCCCCTCGGTCGGGACGCGCGTCAGGAGCCCCGGTTTCGTGATCCGCATGATGAGGGCGAACAACACCGCATTGACCAGCGACAGCCAGGCATAGAACCCGATAGCGGTGCCGGCTTCACGGGCGCCCAACCCGTCATTCAGAGAATAGCCGGCGATAAAGCAGCCGGTGACGAAGGCCAGGGCAGCGGCGCGAGGATTGCGCAGCCCGTCGCGCTGGCGGACCAGGCTCAGGCTCATGATGCCGATGGCGATCATGAGTACGGGCAGCAACTGGCTCGGGGAGAGAGTAACCCCCAGGATGAACACTGACACCAGCGCCACGAGGATCGGCGCGGTGCCCCGGGCGATCGGGTAGACCTGGGTCAGGTCGCCAATCCGGTACGAATTCAGCAGGAACAGCTGGTAGCCGATATGGAGCACCATGCCGGCGAGAAAGTACGGCCAGCTCGCGAAATCCGGCAGCGGGGCGAACAGCAGCGCAACAATGGAAATGGGGATGTGGCCGAGTACAACTGCGGTCATGCCGAGATGCTTGTCGGCACCCCCTTTGACGACCGCGTTCCAGGTGGCGTGCAACAGGGCCGCAACGAGGACGATGACAAATACGGTGGTTTCCATTCGGATATCTCCGGGTGCGGCCCATCGCAGTTCGGTCCGGCCAATCATCAATACCGGATTGATGATCGAAATTGGAGGAACTGAAGATCGCGCCTGTTGCTTCGCACCGGCCTTTGATCGAAATTGACAGCAAGTAATTTAGTCGCATATGACCCCCCGAACACACATCCGTTTGCGCATGCGCGTTCGTGCGGGTCCGCTCACAACAGGAAAGCTGCTCCCATGGCCGACACATCTTCATACATCCCACCAAAAGTCTGGACCTGGGACACCAACGAAGAGAGCCAATGGTCGAGTTTGAACCGGCCGATCGCCGGTGCGACCCATGAGAAGGAGTTGCCGCGCGGTAAGCACGCGCATCAGCTCTACTCCCTGGCGACCCCAAACGGCGTGAAGGTGACTGTCCTGTTCGAGGAGCTGCTCGCGCTCGGCAAGACCGAAGCGGAGTATGACGCCTGGCTGATCAAGATCCGCGATGGCGATCAGTTTGGCAGCGGCTTCGTTGGGGTGAATCCCAACTCGAAGATTCCGGCGTTGATGGATTACAGCACGAAGACGCCGACGCGGGTGTTCGAGTCCGGCGCGATCCTTCTGTACCTGGCGGAGAAATTCGGTGCGTTCGTGCCGACCGAGCCGTCGGCGCGGGCGGAATGCATGTCCTGGCTGTTCTGGCAGATGGGCAGCGCACCCTATCTGGGTGGCGGTTTCGGCCACTTCTATCACTACGCTCATGCGAAGTATGAGTATCCCATCGACCGCTTCGCGATGGAGGTGAAGCGCCAGCTCGACGTGCTCGAACGGAACCTGGCCGAGCGGCAATTTCTGTGCGGCGACGACTACAACATCGCCGATATCGCCACCTATGCCTGGTATGGAAATCTTGTCCTGAACAACCAGTATGAGGCCGCCGAGTTCCTCGATGTTGCCTCCTACGAGAATGTGGTGCGCTGGGCCAAGGAAATCGATGCACGCCCTGCCGTTCAGCGCGGCCGGCGGGTCAACAAGATGTCGGGGCCCGAGGAACTGCGGGTGCCCGAGCGCCACGCCGCCAGCGATATCAGCTGAGCAACGTACAGGCTGCGACGGCCTAGGCTGACAATACGGCCTTCAGCCCGTCGCGGGCCCGCATCCGCTCGAGCCACGCCGTCACGTTGCCGGTCTTCGCGAGCATCTTCTCGCCCTCCGGCGTCATCGACAGATAGTCGACGACCGGCACATAGAAACAATCGGCCAGAGTCAGGCTCTCACCCGCGAAGTAGAGTGAACGCCCGAGAGCTTCGTCGATCACGCCCAGACTTTTCTCCGATTCCGGAATTCCCGCTGCGATCATTTCCTCGTTCGATGGGTCGCGCAGCAACCGTTGGATCACGACCTGCCGCATGACGGGCGGGTCGAAATAGGCGCTGTAGACCGATATCCACTGGCGCATCCGCGCCCGCCCGGCCGGGTCCGCGGGTTGCAGGGCGGGGCCATCGAAAGCCTCGTCGATATACTGGGTCACCGCCAGGGTCTCATAGAGCGTGACATCGCCATGGGTCAGCGCAGGCATCTTGCCCCAGGGATGGCGCGCCAGCTGCTCAGGCGTCTGCGGCCGCACCGGATCATGGGTGAATTCGACACCTTTCTCGGCGAGCGCAATGAGGCATGTGCGCACGAGGTTGCTGCGGGGCGCACCGTGCAGAATGAGCTCGGGCATGGTGTTCTCCTTGTGCAGATCGACCGGGGAGACGTGGGCCGCTGTTTGTGATCTCGAACTTAACATTGAGCGGACGGCTTGACGAAACCCGGCCGAATCCTGACCCTGTCGGCGGTAATGGCTGACGTAAGGTTTTGATTCTGCCCATGATCGAAATGGTGAGTGAACAGCTGAAAGGCCCGGACGTATGGCTGGGCCGTGACTTGCAGGCGCGGGACGACTGGGTTGTCGATCTCGACGAGGACGACATCGCCGAGATTGATGCCGCGCTGGCAATCGTGAAATCACACGGCGCGACCATCCCGTTTGACCGCGAGCTGTTCCCGCTGGATCGTCTACGCGCCACCATCGAGCGCGTCTTCGATCTGGTCAGCAACGGGTACGGCGTTGCGTTGCTGCGGGGCCTGCCGCGTGAACGCTACACGCCCGCGGATTGCGAACTGATCTACTGGGGCATCGGCTGTCATCTCGGCACGGCCGTGTCGCAGAGCCCACGCGGCGACATGATCGGCTATGTGCGCGATGAGGGCGTGTCGATGGGTGACCCGAATGCGCGCGGCTACAAGACGGCGGGCGAGCTGCAATTCCATTGCGATCAGCTGCCCACAGATATTCTGGGGCTGTTCTGCGTGAACGACGCACGCAGTGGTGGTGAGAGTCATATTGTCAGTGCACTGGCGATCCATAATGTCATCCGCGACGAACACCCCGAACTGCTGCCCCACCTCTATGAGCCGATCAATGTCGACTGGCGGGGCGACGAACCCGAGGGCCAGCCGCCATGGTACCGGGTGCCGATGTTTTCCGTGGCCGATGGCAAGATCACATCGCGTTTCACCAACCGCTTCTTCGTTCGTTCGACGATGCGACATGGCGAGGATCTGGCGCCGACCTCGGAGCAATGGGCCGCGCTCGAGTTTGCCCATTCGGTGGCCGAGCGTCCCGAGATGCGCCTGACGATGACGTTCCGGCCCGGCGACATGCAATTTATCAACAATCACACGACGTTGCATGGGCGCTCGACGTTCGAGGACTGGGATGAGCCCCACCGGAAGAGGTTGCTGTTGCGCTTGTGGGTCGCAGTGGACGATGCGCGGCGGCGACCTTTATCTCCGTTGCTCGACGAACGCTATCACTGGGTCAGTGTGGGCGGGATACCCAGGCGCGACGTTGCCTGATGGCCGGCTTGCCGTCGTGTGGCCGGACCCTCTAGGTTTGGCCTGATGATTAGGCGCCATGGTTTGGCGAAGCATGTGAGTGATTGGGATGGCTGAAAATTTGAATGACGCGGCGGCGGCGCCGACGCGCGTGGTGGTGATTGGTGCCGGCGGTTTTGTTGGCTCCGCCGTTCTCACGGCGGCACGCGATCGCGGGTTTCCGGTCTTGCCACTGGGCCGGGGCGAGGTCGATCTTCTGGCGGACGGCTCGGGTGATATTTTGAAGGGGCTGCTGAAGCCCGGTGACACGGTGGTTTTTGTCTCGGCGCTGGCGCCGTGCAAGGACTATGTGATGTTCGAGGCGAACATCCGGATGGCGAAGAACGCCCTCGACGGGCTCGTCGGCCAACCCCTGGCACAGCTGCTCTATATCAGCTCGGACGCGGTCTACAGCGACTTCGATGGCGCACTGACCGAGGCGTCGGTCACCGCGCCGGATAATCTGCACGGGCAGATGCATGTGTCCCGTGAGACCATGTTCGCCGCCACCCTCGCGGACGCGAACCCGGACACGGCGTTTGCCACGTTGCGCCCGACGCTGATCTACGGCGCCGGCGATCCTCATAACGGGTACGGCCCAAACAAGTATCGCCGCCTCGTGCTGGCCGGCGAGAAGATCGCTCTGTTCGGCAATGGTGAAGAACGCCGTGATCATGTCAGCGTGCTCGACGTGGCCGAGTTGGCCGTCCGGATGATCGAGCGGCGCACCGCGGGGGCGCTCAACGCCACCACCGGGCGTGTCGCATCTTTCCGGGAACTTGCAGAGATGGCGATCGGCTTCTCCGATCGATCGATTGAGATCGAGAACCTGCCGCGCTCGGGCCCGATGCCCCACAACGGCTACCGGCCGTTCGACCCGGCGGAGGTTCTGCGACTGTTTCCGGACTTTGCGTTTACCGAGCTGGAGGCCGGGCTGCGTGCGGCCTTCAACGAGGTGCGGGACGCCTAGGACCTTCCGCCACGGGATATTGCGGGGCCGCTAACCGAATATTAGACAATGTCCGCCATATATGTGGCGTGTCTCAAAAACTCGGTGATCCCATGCCTTATCTGACGATCGATGGCCCTGTTTACGAACGTTCCAACCCCCGTCGGGGCACGCGCGCTGTCTTCCTGGCGGTCGTACTCGTCTGCGCCGCGATCGGAATCTTCGGTCTCATTCTGCCCTGAATGCCGATGATCTCAGCGGTCGCTCCGCTGGTTTGATAGTTGGTGCAGGCCGCCGAATCTGGCTGGAGATTCGAGAGAATCTCATACACTCGGATCGCGGCATCATCCATGTCCGAGCTGGAGTTCTTTCTGCAATAGGCCAACACCATCCCGTAGATGACGTCGTCATCGACCCCGCTGCCGACCTGTTCGTCGTCGTTGTAACTGCGGGCGGTGACATATCCAAGAAGCCAGAACTGGTTCGCCAGGAGGAAGGATTCGTCCGCATCTTCCTTGATGACGTCCGGGCAGTCCACATTGCCTTTGACGGTGTATGCGTGGGCATCGGTGGGTGCTAACCCGATGGATGCTGTGAAACCCAGTGCGGCGATAGTCAGAACAACTATTCGAGACACTTGGCGGTCCTCCCTGTTTGTCTTGATCGAACAGCATGGCTGGACGCGCCACCAGCGATTTCCCGGGTCCATTGCCGCCCGCTTCTTGGGCCCGTAAAGTTGCGCCAACGCTATATGCGATGATGTTCGCTGCGGTCTGGATTTATGCCAAGCTGTGACCGGAGACATTCGTTCGAGATAGCGCAAGATGAGGCCAACATGAGCCAGGCAGACTTCGACAAGGACTCCGCATCCACGCACGAGGCGTCCATCGATGAAGTGCTGGGCGCGATGGCGTGTCCGATCACGACCCGTGTCCCGCTGGTTGAACCCGGAACCGAAACGCCGGAAGTTACCGAGATCTACGACCAGTGCCGCGACCTCTACGGCATGGTGCCGAAGTTCATTCAGCTCCTGGCCCATGCGCCGGGAACCGCAAAGAGCTTTCTGAAGTTCGACGAGGAGATCAAGGTCGCCGCGCTGCGCGCCGGCGAGCGCGAGCGGTCGCGCATGCAGGTGCTGGCGATCCTCAAACCCTCGCTCGACAATTCCTGTCATAACTGCTCACACCACAACGTCAATCTCGCACGCGGGCTGGGCTATAACGACGCGCAGCTGGCCGCGATCGCCGCCGGTACGTGGCACGAGAATGATAATTTTTCGGCGAAGGAGAGGGTTGTGCTCGACTGGTCCGATGCGGTCACGCATATGAGTGCCGCGCGCGACCAGGCGGCGTTCGATGCCATGCGTGAGTGTTTCAGCAACGAAGAAATTATAGAGCTCACCTATACGACGGCCCTCTGGAACTGCACCAACCGGCTTGCCGAGGCGCTGCATCTGACCGCCGAGCCGCCGGGCAAGGGAATTGACTGGGGCACCGACTGAATCAATTAGGGCCATCGCGCGTTGCCGCGCGTGGGATCACGCCCTAGAGTCGCGCCAGAACGGACACGAGGACGAGCGCATGGGAAATAGCAATTTCACCCACATCGACGATGTGACGCCGGAAAACATGGACGCCGGCGATGGCTGGCTGATCACCGAGTTCCGGCTGCCGTTCAGCGACCGCCAGGGAATGGGCACGACCATGTTCCATGCGCGGTTCAACCCCGGCGCGGTGCACAAGAAGCACAAGCACGAGAATTGCGAAGAGATCTATTACATCATTAGCGGTGCCGGTATCGCCGGTGCAGGTGGTGCGACGGAGGAGATCAGTGCAGGGCATTTTCACTATGTGCCCGCCGACACCGAACACTGGCTCGCCAACGAAAGCACAGACGAGCCGATCGTGGTGATCGGCTGGTATCTGGGCGCGGGGAATGTCGCTGCCACCGGTTATGTCTATATGGGGGACGTGACGGAAGCGGACCTGCAGGGACCACACAAGGGTTACGACGTTGGTTCACTTGTGAACTATGCGGACGTCGCACCGTCGGACATGAGCGGGATCGCAGGCTGGAGCGGGACGGAGTTCCGCGCGTGCCTCGGCGCGGCGCAGGGGATTGGCCATTCGACCTGGCGGCCGGTGCTCGCCGACGGTCAGGCCCTGAAGTCCCACCGGCACAACAATGCCGATGAATATTATCTGGTCGTCTCGGGTGCGGGCCGGGCGGGTGTCGGCGACGAGGTCGCCGATCTGACCGTCGGGTCCTGCGTACATGTGCCTGCAGGAATGGCCCATTGGTTCGAATCGAATGCTGCGGAACCGCTGGTCACCATCGGCCTGCATGAGGGTGCGAATACCCTCGAGGCGGGCGGGTTCGAATCCCTCGGGGATATTCCGGCTGCTGCAGAATAGGGTCGCCGCGTAAGCGTTACTCCGCCGGTGACAGGCAGTCCCGCATCGCCGTGGCCATGTTGCGCATCAGGTTGAAGTAAAGATCCGGCCCGGCGGGCAATGCGGTGCCGAGGGGGTCCAGCACGCCGGTTCTGGCCGACGTATCCGCCGTCACGACATTCACGAGTTTCGGCGAGAATTGCGGCTCGCTGAAAACGCATGTCGCGCCGAGCGTCCGTATCCTGTCTCGGATATCACGGACTCGTCCCGCGCCGGGCGACACGTCGGGGTTGAGGGTGATCGACCCGCCCGCCGCCAGGCCGTAGCGCTGCTCCATATAGTGATAGGCGTCGTGGAAGACGAAGAATGGCCGCGTGCGGACCGGGGCCAGTATGTTTTCTATTTCCGCTGACAGCGCCTCGATCCGTTCGTGCAGGCTTTGTGCGTTGCCTGCGTAGAGGGGCGCGTGTTCCGGGTCGGCGGTGATCAGGGCGTGGGTGATGGCGCGCACCAGCGCCTGGGCGTTCACCGGGTCGAGCCAGATATGCGGATCGATCGCTTCCTCATGCTCGCGTTCACCGCCTGCATGGTTGTCGGTAGCGTGATCGTGAGCTTCGAAGGTGGTGCCGGCGCGGTACGACAGGGCGTGGACTCCGGGGGCCTCCATCAGCGCGATCACGGTGGCGTCGCCGCGCAGGGACTCGATGGATTTCTCCAGGAAGGATTCCAGATTGTGCCCGACCCAGAAGATCACATCGGCGCGACCCAGCGCACGCGCGTCGGACGGGCGCAGGCTGTAGGTGTGCGGTGACGTTGACCCCTCGACGATAAGGTGTGGCGCGAGATCGCCATTCATCACGCCTGCCACCAGCGAATGGATGGGTTTGATGGAGGCGAGCACCTCCAGATCGGCGCGGGCTGCCGGAGCAATCGTCAGAACTGCCAGGACGGTGGCACTGATTGTGGCCATCCGCTTCAACGTGAACATTGAAGAGAACTCGTGTGGTGCGTGTGGAATGTTATGTCATAACATTTGAGATGTGATGATATAACGTCTATAGACCTGTCGTGCAAGTTCAGCCCGGGAAGTGCTTCTCAGATCATGCTCGACCGTTCGTCAAACCTGGTAACCCTGGAAAATGCCGGCCTCAATCGGGGCGGCGCCTGGTTGGTGCGCGGCGTTGACCTGACGGTACGAGGCGGCGAGGTCGTCACCCTGATCGGCCCCAACGGGGCGGGGAAGTCCACCACCGCCAAGATTGCCCTCGGCCTGCTTGCGCCTGATGAAGGCAGTGCCAAACGGGCGCCGGGCCTGTCGGTCGGCTATGTGCCCCAGAAACTCTCCATCGACTGGACCTTGCCACTGTCGGTCGCGCGGTTCATGGGCCTGACCAATCGGATTGCGGCCGCTGAGATCAAAGAGGCACTCGATCTGGTCGGGATCGCCCATCTGGCCGGCAGCGAGGTCCGTCACTTGTCCGGCGGCGAATTCCAGCGGGCGTTGCTGGCCCGCGCGATCGCACGGAAGCCCGATCTTCTGGTGCTCGACGAGCCGGTCCAGGGCGTCGATTTCTCGGGCGAGATTGCGCTCTACGAGCTGATCTCTAACATCCGAACGTCCCTGGGCTGCGGCATCCTGATGATCTCGCACGACCTGCATGTGGTGATGGCCTCGACCGACAGCGTGGTTTGCCTCAACGGACATGTCTGTTGCCAGGGCACACCCCATGCCGTGGCCGAGAGCTCAGAGTATCGTGAGTTGTTCGGCGGCCGGGCGGCCGCAACGCTGGCCGTCTATGAGCACGCCCATGACCACACGCACCTGTCTGACGGTACCGTGCAGCACGCAGACGGCTCCGTGACCGAATACTGCCACCCCGATGACGGGCATCATCACGACGATGAACATGGCGAGGCCGATCATGCTGGATGATTTCTTCGTCCGGGCGCTGTTGGCCGGTGTCGGCGTGGCGCTGGTCGCCGGCCCGCTCGGCTGTTTTATCGTCTGGCGGCGGCTCGCCTATTTCGGCGACACCCTGTCCCACTCGGCGTTGCTCGGCGTGGTCCTGGCGTTTCTCCTGCAGATCAACATCACGCTCGCCGTGTTCGGCGTTTGTGCGGCCGTCGCCCTGTCGGTGCTTGCCTTGCAGCGCAATGCGAGCCTGTCGTCGGATTCCCTGCTGGGCATGCTCGCCCATTCGTCATTGGCACTCGGTCTCGTCGCTCTGGCCTTCATGTCTTCAGTGCGCGTGGACCTGATGGGGTTCCTGTTCGGCGACATACTCGCCGTATCACATCTTGATCTGGCGGTGATCTACATCGGCGGTGGCATTGTGATTGCGGTGTTGTTCTTCATCTGGCGGGCGCTGTTTGCGGCGACCGTTAATACTGACCTTGCGGCGGCCGAGGGATTGCGGCCGGACCGAGCAAACATCGTGTTCATGCTCTTGATGGCGGTCGTGATAGCCATCTCGATGAAGATCGTGGGCGTGTTGCTGATCACCGCCTTGCTGATCATCCCGGCTGCGACCGCGCGGCAGCTGGCGCGGGGGCCCGAACAGATGGCGGTGTTCGCCGCCATTCTGGGCGCTATCGCAGTGGTTGCCGGCCTGTTCGGGTCGCTCGAATGGGACACCCCCTCGGGCCCCTCGATCGTGGTGTCCGCCGCCGCGTTGTTTGTCCTCGTGCTGTTGCCCGTCGTGGCGATCTCCCGGCGCCGAGCACCCGCCGAAAGGAGGAGCAGCCTTTGACCGACGCCCTTGAACCGAGCCCCGACCTGACCCGGAACCAGGCGCTTGTCTTCGGCAGGCTAACGGAGGCCGAGGCGCCGCTCAGCGCCTACACCATCCTCGATCAGCTTCGCAATGACGGCCTGCGGGCGCCGCTGCAGGTGTACCGGGCGCTCGACAAGCTGGTCGAATATGGTCTCGTTCACCGGCTCGAAAGCCTCAATGCCTTCGTGGCGTGCAACCATCCGGCCGGTGAAAATTCGGGTGCGTCTCACGGGACGGTGGCCTTCGCGATCTGCGAGGAATGCGGCGGCGTGACCGAGTTTGCCGAACAGGATGTGGTCAAGCGGCTCCAGGGCTGGGCGCGGACGGAGGGGTTTCATGCCCACAGCACGGTCATCGAGCTGCGCGGACTGTGTGAGAATTGCACCACAGCCTGATCGCCGTACGGCTGTGGATGGCGACATCTATCGCTTGACGCAACGTCCCGCGTTTGGGACACCCGCTTCTCGAATTCCACAATAGTAAAATTGGAGGCACGGCCATGGCCGGTAATGTTGCAAATATTGATCCCTATGGTCCCAGCGCGGGCCGGGTCCATCCCGAGCATTACAAGCGCCCGGACAGCCTGATCATCGACATTCATGGTCACATCATGACCGAGGGCGTCGATGAAGAGGTGCGCAAGCATGTCCCCGCCATGTCTCTCGACGCGGTCAAGTATGCCAGCCCGCTGACCCGTGAGATCAGCAAGAAGCAGAACGAAGACCGTCACGAGGAGTTGGTCGGCGTGACCAAGCGCCTCGCCGACATGGACAAGATGTGCGTGGACGTGATGGCGATTTCGCCCCAGCCGCCGCAGATGCACTATGACGCGCCCGAAGCGCTGGGACAGGAGACTGCCCAGAAGGTGAACGACAACATCGCCAACGCCGTCTCCCAGGCGCCCGACCGTCTGATCGGCCTCGGCACCGTGCCGTTGCAGAACACGGATATGGCCCTCAAGGAGCTCGATCGCCTGATTGGCGAGCTCGGTTTCAAGGGCATTCAGATCGGCGCGCAGATCGGCAAGGACGAGCTGTCTGCGGAGCGCCTCGAGCCCTTCTGGGCCCGCTGCGAGGAGCTGGACATCCCGATCCTGCTGCACCCGACCTCCTTCGCGAGCGACCGTTTCGGCGCCCACTATCTGACCAACATCATCGGCAACCCGCTCGATACGACGGTCGCGATCCATTACCTGATCTTCGACGGCGTGCTCGCCCGCTATCCGGGCCTGAAAATCGTGGCGGTCCATGGTGGTGCGTTCGTCGCGGCCTATGCCGCGCGCATGGACCACGCCTGGGGCCAGCGCGAGGATTGCTGCCTGCACATCGACCAGCCGCCGACGAGCTATCTCAAGAACATGTATTTCGACACCACGGTGTTCTCGAACGATCAGCTCGAGTTCCTGATTCGGAAGTACGGCACCGACAAGATCTGCCTCGGCACGGACTATCCGTTCGACATGGCCGACTATGATCCGACCGAGCACATCATGGGTCTCGACGGTTTCTCGGCGGCCGAGAAGGAAGCCATGTGCGGTCTCAACTCCGCCGGGCTCCTCAAGGTCGACGTCAACGACTTCGCGCGTGCGACGCCCCAGGAAAACTGGAGCTAGCTTCGGCGCTGCCGGCTCTCAGCTGGCACCAAATATCGAAAGCCGCCGGGCATTCCGGCGGCTTTTTTTTGTTTCTAGGCGCTGGTCAGTCGTCGTCCCCGAAGATTTCGCGGTGACGCGCGATGGCCACGTCGATCACCTCGTCCGGGTCGCGCTGCCACCAGTTGCGCTCGGAGAACAGCTCCAGCTCGTCGTAGCCGTCGAAGCCCGCCGCGCGCACCTGATCGCCGAGCGCGCGCAGGGGAATCACGCCGTCGCCCGGCATGCCGCGGTCCGACCCGTCGGCGGCGGTTGTGTCGCGCAGCCAGTCGCTGATCTGGAACGACACGATGCGGCCCTGAGCGGCCTTGATCGCCCCATCCAGATCCGGGTCCCACCAGACATGGTAGGCGTCGACGATCAGTCCGGTGCCGTCTCCAAGTTCCTCGCAGACCGCATTTGCCTGACCCAATGTGCTCCAGATGCAGCCGCTGGCCACGCGCATGGGGTGGATCGCCTCCAGCCCCAGGGTCACGCCCGCCGCCCGCGCCTCGGGCAAAAGCCTGGCCACCGCATCGCGGGCGCGCGCCCGTGCGCCGGCCAGGTCTTTCGAGCCCTCGGGCAGGCCGCTGGAGATCATCGCCAGGTTCGTGGCTGACAGCTCGGCCGCCAATGCAATCGCGCGCCGGTTCTCGTCATGGTTCTTCACGATCTGCGCCGGGTTATCTTCTGTGAGTGAGGCGCATCGCGACACACCGAGCACCCGCAGTCCCGCGTCGGCGATCAGTTTGGCCGCTTTGGTGACGCCGTACTCTTCGACCAGTGAGCGCCGCACAGTCAGCGCGCGGATACCGTGGCGGGCATAGCCCTCGACCGATTGGACGAAGTCCCACTGGCGCTCGGTCGTGCCCTGGTGCATCGCGAAGTTTGCCGGTGCCGCTGCCATTGTTCTGTCCTCTCGCTAAAAGAAAAGCCGCCGGGCGAACCCGACGGCTTTTCGTAATTCTAATTGAGTTTACCGCAACGTTACGGGAACAGCACGTTGGGCAAATATGTCGCGATCACCGGGAACCGAACGATCAGTGCCATGGCGATAAGCATGATGATCCAGTAGGGGATCGAGCTCTTGAAGATGGTCATGACATTCATTTCGGGATCGATGTCCTGGATCGCCGATTTGACCGTGTAGACCAATAACCCAAAGGGCGGGGTAAGAAGTCCCGCCTCGATGGCGACGATGGCGATGATCGCGAACGCGATCGGGTCCATGCCGAGTTTTATTGCGATCGGCGAGAAGATCGCCGCTGTCAGCAACATGATCGAGATCGAATCGATGATCATGCCCAGCGCGAACCAGATCAGAACCATCACGCCGATGATCATCCAGGGCTCCATGCCCGAACCGATGAACAGGCCCTCGATCGCGTTCGCCATGCCGGTCATGGCCAGCGTGCGCGAATAGAGCGAGGCGGCGACCAGCAAAAGCAGGATCGGCGCCGAGGTCTTGCCGACAGACAGGATGGCGTCGATGAAGTCTTTGAACTTCATGCCCTTGATGAGGGCCAGGACGAGGCCGATGAAGGCGCCCGCGCCCGCGCCCTCGGTCGGCGAGAAGATGCCGAACCAGATGCCGCCCAGGACGGCAACGATCACGGCGACGATGCCAAAGAGGCTGATCAAGAACTGGGTCGTCGAGACCTCGGGGACATCTTCGTCAACGGGTGTTGCACTCGGATTCGGCACAACGCCGGCGCCGACCACGCTGGGTTTTACAAGCGCCATTGTGAAGACATACAGGATGAACATGGATGTTAGCATCAGGCCGGGCAGGACACCGCCGGCGAAGAGCTGACCGATCGATTGCTCGGTCAGGATGCCCCAGACGATCATCAGCACGCTCGGCGGGATGAGCATGCCCAGGCAGCTGGAGCCAGCCACGGTGCCGAGCGCGAAGCCCGGATGATATCCAAACCGCCTCATCTCCGGATAGGCGATGCGCGAGAAGGTTGCGGCGGACGCGATGCTGACCCCGGTCACGAAGGAGAACAGCGCATTGCCCAGGACCGTCGCGATACCGAGGCGGCCGGGCAGGCGGCGCAGCAGGCGGTTCAGCCCGCGATACACGTCGGTGACCGTTCCCGATTTGCTGATGAATTCACCCATCAACAGGAACAGGGGTATGACGGCGAACACGAATTCGCGGATCGCTTCATAGGCTGTCGCAGCCAGCATGGTCTGGACGGTGCGGAAGGCGTAGATGTCGCTTCCGGTCACGAGGAAAATCCCGAGCGCGCTGGTCATGCCCAGGGCGATGGCGATGTGCACGCCGATGGCCACCAGGGCAATCAGGCATACGATCAACAGGATGGCGATATTGGCTTCGAACACGGCAGTGGTTCCTTATTCGTCGCGCGGCAGGACTAGTGCTGCGGCGGCGCGTCCGGATCCACTTCGGAATCCAGCAGTTCGGGTTTGAAGAGGTCGATATAGGCCATCACGAGATAATTGATCAGTGCCAGTGCGCTGCCACCCATCACGGTCCAGCGGGCGGGCCAGGATGGGACACGCAGGGCGCCTTCGCCTTCATATTCGCCTTCGGTGAAGGAACGGATGCTCTCGTCCCAGCCGCCGGTGATGATCATCAGGAAGAAGGCGGCACCCAGCAGATAGCCGATGGCCAGCAGCACGCGCTGTATGCCGGGCGGCAGATGCACGACAAGGAAGTCGGCGCGCAGCATGGAGCGGCTGCGGATGGCGTAGCCCGCTTGCAGGAAGACGATGATCACGATCGAGGCGGTAACGAGTTCCGTCGTGCCGTTGATCGGCGCGGCGAACGCGCCGCGTCCGATGACGTCCGCGAGAATCATGAATGTAAGGCCGAAGGCCCAGACGGCGGCCACGATCATCAGGAATTTGGAGAAGCGGTCGCTCAGGGTAATGAGATTCATTTGATCTTCCCTCAGATGCTTTGTGGCGCATCGATGTTCGGAAGGGGTATCCGGGTCACCGGGAGATTCCGGTCCCAATGAAAGACCGGCTGGAAACCCCTTCAGAGGGCTCCAGCCGGCTATTCAGTCATATCGGCTCTGGCCGATAACTCCGGGTGCTACTTGATCGTGTAGCGCACCGGCCATTTGTAGCCCTGCTTTTCGGCAGCGGCGAGGTAGTCGTTGAGAATGGCCTTGGCCGGGAAGCCCTTAACTTCGAGCTCGTCGGCATGGATCTGCGGCCAATGGGCCAGACCCTCGGCCCAGCCCTGACGCACGTCGGCCGGCAGGTCGGTGACCGTGATGTTCTCACGCAGCCACTTCATGTCTTTCGCGTAGCCGGCCTTGTTGCCGGTGCCCGTCAGTGCCTGGAAACGACCAGCCACTTCCTGGACGATCGGCTTGGCGTCGGCCGGGAGACGATCCCAGAACCGGTTGTTGACCGTCAGGCCATGCCAGGTGATCGAGCCGAAGCCGATGGTCGTGTAGTACTTGCCGACTTCATGCAGCTTGAACACAGGACCCCAGGCGCTCGGGAACATGATGCCGCCTTCGGCAACACCGGTCTTGATCTTCTGGTACCAGCCCGGGAGACCGTCGGTGACCGGCACAATGCCAATACCGGCCTGCTCCATCCAGTTCAGGTTGAGGCCCGCACCCAGGATCTTGTGACCCTTGAGATCTTCGAGCTTCTTCCAGGGGAAGTTGGTGCCGAGGTTGTAACCACCGTCGCCGATGATCGCGATCAGGGTCTGGTCGAAGCCCTGGAAACGCTCGGACAGGCTCGGATACTTCTCATAGATCTCCGCGGCTGCGGCGACACTCTGGACCGGATCCATGGTGCCGAAAGGCAGCATGATCTGGAACGCGTGCATCGGCAGCTTGGATGCCTCGAAGCAGTAGCAGAAGCCGCCAATGTCGACGACGCCGTTCTGGACGCCTTCGAAGGTGTCGAACACCTTGACGATCGAGCCGCTGTAACCCTCGATGAAGTTGACCGTGTGATCGGTCTTGGCCTCGATGGCCTTCTTCAGTTCGGGCTGGAAGAAATTCTTCATCAGGCCCGCATACACGACGGTCGGCGGATGGCCGGACGCGATGCGGATATTGATCGTGTCCGCGACCGACGGGGCGCTCGCGGCGACCATCGAGCCGGCGATCGTGCCGACGGCAAGGGCCAGTTTTACATTCTTCAGGTATTTCATCGCGGTACCTCCCAGATTGGTGCGACGTATTGATGGAAATTCTTATTTCGTCAGGGCGGTTCGCGTGATCAGGCGCCACCCGACGTTATGTTTATATAAGACTAGACGAACGTGGCGTGCGCGGCGACTCATCTGCGTGCGTTACCTGATCCGCGCGGGCACAACTGTACACAAGTCTCGGGCATAATGTTGCAGCTAGCCGTCTTTCCCGAACTTCTGACCGTCTAGGCCGCGACCTTTGCATGCCGGCGGACGACACCCGGTGTCTGTCCGAAATGCCGTTTGAACGCGCGGCCGAACGCAATATCAGACTCATATCCTACCCGCAGCGCCGCCTCGGCGACGGGCAGGCGGTCGGATGTTAGCAAGTCGAACGCGATGCACATCCGCCAGACTGTCAGATAGGCGACGGGGGTCATGCCCGCCTGGGTGCGAAAATGAGCCGCAAAGGCGGAACGGGACATACCGGCCGCGCCGGCCATGTCGTCCAGGCTCACATGCTGACCATACTGGTTGTGGACCAGGGCGAAGGCATTTGTGAGTCGTGGATCCAGCAATCCGGCGATCAATCCCGCATGGTGGCGCGCCTGCTCGAAATGGGCGCGAATGACCTGAATGAGCAGTATTTCTGCAAGTTTCTCGGCGGCGGCGGTCGCGCCGGGGCGCGCATCGGATAGCTCGCGCGCGAGCATCGGCAGGATGCCGTTGAGTGTTTCCGGCGCCTGGTTCTCGAACGATCGGACATGGATGAGCGGCGCCAACTCATCGATCAGGGGGTGGCGGATATCGTTGCGGTACTCGTAGTGCCCACACAGAAGCCGGGTCGGGGCACCCCCGTCGGTGAACAGGGGCGCATCCGTTGCCAGGGATTCCATGAATGCCGGCCCGGGCACCGCGGACCGGTCGACAGCGTCCGCGATCTGGTGTGCGTCGCCTGCGGGGAACAGAAAAACATCGCCGGCAGACCCGTCAATTGCATGGCCTGCATGGGAGACCACGCAGTTGCCACGTAACACGGCATGGAACTGTGCAAACACACCAGCGTCCATGCGCATGCCCCACGGCGAGCGGAAGTCGCGTGCAAAGTAAACGCAACTTTTCAAACGGATGAGGCGCAGTACGTCGCTGAGTACGTCGGTCATGGGTCACCTGTAGAGCTCAGGAAGGATAGTCGTGATCAGCTCCTTAGTCCCTAAATTACACTGATACTGGATGAACAGTTTGTAAATTGACGAATTTGATCATTCTTCTGCCGTTGAATATGAAAGATCGTCGTTTCTCCAATCAACACGTACAGGAGTTTCGATCCATGATCCGTTCGATCAAAATACTTCCCGCCGTGACGTCCTTGCTGGCGCTCGTGGCGATAACACCGATGGGGGCCCATGCGGATTCGTCGTTCGACGCGAAGAAAGAAGTCGCGACGCCAGCCGCCAACCTGAACTTCGAGAATATCAATCCGGCCATCCGCATGGCCACGGCCTATGGCGACCGCGCGAGCGGCGCCCACGGCACGTTTGGAACATTCCCGGCCAACTTCATCACGCCGGTGCACACCCATACGGGCGCCTATCACGGCGTCGTCGTGAAGGGCGTGATGACCAATCCGTTCAAGGACGAGAACACACCGCCGGAGCTTGCGGCGGGGTCGTACTGGTATGTGCCAGCCGGTTCTGCGCATGCCACGGCCTGTGTGTCCGATACCCCGTGCGAGTTCTTCTTCTTCGCCGATCAGGGGTTCGACTTTCATCCGGTGGAGTAAATCGGAAAGACCGGGACCGCATGCGGCCCCGGTCACTTCGCCGCCCATGGCCGCTGGATTTTTGTCCCCAACCATTCCACTATTGGAAAAATTCAGGTTGGGGGAATTCATGGCGAAGTCAGCAAACAGTTCAGGCAATTCATTCGACGTCGTCGAGGCGACGGTCGATGATCTGCACGCAGCCATTCAGGATGGAAGCACGACACTCGTCGCGGTGGTGCAGCAGTATGTCGACCGGGCGAAGGCCTATAATGGCGTGTCGAGCATGCTTATGACCGAGGATGGCATGCCCGTGCCCGAGGCGACCGGAACGGTACGTGCCGGGGCGCCATTGAAATTCCCGACAGAGACGGTCCGCGCAGGCACGTTCCTGCCGGACCTCGACAAGTACAAGGGCCCGCCGCTGGAATATGGGCGGATGGAGCCGACGGCGTCGGACCCGGAGGCCGCCCAGCAGTTCGGCATGCTCGTGGGTATTCCCAACGCCGGTCAGGTGAATGCGCTTGGCACGCTCAACATTCGCGGTGAGCGGTCCATCACCTGCAAGGGCGACTTCGACAAACATCCCTCCGAGGGCCCGCTGCCGGCCGGCGCACCGCCGGTCTGTGAGATGTTCCGGCAAATGCCCGACGCGCTGGAGCGTGCCGCCGAACTCGATGCCGAATTCGGTACGAAGCCCGATCTCGATGCGATGCCGATGTACGGCGTGGTGTTCTCTTTCAAGGACCCGTTCGACACGAAGGACATGCGTTCTACGGGCGGCGGTGATGCGGCCTACGACATGGATTTCCCGGCCCGCGACCACGTGCTGGTGGACCAGCTGCGCGCCAAGGGCGCGATCATTTTCGCCAAGGCCGTAAACACCGAGTACAACGGTCGTGCCGGCGATCCCGGCGGGCGCCACACGCCCGACAAGGTTCTGCCGTCGACGCTCGGTTATCAACGCAGCACCTGGGCAGGGAACCCCTCCAACCCTTACGACACAAGCCGCTCTGCTTCTCTGGGATCGAGCTCGGGCTCGGCACTTTCGGTGAGCGCCAATCTGGTGATGGCGAGCCTGGGCGAGGAAACCCGCGCGTCGACTCGCGGTCCCTCGAACCACAATGCCGTGGCGCTGATCCTGCCCCACAAAGCGATGCTGGGGTTCGATGGCGGGGCCATCGGCGCGGACATCTATTGCGACCGCTCGGGGATTCACGCCCGCAGGCTGGGTGACTGCGCGAAGATTCTCGACGCGCTCAAGGATTCCGAGAACGGCTATTACGATCCGCGCGACGTCTACACGACCGTGCCGCGTTCGTCGGTGTTGGACACGACCTATGCGAGCCATGTCGCGACGGGTGCTACGGAGAATGCGCTCAAGGGAATGCGTATCGGCGTTGTCCGGGAATCCATGGTCTACCCCGAGGGATCGAAGACCGAGGAGCCGATCGTCTCGGCAGCCACGGCCGAGGTCAAGGATGTGCTCGGTGCGCATCTCGGCGCGACCCTGGTTGAATCCGGTGACCAGCTGTGGACGCCGGACCCCGACATGGAACAGATGAGCGTCGATTTCCGCCGCGCGCTGGCCCAGCTCGTGCCGGTGTTCATGCCGCAGTTGCTGTTCCGGCTGCGTCCCGACGGTACGCCGCTGTACAAGGAATTCGAAGCCGCGATCAAGCCGACCGACTTCCTGCCGGGCAAAACCTTCGGGTCCGGGGCCATGGACCCGATCGATTATTGCGTCGGACTCGCCGAGGGCACGATCGAGCCACCGACGAACTTCGACATCGCCAGCGTTCAGCAGCAGGAACTGGCAAATACCTTCCGGTTCCACATCAGCCAGTATCTGATGCGCCGCGCCGACGATTGGAAGGCGGCGGGGTTCGATGAGGCGCTCGCCAATTGGGAGATGCTCAACGCGCGCTCCAAATTCTGGGGCGACGATCAGCGCTCGGGCTTCAAAAACTGGGAAGAAGTCGCCGACCCGCGCAATGCGCTCGACGGACGCCAGGGCGTCGACGAGCGGATCATGCTGCGCGAGTTGCTGCGCCGGGTGGACATGATGGTCATCCTGGAAAACAAGCTGGATGCGTTCGTGCGCCTGCACACGCCATGGCCGCCGGGAATCATCGGCATGCCCCATCAGTACGACACGATGCACAATCTCCGGCCCGAGAGCCTGTATGGCCCGAATGCCGGATTGACTGAAATGCTGGTGCCGGCGGGCTATGTGACCGTCGCCTACGATCCGGTGTTCGCGCTCAGCGCCGACGGCACGAAGTATGTCTCGGCCCCGTCGAATGTTCCGACCGAGCTCGCCGATCCGGGGCTGCCCTTCTCGCTGGTCTTCCGTTCGGAGCCGGGCACGGAAGACACGCTGCTCAATATTGCGTCGAGTTATGAGGCGGCTTCGAACCGCCGCGTACCGCCGCCTGCGTTCGGTGCGCTGTAATGTCGTTTTGACCTCGTGGCCGTGGGGACTATTTTGTAGGCCGTCTCCGAACGGCAACGAAAGAATCAGCCATGACCGACAATGGGCGAATGCATCTCGCGGCGTTTATGCGTCCGATCAGCATCCACACCGGCGCGTGGCGCTATCCGGGCGGCACACCCGACGCCAACTTCAACTTCCCGGCGATCGTGAAATCTGCCCAGCGCCTGGAAGAGGCGAAGTTCGACGCCTTCTTCATGGCCGACCATCTGGCAATGCTCAACATGCCGATGGATGCGCTCAAACGCAGTTCGACGGCGACCTCATTCGAGCCGTTTACGCTTTTGTCGGCGCTGTCGATGGTCACCGAGAATCTCGGCCTGATCGCGACAGGCTCGACATCTTTTGACGAACCGTTTCACGTGGCCCGTCGCTTCGCCTCGCTCGACCATATCAGCGGCGGGCGCGCGGGCTGGAACATCGTCACCACGTCGAACCCGGATGCGGCCAAGAATTTCGGGCTCGAGGAACATCTCGACCATGCCGAACGCTATGCCCGTGCCCGCGAATTCTACGACGTGGTCACCGGCCTTTGGGACAGCTGGGCCGACGACGCCTTCATCCGTGATGTGGAATCCGGGGTCTTCTTCGATCCCGACAAGCTTCACACCCTCGATCACAAGGGCGAGTTCTTTTCGGTGCATGGCCCGCTGCACGTCGCGCGTCCCGTCCAGGGCTGGCCCCTTATTGTCCAGGCGGGCGGCTCGGAGGCCGGACGGCAGCTCGCCGCCGAAACGGCCGAGGCGATCTTCGCGGCGCAGCGGACGATCGATGACGGCCGCGAATTCTATGCCGATGTGAAGGGCCGGATGGCGAAGATCGGGCGCAACCCCGATCACCTCAAGATTCTGCCTGCCTGTCTCGTTGTCGTTGGTGATTCTGTCGAGGAGGCTCGTGAAAAGCGCGCGGTCCTCGATTCGAAAGTGCATCTCGACAGTGCGATCGCCTCCCTGTCGATATCCTTGGGGCACGACGCCTCCACCTTCGATCTCGACAGCCCGTTGCCGGAGATCCCCGAGAGCAACGCGTCCAAAAGCGGTCGTGATCGGGCGATCCGGATGGCCGAACAGGAAAACCTTACCGTCCGTCAGCTGGCCCAGCGGATGGGTGGGTTCTCGGGTCTCGCGATGGTTGGCACGGCGGAGACGATCGCCGACGAGATGGAAGAATGGATCGAGACAAGCGCGAGCGACGGCTTCACGATCATGTTCCCCTTCCTGCCCGAAGGGCTCGACCTGTTCGTGGATCGGGTGGTTCCCGAACTCCAGCGACGCGGTCTGTTCCGGCGCGAATATGCCGGCAAGACGCTTCGCGAGAACATGGGCCTGCCGCGCCCGGAGAACCGGTTCTTCGCGGCGTCGGACAAGGCGGCCCGGTAGGTTTCTGTTCGGGTCTAGTCCAGATAGCCGCCGCGGAAATACACCAGTGGTGCCGCGTCAGGGTCACCGCCGACCGCCACCACGCGGCCGATCGCAATGACAGTACCGTGTCGTTCGAGGGTCTCCTCGAGGTGGCAATCCATCACGCCCACGGCGCCATTGAAGACCGGTGCACCTGTCGCAAGCGTCGACCAGCGTTTGCCGTCGAACCGGTCGGGTCCCTTCACGTCACTTTTGCCTGAGAAGAGATCGACCACGTCTTCTGTGCCGCGCGGCAGATAGTTGATGGCGAAATGGCCCGAGTCACGAATGGCGCCCAACGCCGAAGTTCGTGCATCGATGGAAACGAGCATGGTCGGAGGGTCGGCGCAGATATGGGTGGCGGACAGTCCGAGAAACCCGGCCGGCCCGGCGCTCCCGCGCGCCGTAACGATCGTTGCGGAAACTGCGCGTTGGCCAACGGCCTGCCAGAAGGCGCCAATATCAATGTCGGCGTTGCCGGCGCCGGTCCCTTCCGTTCCCATTCCGTGCTCCTATGTCTCTGTCGTCAGGCCTTCTGACCCCGACCCTCGAGCCGGTGGTTGATCCAGTCGGAATAGATATCCACCGCCAACCAGATTGCCTGGGCCGCAGCGTAATTCAGAATCCCGAACAGCCAGGGAAAGTCGAACCCGCCAGCGAACCAAACCCCGGCCGCGAGAAAGACGGCGATGCAGATGATCGCCGAGGCGATATTCGTGGCGACGAGGCGGGAGAGCTTGCCCTCCCATTTCTTGGTGAGCCTGAAGATAATCCGGCTGACCAGGAAGCTCGGCACGAACGCCGCCGCGAAGAACCCCATGTTGAAAACAAAACCCAAAGGGACCTCACAGCTCGAACAAAACGTCGCACTAGCATACAATGCCACAACGCGAGGCCGAACCGCATTTCGGCACAATCTTTGAATTTTGTGCCCTGGGGAAACGAATTATGGATGAGCAGGCAGAAAGCGAACAGCGTCCGACCTCAAACCGGCTGATGCTCGCTGCCGTGCTCTCCGTCGTCGGGCTCGGTGCCATTGGCATGCTGGTGCTGGCCGCGGCGTCGGTGGTGTTTCGCTAAGACGCTTTTGGCCGCTGTGCGCGGCTCTCCCGCCGCGCGATATAGGTCGCACTGGCGACGATTACGCCGCCGCCGATCCATGTCCAGATTTCCGGCTGTTCACCAAACAGGGTCAGGCCCAGAATCGTCGCCCAGACGAGCTGTAGGAACTGAATCGGTTGGGTGACCGTGATGTCGGCCGAACGAAATGCCTGGGTCAGCGTGACGTGTCCCGCCGTGGCGCAGACGGCCGTCGCGAACAACCATGCCAATTCCACCAACGTGGGTGTGCGCCAGACCAGGAGCGCCGGCGGCAGCAGGGTGAGGGTTACGAAAATCGAGAGATAGGCGACGATCGCCGTGCTTGATTCCGTCCGGGTCAGGCGTTTCGCGATCAGCATTGAACAGGCGAACAAAGGCGAGGCCACCAGCTGTGCGATCGATCCGATGCTGATCGCCTGGAAGCCCGGCTGCAGGACGATAATCGCGCCGCCGAAGCCGATCAAAACAGCACCGATCCGATACAGATACAACCTTTCACCAAGAAAGAGCGCGGCCCCGAGGGTGGTGAAGATCGGGGCCGTAAACCCCAATGCGGTCACTTCTGCGATCGGGATCTTCGCCATCGCGAAAAACCAGAGCATCACGCCCAATCCGTGGATGAAGCCGCGGACGGCGTGCAGACCCATGATTCTGCGCTCACGGACGAAGTTGCCGACTTTGAAAAACACCGGTGCCAACAAAAGCAGACCGAAGAAGTAGCGGATGAAGGCAGCCTGGACTGCGTTCATGTCTGTTCCCAGATGGCGCACAATCCCGGTGACCATCACAAACAGGATGCCCGTCATCGCCATCCAGAAGATGCCGCGGAGGTTTCCGTTGATGCGCGATTCGGCGGCCGACATGGCGCGGTATCAGGTCTGGCGAGAGGCGTGGCCGATGGTCAGGAACGCCTGCAAAATCAACAATAGAGACAAGACGAATACCGGGCCGTCGGGCGTATTCGTGCGGCCGCTGACGAACGCGTTTGCGGCCAATCCAATCACGCCAACAATCAGCGCGACGAGGGCGGCGCGTTTCAGAATTCGTGCCTGGTCATGGCTCGGCCGAATAAGCTGCCGCCATGTGACTACGGTGGCGCCGATCACGAGCACTGCCACGGTGGCCCGCGCGGCCCGCCATGCGGTGAGGCCGGCATCGCCGGTCACGCTCAAATAGATTGTGTAGGCGGCGCCAAGCCCGGTCAGGCTCGCGATGATGAGGAGTGCTGCACGGTTCATAAACGCGTCATAGCACGGACAGGCTGCCGTGCCTGAGAAAGAAAATGGTCGCACCGATGGGTGCCGGCTGCTTACCGTCCAAACAGGCGTTTGATCCCGGTTCGGTCGCGCGGTGGATGGCTGAGTTCCGGGTCGGTTTCGCCCTCGAGAACCCCTTCGTCGATCCGGTATAAATGGCAAAGAACATGATCGACGGATGTCTCTGCGCCAAAGGGCAACGCGATCACTCCGCAACTGGTGGAGCCACTGCTCGTGGGGACGGCGTCGGTTTCGTGAACGGGGCCCCCGGTGATGACCACTTCACGACCGAGTCCGACGATCCAGTCGACGGTCATGGCGTCGATCGGGATCGCGGATGTGAGACCACCGGCAGGCGGCGCGAACATATGTGCGACCTCCAGGCCGGGACGGCGGCCACGTTCGGATACGCGAAGCAGAAGGCTGTTCGGCCAATGCCCGGCAATGGTGATGGGGTCGAAATCGGAGATGTCTGGCCGCAACCGGTCGGCCGCCAGATGTTCCCACAGATCGATAATTGCGGAAGGTGCGATGTCGCTGTCCTGTCCGATACAGCGCGGGGCGGAGTCCCGAGAGGCATGGGTTGGCGCACGCGTGTTGGCAGCAGGGAACACCCGACGCAGCGATGGATTGGAGTTGTCCGCTATCACCGCCGCCTGGGCTTCGATAACCGGCGAAGTGCCGTAGACGTGAACCACTTCCTCACGTTCGTCAGGCGGGCGCGGCTGCGTCGCGCCGCGGATCGAGACGCGTGTCAGCGATGCCGCCGGTGCAGGCCTGCAGTGTTTGCGTTCGTTGGACGGTGCGATCGGATCAGGATCGGTCATCATCGGCTCCTCGTGTCCACGTGGGTTTCACAAGGGAGGCGGCAGGACCATGCCGCTGCCGGGTAGCGAGGGAGCCACGCCGCTTGGGCGGCATTTGGTTTGAAGCGCCCGGGGAACCCCCGACCCAGTCTGATCTGTCCGGTGACCGAGGCGCTTGAGAAGTTCGTCGAGCGCTTCCGTCAACAGGCGTTGCCGGCTGACATTTCGGGTCTCTGCGGCCCGGCAGAAATCGGCATGCCGCGCCGGGTCGATCCGGAATGTGAATTTCCTTTTTTCTGCCGTGGCCGCTCCCGTCAGGCGCGCAGCGCATGGCGCCTGTGCCGGGCCCCGGACCATTGGTGTCTCGGTTTGGCTTGCTGACGCATGCAGATTGATTGTCGGGAGCACGATTGTCCGGCGCGCATGGAACCGTGCTGCGCCTCCGGGATGCGCCGCGGCGGGTGCCGCTGCGCCTTTTCGCGCCAGAAAACCTTCGCTCATGATATGCCGTTCCAGCGTGTTTCGCCGTTGGACCGCCCCGGCGCAAGTCGTGCAAAGTTGTCGGGAATCATCGTCGGAGCGCTGCGCTGTGCCAGCCGGCTGTCGATATAGCGCCACAGGTTCACAATCTCCTCGGCAGACTTCCCGGCGCGTGGCAATTCCATCACGGTGCGGCCGTCGATCATGCTGGCCGCAAAATCGGTCCTTTGATGGATCATGATTGGCGCGACGGTGCCGTGCTGCGACAGGACGATGGCGGCTTCGCCCGTGATCCGGGCGCGTGGGTTGGCCGCGTTGACGATGAAGACGAGCGGCTTGCCCAACGCTTCCACCATGGCGATGGTGGTGCCGGCGGCTCGGAGATCGTGCGGGCTTGGCCGGGTCGGAATCGCGATGAGGTCGGACAGTGCGATCACCTGTTCGATCATATCGGTGATTGCCGGCGGGGTATCGATGATCACCAGCTTGAAGCCGAGGTCGTGCGCCCGCGCCAGGTCTGTGTCCAAAGTAGCGACCGAGGCGTGCAGGAACGCTGGCGTTGATGCCTGCCGCTCGTTCCACCAGTCGGTCAGGCTACCTTGCGGGTCGGTGTCGATCACCGCGACGGGGCCGGCGCCGGCGGCCTCGGCTGCGACGGCAAGGTGTCCGGCGAGCGTTGTCTTGCCGGAGCCGCCTTTTTGAGAGGTCAGTGCGAGGATGTTCATGGAGACCTCCGGGTCGATTGGCTGGGCCCGAACTCGGGAATAATCGAAGCGAAGGGTAGATTCCAAGTGTCCTGATCGCCAAGCGACATTGGATAAACATGATCCTGTGTTTGATCGAAAAACGCAGATTGTTCGGTTGTTTCGTCCACGTAAAATCGACGGAAATTCGATGCAAAATTCAAGGTGGTTTCGGAATGTTGGGGCGCGGTTGCTGCCATTCGTGTTTTCACCGCTGCCGAGAGTGGTTCTGGCTTAGCTCTGACGCTAATGTGGAGGCGCTGAGAAACAACTGGCGCGGTGATCGAAACACCTTCGCCGAATTGAAAAAACCTAGGGAGGATCAATCATGGCAAATGCAGAAACCAAGACCGAGGGTGCCTACAAGGCCGGTGATGGTACGTATGTGTTCGACGTTGACAAGTTACAGGGGCTGGAAGCCGGTCCGGGTTATGCCGCGACCTTCGGGCCCGTGGTCGAGGGTGAGCTGACTCAGGTCGGCATCATGACATTGCCCGCTGGACAGACGTCAGCGCCCCATACCCATCCCAACGAGCAATGGATTTACATCTTGCGGGGCAAGCTGCATGCGACGGTGGACGGGCAGGAATCAGATGTTGGCCCAGGCCAGCTGATTTATATCCCGTCCGATACCGTGCACAGCGTGACGATCTCGCCGGACGAGGATTGCCACTTCTTCACCTGCAAGGACCTGCGCAGCGGGATCGCCGGCACACCCGTCGGCGGTTGATGCGGCGGTTGATGCGGCGGTTGACGTTGTTTTTCGGCGGCCTAGAGGCCGTCGAACATCAGCACCGGGCCGTTGGAACCTGAATTCCGGGATGCAAGCCACGGCTGATACTCGGCATCATTGTACCAGGCCTCGGCTGAAGCCCGGTCCGGGAACTCGATGATGACCGCGGCGGACGGTGCGTCGGCGTCGCCTTCCAGCTTCGTCACTTCGGGCGTCTGGGCGATATAACGTCCGCCATGTTTGGCGACGAGTTCGTGAACGGCGGGTCCGTAAGCCGCCATCCAGGACGGGTCGGTGATGGTCAGCGAAGCTGTGAGATATGTGGTCATGGTGTTTCCCTGTTTGGCGTAATTGTAGGACGTTATCAGGCCCGCATTAGATGACCAATCATGAGGGCACCATCTTTGCTGGCGAAGACTTGTGCTTGCGCCGCCATATCACCGCATCCACGGTGTGGTGGTGGTAATTGTCGGTCTGAAACAGGATCAGGGGTGCGACGCCGACCGCAAACAGTCCGACCGCGGTGCGCAGCGATAGGGCCAGAAAAAGAAAACCTCGAAAACGTTCAGATGTAGAGGCGCGCCGTGTTCAGTTATTCGCCCGCCTCGCGGAACCCGTGTATGCGACTTGGCGGAAAACGAACAGTGACGACCGTCCCGAGATTCGGAGTGCTTTCGAACAGCAGTTGCACCCCTAGCGCATCGCAAAACATTTGCGACAAGGGCAGTCCCAGGCCGACCCCTTCATGACTTCGGGTTAGCGCGTTTTCAATCTGGCCGAAGGGCTCGAACGCAGTCTTGAGATGCTCCTGGTCAATTCCAACACCGGTATCGGCCACGGTAATCTCTACCTCGCCGGTTGGAAGGTAGATGGCGTTGATCGAAACCGAATCCCCCGTGTGCGAAAATTTGACAGCGTTGGAGAGCAAGTTGATGAAGACCTGCTTGGCGATACGCGAGTCGAGCCAAAGTGTCGGAAGGTTTTCCGCGACGTTGAGGTTCAGCTCCAACTCGACCGATTTGGCATGCGACTCGAGTAGTTGGCAAACCGATGTGAGCATTTCACGAATGTCCGTTTCCTGCTCGTGCAGGACCAGCGTACCCGCCTCGATCTGCGAGAGATCGAGAATATCGTTAATGATCCCAAGCAGATGATGTGCGCTTTCGTGTATCGCACGAACGTCACCGACATACTCCGGATTACCGACGGGGCCACGAATTTCCTCCAGCATCATTTCGGAGAACCCGATAACGGCATTGAGCGGTGTCCGCAGTTCGTGGCTCATATTGGCGAGGAACTCTGACTTTGCGAGGTTGGCCAATTCCGCAAATTCCTTCGCTTGGGCGAGGGACTGTTCGTGCCGTTTGGCGTCGGTCACATCAAACAGGACCGTAATGAATCCATCTTCGGAAGTTCTCTGGTCCACTATTCGAAGCCAGCGATTGTCGCGGACAGCGACGGTGCGCGCGAGTTTGCTGGCCGTGCTGGGTTTTAGTTCACGCCGGCGGGAGCACCATTCTTTCTGTTGTTCCGCGGATATGTCGAACAGTCCGGATTTGACCGCCGCTCCAAGAATCTGTTCGAACGGCGTCCCGGGTTCGCAAACCTTGCGGTTCTCGGCATGCAGTCGGCGGAAGGCCGTGTTGCAGATGGTCAGCCGGTCGTTTGCGTCGAACATGGCGAACGCCTCGCCGAAGCTCTCCATCGCATCCAGAAGTTGTCGCTGGATCGTATCCCGCTGGTTCTCGGCTTCGACATACTCCGACAAATCTTCGACGGTGATCACAAAACTGTCCTGCCCGGTCGAGACTTCGCGGGTCGTAACGTCGGCTGGAAATGTTGTGCCGTCCAACCGTCTCGCCACGCGCCGCATAGGTTCATCGGCTGCGACCAATTCTTGGGCGAAGCTCTCGCCAACCGACCGGTCATTGAGGAGGCCCGGGAAGTAATCGGTAACATCCTGGCCGATCATCGCTTTGCGCGATTGTCCGAACATACGCAGGGCGGCGGCGTTTGCGGAGCGGATTCTCCCGTCGGCGTCGACCGTCAGGATTGCTTCACCGATCGTGTTGAAGACGAGTTGCATGAACCGTGAAGAGGTTCGCTGTTCGCGTGCGAGGGTGAAGATGCGCTGCCGCTGGCTTTGAAGTTGCTCGGCGGTGCTGGCGAGGAAAACCAGGAACGCCGCGAGCATCCATGGGGCGGTATCAAGCAGGATGGGTGACAGCGAATATACCGCGAAGGACGCGGCAAATGATCCGGCTACAGCACCACCACACAGCAAAGCGGATTGTGTGATGTTTGGTCTGCGTCGTGTCAGGCGCCAGAGGCCGAAAACCAGAATGGCAGTGACGATCAGGGTAAACAGACCCGTCGGTCTGACGAGTGCACGGTCTTGGAGCAGGGACTGCGCTGCGAGCACATGCGTGAGAGTTGCCGGCAAAGCCCTGTAGCGCGACACGGGGACATGGGTGCCCAATTGGCTGGATGTCACGCCGATCACGACATGACGACCTCGCACCTTCTCCGGTGCCACCTCGCCGTTCAGAACGTCGATATAGGACAGCATCGGAATCGTGGCCGGATCGAAGCTCAGGTCGATATAGAAAAGCGCTGGTTGTGCGTTTGCGCCGGAGGCCAATGCCGTCGAGAACGTCGGCACGAACGACCGACCCGTATCTTCAAATAAGGGCATGCGGCGTACTCGCCCGTCTGCGTCGGGTCGCAACACGATGGCGGCGACATTGCTTGAGGTGCGGAACATTTCCAGCGGTTGGCTGAGTAGTTTCGTCGGTGGATGGGAGGAAAAATTCTGCCGCTGTGTAAACGCGGCCAAAATTGTGTTCTCGCGATAGCGCATGAGAGTCTCGGCCAAGGCCGCGTCGTCGACGGGATCTCCGGCGGAACTGAGATCGATATCGATCGCGACAAGATCGGCGCCGAGTTGATGTAGTCGTTCGATGACGTCCGCGTGGCGCGCACGCGGCCAGGGCCATGCGCCCATCGCGGCGAGACTCTTGGGGTCGATCGTGACCACCACGATATCCGTGTTCACCGCACGCGTCTGGCTGCTGAGGCGCAAATCGATCAGCGGGTTTTCGACAAATTCGAATCCCCGTCCGAGAAATATGGCGGCGACGATCAGAAAGATGATCGCAGGCACGCCAAATCGACGGAGGAACTGTGCGGCTTCCCCGGTCAACCGGTCGTGCCCGGGACGGAGGGGCTAATTCCCATTTCCGTTCCCGTTCCCGTTTCCATTGCCATTTCCGTTCCCGTTTCCGTTTCCGTTCCCGTTTCCGTTGCCGTTTCCGTTGCCGTTTCCGTTTCCGTTGCCGTTTCCGTTGCCGTTCCCGTTCCCGTTTCCGTTCCCGTTTGAATTGCCATTGCTCGTGGCATTGGTGGTCGCGTTGGTGGACTCAAGGGTTGTACTGAATACGCCTGCGGAGCCTGCGCCGCCGGTATCTCCTGTCAGGCTTGGGTTTAATTTGTCCCGCGCGCTGCCGATCAGCCCGCGGGTCGCTGACGATGCGTTGAGATTTGCGCTGCCAAGTGTTTTTGAGATCACGACCGGCTTGCCACCACCGCGCGCGCCTGCATTCTGAGGTTTATCGCTTCTCTGGCTGCGCTCCTGGGAATTCTCGCCGCCGCGGCCCGGATTATCTGCCTTGGCTTGGTCGCCTCCCTCTGATGCGCCACGGCCTTCACCGCGCTGCTCTCCGTCTCCACCCGGCGTGCCTTCGGCGGGTGCGCCGCCGTCTGTCGGGGTCTGGCTTTCAAATTCTCCCGGCGATAATGTCTCCGTCGAAACGCCGCTGCCGGGCTGGGTTGTGACTCGCGCCGATTGACCCGGACCGACGACCACGGATTGTCCAATACCCAGCGCAGTCACGCCGACGCGGCCTTCCGCGACATTCACGCGAGACCGCTGGTCGGTTACCGAGACGCTGAAGGAAGTCCCTTTGACGATCGCTGCCAGATAAGGTGTCTGGACTTCAAAATCCTGCCCGGGCCGTTTGTCTACATCGAAGAAGGCCTTGCCCAGCAGCACCCGAATGCGGGTGATGATTGAATTTGCCGGATGCGGGGGCACCGCCACCCGTCATGCCGGCATTATTCGAATGATATCTTCGCCGCGTGAGAGCCTTGCGAGGCCGTTTGGGCCCGTCTCGATCTCGCTGGCCCGGACGATCTGCGCCCCTTGTTCCAGGGTTTGCCACGCCGTTTCAGTTTGGCCCTGGCTGGCGGGGCGGACTAGAACCTCACCGGAGATCTGAACGACGATCCATGCTGGAGATACGGTGGATTGTTGCGCGGCGGCGGGAGCGGAGACAGCCAAAGCTGCCAACAGGCAAAGCCCGCCCACCAACAGGAAAGCGGCTTTTACCTTCAATCGCCGGATTGCGCTCATTGAAAGCGCCTTGCCAAGGTTTAATCCGGTAAGACCCACGGGCATGGTGTTGGGCTCGTTCAAGCCTACCTCCAAGCAGCAAGTGTGAGTTGTTTCCGTCTCGCCTGGAACGAATTATCGTAGCTTTCTGCATGAAGTAAACGCGGTAATATCGTGTTAACCATAGATAATTGGCGGCGAACAGAAAATGAACAATAAAAACAATGATATATCGACAGTCGGCGTCATCGGCGCGGGCACGATCGGCTCGTCCTGGGCCGCATACTTCCTTGCCCATGGGCTCAAGGTCCGCTGCTGGGATCCGCTCGACGGATATGCGGAGAACGTGAACGCACTCGTCGCGCGCGCCTGGCCGATCATGACCGAACTGGGCCTGGCCGACGGTGCGTCGCTGGACAATCTCACCTGTTATGACCGGATCACCGAGGCACTGGACGGGGTTCAGTTTGTTCAGGAAAGCGGCCCGGAAGACGCCGAGATCAAGGCGCTGCTCATGGCGGAGATCGACCGGGACATTCCCGAAGATGTTGTGATTTCGTCGAGTTCGACGGCATTGCCCGTGTCGGAGTATCAACACCTGGCGGCCCATCCGGGCCGCATTGTGCTCGGTCATCCGTTCAACCCGCCCCATCTGATGCCCGTGGTCGAAGTCGGCGGTGGCAAGCTGACCGAAACCAGGGCCGTCGATCAGGCAATGGCGTTCTATGACGCGATCGGCAAAACGCCGATCCGCCTGCGCGCAGAGATTCCGGGTCACCTGGTGAACCGGTTGCAGGCCGCGCTCTACCGCGAGGCGGTCTATCTGGTCGCGGAGGGTTATGCCTCGGTCGAGGATATCGACAAGGCGATCACCGGTGGCCCCGGTTTGCGCTGGGCGTTCATGGGCCCACACATGACCTATCATCTGGGCGGCGGCGACGGCGGTATCCGGCGCTATCTCGAAAACCTCGGACCCAGCCAGGAGCGCCGCTGGGAGGCGTTGGGTGACCCCCAGCTCACCGACGAGGTGAAACAGAAGATTATCGACGGGGTCGATGCCGAGGCGCACGGCCGCACGATTGGTGAATTGACCACGGACCGAGACGCGACGCTGTTGAAGCTTCTAAAGGCCCTCGGCAGCGGTAAAGACTAGAATCTGCGGGGCCGCTGCGGTCAGTGCGCAGCTGGTTTTCCGAAATTTGATTGTCCAGGGAGAGTTCCGTGTCCCCATCCAAGCCTTCATCCACGTCGTTGTTTTCGCCGCTCGACATTCGTGGCATCCGGTTTCGAAACCGGATCGTGATTTCGCCGATGTGTACCTATTCGGCGACCGATGGACTGGCGAGCGACTGGCATCTCGTGCATCTGGGAAAGTTCGCGCTTGGTGGCGCGGCGGCCGTGTTCACCGAGGCGGCGGCGGTCGAGCCGCGCGGCCGGATCACTCATGGTGATCTGGGCATCTGGTCGGCCGAACATGCGGCAGCCCTGAAGCCGGTCACTTCGTTTCTGCGCCAGAACGGCGCGCTGCCGGGGGTTCAGATCGCACATGCCGGACGCAAGGCGAGCATGCAGCGACCGTGGCATGGCAACGGGCCGATGGATGATACCGACAAGGATCGTGGTGAAAACGCATGGGATGTCGTCGCCGCCAGCGCCGAACCGGTGAAGGATGGCTGGCTGATGCCCGCCGAGCTTTCGATGCCGGAGATCCTGGACATTCAGGCAAACTTCGCCACCGCGGTCGGGCACGCGGCCGATGCCGGATTCGAGGTGCTGGAAATCCATTCGGCCCATGGCTATCTCGCGCACTCATTCCTCTCGCCGCTCTCGAACCATCGCACCGATGCGTATGGCGGTGATCTGGCCGGGCGGATGCGCTTCACGCTGGAGACGGCAGAAAAAGTCCGCGCGGTCTGGCCCGACGACAAACCGTTGTTCGTGCGCATCTCTGCCGTCGATGCGGATGGTGGCGGCGAGGGCTGGCAACTTGATGATTCCGTCGCCCTGGCAGGCGAGCTCAAGGCGCGCGGCGTCGATGTTGTCGATTGCTCGTCAGGTGGTATCGCCGGTCTCGCGACCGCGGCACTCGGGCCGCGCGATCAGGGCTTCCGGGGACCCTATGGTTCGCGGATCCGCGACGAAGCCGGAATTTCGACCATGGTCGTCGGGCTGGTGCTGGATGCGCATGTTGCGGAAGACCTGGTCGCGTCGGGTGCTGCCGATCTCGTCGCTGTCGGCCGCGAGGTTCTCTACAATCCCCATTGGCCGCACCACATGGCGCATGCGCTCGGGGCGGATCCGGAATTTGCGGAATGGCCCGAACAGTATGGCTGGTGGCTGGTTCGGCGCGAGCCACTGTTGCAGGCCATTCGCGATGACTGATCAATCCCGCTGACATGCCGGAGCCCCGCTACCAGAACCAGTCGGCGGAACGCAGTTTCGCGATCCTCGAATGTGTGGGTGCGGCGGAAAACCCGGTCCCGCTGGCCGTCGTTGCGCGCGAAACCGGCCTCAACCGGGCGACCGTCTTTCGCATGCTCGCCGTGCTGACCCGCATGGGCTGGATCTACAAGAACCAGGCCGACAGCACCTATGCTCTCGGTCACAAGGCATTTGTGTTGGGGCGCCGAAAAAACCAGCTCGAGACCGTCATCCATCATGCGCGGCCCTTTGTTCGCCTTTTGGCCGGGGATCTGGGTGAAACTGTGCATCTGGCGGCGCTCGAGGGCCGGCAGATGGTGTATTGCGATAAAACCGAGCCACCGGAGGGGCATCCCGTCTCAACCGCGATTGGCATGCGCTTCGACGCGCATGCTACGGGCGTCGGCAAGGCGGTATTGGCCTGGCTGGAGGCTGACGAAATGCGCCAGATTTATTGCCAGCACCCGCCGCATGCCCACACCGCCCGGACGATTACCAATGTCGATGCCTTGTTGCGTGAGCTGTCTGCCATCCGGGTGCAGGGATATGCCGTGGATGAAGGCGAGTTGATCCCGGGACTCACTTGTGTTGCCGCACCGATCATGAACTCGATCGGCCGTGCGATTGTGGCGCTGTCTGTGTCGGGTCCCGCATCCCGGTTTGATCCGGCGCGCGTCACGCTTCTGGCCGGCCGGCTGACCGCGACAGCGGCGGAAATATCCGACTATATTGTCGACCATGATTCGCGATCCGACAGCAGTTGAGCGCGACATCCGCGCCGTAACGAAGAACTCATTTCCCCGGGGAACAGCATGTCAGCACCAATCAAATTCTACTTCGATTTTGTATCCGCCTATTCGTATATCGCGATGAACCGGATCGATGCGCTCGGGGAGCGCTGGGGTCGGGAGGTCGAATGGAATTGCGTGCCGTTGCCGGAAATTTTGAGCCATCACGAGGCGACCTCACCGCGCGATCAACCGGCCAAGTTTGCGCACAACTCCAAGGACTTCCCGCGCCTGTGCGAGATGAATGATCTGCCGGTTTCCTTTCCGCCTGAGGTGCCGCCTTATGGTGCGACGCTCCATCGCCTGGTGTTCTGGCGCCTGCAGCGCAAGGACCCGGCCCTGGCCAAGACATTCGCGCGCGCCGTTGACCATCGCTATTTCGGCACGGGCAAAGAGGTGCGCACCGCGCAGCAACTCGCGAGCGCCTGCAAGGCGCGCGGTGTGGCGGTGTCCCTGAAGGAGATCCGGGCCGCCGCCGATGACAAACGTGCCCGGAAAGCTTTGCGCGATGCCTATGGCCGGGCGCTGGCCGACGGCATGTTTGGCGCGCCCTTCATGGTTCTGGATGGCGAGACCTTCTGGGGTGCCGACCGGCTCGATCATGTGGAGTATCGGCTTGAGCAGGCGATCAAGATCCCGCGGGGGTTCGAGCCATTCGACTTCACCAGCCCGTTCACGACGCGCAATGGCCCGCTGTTCGTGAAGCTCGGCAAGACGAAGGCCGTGTTCGGGTTTCGCGCCGACCACCGGCATCTCAACCCGCGCGATGTCGTGCATGGAGGCTGGATGACCAGCTTCGTCGATGTCGCGATGGCGCAGGCGGCGATGTACGAGATGGGTGTGGTCGGGCTGACGCCGACGATCCACCTGGAGGCGGATTTCCTCGCGCCGATATATCCGGGTCAGTGGGTCACATGCGATGCGCGGCTGGCGCGGAGCACGCGCACCATGAATTTCGTCGAGGGGACGGTCGTTGCCGACGGCGAGCCCGTGCTGCGCTGCTCGGCGATTTATCGCAAGCCGCGCGTCGTCAAAAAAAGGATCGGCAAGATCATGTCGCCGACCGCCGAGGTGTATGGCTGATCGGTCAGGCTTTACCGGTCAGGCGTAGAGTCGACGAAAGCCTGGAAGATGTCGTCGAACTTCTGGTGGGTGTCGGCGAAGGCTTCGATGAGTGTCGGATCGAAATGTCCGGCGGAATCGATGCGTTCATCGCCCAGCAGAATTATGTCGCGCGCCCTCACATGGTCCAGAGCCGGCTTGTAGGATCGTTCCGAGCGCAGTGCATCGTAGATGTCGGCCATTTGGACGATCCGGGCGGAGAGCGGAATTTCATCTTCGCGCTTGCCCGACGGGTAGCCGGTGCCGTCCCATTTTTCATGATGGTTGAGCGCGATGTCGGCGGCCATGCCCAGCCGCGGTGAACGGCTCAGGATACGTTGGCCGTACACCGTGTGGTTGTCCATTTCGCGCCGCTCGTCCACGGTCAGCGGGCCGGTCTTTCGCAAGACCGAGGGCGCAACGCCCATTTTACCGACATCATGGAGTTGGGCTGAGTAGCGCAGTTCCCGACAATAGTCGGCCTCCCGGCCAAGCGTGCCGGCAAGGAAGTGGCTGTATTCATTGACCCGGAAGACATGGTTGCCACTGCCCTCGTCATAAATTTCCGCGGCCCGTGCCAGGAGTGATACCGCCATTCGGAACGCCTCGTCCCCGTCGTCGTCCAGGCGCGCCAACTCCTCTGCCTGGTCGCGCAGTCGCTCGTTTCGCTCCTGCTTGTCGGTGTCGATATTGCCGATCTGTTCGAGGATGTCGGCGCGCTCAAGCGCGGCGCCGACCAGATGGTTGAACCGTGACAGCAATCCCAGATGTTCGTCGGCAAACCGGCGGCCGGCGCCGGCGTCGTTGGCAAGGGTGACGACACCCACGATTTCACCGGCATGATTGGACAGGGCAAAGGCAATCAGGGCGCCGGCGGTAACGCCGTGACAGGTGTCGATAATCGGGTCGAACGGAATGCCGATTGCCTCGATTCCCGCATCGTTGAACTTCAGGGTTTCGCCGGTCCGTGCGACCTGGGTAACGATCGCCGGATGCTCCAGGGGAATCGCTTCGCCGCGGGGCGTGGTATCGGGCTGGGCTGCTGCGCATTCCAGCAACTGTGCGCCTTCTTCATGGCGCATAAGATAAAGGGCGCCCGCATCCGCGCCCATAAGCTCGCGGGCCTGACGCAGCGCCTTGCCCGCCAGTTCGCGCGCGGACTGACCAGGATGATGATCAAGCAGTTCGCTGAATGTGAGCCGGTTGGTCATCGGGTATTGCCTGCCAGAATCCTTAACGTTGGTTTGTTGGGCCGACACGGTAGACAGGTCTGCATGAACACAAGGTTACCGCATTCAAACGATTTCGATCCCGGCACGCCGGGTGAGGTCGTTGAATTGCACCTGGTTGTGGACACCGGCCAAATCGGCAGGCGCCTCGCGTGCGAGCCAGGCGAGGACCTTGGCGGGCCGCTCCGGCGGCTGGCCCTGGTCGGGTGTGAGGGCGGCCGCACGGAAAACCGGGTTGGCGTAGATGTCGTTGACCATGTCGGTCTGTGTGAAGCCGGGTGACAGGGCGAAGATCTTCACCTTGCTGTCTTCCAGATCGTAGTGCAGGCACTGGGTCATCGACAGCAGTGCGGCCTTCGACGAGCAGTAGGCGGCATAGAAGCGGTCGGGGATGAAAGCACGGGCGCTGGTGATGTTGATAATGATGCCATCGTCGCGCGCGGTCATCGATGGCAGCACAGCGGAGATGAGGTTGTACGGTCCCATCACGTTGATTTTGAGGACCTCCAGATAGGCGTCCGGTTTGACATCCGCGACCGAGCCCATCAGCCCGGTGCCGGCGTTGTTGATCAGAATGTCGATTCGTCCATGGTCGGCCAGCACGCCGTCGACGAAGGACTTGGCGGCATCGAAATCAGCAACCTCGAAGCCATGGACCTCCGCAGTGGCACCCAGTGCTTCGACCGCGGCCTTGGTCTCTGCGCAGGCGTCGGCGCTGCGTGCGCACAGCACGAGATGGGCTCCGTCGGTAGCGAGTTCTCGTGCTGCGGCGGCACCGATGCCCCTGCTGGCGCCGGTGAGCACGATGATCTTGTCTTTCAGGCTGGCCATGATTTTCCCCCGTCGTTTGTTTGTTGTCCGAATTCTGACCCGGCTAGACGCAAAAGAAAACGCCCGGGCGAAAGCCCGGGCGTTGGTGGTCGATACTTATGCTCTGCTCTAGTTGCGCTGGCCGAACAGGTGCAGCAGCATCACGAACAGGTTGATGAAGTCGAGATACAGCCGAAGCGCACCCATAATCGCTTTTTTCCCGGCGACTTCGGAGCTGTCCAACTCGTTGTACATCTCCTTGATCTTCTGGGTGTCGTAGGCGGTAAGGCCGACAAAAACGATCACACCAATCACGGAGATAACGAACTGCATCATCGTCGATCCGATGAAGATGTTGACGACACTCGCGATCACGATGCCGATCAGGCCCATGAAGAGGAAATTGCCCAACCCCGAGAGGTCGCGCTTCGTCGTATAGCCGTACAGGCTCATCGCGGCGAAGGTCGCGGCGGTGATGAAGAACACCCGCGCGATGCTGGCGCCCGTGAACTGCAGGAAGATATGGCTGAGCGACAGGCCCATCACGCTGGCGAACAGCCAGAACACAAGCTGCGCCGTCGACGCCTTCATCCGCTGAATGCCGAACGAAAGCACCATGACGAAGGCCAGCGGTGACAGCATGGCGATCCACGCCAGCGGTGTGGCGCTAACCTGGCCCTGGGGGCCGGCTTGATAGAAAAGGTTCAGCACGGCCGGGGTGTTCGCCACCAGATAGGCGATGATGCCCGTCAGCGCGAGGCCGGTCGTCATGTAGTTGTAGACGCGAAGCATGTAGGACCGGAGGCCCTCATCGATCTGCGCGGCGGCAGTGGCGCGGCCCTGAACAACCGTCCCACGTTCAAATTGGTTAGCCATGGTTTCGTGACCCTCCCAAGGGTTCCCTGTCATACGAAAATGTTTGCTGCGAGGAATATGGGGTGTGCGGGGGCGCAATTCAACCGTTAGCCGGGTGGATTTTCCGTGATGATGCCCATCCTAACGCTTTGATTTTAATAGGTTACGCCGGGCTTCATCCGCGACGCTGAACCAGGGTATGCCCCATGAGGCCAATCGCAATCGCGGTTGCCAGGATTGCCAGCCCCGTGACCGCGATCGGCGGCGCGATGGGTGCGATCGCGGCGGCGAGCGCGAGGCGGACCGCCAAGCCGGCCCAGACCCGCCAGAGACCGCGTTGCGGTGTCTCGCGACTTTCCAGCAGGGCGGCCTCGGCGAAGCCAAGCGCACCGGCTGCGATCACCCAGACCCCTGCCAATCCGAGCCGCCAGACGAGCAGTGCCAGCGCCAGCACCAGGAGCGCGCCGGCCATGGTTCCCAGTTTCTCGCTGAAGCCGCTGGCGGAATTCGTGATCTGTGCCAGCCAGCTGTCGGCGGCGCCGAGACCCGCGGCGGCGGCTCCCATCAAGGCGACAGACCAGAGCAGGGGGTCGGGTGGGTTGCCGGCCGGCAGGACAGCGAGCCCTCCCAGCAAGCATGTCATTGCGACCCGGGCCACCGTGAACCGGGTGCCGGCGGTGTTTTGCCCGGATGGCGCCTTTGGCGCGATCGCCGCAAACGCGATGAGCAGGACCAGCAGGCCGATACCCGCGACCGCCGGTGCGGAGCCGAGCTCGAAGGCAAGTGAAAACAGGCCGGAAATGGCGATCGTCACGAAGATCGTCAGCGGCAGGTGGCCCATGCGCATGGTGTGCACTTTGGGCGGGTGCAGGGTGGGATTCGGTCCGTTCTGGAATGGTGCGTCGGGCGCCGTACTCGATGAGGGGTCCGACTTGTTCTGTTCTTCGCTCACGCCAAATCCTGTTCTTTGGGGAATGCGCTATTCATCTCGCAGCCCTATTCATTTCTCAGCCCTATTCATTTCTCAGCCAAGGTGCCGCCGACTGGCCCATCGCCCGCCACGTGCCGACAAGGCCTGCGCCGACGGTGATCAGGGTCCCGATCACGGCGGTGACGATGACGGCAACCGGCTCCGGCGTCCAGTCTATCCCGAGCAGCCATGTGACCACGGCCCAGCTGGTGATGCTGCCGACGATCGCCGCGATGATGGCGGTCACGAGGCCCAACAATCCATACTCCAGGATATAGGCGGTGACGATGTCACGCCGTGTGGCGCCGAGCACCTTGAGCACCACGCTGTCATAGATCCGCCGGCGACGACCTGCGGCGATTGCGCCGGCCAGCACGAGCGTGCCCGAGACCAGCGTAATCATGGCGGTGAGACGCACTGCCGCGCCGACATTGTCGACCAGCGCGGCCACGGTCTCGATGGCGGCGCGCACCCGGATCGACGTGATATTCGCAAATCTGTCGGTCACGCTGCGTTCCAGCGGGTCCTCGGCCACTGCCTCGGCGTGGACGATGGCGATATGCATGCGTGGAGCGGATTCGAGGATCCCCGGAGAGAACACCATGACGAAGTTGATCGCGAGCCGCTGCCAGTCGATCTGCCGCGTATTGGCGATCGTGGCGGTGAACGCGCGTCCGAGGACATTGACGGTGATGGTGTCGCCGATGTCGAGGCCCAATCCGTCCGCGACCCGCGCATCGATGCTGACCAGCATGTCGCCGCGATAGTCTGCCGGCCACCATTCACCCTTGATGAGGGGGTTGTGGGCCGGCGCCTCTGCTGCCCAGGTGATGCCGCGGTCCCCGCGCAGGACCCAGCGTGCGTCGGGCGCGATGTTCGCCTCGGCGGCGGGCACGCCGTCGATGGCGGTGATCCGGCCGCGCAGCATGGGCACCTGCTCGCTGCGGTCGACCCCGGGCACATCCGCGACCAGGGCCTGAAACGGTGCGACCTGTTGCGGCTGAATATCGACGAAGAAGAATGCCGGCGCGTCCTGGGGGAGCTCGTCGGAAATCTGTCGGGACAAATTGCCCTCGATTGTCGCGACAGTGATCAGCATCGACAGGCCAAGACCCAGTGACAGCACAACCGACGCGGTTGCGGCCCCCGGTCGGTGCAAGCCGGCCAGGGCGAGCCGGACCGCGGGCCGCCGGACGCGCTTGATGCGCGCGGCCGTTGCGGCGATCCCTGCGGCGGCCAGGCGAAACGCGATCATCGCGCCGATGGAGCCGACGACGAACCATGTGGCGAAGCCGGCGTCGGATGCGGTTGCGATCGCCAGCGCTGCCAGGGCGACGGCCAACACAGCCGTGGCGAGAATATAGGTCGGATGCGGCAGACCGCGTGGCGGTGAGACGAGGGCGCGAAACAGGCCGGCGGGCGGAATTTCACCCGCCCGCGCGACCGACCAGACCGAGAAGACCAACGCGGTCAGCAATCCGAACAGGGCGGCAATGGCAAGTGGAACGGGGAACAGCCCTGTTGATACGCGAACAGGAACGAAGCTGGCGAGCGCGTCGGCGGCCAGGAGCGGTAGCGCGGCACCCAGCACGAGCCCGATGGCGATCCCGCCCAGTGCAAGGACCATCACCTGCAGCAGGTAAATCCGGAATACGAGGGCGCGGGGTGCGCCGATGCATTTGAGAGTGGCGATGGTTTCGGTCTTGCCGTCGAGCCAGGCCCGGACCGCGTTGGCCACGCCAACCCCGCCAATCAGCAGCGCCGTCAGGCCAACGAAGGACAGGAATAGCGTCACCCTGCCAATCAGGCGGCTGAGCCGGGGCGAGGATTCGTTGAGGGTCCGGACGCGCCAACCGGCATCGGGAAATCCCGCATTGATGCTGTCGATGAAGGCGGCCGGCGTGGTCGTTTCGGGCAGGCGGACCCGATAATTGTAATGGATAAGACTGCCCGGCTGGACCAGGGCTGTGTCGCTCAGCGCGGCATCGGCGATCAGCACCCTGGGTCCGAGTGAGAACAGCCCCGACCCACCGACCCGGTCCGGCTCATGCACAATGGTCGCACGCACGTCGAAGCTGGTCTCACCGATGCGCAGCCGATCCCCGATCGTGATCCCCAGCTTGGTGATCAGTTCGGGTGCGACGGCGGCGCCCCATGATCCGTCTCGTTGATCGAGCATATCTGCAAGCGTCAGCGCGGGTTCGGTCTCCAGGTTTCCATAGAGCGGATATGTCTGTTCGACGGTTTTCAGCTCGATCAGGGACTGTGTGGCAAATTCGTTGCCCGAACGGGCATCTGTGCGGGCCATGGCGCGCATCTCGGCGCTGCCGGCCAGGACGCCGGCGTTCTGCAACGCGCGGCGTTCATCCCCGGTCGCGGGGCGGTGCACGATATCGACGAGTACGTCGCCACCGAGTATTTCCCGCGCGTCGGTGCTGATGCTTTCCTCCAGCATCGCGCGTGTTGACCCCACGGCGGCGATCGCGGCCACGCCGAGTGCGAGACAGGCGAGGAAGATCCGGAAGCTGCGCAGGCTCCCGCGCAGTTCGCGGCGCGCCAGCTTAGCCGCCAGCGGCCAGGAGACGCCGTTATTGATGACGGGGTTATTCACGCCGGTACGTCGTGATCGAAGATTTGTCCATCGCACAGATGGACCACCCGGCTACACCGCGCCGCGATGGCAGGATCATGGGTGATCAGCAGCAGGGTGGTTTCCCGCTGCGCGGACAGGTCAAACAATGTCTCGATGATGCTGGCGCCGGTCTCACCATCGAGATTGCCCGTGGGTTCGTCGGCCAGCAGCAGCTTTGGTTGTGGGGCGAAGGCGCGGGCGATGGCGACACGCTGTTGTTCTCCGCCGGACAATTGTGACGGGTAGTGATCGAGGCGATGTCCCAACCCCACCATCTCGAGGCTCGCGCGTGCCACGTCGAAGGCTTCGGCGTTTCCGGCGAACTCGAGCGGGACCGCGACATTCTCCAATGCGCTCATCGTCGGAATCAGATGAAAGGCCTGAAAGACGATGCCCACCCGGGCGCGGCGAAAACGGGCAAGTGCATCCTCGTTGAGTGTCGCCAGATCCTGGCCTGCCACCGCGACGTTGCCGCCGGTCAGCTGCTCCAGGCCGGCGATGACCATCATCATGGTCGATTTCCCCGACCCCGACGGGCCAACCACGCCGACGGTCTCGCCCGCAGCGATCGTCAAATCGATTCCACGCAGGATGTTGACCTTGCCGCCCGCACTCTCCAAATGAAGCTCGGCATCGTCGAGCACGATCATCGGTGCCGCATCAACACCACGCTGTGTGGCCGGGCCCGTACCGGGTAGATCTTTCATTATGGTTCGCCTTCGACCGATGACATCTTATCTGGTTTCTACATATGGCCGCGCGGTTCGGATCATCAATGCCGGGGCGATACAACGCCTGTGTGCCGTATCGGCGGCAATCGGGCTCGTCCTGATCCTATCGGTATTGCCCGTGGTGGCCGATGACAAGCCGGTGATCGTCGCCTTCGGCGATAGTCTTTCGGCAGGATATGGCCTCGACGATGCGGAATCCTTCCCGGTGCGTCTCGAGGTGGCCCTTCGGGCGGCCGGCCTCGCGGCGCAGGTCGTCAACGCGGGTGTTTCGGGTGACACCACAGCCGGCGGCCTCGCGCGCCTCGACTGGTCGCTACCTGAGCGGGTCGACCTTGTAATTCTGGAGCTCGGTGCAAATGATGGGTTGCGGGGAATTGACCCGGCGGAAACCGAGGCCAATCTTGATGCGATCCTGAAAACTCTCGGTAAGCGAAATATTCCGGTGCTCTTCACCGGCATGCTTGCGCCGCCGAATCTCGGCCGCCAATACGCCGACGCCTTCGATGCTCTCTTCCCGCGGCTTGCGGCTCGGCATGCGGTGGTCTTCTATCCGTTTTTCCTTGAAGGTGTCGCGGCGGAGCGTTCCCTGAACCAACCCGATGGCATTCACCCGAACCCCGCCGGGGTCGACCGGATTGTCATGCGTCTGCTGCCCTTCGTGCTGCGCGCGCTTGATGCAGGATGATTTGATGAACAGCTTCCCGTTCGCACATGCCGGAGTTCTCGCCGAAGGACCTGTCACCGAATGGACGGGCTGGCAGGATTTGGTGGTCCATTGTCTTGCAGAATTTCCGGCGAAGGCGCGGGGGGTCGGGCTGCTCTATGTCACCGATCCGCTGGCGGGTGACGTGCCGGCGATTCTCGAATTTCTGAAGGAACGGACCGGCGTGGCGGAATGGAGCGGCGCGGTCGCCCCGGCGATCTGTGCCGGCGGGATCGAGTATTTCGATACGCCTGCTATGGCCATGATGGCGTTCGACCTTCCGGAGGATGCTGTCACTTCCTTTTCCGGCACGCAGTCACAGTCTGGCGCAGGGAGTCAGAACGGCGGGGCATTCGCCATCGTTCATGCCAACCCCCATGCGCCTGGTGTGATCGATGCCGTGCCGGAGGCTGCGCAAGCCACAGGCGCCTATCTGGTGGGTGGACTGGCCACGGGTGACACTCAGAATCCGCTGATTTCAGACGACGAAACCGGTTTGGCCGGCCTGCTCTTCGATCCAACCGTGCCCGTCGCGACGGGCCTGACCCAGGGGTGCTCGCCGATCGGTCCGATGCACGAGATCACCGCGATGCAGGACGAGCTGGTCGCTGAACTCGATGGGCGTCCGGCGGTTGAGATTCTCCAGGAAGATGTCGGAGAGTTGCTGGCCCGTGATCTCCGCCGGGTTGCCGGATACGTCCATGCGGCCATTCCCGTATCGGGGTCGGACCAGGCGGACTATACGGTCCGAAATCTGATGGGCATGGATGTGTCTCAGGGCCTGATCGCCGTGGCGGAGGCGCTCGAGGTCGGTGACCGCATGATGTTCGTGCGGCGTGACGCGGCCAGTGCGGTGGAGGATATGCAGCGCATGCTCGACGATCTCAAGCGGCGCGCGGGAGATCAAATTCGCGGCGCGGTCTATCACAGCTGCGTTGCACGCGGCCCCCACCAGTTCGGCCCCGGTTCGAAAGAGCTCACCATGATCGGGGAAACATTTGCCGACGTGCCGGTGATCGGCTTCTTCGGCAACGGCGAGATATCGAATGACCGTCTGTACACCTATACCGGCATCCTGAGCCTCTTCCTTGATCCGCCGGAGAACGGCGCGGAATGATCCGCCTGTTCGTCGGTCTTGGTTTGCCTGAAGGTCTGGGGGAACGCCTGACCGGATTGCGGGGCCAAATTCCGGGTGCCCGCTGGGTGCCGCGTGAGAATCTTCATATCACCCTGAGATTTATTGGTGAGGTGGATGAAGAGGCTGCCGCCGATCTCGATGCCGCTCTGATGCGGGTCGATGCTCCACCGTTCGAGCTGGTGTTACGAGATGTCGGCCATTTCGAATCCCGAGGCCGGGTCCGCAGCCTGTGGGCTGGCGTTGAACGCGACCCCGCGCTCGAGCATCTGCAGGCTAGGATCGAAACCGCCTGTCAGCGCGCAGGGATGGCGCCGGAGGGCCGAAAATTCCATCCCCACGTGACTCTGGCGCGCTGCCGGGACACGCGGACCGCGCGGATCGCAGACTTCCTTGCCGATCATGGAGGGTTTGGGGTGCCGGCATTTCCCGTCGACGCATTCGCACTCTATTCATCCGCTCTGGGACGGGGCGGTGCGGTTTATACTCGCGAAGTCGAGTATCCGCTCGGACGTACATAAACAGGAACTAACGATGCGCCTGCGCGAACATATTTCTCCCTCCGACCCGATCGTCATCCTGACAGGCGCTGGAATCTCGAAGGAATCAGGGCTGCAGACGTTTCGTGATCCCGATGGAGTATGGGCGAAGCACAAGATCGAGGATGTGGCGACGCCGCAGGCTTTCGCAACCAACCCGGATGCGGTTCTCGGTTTCTACAATTTGCGCCGTGCCCAGATGGGCGATCCCGAAATTCAACCCAACGCGGCCCACGCGGCGCTCGGCGCACTCGAGGGCATCTGGCCGGGCGGCGTTCTCCTCGTGACCCAGAATATCGATGATCTGCATGCGCGTGGCGGCAGCCGCAACCTCATCCACATGCATGGTGAGCTGGCGAAGACCCGCTGCAATGCATGCGGTGACCTGACAGAAGGTGTGGGCGACATCGAGACCGCGATGGTCTGCGGCAAATGTAGCGTGACCGGAACACTCAGGCCGCACGTTGTCTGGTTTGGCGAGATGCCGCTGGAGATGGACCGGATCGGCGGGGCACTCGCCAACTGCGGCCTGTTCGTCTCGATCGGCACCTCCGGCAACGTCTATCCGGCGGCCGGGTTTGTAGAGGAGGCGCGCAATCATGGTGCCTACACGGTCGAGCTCAACCTCGAGGAATCACTCGGCGCGAGCCTTTTCCAGGAGGGGCGCTACGGCCCCGCGACGGAGATTGTGCCGGCCTTCGTGAATGAGCTCCAGGCGCTTGCCCAAAACTAAGACATCTCTCGATGTGGTTCTGGCCGATGCGCGCGCCTGCACGGCGTGCGCCGGGCTGCCGCTCGGCCCGCTGCCGCTGGTTCGTGCGGGCGCGTCGGCGCGCCTGCTGATCATCAGCCAGGCGCCCGGCACCAGGGCGCATGCGAGCGGCTTGTCGTTCGATGATCCGTCCGGTGATCGGTTGCGGGACTGGCTCGGGATGGACCGCGATGTCTTCTACGATGAAGCCCGGGTGGCGATCATGCCAATGGGCTTCTGCTATCCCGGTCGGTTGCCGCGCGGCGGTGATGCGTCGCCGCGTCCGGAATGCGCGCCTCTCTGGCATGCACCCATCCTGTCGGCGATGCGGGAAGTTCGGCTCACGCTTTATGTGGGGAGCTACGCGATCCGGTCTTATTTGCCGGGCTACCGGACCATGACAGATGCGGTGGCCGACTGGCGCACCCACGGGGTGGGCGTCTTGCCGCTGCCCCATCCCAGTTGGCGGACGAATGGGTGGGAAAAGAAGAATCCCTGGTTCACGCAAGAGCTTTTGCCGGAACTGAAGAAACGCTTGAGCGATCTCGGGCTCTAGCCCGGGTTGGCCTCGATCTGTTCCATGTCATCGTCCGAGAATCCGAAGTGATGCCCGATCTCATGGATCAGCACATGACGGATCAGGTGGTAGAGATTTTCGTCCGTCTCGCACCAGTAGTCCAGCAGCGGCCGGCGATAGAGATAGATACGGTCGATGTCGCCGGGTGTATCCGAAAGCGACTTCTGGTCGAGGCTGACGCCGACATACAAGCCGAGAATGTCGAAGGGGCTTTCGAGTTCCATCGCCTCCATGGTCTCGTCGTCGGGAAAATTAACCACATGGATCGCCACATCCGCGACATGCCGCGACAGCGCGCGCGGGATCGTCGCGAAGGCTTCGCCCGCGATCGCCTCAAGCTCGGCAAGGGTTGGTGATGATTCGTATTTTCCGGTGGCGGCCATGACGCCCTCATATAGGGTCACTTGATCCTGACGCCAAGCGCCGTCAGGTTTGGCGCGCACAGTCACTGGATTTATAGGAGGCCGCGATGGCCGAGAAACTTGAAGGCGCGGCCCGCGATACGGCGCTGGCATCCCTCGACGGATGGGCATTGGTCGATGGCCGGGACGCGATCAGCAAGACGTTTCAGTTCGTCGACTTCAACGCGGCTTTCGGCTTCATGAGCCGCGCCGCGCTCAAGGCCGAGGCGATGAATCACCACCCCGAATGGTTCAATGTCTGGAACAGGGTCGAGGTGACCTTATCGACCCATGACGCCGGCGGCCTGACCACACTCGACATGGAGCTCGCCGCGTTCATGGACGGCGCTGTATAGGGTCTCTGCGACGCCTGTCACGTCTAACCCAACTGATCCGCCATCCAATCGGCCGACTGCAAACGGTAGCGATAGGTCCGGTTGTTGGCGATGTGGTTGCCGTCCTCGACGACCAGCAGTTCGACGGGCCCTGAGGCTTCGGACGCCAGCCGCTCGGCGTCGGTATAGGGCACCAGTCGGTCGAGTTTCCCTGCCAGCACGAAGAGCGGGCAGACGATCTTCTCGGCCACCCCTTCGAGAGACAGCCGATGCGCCATGTCGCGGGCCTCTTCGTCTGAGGTTGATTTGGTTCGTGCGCGAAACGCGGTCCGCGTCAGGTCCGGCAAATTGTCCCAGACCGCACCCCAATTGTATGGCCCGGACAGTGCGATGCAGGCCTTGAGTCGATGCTCGTACGCAGCCGCGCGAGCGGCGTAGTAACCGCCGAGGCTGACCCCCCAGAGTCCGGCCCGACCCGCATCCACATCATCGCGCAGCTCCAGCCAGTCCATTACCGCGCCGACCGGCACTTCGTAGTCGTGTCGGATCGCAAATTCATATTCGCCTTCGCCCTGCCCGGGTCCGTCAAAGGTCAGGGTCGCCAGGCCACGCGCGAGGAACAGGCTCTCATAGGATTCCATTTCCTCCTTCGAGGAATCGAGGCCCATCGCCATGACCACGACCGGTGGTCGGTCCATGTCCGCTGGCTTGCGCAGGATGCCGGCCAGCATTGAGCCCTCATAGGGGACCATCACCCGGTCACCGGCCGGCCGCAGGAACGGCAGGGCCAGACGGCGGCACTCGACTGCTTTCATGTGCGCCGATTGCATCTGGTCGGGATCGTTTACGAACAGGAACTTGGCGAAGTGGTAGCAGACCCCCGCGGTGGTCAGATGCTCGCCGGCGCTCAGCTCATACCCGTCGTCGAGGGCCTGCCGGCCCATCGCCTCGTGAATGGCGGCGCGCGCCGACCAGGCCGCGCACCAATCGTCCCAGCTCCCGATGGAAGCGGTGACTTCCTGGAAGTCCGTCAGAGGCACCCCGTTGGCGACGAAGCGCGGGGCCCAGTGGCTCAGCGCCGTTGCAACCCTTGGGTCCATTGGGTGATCACCAGACATGGACTAGCGCGCAGCCATGCGCAGCGCGCCGTCGAGGCGTAGCACCGTACCGTTGATCAGCACGTTCTCGCACATATGCATGACCAGGCTTGCGTACTCACTGGCGTGCCCAAGCCGCTTGGGAAATTCGGGTTGCTCGGACAGGCTTGCACGTGCCTCATCGGGCAGGCCGGCCATCATCGGCGTGTCGATCAGGCCCGGTGCGATCGTGTTGACGCGTATGCCGCGCGACGCGAATTCCCGCGCCGCCACGAGTGTCAGCGAGACGATGCCGCCCTTGGATGCGGCATAGGCGGCCTGGCCGATCTGGCCTTCGGTGGCCGCGACCGAGGCGGTGCTGACGATCAGGCCGCGCTCGCCGTCTTCGAAGCTGTCGGCCTCGCCAAGGTCGGCGGCGAACAGGCGCATCATGTTGAACGAGCCGACCAGGTTGACCTGGATGACGGCGTTGAACGCGTCCAGCGGCAGGGGGCCGTTGCGGCCGACAATCCGGCCCGGCGTGCCGACGCCGGCGCAGTTGACCAGCAGCCGGCCCACGCCGTTGGCGTCGCGTGCGGCCGCGATGGCCGCCTCGCCGCTGTCGGCGCTGGTGACGTCGCATTCGACGGCCGTGCCGCCAATCTCGTCGGCGACGGCATGTGCCCCGTCCATGTTGACGTCGAGCAGCGAGACCTTCATGCCCGCCTTGGCACAATGGCGGGCCACTTCGGCGCCGATGCCCGAGCCGCCGCCCGTGATTACTGCTGCCAGTCCGTTGACGTCCATCTCAATTCCCCTGATGTGTGATTCTTATTGGGCGTTGGTTCTACCGTGGCGTTTGGTTGGCTTCAATGCGGGCTCATGCGCCCCGAGGCCGTAGGCGATCCGGGTCCAGCCCGAGAATCCAGCCTTCGATGTCACGTTGTATTCGATCACGTGGGTCGCCCGGAGGACGGTGGCCGTACACGACATTGAGCATCCCGAACAATCCGACCGTTGCGTCGAACCGGTCCTCGCCATCCGCGCCCGGCCCGAAACCGTCGCGGATATCCGCCGCGAGTGCGGCGGACAGTTCGACCGCATTGTCTGCGGCCCATTTTAGCAGGGGTTCGGCATCGTCACGCCGGTCGGCCTGATTGCGCTTGGATTTGTTGGGTGCGCCGATCCTGAGCTGCAGATGGGAGTAAACCTCTCCGGGGTAGGTCTCGGCCACGATGACACCGGGCCGGTCGAGCAGGACACCCAGATTGCCGTCGAACGGCCAGATATGCAGGTCGCTTCTGGCGCGCATTGCAGGGGTGATGAGGTCGCGCCAGCCGCTGATTGCCGCCTTGCCCACCTGCTGGCCGCCCAAGGTCCAGAACAGCGGGCTCGCCGCGAACCGCAGGTCGGTTGGGTGGTCGCACACCCGGCGCAGATCGTCGATTCCCGCCACCCCAAGCCCGTCCGTAAGCTGTTTGTGCCGGGTTCCTCCGGGCTTGTCGGGATAGAAGGGTCGGCGAATGGAAATCTCGTCGGGCTTTATGGCGGGCGTGTAGAAATCCGCCCAGTGACCGCGGCCGAAACGCGCCAGCGCTGGGATGAAATGGTTGATATTTGCCTTCACGGCATAGGCTTCCGGCAGACCCAGCGGGAAATCGAACCCGGCGAACACAGTTTCGCCCGCGCCCGCGCCGGCCGACAGGCGGTCGAAGAAATCATCGAGTTGGCTAACGGGTTCGGGGGCCAGGGCCACATAGCCGCCCGTCGTCGTACGGGCTGCGCGGGCGACCCAGCGTTTGCGCGCATCTACCGACCAGTCGGCATGGGCCAGCACTGCGGGTCGGGCGAGTCCGGCGATGCGCCGGATCGCCTTTGTGTTCACCCCGCGCCGTCCTGATCGCCTTGATTGAACGATTCAAGAAATGGCACCAGCGCGGCATTAAATGCAGCGGGGTTCTCGAGGTTCGACAGATGCCCCGCCGGATCGATCTCGACATAGGTGGCGTTCGGCATCCGGGCGTGCATTTCGCGCATGCCGTCAGGCGGTGTGCCGAGATCCTGGGCGCCGCAGATCAGCAATGTCCGCAGTTCGATCTCGTGCAGCCGGTCCATAAAGTCGAGGCGGGTCATGGCGTCGGCGCAGGCGATATAGCCCTCGACCGTGTTGGCCGCGATCAGCGCCCGTGCCTGGTCCACCAGTTCGGGGCGGTTTGCACGGACATCTTCGGTGAACCAGCGCAGCGGCATACCCTTGATCAGGGGATCGAGGCCTTCGCGGGCGACCCGATCGATCAGGGCCGGGACCGTCGCGGCGAACTCGCCTGTGAAGTCCGCCCGTGTGTCGGCGAGCGCATAGGCGTTGATCCGCTCGGGCCAGCCGAGCGCGAGGGCCTGGCCGGTCATGCCGCCGATCGACAGGCCGACGAAATGACTGCGTTCGATTCCCAGCGCGTCCCAAAGCCCGACGATGTCTGAAGCGAGGTCCTCCAGGTTCCAGGGACCTGGTGGCGCGTCGGTCCCGTCATGGCCGCGCGTGTTGTATCGGAGGATGCGGTACCGGTCCGAGAGCACAGACACCTGAGTATCCCACAAGGTGTAGTTTGTGTTGAGCGAGTTCGAGAAGGTCAGCCATGGAGCATTTGTGGGGCCGTCGATCTGACAGACGAACCCGATCCCGTTGGCCTCGATACGCATGGTTTGCGTCCTATTGTGCGGCGGCTGTTGTCACCGGCTCGCCACCTCCGCCGATCGGCCCGACAGCTTTTTCGATCAACGGTATGACCTCTCTGCCGAACCGCCGGATTGAGCGCATGACCGCCTCATGGTCGGTATCGCCGATGGTCATATAGAGCGCGATATGGCTCGACCGGACCTTTTGGATTTCCTCGACAAGTCTTTCGGCGACGGTCTCCGGATCGCCGATCGGGTTCCAGGCCAGGATATCCTCTGGCGACATCTCACCTTCGAAGGGCACCTCGGGCAGCCATGGTGCGTCGAGTACGGTCTGGCCCTGGCGCAGATAGGAAGACAACCGCACCTGGTATCGCGCGTTCTCGGCAAAGGCCAGCGCCTCGGCCTTGTCGTCGGTCACGAAGCAGTAGCGCAGGGATCCAAACCGCATGGATTCGGGATCGCGGCCGGCGTCTCGCCAGGTCTCGTCGACCTGCGCGCGAATCCCCGCGAGCGTGTCGGCGTCGCGGCCGAAGCCGGTGACGAACATCGGGTGGTCGCCCATCAGGGCGCGCCGCTGGGACGCGGGGCTGTTGCCTGCAATCCAGATTTCCGGTCGCGGCTTCTGTATCGGATCGACCGTGAACCAGGTCTGGGGCATATCGATATGCTTGCCGTGAAATTCGAAGGATTCCTGGCCCAACCCCTGGGACAGGAAGTCGAGCCATTCGTCGGTGACCGCACTCGATTCCTCGAGATCGATTCCAAATCGCTTCAGCTCATACGCCTGGTAGCCGCTGCCGAGGCCGAGGATCAGCCGGCCCTCGGTGAGGTTGTCGGCGAAGGTGATGTCGCCCATCAGGCGAGCAGGCTGATACAGCGCCGGCAGGACCACCGCGGTACCCATTTTGATGCGCAATGTCTGCGGCCCCACATGCGCCGCCATCATCAGGGGTGATGGCGCCATCGAATAGTTGGTGAAGTGATGCTCGGTAAACCAGGAGACGCCGAAACCGGCGGTCTCGGCTGCCTGGATCTGCTCGACAGTTTCGGCGATGACCTGTGGCACCGTCTGGCTGCGGTGGCGGCGGTTCATCAGATTGAATATGCCGAAATCCATGAATGTTCCCCTTAGCGTGTTTTTCTTATTAACCCGGTCGCCGGTGGCGGGAGTCAAGTCGCCGCTATCCGTCCGGCGGTGTCTGCTGGCGGGCGGAATAAAGCGTGGCACCGATGATCACGGTAACGCCGATAATCGTGAAGATGTCCGGTATCTCGCCGAAGGCGATGAACGCGATGAGGGCGATCATTGGCAGCCGGATATAGTCAAACGGTGCGATCAGTGATGCGTCCGCCAGATCAAAGGCCCGGGCCACCAGAAATATGGCTGTGGTGCCGAGCACGCCCATGCCCGCGGAACGCCAGGCCGCGTCCCAACTGGGCAACTGCCATTCTGGCAATGCGATCAGGGTGAGTAGCAGGGCCGACCACAGAGTCTGATAGACGGTGATGGTGACCGTCGATTCGGTGCTGCCGAGGCGCTTCATCAGGAGGAACCAAAGCGCGTAGACGAAGGCATAACCCAGCGGCAGGATGGCCGCGGCCTCGACTGGGACGACTCCGGGACGCAGGATGATCAGCACGCCGGCGAAGCCGACGAAGATGGCGGCCCACCGCGCGATACGGACCCGTTCCCCGAACATGAAAATGGCCATCAACGTTGCGAACAGCGGAGCGGTGAATGTCAGCGATATCACGAAGGCGAGGGGCATCAGCGCGAGACCACTGAACAGAAGAATGGTCGAGACGACAGTGATCACCGCCGCCAGGAAATGCATGCCGTGGCGACGTGTGTGCAGCACACGGCCACGGTTTCTCAGGAGCCAGGGGATGGTCAAGGGCACGGCCCAGAGAAACCGCAGGGCTGAGGTCTCGAAAGACCCGACCTCGTCGGCGACATCGCGCACCAGCGCATGGTTTGCGGCGAGACAGGCGGAACCCCCGAGCATTGCCAGGATGGCAACGACGGTGCGTGGCAAGCCGAAGATGTGCGCCCTCGTATCGGTCATGTCGTGGTGGTCGTAGTGATGCGCTTGGCGGCGAGCGCCTCGCGGCGGGCGATATAGACCGCTGAACAGCCGATGATCGTTGCCCCGACGAGGGTCCAGACATCGAGTATCTCCGAAAACCAGATGAACCCGATCAGGACCGCCATCGGCAGCCGGATGAATTCGAGAGGAACAATTGCCGACGCCTCTGCGAGACTCATCGCCTTCGTCAGCATCAGATGTGCCACGGTCGTGGTCACACCAATGGCAAAGGTCACCGCGATCATGATTGGGCTGGGCCAGACCCAGAACACGACCGCCGGGATGAAGGTGAAGAACGTGATGGCGAGATTGAAAGTCAGGACGATCGCGCGGGTGCTGTCCTCCTGGGACATGACCCGGATCAACAGCACGTTGACTGCGATCGACATGGCGCTACCCAGTGCGAGCAGCGCGCCGAGTTGCACGGTCTCGACACCTGGCCGGACGACGATCAACACGCCGATGAAACCGATGATGGTTGCCGTCCAGCGCCGGGCGCGCACGACCTCGCCGAGGAAAATTGCGGCCAGGATCGTGGCGAAAAGGGGTGAGGTGAAGTTGAGTGCGACGGCCTCGCCCAGGGGCATGATCGCGATGGCCGTAAACCAGGCCAGGGTGTTCACGGCGGACAGCGCGCCGCGAATGAGGTGCAGTTTCGGGCGTTTGACGCGCAGATCCGAGAAATCCCACCCTCGAAGAATCAGGGGCAGCATGAATATCAAACCGAACGTCGAACGCAGGAAGCCGATCTGGAACGGGTGCAGCTCGGTGCTGGCGAACCGCACGAGCCCGTGGCCGATAGAGAACAGAACCATCGCCCCGACCATCAGGGAAATTGCGACGACGGTGGGGGACATGGTGGAGAGGCGGCTGGGCATGGTCGATCACAATAGAACAGCGGTGCGACGCCTCGATAGTCGGCTTCTGCGTGGCTGGGCTGCGCATTCGGCTCTGTGAAACCGTGTTCGCGGACTATGAAGGGACCGCCCGGTTGGGCATAATCGGGATAGGCTGGGCTCGTTGACAGTGGTCGATGGGCTGTTGTTTATCAGCGGTGCAGCGGATCAGGTGCTGGACCCGAAACCAGAACAAACAATTCAGGGCGGACAGATGAGCAAGAAGGTGTACGCGGACGCGAAGTCTGCACTCGATGGACTTCTCCACGATGGAATGACGATTCTCGCGGGTGGGTTTGGCCTGTGCGGTATTCCCGAGCACATGATCCTGGCGATCCGGGATTCGGGTGTGAAGGATCTCACCGTTGCGTCGAACAATGCCGGTGTCGATGAATTCGGTCTTGGGCTCCTGCTGCAGACGCGACAGGTGAAGAAGATGATCTCGTCCTATGTGGGGGAGAACAAAACCTTCGAGGCGCAGTTTCTCGCCGGCGAGCTGGAGCTCGAATTCAATCCGCAAGGCACGCTGGCCGAGCGCTGTCGCGCCGGGGGCGCCGGAATTCCGGCCTTCTACACCAAGACGGGTGTCGGCACGCTCATCGCCGAAGGCAAGGAAACCAAGGATTTCGACGGTCAGACCTATCTGATGGAACGTGGCCTGACTGGTGATCTGGCGATCATCAAGGCCTGGAAGGGCGATACGGCGGGCAACGTTGTGTTCCGCAAGACTGCGCGCAACTTCAATGCGCCGATGGCGACGGCAGGCAAGGTCTGCGTCGTCGAGGTGGAGGAGTTGGTCGAGCCGGGTGAGCTTGATCCCGATGGCATTCACCTGCCCAGCATCTACACCCATCGGATCTTCCAGGGTCAGGATTTCGAGAAACGCATCGAGTTTCGGACCGTGAGTGATGGCTGACCGGAAGACCCGTGCAGCGACGATGGACCGGAAGACGAACGACAGAATGAAGGAGACGGATTATGGCTTGGACACGCGATGAAATGTGCGCCCGCGCGGCGTTGGAACTCGAAGATGGCTTCTATGTGAACCTCGGCATTGGCATGCCGACAAAGGTGGCGAATTTCATTCCCGATGGCATGGATGTGAATTTCCAGTCGGAGAACGGCATGCTCGGCATGGGTCCGTTCCCGACTGACAACGAGGTCGATGCCGATCTGATCAACGCCGGCAAGCAAACCATCACCGAGACGCCGAAATCTGTGTACTTCGACAGCGCGCAATCCTTCGCAATGATCCGCGGTGGGCACATCAACATGTCGATCCTCGGCGCGCTGCAGGTGGCCGAGAATGGTGATCTCGCCAACTGGATGATCCCTGGCAAGATGGTCAAAGGCATGGGCGGCGCGATGGATCTGGTCGCTGGCGTCAAGCGGGTGGTGATCCTGATGGATCACAACGCCAAGGACGGCACGGCCAAGCTGCTTAAGGAATGCAACCTGCCGCTCACGGGTGCTGCGGTGGTCGACGACATCATCACCGAACTGGGCGTATTCCGGATCGGCGACGGCGGTGTGCACATCCAGGAACTCGCGCCGGACGTCACGGTCGATGAAGTGCGCGAGCGGTCCGAAGCCACCATCGTTACCCAGTAGTCACCGAGAACGCCGACTTGTTTTGGGCGTTTGGAAATCAGCGAGACCCCATGCCGCATGACCTGCCGTATGGGGCCTTTTTGCTGGGAGAATCCAGGCTGTGAATCGTGATGCTGTCATCGGTGTCGCCGCCGGCTTCGTCGTGATGCTGCTGTTCGCAGGGATGCTGGTGGTCTCGCGGTTTGGCGCCACCTCGAGCCTCACCGTTTACGATATGGCCGGCTTGCGTTTCGGCATTGCGGGCCTATGCACGTTGCCGATCATCCTGCGGATGCGCTGGCCGCGTCTCGAAATCTGGAAAGTGCTGGTCATCGCCGCAACCTCAGGGGCGCCATTCGCGCTCTTCCTTTTTGGTGGCATGTCGTTTGCCCCGGTCGCCCATGGCGGGATCGTGACCAACGGCGCCATGCCGGTCATTGCGGCCGGGATCGCCTGGTTCGTTTTCGGGAATCGTCTCGGCGGGTGGCGCGTGGTCGGGATTGTCATGATTGTCGGCGGCGTGCTGGCGACAGGCTGGGATGCGTTGGCCAACGGGATGCCCGGGCAGTGGCGCGGGCATCTGCTGTTCCTCGGTGCTGCGGCGTGCAACGCCACCTTCCTGACCACGGTGCGTGGCTGGGGCATCACCGCGTTTCAGTCTCTGATCATCGTGAACGGGGTCAATCTGGCGCTCTATGTGCCGCTCTGGCTTCTCTTCCTGCCGAGCAATCTTGCCGCGACGCCCTGGCCGGAAATTGCGTTGCAGGGTGTCTACCAGGGCATCGTCGCGGCGTTTTTTGCGTCGATCATGATTGCCCACGCCGCGCGCATGCTGGGCGGCATGCGTCAGGCTGCGATGATGTCCGGGGCCCCGGCGGTGGCCGTGCTCATTGCGATTCCGGCCCTGGGTGAAATCCCGTCCACCATCAGCATCATCGGCGTGGTCGTTGTCACCGCAGGAATCCTGGTCGCCCTCGGTCCGGGCCTGTTGTCGGGTGTCGCGTCACCAGCTGTGGCGAAGTCGAAGCCATGAACGCGAGACTGCCCAGCTTTGCCGTCGGGTTGGGCTGCGGACTTGTGGTGCCGTTCATCTGGGGCGGCTGGATTGTGGCATCGCGGTTTGGCGTGCTCAACGCGCTAACCCCATTCGACGTGACGGCGATCCGGGTCGGAGTTGCCGCCATCATCGTGTTGCCGTTGCTCCTGACCCGGGGTCTGGCGGGGCTGCCCTTATGGAAGGGCGCGGTCCTTTCCTTTGGCGTCGGCGTTCCCTTCGCATTGACCTCTTTCGGGGGTATGGCGTTGGCGCCGGTGGTTCACGCGGGTGTCCTGACGAACGGGGTGATGCCGATCTTCGCCGCGATCATCGGTTACTACTGGCTGCGCGAACTGCCGGCACGGTCACAGATCGGCGGCATGCTCCTGATTGTGGTCGGGGGTGCGATGGTGGGTGGCGACAGCTTCAGTCTCGATGCGGCGCCGGGGCAGTGGCTTGGTGATCTGTTGCTGATCGGCGCGGCGGTATGTTTCGCCCTTTATATGACGGCGCTGCGCCGCTGGAACGTCACGATCCTGCAGGCCATCATCGCCGTCCCGACGATAAGTTCGGCGATCTATATTCCGGTCTGGCTGTTGTTCTTGCCGTCGGGGCTCTTGCAGTTCGACAATTTTCCGCCGTGGCAGGAGGTGGCGCTGCAAACCTTTTATCAGGGGATCATTGCCAGTTTCATCGTGGTGATTCTGATCACGCGGGCGACAAAGTCGCTCTCGGCAACGACGGTGGCGGTTCTGCTTGCGGGTTCACCCGCACTGGCGGTGTTGTTCGGAATTGCGCTTCTTGAAGAGGTGCCGAGCGGGCTTGCCTGGGCCGGTCTGGCCGTGACGACAATGGGCATGGTGTTGGCAGTCGGACGCCGCGCAAGAACATAGTTCGCGCGAGAATCTTCGGGATCGTCAGCATCTCGTGTACATATCTGAATTGCAGAAATCAGCCTGTTTTGGCAGATTGGCGCCTGGGGGGTTCAATGAGCAGATCTTTGTTCGACAAGTACGGCGGTTTTGCGAGCGTCAGCAAGGTCGTGTCTGCGTTCTACGACAAGGCTGTCGACTCCGACATCATCGGGCCGTACTTCGACGATATCGACATGCGCGCGCAGGTCGATCATCAGACAAAGTTCATTTCATCCCTAATGGGTGGTCCGGCGAGCTATTCCGACGAGGCGCTGCAAAAAGTGCATTCGGGGCTGCATATTGACCGAACCTCATTCGAGGAAATGGTAAAACTGCTGCACGAAACGCTTGAGGAATTTGCCTTTGAGCGCGCGGACATCGAACAGATCATGCATGAGATCAATTCGCGCGCCGACATCGTCATCACCCGGCACGATTCGTGACGGACGCCGCCCAGGACATCTCAATGGACATGGAGCAATTTCGCTCCATGCTGCTCGATTCCGTTGGGGTGGGACTGGCGGTCGTGGATCATGACGGCTTCGGCGTGTTGCTCCACAACGCGATGTTCGGCGAATGGTTCCCGGATATCGTTGCCGGCGATTCTACGTTCGCAGACGTGTTGCCGAAGTTCGATGCGGAACTCGTGACGCAGAAAATAGCAGAGGGCGAGACCTGGAAATGCGAGGTCGAGGTCAAACCGAAGCGGCGTGCGATTTCACTCGCCGTCGAGTTTGTGCCGGCCGCTGGCGCCGGCCATGGCGAAATTATGGTTCAGTGCCAGAATATTTCGAAGATCAAGGAACTCGAATACATGATCGAGTCCTATTCGAAGATGATCGAGCGCCAGAACCGTGATCTGAAAAAGGAAAAAGAACGGGTCGAGAAACTGCTGCTCAACATCATGCCGCAGCAGGTTTATGAGGAGTGGAAGGAGTTCGGGGTCACCACGCCGCAACGCTTCGATAGCGCCTCGGTCCTCATGCTCGATTTTGTCGGCTTTACCCAAATGGCGGTTTCGCAAGAACCGACCAAGCTTATCTCCGAGCTGAACGATATCTTCACGTCCTTCGATCGGATCGTTGAACAGTTCGGTTGCGAGAGGCTCAAGACGATTGGTGACGCCTATGTCGCCGTGTCCGGGCTACCGGAACAGAATCCTGATCACGCGCGCAACATCGCCCGTGTGGCGCTGCGTTTCGTGCGATATCTCCACCGCCGAAACGAGAACAGCGAGTTTGAGTGGAAATGCCGCGTCGGCATCAACACCGGGGCCGTGATCGGCTCGGTCGTGGGTGTCCAGAAATATGTCTACGACATCTTCGGGCCGGGCGTGAATCTCGCCGCCCGGATCGAGGCAGTGTGCGAGCCGATGGAGATTCTCGTCGGCCAGGGCACCTACGACGAAATCCAGAACGAGTTCAGGCTAAGCGATTTTGGCGAGCACGAGATCAGGGGGTTCGGGCCGCAGCAGCTCTACCGCCTCGACGGTGATTTCACCCCGGCAAACGACAGCATCTAGCGCCGGCTCAGGCCGGGAGCCGCAGCACCATGCGGTTGATTGCGTTCATGACCTTGTAAAGCTCATCGAACTGGCGCTTGAACGCGTCGTAGTCGAGGTCCGAGCGCTTCTCTCGGATGGCGGCGTGAATCTCGGCCAGCGACCTGTTGCCATCGCAGAGTGCCACGATCGGCCGCGACAGCGTCGGCACCGCCATGGTGGTTTTCAGTCCATCGGTCGTGACGGTGATTTTGCCGCCGGTCGGCAGGGCCTTGGCTATGTCTTCGGCATTCAGGTTCGGCAGGTGGGGAGTGACCTGTGGGTCGGCGGTGCTGGGTAGGGCCACGGGGTTATCATCTCGCACCGCGTAGAAGATGTGCTTCTTGAGATTCCCGGCGAACGATTCTGCGAAGCTCGCCCGCGTGATCTGATCCTGTTCGTGCAGGTGTTTCAGGATACGCGGGTCGCTGACCAGCCAATCCGGATCATAACGGTAGGGCTCGATGAAGCCCGTCAGGCGCAGGCTGGCCTGCGTAACGAAGTCGGCGATTTCGGGCACCCGGTAGGCCCGGTCGCGCGAATGCAGGAACAGGTCATAGATCCCCGGATCGCCGCCGCCGACGTGGTCGCGGATCAGGTCGTTGCGCATGATCCATGATGTGTTGGGCAAATCCGCCGCCAGCCGTTTGGCCATGGCGACCCGTTCATCGTCTGGTATCGCGCCGCCCGGGGCGATCGTCCGCAGCATGTCCTGCATGTGATAGACGCCGGTGCGGCCATATTCGCCATAGACCATGACCCCGATACCCCCATCGGGCGCGAGCTGTCCGGCCAGCGCCGTAAGCCCGGCGTCGGGGTCTTCGAGATGGTGCAGCACACCGCAGCAATCGATGTAGTCCCATGGGCCGGGTGCCACTTTGGCGACGTCGAGCAGGGAGCCGGTCACGAAACGGATATTGTCCAGCCCACGCATCTTGGCGCGCGCCTGTGCCACCGCTTGGCTGGGGCCGCTCAGGTCGAGATGGACGACCTCGCCGGGCACGTCTGCATCGCGCATGTGCTGGGCCAGCATGATCGCGGCGTCGCCGGTGCCGCCGCCGGCGACCAGCGCCTTCATTGGCTTCGACAGGTCCCGCGCGCCGCCGAACACATAGTGATTCAGCTCGAACAGGTTGCTGGGCGAGCCGGCAATCAGGCGGGTTTTCTCGTCGTCCGGATTGCGTTCGGGATAGGGGTAGGATTCATACTGGGATTGTACGCGTCGATCGCGCGCGTTGGTGTTGTTTGAGACGGGGTCGGTCATGGGTGTCTCCGCCGTCTAAATCGTGCCGGTGCGTCAGCCATCAATATCGATGACCAGCCGACCCGTGGCCTGGCGTCCTTCGAGCATGGCGAGGGCCTTGGCCACGTCGGCCAGCGGCAGCACCTGAGACACATGAGGGTTCAGTTTCCCGTCGGCCCACCATTGGGCGAGCTCCGCGAAACCGTCCCGGAAGGTCTCTGGTTCACGTGTCCGGTAGGCGCCCCAATAGACGCCGACGATCGAGATGTTTTTGACCAGCAGGTAGTTTGATGGAAACTCCGGCACATCGCCGCTGGCGAAGCCGATCACGAGCAATCGGCCGGACCAGGCCAGCGAACGCATCGCAGTTTGCGCCAACGCGCCACCAACCGGATCGTAGACGACATCGACGCCCTGTCCGTCGGTGATCTTTTTCAATGTGCCGCGTAGATCCTCTTCGGCGTAATTTATCAAATGATCAGCACCGCGCGCACGGGCCAGTTCGAGCTTCTCCGCCGTGGATGCTGCCGCGATGACGGTCGCGCCCAGCGCCTTGCCGCACTCGATAGCCGTCAGGCCGACACCGCCGCCGGCGCCCAGAACGAGCAATGTCTCGCCGGCTTTCAGCTTCGCCCGGTGGACCAGCGCCAGGTGGGACGTGCCGTAGGCGACGGGAAACGCCGCCGCCGTCATGTTGTCCATGCCATCGGGGATGTGAAATACGGTGGTGGCTTCGCAAACCGCCTGCTCGGCATATGCGCCAGCGGACACGACGGCCATCACCCGGTCGCCGGGTTTGAAATCGGTGACGCCGTCGCCGACTTCCATGACCTCGCCCGCGCCCTCGAGGCCGGGTGCGAAGGGCAGGTCGGGCTTCTCCTGATATTGTCCGCGCACAAGGACGCAATCCGCGAAGTTCACCCCGGCGGCGCGCATCCGGATGCGGACCTGGCCGGGGCCGAGGGCCGGTTCGGGCAGCTCGCCCAATTCGAGGGTGTCCGGGTCGCCCCAGTCCTTGCAGATGATTGCGCGCATCAATTTCGTACTCCTGCCTGACGAGACGCCGAACGTGGCTGAATTTTGTAACGCGCCGACCTCGCGACCCGCTCAATTGATTTGGACCGGGTTGTACCGGTCGGTCAATGCCTCTTGTTGCCTCGGCCCCGGAGGCCATGCAAGTAAGGTCCGATGAGCGACACGAGAATGCGTGGATATTTTGGAATTGGCGTCGAGGGAATCTCGAAGCCGATGAATGTGGGCGCGATCATGCGCACCGCCCACGCATTCGACGCGAGCTTCGTCTTCACGATCGACGCGGTCTACGCCAAGCGTGAAGGCGGGCGATCGGATACCTCGGATGCGCCCGAGCATCTGCCGCTGCATGAATTCGATACGCTCGATGATTTTCGCCTCCCGCGCGGCTGCGACCTGGTCGGGATCGAACTCATCGAGGACTCCACCGATTTGCCGAGTTTTCGGCACCCGCGCCAGGCCGCCTACGTGCTGGGCCCGGAACGAGGATCCCTGTCTCCGGCGCTCGTCGAACGCTGCGACCATGTGGTGAAAATTCCCACCCGCTTCTGCGTCAATGTCGGCGTGGCGGCGGCGATCGTGATGTATGACCGGGTGTTGACCCTGGGCCGATATCCACCGCGCCCGATGACGCCGGGGGGCCCGCTCGAGGCGTTGCCCGAGCATGTGCATGGCAACCCCGTGCTTCGGCGTCCCCGGAACTGAGAAAAGGCCGAACAATAACAAGACGTTGATCGGTTCGGGGCTTGGCAAGACTCGGCGCAGCTTGGTATTGGCCGAGTCATGATCGCAATCACCAGATTTTCCCTTTTGGCAGCGGCCCTTGTGCTGACAGTGGCGTTCCTGGCGCCGTCCACCGGACATGCGCAGGAAGCCAAGCGTATTGGTCAGCATGGCGACTGGGACGCCTACACACGCGGTACCGGAAACAGCCAGTTTTGCTACATGGTCTCGAAGCCGCAGACCGCGAGCCTGCAGTCGCGGCGCGGCGAGATTTTCTTCCTGGTTTGGCACCGGCCCGGCCAGAAAGAATTCGATGTGGTGCAGGTCGATATTGGCTACCCATTCAAGGACGCATCCGAAGTCGAGGTGCGCATCGGTGGGGATTCCTGGTCCCTGTTCACCAAGGATGAGAGCGCCTGGGCTTACAAACAGGCCGATGATGTGGCGCTCGTCGCGGCACTGCGCAAAGGCGCGCGCATGACGGTTAAGGGAACGTCCAGCCGGAACAACCCGACCACCGATAGCTATTCCCTGAAGGGAACGAGCGCTGCATACGCCGCCATCAACAAGGCGTGTGGCCGCTAGAGCGGATAGTCGCGCGCGGGGTCGACGCCGGCATCCCGGATGAACTTCGAAATTCGCCGCACCTCGGCGGGGTCCAATGTGTGTTGGGGGTGGTGAAATTCAGCGAAGTGCTCGTTCAGCCGAAATCCGATTCTGCCCCCGTGTCGCTGCTCAATTGTTCCCCCCAGTTCCTCGATAACTGATTCGACGGCCCGGGGCGCTATGTTGGCGCTGACCGGATGGGCAAACAGGGAATGCAGTACCTTGCGGTGTTTGTGATTCATGATCGGCCTTCGCGTCTGTGGTCTGAGTGTCGACGCCACCCAGTCTGGGCTTGCGGACGGAAGTTGCATTGATCTAGCTCAGAACCGTGGTTGCAATCGGTTGCGTTCACCCGCCGTCGGGCCTATGTGAACCGTCATGCCGATCACATCCGAACAATTCGCAGCCCCGGCGGCTGATGGCGACGGCCCGATTAACCTGATCGGGATGAATCGGGCTGAACTGACGGCGACCCTTGAGACCCTCGATGAGCCGCGGTTTCGCGCCGATCAGCTGTTCAAGTGGATCTACGGGCGCGGCGCCACCGAGTTCGACCAGATGACCAATCTGTCGAAAACCCTGCGCGCCAAGCTGGCCGACCGCTATGTCGTCGCCCGACCGCAGATTTCGCAAGACCTTTCCTCGAACGACGGAACCCACAAATGGCTGTTGCGCCTGGATGACGGGAACGAGGTCGAGTGCGTGCACATTCCGGAATCCGACCGCGGCACCTTGTGCGTATCGAGCCAGGTCGGCTGCACCCTGAATTGCCGGTTCTGTCATACGGGCACCCAGCGCCTGGTGCGCAATCTCGGCCCGGCGGAGATTGTCGGGCAGATCATGCTGGCGCGTGATCATCTGGGCGAATGGCCGACTGCGGAACGGCCGTCCATCTACGAGCGCGAACTCAGCAACATCGTCATGATGGGCATGGGCGAGCCGCTCTACAATTTCGACAATGTATCGGCGGCCCTGAAGATCGCCATGGACGATGCAGGGATCGCGATTTCGCGCCGCCGCATCACCCTGTCGACCGCCGGCGTCGTGCCCCTGATCGAGCGGTGCGGCACCGAGCTTGGGGTGAATTTGGCAGTGTCCCTGCACGCGGCGCGCAACGACCTTCGTGACGAGATCGTGCCGATCAACCGCAAATATCCGATCGAGGAACTCATGGCGGCATGCCGGGACTATCCCGGCGTGCGCAACTCCCGACGCATCACCTTCGAGTATGTGATGCTGCGTGGCGTCAATGACAGCGATGCCGATGCGCGCGAGTTGGTGCGTGTAATCGCGGGGATCCCGTCGAAGGTCAATTTGATCCCGTTCAATCCGTGGCCGGGCGCGCCCTATGACCGCTCGACAGACGAAAGAATCGAGGCGTTTGCCGAGATCGTTCGCGCTGCGGGCTATCCGTCGCCGGTGCGCACCCCGCGCGGCGAAGACATCATGGCGGCCTGCGGACAGCTCAAGTCCGAAAGCGAGCGCCCGAGCCGCACCGCAACCGGCTGATATTAAAAAGGTTTTTCCTCTCGCGCATTCGTGTTCTTGCCTGTTTGGCCCCGCGCCACTACTTTCAGGGCAAGGGAAGAGGACACCACACCCAAGATCCGTGAGCGCAACTGACGCGGGATCGACGGGACATGATCGACGATTTTATAATGGGACTGGCCCTCGCCATTTTTGGCGGGACACTTGCTGTCATTGGTTTGCCGACCATACGGCGTTGGCGTATGCCCTCTCTGACACCACATCACTCAAGCCGCACCGGTCGCGCCGTGCGCGTCGTGATGTCGACGCTGGCAATCGGCACCGGCGTTCCGCTGGCGTTGGCCGGGCTGGCCATGGTCGCGGCGGCTCTGGCCGGCATGCGGATAATCTGGCCAATCTGAGTTCAGAAATCCGTCCGTGATTGCCAGCACCTGTGCTTGCTACAGGGACGGGCGCGACTATACTCCGCCGCGATTTACGCAGAAGCAAAACGGATCAGAGACATGGCGTCAGATGACGTGAAAAAAGTCGTGCTCGCCTATTCGGGTGGCCTCGATACTTCGGTCATTCTCAAATGGCTGGTGGAGACCTATGACTGTGAGGTGGTGACCTTCACCGCCGATCTGGGCCAGGGCGAGGAGCTTGAGCCGGCCCGGGCCAAGGCCGAGATGTTCGGCGTCAAGGAAATCTACATCGAGGATCTGCGCGA
>Ga0233427_10000279_pt1 | contig 67299 bp, 65 predicted proteins | sample SI_118_April2016_5_FD_179885 | JGI IMG/M metagenome (GOLD analysis project Ga0233427, IMG submission 179885) | Seawater microbial communities from Saanich Inlet, British Columbia, Canada - SI_118_April2016_100_MG | ecosystem: Environmental > Aquatic > Marine > Inlet | place: Canada: British...
CGCCACTTCCTCAATTTCCATACCGCCCTCGGTTGAGGCCATCATGGTCAGGCGTGAGGTGTCACGGTCCAGCAGCATGCCCAGATACAGTTCACGGGCGATGTCACAGCCATCTTCGATGTACAGGCGTTTGACTTCTTTACCCGCCGGGCCAGTTTGCTTGGTAACCAGTATATGGCCCAGCATCTCTTCGGCGCTTTTGCGGACGTCGTCGATGGATTTGACGACGCGAACACCGCCCTCGCCATCAGGGTTGTCCTGAAACCTGCCTGCGCCGCGTCCACCAGCGTGGATTTGAGATTTGACCACATAAATGGGGCCACCTAGCTCTTCGGCGCATTTTACGGCTTCGTCCACCGTATAGGCGACGCCGCCGTCAACGATGGAAACACCGTATTTGGCAAGCAACTGCTTACCCTGATACTCGTGAATATTCATTTCTGCCTCGTTTCTCGTGATGGTTCCGGTAATAAGCCCGGTGATAAGCTAGGGGGGCAATTGTTCTCTCTGCCCCCGTAGCCAATCATGGTTCAATATCCTATTTCTTTTTGGCCTTCTTCGCGGCGGTCTTCTTTTTCGGTGCAGCCTTTTTCGCTACAGATTTTTTAGCCGCTGGTTTTTTCTTAGTAGCTGCCTTTTTCGGCGCAGCTTTCTTCGCTACGGATTTCTTTGCGGCAGGTTTTTTCTTCTCCGTCGTTTTCTTTGCTCCGGCTTTCTTTGCGGCAGCTTTTGTTGCTTTGGCTTCCGCTGCCGCTGCTTTCCTGGCCTTGTCGATCATCTTCTTGGTAAGCTTGATCAGGCCTTTCACCGCACTGACGGATTTGCGGAAAGCCGTTTTTTCACTGGCGTCGAGTTTGATTTCTATAATCCGTTCCACACCGCGGGCACCGATCACGCAAGGCGCGCCCACATAGATGCCTTTCTGACCGTACTGGCCATCCAGATAGGCAGCACAAGGCAGCACACGTTTTTTGTCTTTAAGGTAGCTTTCCGCCATGGCGATGGCAGAGGCCGCCGGTGCATAAAATGCAGAACCGGTTTTCAGCAAGCCAACGATTTCGGCGCCGCCATCACGTGTCCGTTGAACAATGGCGTCCAGACGCTTTTGTGTGGTCCAGCCCATTTTGACCAGATCAGGCAGCGGAATACCGGCCACCGTGGAATAGCGTGTGAGCGGCACCATGGTGTCGCCGTGTCCGCCCAGAACAAAGGCGGTGACGTCTTCAACAGACACGTTGAATTCTTCCGCCAGGAAGTAACGGAACCGGGCAGAGTCCAGAACACCAGCCATACCCACAACCTTGTTATGGGGCAGACCGGATGCTTCACGCAGGGCCCATACCATGGCGTCCAGCGGGTTGGTGATACAAATAACGAAAGCTTTGGGTGCGTACTGTTTAATACCAGCGCCGACGCTCTGCATAACATTGGCATTCACGCCGATCAGGTCATCGCGACTCATGCCCGGTTTGCGCGCGATACCGGCGGTCACGATAATAACGTCCGCCCCCTTGATCGCAGAAAAACGGTTTGCGCCGGTTACCGATGCATCGAACCCGTCAACGGGTGAGGATTCGGCGATGTCCAGTGCTTTACCCTGGGGGATGCCGTTAACAATGTCGAACATGACCACGTCGCCAAGTTCTTTCAGGCCTGCCAGATGAGCCAGCGTGCCGCCGATGTTTCCCGCGCCGATAAGCGCAATCTTATTCCGTGCCATGTGAAGTTCCCATTTCATTTCTGGTTTAGAATTAAGTCTTAGTGGTTATAACACTCTCGGGTGCGGCACACACAGCAGTTTTGCAACTTAAGACACCGCATGTGTAGCTCACCCCATTCGTTGGTATAGCGTAAACATAGGCATTCGCATGATGAAGCCTCTGTTTTTAAATGATTATTAAATTAAAAATTTCAACCCTACCGTCGTATATAGAGCCTGTAAGGACTACCCCGACACATGTTCTAGCGCGATGTACTCGGGTGATTGCATCTCCATCAATCGCGATACGGTGCGTTCAAATTCAAAAGCACCGTCGCCTTCGGTATAAAGTGCTTCGGGTGGGGACGCCGCAGAACAGATCAGATTGACCTTGGCCTCATACAACGCATCAATAAGGGTGACGAAGCGTTTGGCTTCGTTTCGGCGTTCCGGGCCCAGTTGCGGTATGTCGGCCAGGATGAGGGTATGAAAGCGCGCCGCGATGGCCAGATAATCACCCGCGCCCAACGGTTGTTCACACAGTGCTGCAAAATTTGTACAGGCAACGCCTTCAGCCGTGCGTGAGAAGTGAATATCGCGTGCTTGCACGGTCAACGTCATAGGTTCCGGGACAGCACCTGTGGTTAACCGGTCAAAATCTTCGCTTAGTTTGCTTGTGGTCTCATCATTTGCCGGATTCAAAAATACGTCCATGGCCTGAATGCGTTCCAGGCGGTAATCTGTCGGGCTGTCCAGTTCGATGACTTCCATCTTTTCCTGAATAAGATCAATGAACGGCAAGAACAGTTCACGTTGCAGGCCGTCTTTGTACAGGTCTTCCGGCGGGCGGTTGGATGTGGCGATGACAACCACACCCGCCTCAAACAAGCTTTCGAACAGGCGGCCCAGGATCATGGCATCGGCAATATCGGTGATATGAAATTCATCAAAGCAAAGCAACCATGCCTGATCCACGATAACTTTGGACAGGGCAGTCAACGGGTCTTTTTCAGCCTTAACCTTGCCCGCATTCTGAGCCTCGCGGTAACTGTGCACGCGGCGGTGGACTTCCTGCATGAAAGCGTGGAAGTGGATGTGCTTTCGGTCTTCGACCGATGAATTGGCGTAGAAAATTTCCATGAGCATGGATTTTCCTCGCCCAACGCCGCCCCACATATAAATGCCTTTTGGTGTTTTTTTGCGGCCACCCCGGAAACTCAACCGGGTTCGCCAACCGCTAGCCCCCATTTGCAGGCCATAGGTTTCCAGCTGTTGGTGCAAATCCTGAAGGCGATCCATGGCAAAAGCCTGACGCGGATCGGCGCGCAATTCTCCGTCCTGAATAAGCGCCTCATAGGCGTCGCGGGGTTGGCTGGTCACAAACATGGCGATAGCTTGGCGGAGCAGGGCATGTTAGGCAATACTGATTGATGCCTTTAGGATGGCATTGGGTACGCAGTTTAAGGTGAGAGCATGGAAATACCCGAGGTCATCGGTACAGAAGCGGTCATCCGGGGGCTAGCCTTTTTAGGCGTGCTTCTGATCATGGTCGTGTGGGAACTTATGGCCCCGCGCCGCCCTCTGACCAGACCGCGAGGCGAACGCTGGGTCGTCAACATTCTCATCATCGCCGTTAACACAATGATCGCTCGTTTCATGTTCCCGGCCATGGCGTTGAGCGCCGCTTTTCTGGCCGAAGATAACGGCTGGGGGCTTTTACATATGGTGGGGGCACCGGCGTCTATTGCCTTCGTGGTGTCGCTGCTTTGTCTTGATCTGGCTATTTATATACAGCACGTGGTGTTCCACCATGTACCTGTGCTGTGGCGGTTGCACCGGGTCCACCACATGGATCTGGATATGGATGTGACCACGGGTCTCCGGTTCCATCCCATTGAAATCATTTTATCGTTGCTCATTAAAGCCGGGGTGATCATTGCGATTGGTGCGGACGCCACGGCGGTCGTGCTGTTTGTGATCATTCTGAACGCTTCATCCATGTTCAATCACAGCAACATTCGCTTACCAAAAATCATCGATACGATTCTGCGGGCCGCTGTGGTCACGCCGGATATGCACCGGGTGCACCATTCTACGATCCGATCCGAGACCGACAGCAATTTCGGGTTTTTCCTGTCTATCTGGGATCGGATGTTCAAGACCTATCAGGCCCAGCCCAAAGCCGGGCATCTGGATATGGAAATTGGCCAAAGCAGCGTCCGCGACCCGCGCGCGCTGTCGCTGCCCGCCTTACTGGTGCAGCCGTTTCGGAAATTAGATTAGCCGTTTCCAATTGCTTTCCTGGTTGTACTAAACCTGCGGGAAGCGGGATCGTTTTTCTAACTGATAGATGGGCATGGTGTTTCTGATGTAGGCGTTTTTGGCATCCTCAACGGGTTGGTAATCCCAGCCAACACCCTGGTCCCGCATGACAGATTTTAGAAACTTTCGCCGCCGCTGGCTTTCAAGAACTGTGCCCTTCAGGGCCGCCGCATCATAGCTTTCATCGATTTCGCTCAGTAGCTTGCTGACGTCATCCGCGTGTTTCGCATCGCTTGCCAGATTATTTACCTCATTGGGATCGTTAGCCAGGTCGTAATACTGGGCCGGTCTGCCGTTCGAGGCGATAATTTTTTTCTGGCCGCGCCGGATCATAAACACCGGCATATCACCACCTTCAGCGAAATACTCGCCAATGACCTCATCATGACCACCGCCCGCTGACATGTGTGGAACGAGGGAGCGACCTTCAATCGGAGTCGCGTAGTCGCCGGGTTTACCATCCTGTGACAGTTCGACGAGCGTGGGCAAAATGTCCACCAGCGATACAGCCTCGGCAACGCGGCAGGGTGAGAACATGGAAGGCGCGTGGATAATCAGGGGTATGCGGGCGGAATGCTCAAAATAGCTCATCTTGAACCACATACCGCGTTCACCCAACATATCGCCATGATCGCCTGTAAATATGATGATGGTGTTGTCAGCCATACCCGCTTCCTGAAGGGTATTCATCACATCAGCGACCTTATCATCAATGTCGCTGATTGACCCATAGTACGCCCGGCGCGCATTCCTGATCGTGGTCTCATCCAAGTCGATTTCATCCGCGCCATATCCATGCCGCAAGCTGGTTGAATGTGGGTCTTCTTCAACCGATCCTAACGGAACACGCGGCAGATCAATGTCTTCTTCTTTATAGAGATCCCATTTATCCTGTCGGCACAGATAGGGGTCGTGTGGCTGGATCATTGAAAGCGTTAACATGAACGGAACGTCATCACCGCGTTTTGCTTGTTCAAATATGTAACGCTTGGCCTTGAAGACAGCTTCGTCATCGTAATCCAGATACATAGACCGGACGCAAGGTCCGGCCTTGGTGACCACATCCATGTTATGGAACCAGTCAAGGCGATCATCAGGGCGGTCCCATTCCGGGTGCCATGTGAAATCTGTCGGATAAACGTCGGTTGTCAGCCGGTCCTCATATCCATGCAATTGGTCAGGGCCGACAAAATGCATCTTGCCACTCAAGCACGTACTATAGCCCGCGGCCGACAGGTAGTGTGCAAAGGTTGGAACCTCAGACGAAAACTCCACTGCGTTATCCCACGCGGCAATTTTTGTCGGCAACCGGCCACTCATCATCACAAAGCGTGATGGCGCGCATAGAGGAGAGTTCGTATACGCGGCGTCAAATACCACGCCTTCCTGCGCCAACCGGTCAATCGTCGGTGATTTGACAACGGGATGTCCATAACAGGGCAGGAACATTGGTGAGAGCTGATCAGCCATGATCAAAACGATATTTGGGCGTGAACTGGCCATGAGTAGGGTGTCCTCCTATTGCCGCACAAAAAGGAACGTTACGAAATTATTTCACAGAATCAAAGGTCGTCCCCCATTTGGTCTGCGGTTGCTTCGGCGTTCTCGCCTTTTTGTTCCCGCAAGCCCGTGATCACACCCTGAACATCTTCCGGCGTCTTGTCTTGCGACAACTTCTGTTTGCCATCGATGCGGGCAATGGGGATGCGAAACACCACGATACCCCGCATCATGGCCGAAAGCGATTCGGGTTTCAGGTTGTCCATGGACCAGTCACCGGTGGACGGATTTTCGAACGTTGTCACCATTTGGCTTAATACCCCTGCCACCTGATCAGGATCATCAATGACCTCGGCCATCCCATAAACATGCACGGCCGAATAATTCCAGGTGGGTACCCGACCGGGCGTGGCGTACCAGTTTGGTGAGACATAGGCATGCGCGCCCTGAAAGACCGCCATAACGGTCGTGCTGCCATCGAAGGCGCGCCACTGATCATTGGCGCGGGCCATGTGACCGAGCAACGCAGGCGTGCCCGCATCGCTATCCAGTACAAACGGCATGTGCGTCGCGGTCATATCCTCACCCGTACCGGAAACCAGCAAGCCGAAAGGGTAATCACGGATCAGGTCCAGCTGAACGGCCTGATCAGATTGTCTGAAATGTTCTGGTACGTATATGGCGGTTATCCCCGATTGAGGAATGTGCTGACTTGTAGGGGAGCGTTTTGCCTACTGCTTATTGCCTATTGGCGCTTGGCGAGGGCTTCCTTAATCTCGCCAATAGCCCGGCCCGGATTGAGGTTTTTGGGGCAGGTATTTGAGCAGTTCATAATGGTGTGACAGCGATACAGACGGAATGGATCATCCAATTCGTCCAGACGTTCGCCAGTGGCTTCGTCGCGGCTGTCTTGAATCCAGCGATTGGCCTGTAACAGGACCGCCGGTCCCATATAGCGATCACCATTCCACCAGTAACTGGGGCAACTTGTCTGGCAGCAGAAGCACAGGATGCATTCCCACAGGCCGTCGAGCTTTTCGCGTTCTTCTTCCGATTGCAGGCGTTCGCGGTTAGGCGCAGGCGTGTCGGTTTTGATCCACGGCTCCATGGCTGCGTACTGGGCATAGGGCTGGTTTAAATCGCACACCAGATCCTTGACCACCGGCATATGGGGCAGGGGGTAGATTTTTACATCGCCCTTGATTTCCTCAATCGGTTTGGTACAGGCGATGGTATTGGTGCCATCGATGTTGAACGAGCACGAACCACATACGCCTTCGCGGCATGAACGCCGGAATGTGAGGGTTGGGTCAACTTCGTTTTTGATCTTGATCAGCGCGTCCAGAACCATGGGGCCGCATTTGTCCAAATCCAGATCGAACGTGTCGATACGCGGGTTGTTGCCGCTATCGGGGTCAAATCGGTAAACGTGGAACGTGCGCACATTCGTGGCACCGCTTTCCGCCGGGTGCGCCTTGCCCTTGGTGGGGCGTGAATTGGCCGGGAGTGTAAATTCAACCATAGTCGTTCCTATTTGCTACTCGCGGCCCTAATTAATAAACACGGGCTTTGGGTTCAATGTAGTCAACCTCATCGGTCAGTGTGTAGGTGTGGACCGGACGGTAATCCAGTTTCACCTTGCCGTTTTCGTCAACCCACGCCAGCGTATGCTTCATCCAGTTCACATCATCTCTGTCCGGGTGATCTTCATGGGCGTGCGCGCCACGACTTTCCTGACGGGCCTCGGCGGAATAGATGGTTGCCTTGGCACAGATCATCAGGTTTTCAAGCTCCAGGCTTTCCACCAGATCAGAGTTCCAGATCATCGACGTGTCGGTCACCGATATATCATCCAATCCACCCCAAATGCGGTCGATTTCTTCACAGCCTTCTTTCAGCACACCATTGGTTCTGAACACGGCGGCATTGTTTTGCATGGAGCGCTGCATCTCGAGGCGCAGTTCAGCCGTCGGTGTGCCGCCCTTGGCATGCCGCAACCGATCGAACCGATCCAGCGCCTTATCCGCACAACCAGCGCGGAACGGGCGAAGCGGTGTGTTTGGTGCGATCAGTTCGCTGGCACGGATACCGGCGGCGCGGCCAAATACCACAATATCCAACAGCGAGTTCGTACCCAGACGATTGGCACCGTGCACGGATGCGGATGCACATTCACCAATAGCCATCAAACCCGGTGACGTGGCATCGGGATCGTCGGCGGTAGGACGCAGGGCCTCGGTGAAGTGATTGGTCGGAATACCGCCCATATTATAGTGCACGGTGGGCAGCACCGGACACGGCTCCTTGGTGGCATCAACACCGGCAAAGATACGGGCTGATTCCGTAATACCGGGCAGTCGTTTTTGTAGTGTTTCTGCGCCCAGGTGTTCCAGGTGCAAATGAATATGGTCGCCGTCTGGCCCCACGCCTCGGCCATCGCGAATTTCCATGGTCATGGCGCGGCTTACCACGTCTCGGCTAGCCAGATCTTTGGCCGTCGGCGCATAGTTTTCCATGAACCGGGTGCCTTCGGAATTGGTCAGGTAACCGCCTTCACCGCGGGCACCTTCGGTAATCAGGCAGCCTGACCCGTAAATACCGGTGGGATGGAATTGCACGAACTCGTGGTCCTGTAATGGCAGGCCAGCACGGGCCACCATGGCATTGCCATCACCCGTACAGGTGTGGGCCGACGTGCACGAGAAGTACGCGCGGCCATAACCGCCCGTTGCCATGACAACCTGATGACCACGAAATACATGAATAGTGCCGTCGTCCAGGTTCCAGGCGACCAGGCCTTCGCAGGTGCCATCGTCACCCATGATCAGATCAAGGGCGATGTATTCCACATAGAATTCAGCGTTATGTTTCAGGCACTGTTGGTACAGTGTGTGCAGGATGGCGTGGCCGGTTCTGTCGGCTGCTGCACAGGCACGCTGGACCGGGGCTTCGCCAAAATTACGCATGTGACCACCAAAGGGCCGCTGGTAAATTTTACCTTCGGCGTTACGCGAAAACGGCACGCCCAAGTGTTCCAGTTCCACAATAGCCGGCACGGCTTCGCGGCACATGTATTCGATAGCATCCTGATCACCCAGCCAGTCCGATCCCTTGACGGTATCGTACATGTGCCATTCCCAGTGATCTTCCGCCATATTGCCGAGGGCTGCACAAACACCGCCCTGGGCCGCGACCGTGTGTGATCGGGTCGGAAATACCTTTGTGATACAGGCTGTTTTAAGACCAGCCGCCGCCATGCCCAGTGTGGCGCGCAAACCAGCACCACCCGCCCCCAGAATGACGACATCATATTTATGATCGATGACTTCGTAAGCGGCCATTTGAAGACTCTCTAACTCTAACCCGGGTTTAACCCGTTAATGCGACTTTGAGCGTCGCAACAATGCATGAAATTGCGCCGATAGCGGCGATGAATTTTGTGGTTATCAATAGCGTGATTTTGGTGGCTTCACCGTGGACGTAGTCCTCGATGACTGTCTGCATGCCCAGATTGGCATGGTGGAACATGGCGACCACGAAACTCAGCATCAAGACCAGATTACCGTGCTCGCTGATCCATGCCTGGAATGTTGTGTAATCAGCGCCAGTTAGTGAAACCGCCGATACCACAGCCCATATTGAGAGCGGCACCAGAGCGACGGCGGTAATGCGTTGGGCCCACCAATGGCCCACACCATGCTTGTTTGACCCGAGGCCTCGAACGCGACCCAGTTGAGAACGCATCTGATCCATCATGCGCCCCCGATCCAGGGGCAAACCGTGGCCCAGGTGGCGACGGTGGCGACAATGGCAAAAATAGCGACCAGCCAGCCGGTCTTGCGCACGGTTTCCATCTCATAGCCTTTACCCACATCCCAGAACAAATGCCGGATGCCGTTGGCGAAATGGAAATAAATTGAAAATGTGAATCCAAGCAGCACCACCAAGCCGAACCATGACCCCATCAGGGATTGCGCCCGCTCAAACGCCTCTGCACCGTATGCGGCCGAGGCCAGCCAATAGGTAAACAGGATGGTTCCAAACGCCATGGCGACACCGGTAAGGCGGTGCATGATGGATATGAATGATGTGATCTGTGGACGATAGACTTGCAGGTGCGGTGACAGCGGTCTGTTGGCTGCGGCCATGTATCAGTCCTTTCGTCCCTTGGTTGGAACACGATTAAATAACTAAAGACTATTAATAGGTATAGCGTGGGTTTGAACAAGTCAACGATCAGGGGTACATGGGTGCGCAATAAACTTTGCCTTACCCTTTGGTATACCACAGTTTTTTGTGCCTTAATCTCCAAAATTTGCTGATGAGCCGGGCAAATATTAAATGAATAAAGTAACCGTTGGATGTAAGGCGAACAGGTGCGCTTGCCTTGATGACGGGGTGGAGGGCGATCCAAGGCTAACACCTTGTTTTCTGAGATTATTGCGCTTGTTTTTCAATGGGCTATCGCGGTGCGGTGCATTGTTCTGTGGAAAAGGTGTGAGCCAATTGTGCAAAAGTCCGGCAGTTATGCACAGAAAACAGCCGTTTTTTGAGTTATCCACGTTGAATGAGGACAGCTACAGGCACATCATTCACGGGCACATGAAAGTGTCTTGCAAAGTAACTTTGCCGTGCGAAACCCGTACTTCGGTACCGGTGGCGCAGGCTTAAGACGCGGCGCAAGGGGACGTCAGCAACAGATGCCCCTGAGGTGTTTGTTGATGGTGTCTTTATCAGGTTGCCGGAATGATGAACGAAGTTCTCTCCGATCATCAGGAAAGCAACCGGGTATCAGCCACGTTGTGATACGGGGCGCGTTCTTTAGGTCGGTTTAAGTTGCTTCGGCAATGGCACCGGTTTGAAAAGCGGTATCTGGTTTGGGGGTTTCAACTCTTTGAGGAGAAGTCAGCAGGCTGGATGTTGTGGGAAGACAAGACCCTTCGGGGTCGGTTCAGGCATCCGGTGTCAGGGTATGCCCTCCAGGGGGCTAGGCATCAGATAACGGAACGCCGTTCTTTCCGGACCGCGTCGGATCCGTTGGTTGGTATTCGGGCACGCAATGACAACGAATTGCCCTTCGGGGTAGTCCAGCGTCAATGTAGATCAGCCCGAACCCTACCGAGGCCGTTTCTCTGCCCAGGGTGCACTCGGTGAGGATTGGATTGAAAGCCTGTTAAGGTGGCTTTGATATGCATGGAGCCCTGCGGGTTCCAAGAGGTATCAGGAGCATCTGGTTTCCAGATGCGTGATGGTGGTTTCCCAGGACCGCATCCCTGATACCTCTTTCTTTATCAGGTCCTGGAATCATCGCGCAACTGCCAATTTCTGGCGGTGCTTTACGGTCTACCGTCAGGCTTGAATCGCACGCGCCAATTGCTGAGTCGCCACAACGGTTTATGACTGAATGCTGTGCTATTGCTTCACCCGAAAGTTTTTTGAAATTTGGCACGGCCAGTCGGTGCTGACAGCACGGCAATATGCCAAAAGTTGAAATATCGGGTTCGATTCGTATGAAAATCCATGCCCGCTTACGGCCTAAATGATGAGCAACCGATCCGGGGATGCGTTGTGCGTGTTGCTTCCGTTGGTCAATTAATACCTTTTGGTGCCGCTATGGTATTTCCTGTTTTTCCCAATTGTTTGCATCAAAGATTGAATTTTGAACCGTCCATTGCTCTTTCAAATAATCCTGAAAGGTTCCTCGGTATGGCCAGATGTTTAAATCAACGATATTCAACGTGCGAACCCGATTGGCTACCGTTGCTGTGGGATCAACATCTTTACAAGCAACCTTGCCCTTACAAACCAGAGACGCAATGTCGGCATTTGACATCAGTAGATTGGAAACCTGCATTTTTGCAGAAGACCTTCCGACCGGTTTTTCCATCAGAAGCGCATGAACAAACCCCGGGTTTAGCCGTTCTTCGTGGCCATAGCCTACGCGTGTGGAAAAGCTCTCATCAAACAGGGGGTTATAAATCCACGAACCATGGTCAGATGCGATCACGATATGGGTGTTGTTGTAGACATCGTCACCGGCCTCCCTGATGCGCGTTATAATGTTGCCCATCTGTTCAAGAGCATAAGCGCTTTCCGGGATGTATCTACCGTTGCCTTTGAAGTCCAGTGTTCCGGAACGCGTGATAACGCTGGGAGAATGCGGTACCAGAAAATGGATAACGGAATATGTTGGCTCGTCGGTTGTTACAATCTGCTCACTGGCGAGCCGCCGCAAAAGCTCCATATGACTTATTTTCTGCTCATACAACGGTACATTGACATCATGGATGAGCCAATTCCCTTTATCATAGATAGTCGGTTTGCTGAACATCGGGGAAGACCGAAACACCGATAACATCAATAGTGTCTTGCTCACAAATGCGTCCATCGCATCCTTGTCGAGCAGCGGTTCTTTGTTAGACGCTTCATAGGCATAAAAATCCGGGTGAATGCGAGGCTTGAACATCGGGTTTACAAAAGAAACTTTGTAACCGGCGTCGTGAAATTGTTTGGGAACGTCTTCAAACGCTGCATCAAGTATCTCATCAATAGGTCTGGTATCGCCTGCCTTGATGATTTGATCAGGCGTATATTTATGCCCGGATATAAGGGCGGGAAGCGTTCCCAAAGTGCCACTATTTGTTGTCAGCGTATTCTTGTGCCAAATGAAATCAGTATACGTGGATAGAATGTGGGGGGCTTCAGTCCGGATCTTATGAAGAATGCCCCCAGAAAAACCATCAAGGACAAAAATCAGGACATTCTGCTTGTTCCTGGCTAACTCGATATGAAAATTATCTGCATTTTCATATTCATAAACCGGCCTGTCTTCGGGAAAAAGCAGCCCCTCACTGGCCGACAGTATCTGGCTCATGGAAACAATCAGGATGCACACCATGACTTTGTGCAAGAATAAAGGGGATCTAAGTGAGATTTCGAATGACGCGATAAAGAGGATTACGAGTAAATACGCTTCTATAAATATTTGCCACATTTCAGACAGTATGGTGCCATGATTCTGGATTTGAAAATTGCTGAACTTGATACCGTCCAAGCCTAATCCCCGCGAATACACAAATGTCGCAATTGCTAAAAAAACAAAAATAGACGTGAAAACAAACAGCAGTTGGCTGTTCACAATTTTGGACAGAAGGTAAACCGCGAGAACAGCGCAGAAGAAGTACAATGCAAAAGCTGTCGAAATTGCCTGAAATGTCACGCCAAACATTTCTTGTGGCGCGATCTCATACAGCACAATCGGATTTTCGATAAGAACAATGACGAAACACGCCACGGCGGACAGATTCAGCAAGCCACCATTCTTTGCCTGGTAATATCTAGAGGCCCGAAGCTTTTCAAATATCTTTCTTGTCACTTCGTGTCCTTTTTATTGTCTACTATATGAGACAAGGAGCCGGTTGTTTCCAGATAATTTTATTTTGGCGGTAATGCTGGATTTCTGACTCAGTATATCGATGAAATTGGCTTCGTTGTAATCTGGAAATATATCCTTGCGATGGCGCAATAGCTCTTGAACCATAGGGTCCGTTTTATCGGGGAATTCAATGACGCCTGCGGGCGCCAATGAGAGAAGCCAGTGGACGGCTCTGTCCAGGGGAATGTTTCTGCCAATAACAATGTGGTGAATAAAAGCGAGGGCAATAATGGCGTCTGGTTTTGCCCGGCCTTCAAAACCTTTTCGCTCTTTTTGTCCCCATCCCTGGTTTGGGGATGGGTTTGCGGCATCAAAATATAAGGGGGTGAAGGCCGCATCCTTCTTTGAAAATCTCTCGAAGGCGAAGCCCAGGGCCGCATGATCATAGTCAAACCCGATTACCCGTTTTGCCCCGGCGTTTAGGGCAACGTCAGAATACCGGCCTGTATTACAGCCAAGATCATAAAGAAGCCCTGGTTTTATCTCCTGCACTGACTGGGCGACAAAAGCTTCTTTGCGCTGAATATCCTGATCCACATATGTGTTATGCTGATCGTATTGCTCCCATACCGTCTTGTCCTTTGGGCCGGTAAGGTTTTCGATATAGTTTCGCAACCCCAGCAAAATAGCGGTGAATGCATTTTTTGATAATGTTGTATTTCTCGCCACTCTATTTGCCGTTCCGCGAGCAATTGATTTCTTCTTCAGAAGTGATTGCAAGACAACATGGCTGAAGACCGTCCATGATTTTTTTTGCCATAAGGGGAGAATTTTCGAAAGAGCTTCCGGGGCAATGCCTTCCAGGCTTCCCCTGAACCAATCATTAGGTGCCACGCCAACTTTGCTCCACATGATCAAGGGGTTTAGAAACTGCATGCAAAACTGGTGGTGGCCACTCCAAATCTCGCCTTCGTTATAAGGCTCTATGGACAGATGATCGATGAAAACAGGCTTTGTTCCCAGAAACTGCACATTGTACGCCGTCGCGTCGCAGAGCGTGAAGCCTGTTTCCAATAAAGCGATATGCAAATCAAGATGGAGCAAGGCCGCACTTTTGTGGGCCGCAAATGTCCACTCATATGGATACGAGATGAAATCCAGACGCGGGTGTTTTAGCAGATAGCTGATGTCTTCGCTTCGATGGCTCTCAGAAAGTTCCTCAACAGAGCACTCTTGCACTGGAAGTAATAAACCTTCGTCACAAAAGTGATTATAAATATCGGCTTTTCGACAAGCTTCATAGATGGCGGATTTGCTTTTCAGGACCGTGCGATAAACATGATCTTGTGCAATATAGACATGTCCGCCAGGGTCGCGAAATGAGCCCCAATCGGGTTGCTGTTCCATGTGGCGTTACTGTTTATCTGAATTTTTAGATCGAAGGTTCTCAAAAAAGGTTGTCCATTTTTTGAGAATAGATCGTCCGAATAACGCACATGCGGCAACGCCGCCGATGAGCGCTTGCAGCAGAATACTGCCTGTTCCAGGGTCCAGGTAGGCATAGGCTGGTTTGGTAATGAGCACCGTTAGCATAAAACAGAATATCAAGGATTTGAGTAACAATTTGTGGCATCTCCAAACGAAATAAATGCAGATTGTACTGTCTGTAATTAGGTACAGTGGCGCGTAAATCAATGCCATCAAAGTCGCCGAACACTAACATGGTTTGCGACTGTGTTTCAATGCGTGCAGATTCTCTTGCGACAATAGAATATCTTCCATTGGGAATAGAATGTGGCTAACGTCATGAGCAATCTGAGGATCGCTTGCGGGGGTGAGCCTGTTAATGGGAATGAGCAACACTATGTCTGAAACAAATATTAGACTAGCCGCGACGGAGGATCGGTTTTCTTCTGATCCAGAAGTCTCCTACACGCTGGCGGCGCCTTACTATTATGATGAAGCATTGTTTCGCTCTGAACAAAGCCGGGTGTTTGCTCAAAGCTGGCGATTTGCTTGCCACCGAACCGAAATCCCCCATACGGGAGACTATGTCACTCTCGGTTTAGACAACGAAAGTATCCTGATCATTCGTGATAAGGATGAGACCATTCGTGCCTTCTATAACGTTTGCCCCCACCGGGCATCACAATTGGTCAAGCCAGGATCATCAGGGAACAAGCCCTCGGGTATTTCCTGCCCTTATCATTCGTGGACATTTAACCATGACGGTACCTTGCGTGGGGCGAGTCGTTGCGAGCGGGTAAAGAACTTCAACAAGGAAGATTTCTCTCTTACACCTGTGCGCGTTGAGGAACTATGTGGTTTTATTTTTATCAGCCTGAATATAGACGCGCCGTCACTGGGCGCGCAGGCCGTCGGGCTGGATGACCTGCTTAACCGAGAATGTACGGGCCTTGAGGATTATAGCCTGGTCGCGCGTTCGGACTTCGACGTAAAAACCAACTGGAAGGTGATTATCGATAATTTTATCGAAAACTACCACCTGACCCTGTCGGGCCCTGAGCACAAAAAATTCGCAGACCTTGTCAGTTCTGAGGAACACGAGTCAAAAATTCGAACCCATGATGTGTGGACCGAATTCATCAGCCCGGCAGGACGGCCAGATAATTCAGCCTTTCAATGGACCGAGCCACGCAACCTGGGTGGCGGAAACGATTTCATTACAATTCATCTGTTTCCAGATATGGGGTTTGTCCTGTTCCCCGGTGTAAACGCACTAAGCTTGTTTTATACCCGCCCAACCGGGCCGGAAACCTGTACGCTGGTGACATCCTACTACGCGCCAACCACTGAGCTGGATGAAGCAACCAAGGCCGGGGTTCACTATTTCAGTGACGAACTAAGTCCCGAGGACATCGAACTATGCGAGGGTGTCCAGCGTGGCCTGCGATCACGGGCCTATCATCAGGGGCGATTGATGGTTGATGCTGAACGTACCGGCCTGAGCGAACACGGCGTTCATGCTTTTCATGCATGGATCAGATCATTCATGTTGGATTGAAAACGGGGCAAGATACACTGACGAGATGAAGCTCTGTTTGAGCGCTTATTGTCCGTCGTCATATAAATTGGAACACAGAGCGGTCTGATCTAAAGGAGGATCTGGTTCATCTGGTTTGTTACTTTAAGCGGCGTATTTGCGGTATTGCAAGCGCCGGGCCTCCATTGTTTTCAGTTTGATCCTTTCCCTTTGTTTTAAAATTGCTTGGCCACGCCCGAAGTAGACGTCTGCGGGAGTGAGGTTGTTAATGCTCTCGTGGTAGCGCTGATGGTTGTAGTGATCGACGAATGTTTCGATCTGCGCTTCGAGGTCTGCCGGGAAGAAGTAGTTCTCCAACAGGATGCGGTTCTTCAAGGTCTGATGCCACCTCTCGATCTTGCCCTGTGTTTGTGGGTGATACGGCGCACCCCTGACGTGGCCCATGTTCTTGTCGCTCAGCCATTCAGCCAGCTCACCAGAGACGTAGCTGGACCCGTTGTCCGATAGCAGTCGGGGTTTGTGAATGACCTGAGCCTGATCACAGCCTGATGCCTGCAGGGCAAGGCCCAACGTATCAGTAACGTCGCTCGTCTTCATGGTCGTGCACAGCTTCCAGGCAATGATGTAACGCGAGTAATCATCGAGGATCGTTGATAAATACATCCAGCCCCAGCCGATGACCTTCAGATAGGTAAAGTCAGTCTGCCACAGTTGATTGATCGCCGTGGTCTTGTCCTTGAACTCATTCGCCGCCTTGATGACGATGAATGCAGGGCTGGTAATAAGATCGAGGGATTTGAGCAGCCGATAGACGGAAGCCTCTGAGACAAAGTACTTTTCTGTGTCTGTGAAGCGTATAGCCAGTTCCCGGGGAGATAGTTCCGGCACATCCAGTGCCAGGTCAACGATGCGCTGGCGAACGTCATCAGGGATACGATTCCAGACCCGTGACGGCCTGGGCGGTTGATCTTCCAGAGCTTCCGGGCCAGCAACTTGAAAACGATCATACCAGCGATAAAACGTGGTGCGGGGAATGCCCAGCTTATCCAACGTCTGTTTGATTGGCAGGTGGGATTGCTCAACAATACGGATGATCTCAAGCTTTTCTGATGCGGGGTATCTCATTCGACGTCTCCCCCATCCGCGATCATACTTTTTTTAAGAAGCCGGAGTTCCAATGTCTGCTCGGCAACGACTTCTTTCAGATCACGCGCTTCACGGCGAAGGGCGGTCACCTCACCAGTCGAAGCCGCCCGAGACGTATCACCGGCCAAGCGTCGCTTGCCAGCTTCCATAAACTCCTTCGACCATTTATAATAGATGCTCTGGGCAATGCCTTCTATCCGGCAAAGCTCCGCGATGGTTTCTTCACCGCGTAATCCATCCAGGACAATGCGAATTTTTTCTTCTGCTGAGTATTGTTTGCGCGTTGCCCGACGGATGTCCTTGATTGCCCTGGCTGCACCCGTCTGTCTTGTCTGCGATTTCTGTTTCATCTTCATTCCCCTACGGGTCATTACGATGAACCAGAAACCCTCTCTTATGCAATGCCGCTAGTTTGTTCCATAGGCGCTGACGTCAGACAAGAACAATGGGCAGTTACGCACCTGCATTCGGGATGGTTGGGACTCTGTTAGGGCTTGTAAATATGCTCTACACGATGAGTGGGGGGTCATTTGAACAGGTCGGTACCAATATGGCTGTTGCATTGATTACAACTTTTTATGGAATTTTATTTTCGAACCTCTTATTCAAACCAATCGCCGTAAAACTGGAAGATCGCACAAACCAACGTGCCCACACACTCAGCATGGTTGTTGAAGCTGTAAATCTGATCAGCGAAAGACGATCACCGTCATATATCCGCGAAACTCTGTTTTCGTTTCTTGCAGAGTATGACGATGAACTTGACGGGGAGTCTCCAAAGACGAAAACGGGGGAATCAAATGATTGATAATACCTCCCTGGGAAATGACGAGAAAGTTGCAGACATTGCCAGTGAGCAATTAGCTCCACTCATCAAGGCCGCTCGGCGGCGAAGGAAGGCCGGGCGTCCCGTGCCTCAGCCCCAGGGGCCAGGGGATGAGTGGATGATCACATATATGGATACAGTAACGCTCCTAGTCACCCTCTTTGTCATCTTGTTGAGTTTCGCCAATTTCGATGAGGCCAAGTACCGGGCCTTCACCAATGCGCTGAGCATCACAGATTATGGCGTTGGTGTTCTTTCTAGTTCGCCGCGACCCATCGAATCAGAATTTTCCCAAGACGATATAATTATGAAGACGATCAGCGACACGGCAGAAATCATGGCAGATGAATTCAGGACGTCCATTGAGGCGTCGGGCTTGGCAGATCAAGTCAGCTTGAATTCCGTACCCGCCGGTGTTGAACTGGAGATCAATGAAAGCGTCTTGTTCTCTATTGGTAGTGCAGAACTTACCCAGCTTGGGCGATCAGTTATCGAAAACCTTGCGGGCATTCTTGATAAACCCGGTATCATGGCATCGGTAGAAGGGCATACTGATAATGTGCCAATTCAGACAGAGAAATACGGTTCCAACTGGGAGCTATCGGGTGCTCGTGCATCTGCGGTTGTAAGGTATCTTATCGGAGCGGGGGTAGACCCCGACGTGTTACGGATTGTCGGCTATGCGGATACGAAGCCAAAATGGAACAATGAGACGGCAGATGGCCGCAAAAACAACCGAAGGGTCAACGTTATTGTCAGTTTCAACGAAGCCAAAGACCCAGGTTAATATCGCTGAATATACATTTAGAAATCGAGGTGCGTGATGGCGGAACATGAGTTCTCTTGGAGTCTGGATTATTCGGTTGGCATAGACATACTCGATTATGACCATCAGGAACTGTTTGCTACAGTGAACGACCTCCACAATGCCATTTCTGACGGAACCGAAAGCGATGTCATTGTTCCGATTATTGATCGTCTGTCCAAGTACGTGGCCGAGCATTTCCAACGAGAAGAGCATATATTGTCGGAGTACAATTTCCCTTTTCTTGCGGATCACCGACGAAAGCACCACGAATTTGCACGGGTGATCTACGCAATTCGGCATATTCTGGCCAATTGCCCAGAGCGCCTATCATACGACAAATTACTCAACTTTTTGGAAAACTGGTTGGTCCGTCACATCATGGGCGAGGATATGAAATACAAAGCGTTCATGCGAGGTGACTATGGTCGGCGAGATACTGATATCGTAATGCCAATACCCTCAAAAAAAGATAGTGAAGCCGTCGAAACCTATGATGAGAAACGGAAAGAGCATGAATTAGTCGCCATTACTGTCCATGTTCCTGTTCAGTTAGCTAACATTATTCGCCGTTGTGCCCGAGTACTTCAACTTGGTGGCGAGAAGGCCGATCGCCTTGAAGAACTGACGGACCCGATCGGATATCTAAATAATGATGAGGCGCTCAAAATTGCTAAAATTGTTATTCAATAGATCGCCTGAATGTTCGGAGATTACAGAGCCGCTAGCCGGATTCCTGCTGATCGAGCCATTGTTGTTTGGTGATGGCATATACGGCGTCGATCTCGCCATAGGCGAAGCGTGTGCTTTCATATCGCAATCCGATTTTTTTCAGCACGTTCTTTGAAGCATGATTTTCCGGCTCGAAACAGGCAACAACCACGTCCAGCGGTGAGTCTTCGAACGCGAACTGCAACAGCCGGGATGCGGCCTCGGTGGCAATGCCCTTGCCCCAAACGGATGTCTTATAGAAGTAGCCGATCTCGATCTCTGCGAGCGGAATGCAATCGTTCAGAAGTAAATCCCAATTGGTGTCGTTTTCTTCAATGGGCATGGGGGTCAGGGCAGCTGAGCCTATCTTCTCCTGTGTTGTTCGGTCGATCACACACCAGACACCGATGCATCCACCATCGCTGCGACGGGTGACAAGGGGCATCTGGGCTTTGATCTCAGCGGGTGTGGACGCGCCGCCGCCATAGCGCATGACGCGTTCATCGGTGAACATTTCCAGTGCCAGATCGAGGTCATCCTCGGTCAACGGGCGCAGGTGCAGGCGTTCTGTGTAAAGATCGAGTTTCATGATCGGCATGGGTACTATTCGGCGGCTAAATTAACAAGCCAGTCGGCCACCAGATCGCGGGCGTGATTGCGCCTGGGTTGGGTCAGGTCACGCAGGTAGTAGCTGGCGTGCAGGGCCATTGGTTTTGCACATGGTTTTTCGAACACCTCAACCAGATCACCGGATTTGAGTAGATGATTGATAAACGGCCGGCGGCCCAGCATGACGCCTTCGCCGCGCTGGGCCATCTGCAAGGCGATAAGCGACCCGTCCACCTTCATGCCCTTGGGCACTTTAAACGGGCCGGTATGGAATTGCTGAAACCATTTGTGCCAGTCTTCGTCATAACCGAGCAGGTGAATAAGTTCGAAATTGAGAATGTCCGCCGCACCCGTAGGTCGCTCACGCGCCTTCAGCATACCGGGTGCACACACCGGCACGATGGATGTGGTGAACAGAATATGGGTGTGTTCGTCCGCCACGGGTTCGGGCAGGATCACAATTTCAAGATCAACATCAGACGCCGAGGCTTCGTTGAATTCCGTATCCAGCGTGCGGATGGACAGATCGATCTCCGGGTGTTTCTTGTGAAACGATCCCAACTGCGGCACCAGCCAGAGGGTCGCCACGCTGGGCGTGCAGCGGATGGTTACCTGCTGGCCCTGCATATGGGGGAACAGCTGATCGGTGACCGTGTCCAGTCGTTCGATGGCTTGATGAACACTCTCGAAGTACGCCTGACCCGTACTGCTTAATGACAGTTTGCGGCCATGACGCACAAACAGGGGCGCGCCCAGATAGGCTTCCAACTGGCGCATTTGCTGGCTGACGGCGGGCGGTGAGATATTCAACTCAGATGCCGCAAGGGCAAAACTCAGGCGCCGTCCGGCGGCTTCAAAGGTGCGCAGTATGTTCAATCTGGGTCGTCGCACGGGTGTTCCTGTCAGATAAGTTTTACTTATGTATTGTGACAGCAAGCATCGCTTGTCCGCAAGTCCGCTTTTTCCCTAATATTTAGGCGATTCCACAAATCAGGGTGCCCACCAATGCAATTTTTTTCTTATCTAACGGATGAGGACGTTGAATACGTTCATTCAGCTTCACTGGAAATCCTTGAGGAGGTCGGCCTGCTGGTCCGTAACGAGAAGGCCCGTAACCGCTGTGCCGAACATGGCTGCGTTGTCGACCATGAAACCGAAATGGTTCAGCTTCCCGCCCATGTGGTGGAAAAATACCGCGCCATGACACCGCCCACCATCACCCTGCGCGGTCGCGATCCGAAATACGATTTAACGTTCCCGCGCGAGCTGCCGGTCATTGCCACGGCCAGCTCCGCCCCCGATATTGTTGATCCGGTCACCGGCAAAGCCCGCCGCGCCACGTCTGATGATATCGCCAATATCGCCCATCTGGTGAACGAGCTGCCGGGCTTTGATATGTTCTCAATCTCCACCCTGGCCGATGATGCGCCCACGGGACAGTTCAACCTGTCGCGGTTCTATCCGGCGCTCAAAAATTGCCTGAAGCCGGTGCGCACGTCTGTTCTGGATGTGGAGGAAGCTAAACAGATCCTCAAGCTGGGTGAGCTGATCGCCGGATCACCCGAAGCCTTCTGGGAGCGCCCTTTTATTAATTTCGGTTACTGCGCCATTGTGTCGCCCCTGACCATGGATTTCGATTCCACCGAAAACCTTATGTTCTTTGCCGAGAACGGCGTCACGGCCTACGGCACCATCGCGCCCATGGGCGGTTTGAGCACGCCGCTTTCCCTGTCCGGTATGCTGACCATTATGAATGCCGAATGGCTGGCCGCGTGTACGCTGGCCCAAATGTCAAAGGCTGGCACGGAGCAGATTTATAACTTCCTGCCGGTATTCGCCGATATGCGCGACGGGGCCTATGCGCCGGGTGCGATCGAGATCGGCATGATGAATTCTGCCGTGTGTCAGATGGCGCGTTTTTATAATGTTCCAGCGGGCGGTTATCTTGGCCTGACCAATTCAAAGACCCCCGATGCCCAAGCCGGATTTGAGAAAGGTATGTCGCCCTTATTGGGGGCCGCGTCCGGTGTCGACTTCATCGTCATGGGTGGGTTGCAGGACGCGCTGATGACGTTCGATTTCGGCCAACTCACCATCGATAACGAAATCGCCCAGATGATCAAAAAAGTCCGTGGCGGTTTCGGGTTCTCAAAAGAAAGTGCCTCGTTGGCGGAAATCAAGAAAACCGGAGCCGCCGGTATGTTCGCCGCCAACCCGGCCACGCTGGAACGCATGCACACGGCCACCTTCATGCCGGAACTGGCAGATCGGAAATTGCGTGAACAATGGGAAGACGAAGGCGCGTCGACGATCCAGCAAAGGGCGTTGAACAAGGCACTGGATATCCTGTCCACCGCCAATCCAGCCGCGTTCGATCTGGAAACAGACGCCCGTATCCGCCGCGAATTTGAAGGCATTGTGGCTGGTGACTCCCAGGTCCCCGAAGGTTGGGTTCCGTTCGATTTCGGAATCGAAGTCATCACCCGCAAGAAGCGTGTTAACCGTCGTCGTAAGCAGGCCTAAACAATGAGCAAAACATTCCCAAGTACGGCCCGCATTGTGGTCATCGGTGGTGGCTGCATCGGTACCAGTATCGCCTTTCATCTGGCTCGGTCCGGCGAGCGTGACGTGGTGCTGCTTGAAAAAAGTAAACTGACCGAAGGTGCCACCTGGCATGCCGCCGGTCTGGTGGGCCAGTTCAGATCGCAACAGAACTTGATGGCGATTATGAACGCCAGTGTGCGGTTGTTCGATAATCTGGCCGAGGAAACAGGCCAGGAAACCGGCTGGCGCAAAGTGGGCAGCATCCGCATTGCCGCTAGTGAAGACCGGCTCAAAGAGTTGCAAAAATCCCACTCGTCCGCTCGTGCTGTGGGCTTCGAGATGGATATGCTCTCACCGTCCGAAATTCGCGATATCTATCCGCTGATCAACACGGAAGATTTACTGGCAGGTGCCTTCATCCCCGATGACGGGCATATCGATCCCAACAGCCTGACCCAGGCCTATGCCAAGGGTTTTCGCGCCAACGGTGGCCGGATATTCGAAGGCACCATGGTCAAGGAGCTGACCAAATCAGGCGATCGCATCACGCACGTGGTCACCGACCACGGCACCATAGAATGTGACACGGTGGTCAATGCGGCGGGTCTGTGGGCGCGTCAGGTGGGCTGGATGGCCGGGGTGGAAATTCCCGCCGGTGTGGTTGAGCACCAATATATGGTGACGGAAAAATCCCCGGATATCCCGGACGGTATTCCGGCGTTTCGAGACCCGGACGGCGGCTATTACGCGAAACCCGAACCGGGTGCGCTGGCCATCGGTGGTTGGGAACGGGCCACCAATATTGTGAATTCCAAAGACGGTTTCCCGTGGGAGAACGAACGTTTTCTGTTCGAAGACAACATGGACCGGCTGGAAGAAATCTTCGCGCCCGCCGCCCACCGCTTGCCCATCCTGAATGAACTGGGCGTGCGCACTATTGTGAACGGCCCTATCCCCATCTCCCCCGATGGTGAACCCGTGATTGGGCCGGTGCCGGGCCTGAGCAATTTCTTCGCCGCGTGTGCGTTTACGTCTGGTATCGCCGCCTCCGGTGGTGTGGGTGAGGTGGTTGCCAACTGGATTTTGCAGGGCGATCCGGGCCTTGATCTGTGGGCGTTTGATATCCGCCGGTTTGGAGCACTCCATGCCGGGCACAAATTCCTGCATGACCGGGCGCATGAGAGCTATACCAAATACTACGCCATTCACTGGCCGGGCGAGGAAGCGGAAAGTGCACGCGGTGTCCGCCGCAGCCCGCTTTACCACACGCTCAAGAACCAGGGTGCCGTGTTCGGCTCCAAATTCGGCTGGGAACGGGCCAACTGGTTTGCGCGGGATGGCGCGCCACAGGAAGACGTGCACAGTTACGAACGCGCCCACCAGATGGACACGGTGGGCGCCGAGCACAAGGCCGCCCGCGAAGGTGTGGTCATGATCGACATGTCATCGTTCACCAAGTTCGAGATCAGCGGCTTAGGTGCGTGTTCGTTCCTGCAATATATCGCCACCGCCAACGTGGACAAAGAAGTCGGCGGCGCGGCCTATACCCAGCTGTGCAATACAAAGGGCGGCATTGAGGCCGACGTGACCATCATCCGCCGGGCCAAAGACACCTTCTGGCTGATCACCGGATCGGGCTTCCCGGTTCGCGACCGCGGCTGGATTGAAGACAACATGCGCGAAGGCGATAACGTCACCTTGCGCGATATCACGTCCGGTTACGGCGTGATCAATCTGGCCGGACCACTTTCTCGCGATGTGTTACAGAAAGTTTGTGATGACGATGTATCTAACGAAGGCTTTGCATTCGGTACGGCAAAAGACATTCGGATTGGCTACGCCCCCGTTACGGCCTACCGGGTGACGTATCTGGGCGAACTGGGCTGGGAGCTTTATATCCCGTCCGAATACACCGGCTTCGTGTTCGATACGCTACAGGAAGCAGGCCAGCCCGAAGGTATCACCAACATGGGCTACCAAGCGGTGGACAGCTTGCGGCTGGAAAAGAAGTACCTCGCCTGGGGCTCGGACATCACGCCCGACTACAACCCGTTCGAGGCCGGGTTACAGTTCCTCATCGATTGGGACAAAGGCGACTTCATAGGTCGGGCGGCGCTCGCCAAAATAAAACAAGACGGTGCGAGGCAAAAAATGGTCTGCTTCGCGCTTCAAAACCCGCTACCCCTATTCGGCGGTGAAGCGATCCTCGTGGACGGTAAGGCCATAGGCCAAACCACGTCCGGTAACTACGGCTACACCGTGGGCAAAAGCCTCGCCATCGGCTACCTGCCAACAGAATATCTGGACAGCAACGACTTCGCTATCGAAGCCTTCGGCCAAACCAGTGCGGCCAGTCTGGTTAAAGGCTCGGCGTATGATCCCAAGCGGGAGAAGGTTTTGCGGTAAACTGGATCGGGTGTTTTCTCGTTTACTGCGATCAATTGTATGCTATGCATGGGATAGTTGAGTATCTGCATGAACTGGTCCTCTCATGAATCAAGAAACGCCAAAAATTTCCGCGAGGCTTCTTAACACCGCTGTAGGTAGCTACGTCGGGGCGGAATTTCGAGCGCTGGCAAGAATTTCAACCATTCCAGTATTGCTACTGGCTATCATTTCCTACATTGATTCTTCGGCGATTATTGCCCTTGCTGTGTGGCCTGTAATTTCGGAAATCGCGTCAACGGGTGTGATTGCTGTGTTGTCGGTAAACGTTCATCGAAGGTATTTGTTAGGTGAACAACCGAGATTGTCATTGGGTGATCGTGAGTTTGGTTTTCTTCTTGCGCTCATAATTTTCTTCCTGCCTACTTATGCATTGGGGTTCTTGAGCGAGGCGCTCACCTCAATTGATCCAGCGCTTCTTAATATCCTGAACTTGTTGTTCTTGGTCGTACTGCTTTATGTGTTTCTTCGGGTAGCCCTATGGTTCCCGGCCATTGCTGTAGAGTCAGAAGGAACCTTTTGGGGGCGGGCGGCACGATCATGGAATGTCACGAAGCGTGGCAAAGTTGGACCATTGTTCTGGTCAATGGTCATTCCAACAATAATGGTATTCCTCCTGACTTTAGTACCATTTGTTGTCTTTGGTGTGGATAGCAGCAGCTTCGTTGCACAAGTTTTGTTGTTGATCTACCTGTCTGTAATTAGTGTCGCATTCTCAATCTGGGCGGTTCTACTGGTATCTGTTGCGTACAAGCATCTCATTCAATCCGCCCAGCCTGATATAAACGGCAGCGGATGATCCCAAGCGGGAGAAGGTTTTGCGGTAGGGATGCGGGCCGTATCATTGTTACTGTCGCCAATGGCGCTCGCGCGGTATCATATAATATGACATTGAAACGCCTCTTATCTCCTCTGGCACCTGTGGTGCTGACTACCCTGTTTATAGTGGGCGCGGTCGCCATACCCGGATTCTGGGCAAGCGCCCACGCGCAAGATGATGATGACGTCGAGGGCTACAAAGTCCTCGGCACGGTCATCCCCACGTTCACGGATACAAAAAGCCCGGATGACGTTGCCGAAGACATCCAACTGGGTGTCTTCAAAGGTGATTACGTCGGCTGTGAAAAGCGCAAGGATTTGCTGAATTACAACAAGGCTGAGAATGATGGCGATCGTGGGTTGATGAAGAAACTCACATCAAATGGCAAGTGCGTGCCCCTGGACGGGATCCCGTACTTCCTCCTCAAGGCCGGATTTGGCACCAGCGCGGTTGTCCTCAGCACGGAAACCACGGAAACCCACCTGTGGGTGATGAGCAAAGCGGTGGTGGAATCCCCCCCACCGAAGCGGGAGTCGGTCATCAATTTTTGAAACTCAACTCCGTGGCATCAACACCCAGTAGTCGAATTCCAGTACCGCGGCGTCATCGTCCGCAGCCGGAAAATCGGCGCAGTTTTTGTCTTTGACCGCCACTGTGCGCACCCGCAACGCCCCCAAATCATGCCTGCCCGGCACGGGCTGGCTGTCGAGGATTTCTGACCAGGCATAAATTGTGTCGCCGGCGAAGGTGGGGGCTATGTGTTTGCCGCCGTTGATGGCTGTCATCCATTGGGCGTTGGCGAGACCGTTGAAGCTTAAGGCGCGGGCCAGCGAGATGATGTGGCCGCCGTACATGAGGCGGCGACCGAAGCGGCCTTCTTTTTCCGTGTGCTGGTTGAAATGGACTTTGGCTGTGTTCTGGTACAGGCGCGTTGCCATCATGTGTTCGGATTCTTCGATGGTGACGCCGTCCACGTGATCGATCTTTTCGCCCACTTCGTAATCCTGCCACAGATGGGGGCTGCCCGCCGCGACGGCGTCGTATGCGTCCAGTATCAATTCGTCCGGGATTACAAAGCTGTCTGGTGAAACGGCATCCGGTAAATCGGGCACCACGGTTTCGGGGGCCGGGCTGTTCTCATCGCGCTTGCGGACCATGACCCAGCGCACGTATTCGATCACCACCTGACCTTCCTGATTAATGCCGGTGGACCGCACGTAGACCACGCCGGTCTTGCCGTTGGAATTCTGTTTGAGGCCGATCACCTCGGACGTGGTGGATAGCGTGTCGCCCGGAAAGACGGGCGTCACAAACCGGCCCTCCGCGTAACCCAGATTGGCGATGGCGTTCAGGCTAACATCAGCCACGGTTTTGCCGAACACCACATGAAACGCCAGCATGTCATCCACCGGTGCACCCGGATAGCCGATGCCTTGTGCAAACATATCCGATGAGGGCAGAGCAAAACGCGTGGGGTACAGCGCCGTATAGAGCGATACATCGCCCTCGGTCACCGTGCGCGGCGTGGCGTGATGGATGATCTGGCCCAGTGAGAAATCTTCGAAGAAGTTACCGGGATTGGTCTTGGTTACCATTTGTGTTTGTTCCTTAAGGTGCCTTACGCGGCGGTATTCGCGGCGGCCATTTCTTCGATGGCCTCGGCCAGCGCCACCGAGCGTTTGGCGTCTTCCACGTGCAGGTTTTCGATCAGCTTGCCATCCACCAGTACCACGCCTTCGCCGCGACCTTGTGCCTCGGTGAAGGCCTCGATGATCTGCTTGCTCCAGGCCACTTCTTTTTCACTGGGCGCGAAGACCTCGTTGGCGGTGTCGATGGTCTTGGGGTGGATCAGGGTTTTACCATCGAAGCCCAGATCGCGGCCGTGGATGCACGAATGATAGAAGCCTTCGTCATCGGCCAGGTTCAAATGAACCCCGTCCAGAATGGTGAGGCCATAGGCGCGTGCCACCAACAGGCACTGTGACAGGCTGTACAGCATGGGTTGGCGGTCGCGGGTATGGGCGGCGTGTACGTCCTTGGCCAGATCGGATGTGCCCATGACAAACCCGGCGATACGGTTACCCGATGCGGCGATGCGCTCCGCGCTCAACACACCAAACGGTGTTTCAATCATGCACCAGATCGCCATGTCATCGGGCGCACCATTATCTTCCAGAATGGTTTCTGCCATGCGCACGGTATCGGGGCTTTCGACCTTGGCGATAACAATGCCGTGAGCACCGGATGTGGCCGCCGCGGTCATATCGGCGATGCCCCATTCGGTCTGAAAGCCGTTTACGCGGATCAGCAATTCGCGCATGCCATAACCGCCTTCGGCCAGCGCACCACAGATGTTGTTGCGGGCTTCGTCTTTCTGGTTGGGGGCCACGGCGTCTTCCAGATCAAGGATCAGCGCATCTGCCGCCAGTGTGCGGCCCTTTTCCAGGGCGCGGGCGTTCGACCCGGGCATGTACAGGACGCTGCGGTGTGGTCGATTGTCCTTGTTCATCTTTTGCCAACTTCCTGGTTGTATTCTGGTGATATTAATCAGATTGCGGACACTACAATCCACGTGTCCGAATGGCAAGATTTCGGGGCCAGATCAATAGGGTGGGGGAACTGTAAAACCATGGGAATTCTATCCATCCAATCGCACGTGTCTTATGGCCATGTGGGTAATGCGGCGGCGGTGTTTATCCTGCAACGTCTGGGTTTTGATGTGTGGCCGGTTCATACGGTGCTGTTCAGCAATCACCCCGGTTACGGCGATTTCGGTGGGGGGCGTGTTGATGCCTGTGTGGTCGGCGACATTGTGGATGGCCTTGATGCGCGTGGCCTGTTTCCCACATGCCAGGCCATCATCGGCGGGTACTTAGGCGCCCTTGAATGTGGCGAGATCATGCTGGATGCGGTCCGGCGTGTTCGGGCGGCCAGTAAAGGTGCTCTATTCTATCTGGACCCTGTCATGGGCGATCGGGAATCAGGCGTATACGTACCCGAAGAGATCGTCGCGTTTTACCGGGATCAGAGCCTGACCCAGGCCGATGTGATCAAGGCCAATGCCTACGAGTTGGAAATTCTGTCGGGTGAGAAAATTACAGATGTGGCATCAGCCATCGACGCTGCACGGACCCTGATCCGGGCCCACGGTACCAGGGTGGTGGTAGCCACGTCCATCCCGGCGGAACGTGGTTCCCTTGCAACGGCTTTGGTACGACAAGATAACGCATGGGTGGTAACCACGCCGGTGCTACCCGCGGACCAAAAGGGCACTGGTGATGCCTTTATGGCCCTGTTGGTGGCAAACAGCCTGAAGACACCGGGCCAGTCTGACATGGCGCTTGGCCGATCGGTTTCGGCGATCTGGTCCTTGATGCAGAAAACCTGTGAACGCGGCGCGCCCGAGCTGCTTCTGGTGAATGAGCAGACCCAAATCGATGCTCCGGGTACCGTATTCGAAGCGGTTGTCCACGGGCTTTAATCTCGGTATGGTGCCTACATAAAAGTGATTCAAACCCTGCGCTGAGGGACCATTAATGAAGATAACCTATGCTCCGGACATTGGTGTCCAAGGCGGCGTACCAATGCAACCGAAGGGGTATCTCAGCGATATCAACTTTCTGATCGTTGAAGATAACAGGTTTTCCGCCCGTATTCTCGAAAATATTCTTCGCGCCCTCGGCGCCCGGCACATCAAGCGCGCACATGACGGCGTTGAAGCCGTCTCGGTGCTGAAGTCTTTTCCGGCTGATGTGTGCTTTGTGGATTGGGTTATGCCCAAGATGGATGGCATACAGCTCACCCAATATATCCGGTCCCATACGGACAGCCCCAATCAGTTCCTGCCGGTTATTATGGTTACCGGGTCATCAGAATTAGAGCATGTGATGGCGGCCCGAGATGCGGGTGTGACGGAATACCTGATCAAGCCGTGCTCCGTTCAGCAGATTCTCAGCCGGATCAAGACCGTGGTGGAAAGCCCCAGGGCTTTTGTGCGCAAAGACGATTATTTTGGGCCCGATCGCCGCCGTCGCAAGGTCGAAATAGATGAAGTTGAACGACGCGGTAAAGCGATCGCCGCCAAACCGGCAGAAGATATGAGGACTGAGCTAAATCCCAAAAGCCTCAAACAGGTCGAGGTCGATAATATTCTCGGCACAGAGCACGAGAACTAGGCTACGCACGCTTTACGCGGCTTGTTCGCTCTTCTGCCCAATCAATTCTTCGGCAATCTGGATGGTGTTCAGCGCGGCACCTTTGCGCAGGTTATCTGCCACACACCAGAAGCTGAGGCCGTTTTCCACGGTGGGGTCGGAACGGATGCGGCTGATGAAGACCGGGTCTTCACCGGCACATTCAGCCGGGGTGACGTAACCACCGGCTTCGCGGTGATCAACCACGGTAATGCCGGGTGCTTCTCTCAGCGCGTTTCGGGCCGTCCCTTCGTCGATTTCGTAATCGCATTCAATGTTGATGGCTTCGGCGTGGCCAATAAAGACGGGCACGCGAACGCAGGTGGCATGAACCTTGATATTGGGGTCGAGAATTTTCTTGGTCTCGACCATCATTTTCCACTCTTCCTTGGTGGAGCCATCGTCCATGAAACTGTCGATGTGCGGGATTACGTTGAACGCGATTTGTTTAGGGAAATTTTCCATGTTTTCCTGCACAGGGGTGTTCACATAAATCCCCTTGGTCTGGTTGAACAGCTCGTCCATGGCGTCCTTGCCGCCACCGGATACAGACTGGTACGTGGAGACGACAACACGGTTGATGGTGGCTAGATCATGCAGTGGCTTAAGGGCTACAACCATTTGAATGGTTGAACAGTTAGGATTGGCAATAATGCCCTTCTTGCTATGCTGGGCGATAGCTTCAGGATTAACTTCCGGCACCACAAGCGGCACGTCCGGGTCCATACGGAAATGGGATGTATTATCGATGACAATGGCACCAGCTTTGGCCGCACGCGGGCTGTGTTCGGCAGAGACCGAGGCGCCTGGTGAGCTCAACACAATATCAATGCCCTTGAAGTCAAAGGTCGCCAGATCCTGAATCTTGAGAACAGCGCCTTCACCAAGTGACACTTCCTGACCGACAGAGCGTTTAGACGCAAGCGCCACAACGTCGTCGACGGGAAAATCCCGTTCATCAATCATATTCAGTAGTTCGCGGCCCACATTACCCGTGGCACCCACAACAGCGACTTTATAACCCATTCGTATTCTCCAATTAAAACCCTTAACTAGGCAGCGGCAATTAATACCGAGCCGTCGTTTTGTGCAACACCTAAATCCAGTCTTTTGGTCATGGGGATAGAACCGGGGACCGGACACGCCAACCGTACCGGCATATCGGCGGGCCGGTGGATGTAGCCTGAGCGTGCATAAAACAACACAGTATCCGCATCCGACCAGACGCCTGCGCGCCTGTAACCCTTGATACTGGCATAACGATCAACCAGCATCAGCATGACACCACCATACCCCTGGCCCTGACAGGCGGGGTCTATGGCAACGCCGCGGACCTCGATTTCCGGGCCTGTTTTATGCCCGCTTGGGCCATGATCACCCATGTCTTGCAGTGAAACCGTGCCGGTGACAATACCGTTACGGATCAAGACCAGTGGCGTGTTGTCATCCTGGGAATGAACAGGGTGGTCCCTGTTGTATGCGCCGAACGTTGCGTGCAAATCCAGACCATCCCACAGTGTCCGCTCACGGATACTGTGGAAGCAATCCCACTCGGTCTCGGTTTCCGGCCGCCGCAATTCGAAGCGGCCGCTTCGGGTATGTGCAAAACACTTCATGGTACCAATCTCCCAACACAAAAAAGCCCGCGGTGTGATCCGCGGGCCTAGTTTACTTAATAATCGAAAGTAAATTTTAGACCCGCATCACCGCTTTACCTTAATGACGGTATTGGTGTGTACGGCCACAAAGACAGACGCCATGATCCATGCAGCCACAAGGGTGCCGACCACGAGCGTGGCGACAGTTTGCAGGTCAAACATGGTTGCGTTCATTGTCATAACGACCAAGGTCTACCGTAACTTGTTTTGCGGATCAACTGTTTTCTCGCCCAAGGGTGCATCAGTGACGAGTTGGGTGACGAGTCATGACTGCTCGGTTATAGTGGCCGCATGAAGGCAGTCTACAGTCCAGCGCATACGGCGCATGATCCAAAATTCTTTCTGGTGCGTGGTGTACCCACCGCGAGTACCGAGCAACCCGAACGCGCCGAGCGGTTGTTGACCGGGCTGACAAAATGCGGCCTTTCGGTTGTTGAACCTGATGATTTTGGCTCTGCCCCCCGAGAATCCATCCATACACCTGAGTATCTGGCGTTTCTGGAAACGGCCCATGCAGAATGGTCTGCGCTGCCGGGTGCCTCGGCGGAGATTATTCCAAACATTCATCCCTTGCGGCTGCGGGACGTCTATCCCGATCATATTGTGGGCCGGGCTGGATGGCATATGGCTGATACCGCTTGTCCCATTGGTGCCCACACGTTCGATGCCGCCTGTGCGTCCGCAAATTCAGCCCTGACAGCAGCGCAATTGATTCTGGATGGGGATGGTGCAGCCTATGCCCTATGCCGCCCACCGGGACACCATGCCTTTGCTGATATGGCTGGCGGATTTTGTTTTCTCAACAACTGTGCGATTGCGGCCCAGCATTTGCGCCAGAAGCACGAACGAGTTGCCATCCTGGATGTGGACGTACATCACGGCAATGGCACGCAAGGTATCTTTTACGAGCGAAGCGACGTGTTTACCGTTTCGATCCATGCGGATCCACATCAGTATTATCCATTCCATTGGGGCCATGCGAGCGAGCGGGGGAACGGTGATGGCGAAGGATTTAACCTGAACCTGCCATTGCCCCTGTTATCGGGGGATCAGGATTTTCTGTCCGCGCTGGATCAGGCCGCGGACGCCATTCAGGCGTTTAATCCCGGCGCGTTGGTTGTAGCTCTTGGTTTGGATGCGTCCATAGATGATCCACTCAAGGGCATGAGCATCACCACGCCCGGCTTCCATGCCATCGGGAAGCGGATCGCCGGGATGGGGTATCCCACACTTTACGTGCAGGAAGGCGGTTATTTGTCAGACGTCCTCGGTGACAATCTGGCATCGTTCCTGAGCGGCGCTATGGATAAGGCCGCACCATAAAGTATAGATCAGAAGTAGCGTATCAGGCTGAAGTTCACGAAACTGTCACGTTCAAACGCAGCCAGACTGTTGTCTTCGTTTATGTTCGTGAGGACCCGGGCCTCAAGCTCAACTTTCCACTGATCATCCAGTCGGGTACTGGCTTCCAACGATAGGGACATTGCGCCGTCTTCCACGTCAATCAGCCCCCCAATCAGGGCTTGTGTGTCATTCACATCGTTGAGGGCCAACCGCGAACCCAGGAACAGATCGTTATTGAAGACAGTGGACGGCGCGTTGGCTTCTTTACGGCCGTCCCAATGCAGTTCCGCCAGCAACCCCAGATCGGCATCGCTCTCGGAAATCTGAAAAATGGTATATTCAAACCCACCGACCATGGCGCCGAACGGGTCGTCGTGACCCTCGCGCACGATGCCCTCAAATTTCCATAACCATTCATCCATGGTGTACTGCAGGTCCAACCCGGCCTGGGTGATTAAATCGTAGTGCGGCGCGCGGCGATTGCCAGCGCCGACCGGAAGGCGGGCCTCGCGGCTGAGGCCATGAAAAAAAGACGCGCCCACATCCCAATCACCAATGTAATGTGAATAACGGGCTGCCAGGTCCACGTGGCTGGTTCCGGCGCCGCTTTCAAACACGGCTTGAGAATCATCGACAACTTCACCAGTCCGTAACCTACCGTTCGTGCCCGCAAATGTTCTTTCTCTAAATCCTGGCAGGACGAACGCGTCGACCCGGCCCCAATCCTTTTGCAGGCCAACATTGACCATGAATTGACCAAGCTTGGCTTCATCATCGGTGTCTTCGATGGCGTCGGTCTGGTTGATGATGTTTACCAGATGCCGAGATTCGGCGACGCCCCAAAATACCCTGTTAATACCAATCAGGTAATCCCACTCGTCCAGACGGTCCGCTACATAGGCCTCACGAATATCCACGTGTGAGCGTTCCGCATCCCGATTGGAAAACCGGGCAAAGGGGACGAAGACCACTTGGGGCCCATCACCCTCCACCTGATATCGGAATTCCGGACTGAGAGACGCCGAGGTCTCAATACCAGAGTGCTGGCCGCTAAAACCAGGGGGCTGAGGGAACCAACGCAAATCAAGTGCGGTGGAGCCAGATACACGAACCTCTTCCGCCGCCGCCTGATTGACGCCAAGCGCCATAAAAATGGACAGGTATAAGATCGCCCATGGTTGGGTTTTGAAGGCGGGAATATGCCAGGTCAGGTTCATTGCAATCGTTTCAGGGTGCTCTTAACAAAATCCTGTTCGCTGAGTCCGTTCTGGAAACTAAACTCGCCAAACACCAGTTCAGTGCTTTTGCCCGTCTGATGATTACGCATAGAGAGCAAATGGGCGCGCCAATACTTGCCCTGGTAATAGGTCCAGTTTGACTGTTCAAGGGTTTTCAACAAATCGCCGCGCCGGTCATAGAAATCGATTTTCCGGGCCTGGAAGTCAGTCTGGTCAACCCAGGCGACTTGCCGGGAATATCCTGAATGCTCGTAAAGCGGTGTCCGCTCAATCACATCACACAACAAATCGCCGCAGGCCTCTTCATCGAGATAACGGTAGGCGTACTTGTTTAATTCCAAACCGGTGAAGTCTTCAAAGGCGAATTCACTGCCTACAAACGGGCCGGATTTGTTAACGGACGATATCCGTTTGATGCGTTTCAGGGCAGGCAGGTAGAGCCACTGGTCGTCCGCATCCAGTATTTTTGAGTGTGACAATAGCGCCGTGCCATCGATATCAGCGGGGCTGTCAAAGACTGTAATACTCTTGTCACCGACTTGTTCATCGGGCATCTCGAAGGTCGTAAGCGACAATTCACGAATTGACTCCTGACCCGCTGAATTGCGCAGGATCATTTTTAAGGAGACTCTCGAGTCCGTGAAGCCTCGGTCGGATCTGTCGCTACGCGCAGCGACGTCGAACCCTTGTTCTTCGGATGTCAGGGCGAATGCCGGTGCCGTGCTTACAACAGCAACGAGGGCCAGTGCCCGGATGACGTGAGATTTATTCAGCGGGAGCAGGTGCAACATTTTTTGCCTCAATCTTTTTCTTGCCGAGCATCAATACGGCTGGAAGGAACAGGAAATCAAAAATAAGAGCGATCGCAACAGCCATGGCTGTTAATTGCCCCATTTCAGAGTTGATTTTGAAGGTGGACGCCGTGAGTACGGAGAATCCAATCGTCAGGATTATGGTTGTGGTGATAATAGCCGGGCCAACCGTGCGGAAGGCATAACGGAGGGCATCCTCTGTATTCATGCCCTTTTCCCGGCGGCCACGTAGATATTTAGTCAACAAATGGACCGTGTCATCCACAACAATGCCCAGCGCGGTTGCGGTCACCGTGGCAGATGCCATGCCAACCTGACCAACCAGTATAGCCCAAAGCCCAAAAGTCATAAGAATTGGGACCGCGTTGGGGATCAGGCTGAGGAAACCCATGCCGAAGCTACGTAAAGCCAGGGCCATAATGCCAGCAATCAGGACAATGGCGACGGCATTACCACGCAGCATACTGTCGATATTCCGTTCGGAAATAAACGCGAACATAACAGAGGCGCTGGTCGGACTAGCATGCATAGCTTCGGGTGTGTTTTCGCGCAACCATGCCTTGGAATCCTCCAGGAAGGTCCGAACCCCTACGGTCGAGATATTGTCCAGTGTGGCGGTAACGCGCGTGGCTGATTTATCGATATTGATCCGATCATTGAGATCAAGGCCGAATGGCAAGGACATTTCATAGAGCAATAGATACTGTGCAGACAGTGCCCGGTCATCCGGGATTTTGTACCAGCCTGCATCGTCACCGTGCATGTTCTTGTTCAATCGTTTGATAATATCGGTGTAGCTGTAAACATGTCGCACGCCGGGTTGAGCCCTCAACCAGGTAGCAAATGCGTCCAGGTGCATAAGATACTCCGGATTACTAACGCCGCCGGGCTCACCAGATTCCACGGAATATTCGATGGGGTACAATCCAGCCAGATTGTCGATGGCAAACTCTGCATCGCCACGAAATTCAACGCGGTGATCGAAATATTCCACCCACTGGTCGTTCAGATTGATCGTCGGCACCATGGTTATGAGACCCAGGGCCGTTGCACCGAAGATGATGAGAATGCTGCGATACCTGGTAATCACCAGATCGGCCAGCCACTCCATGGAACGGTCACCCCAGCCCAGATGTTGCTGGCGTTCACGGACGCGCACAGGCAACAGGCTGATGAACGCTGGCAGGAAGGTAAGCGACAATACCCAGGCGGCGGCGATACCAACGGCCGTAATATTGCCCAGATCGTGGAACGGCGGTGAATCAGAGAAGTTCATCGTCAGGAATCCGACAATCGTCGTCAAGCTGGTAATGGTGACCGCCAGCATATTCATGCGAATGCTTTCCTTGAGGGCGGTAATCTTGTCTGCACCCTCGCGCATCAACCCGATCATGGTGACAAGCACATGGATACTGTCTGCGATCGCCAGGGTCAGGACAATGGTTGGGGCCGTAATGGAAATAGGGGTCAACTTGACGCCGATACTACCGGCAAACCCCATGGCGGCGGCGGTGGAAAATCCGATGACGAAGAGGGTGCTGATCGTGCCGGAGAAGCTGCGAAGCAACCCGACCATGATGACGAGGAGAATGCCATACATGATGGGGATCAGGGTCATGGCATCATTCTGTCCACTCTCGGCAAATGCATTGTTGAGCATGGAGACGCCGGTCAACGCGATCGTCAAATCTGGATACTCTGCCTCAATTTCAGCCCGAAGTGCCCTTACGTAACCCACGGCCTCGGGGACTTCTGTCAGGCTTTTTCCTGGATACTGCAAAACGATGTTGATGGCGGTTGTTGTGGCGTTCGGCGAGATCAGGTTACCTTGCAGTAGCGGTTCGGCGAGTGCTAGTGCCGTGCGTCGGTCAAGTTCTGCCTGGGGCATGGTTTCGCCCTGTACGATAAGATCTTCGACCGTCAGATCATCACCATCGGCCCACGTGTGCTGGAAGTTCGTGATCGAATCCACTCGAATAACGAAGGGTGTCTGCCAGGCAGCGGTTGTCACACGCTCCACTGCCATTGCTTGTGACGGCGTGAACAAGCTGCCGTCTTTGGGCTGAACCACGAACAGGATGTTGTCATTCTTGGTATAGGTTGCCTGAAAATTCTCGAAATTGATGAGTTCAGGATTGTCCGCGCCAAAAAAGACCCGGTAATTATTTGCAAACTCCAAATGTCTGGCACCGGATGCGATCCCAACGACCGCCAGAATAGTCGCCAGAATGATGAGCCAGCGTCGGCGTATTACAAAATCTGCCAGTTTCGTGGCGATGCGGTCGGAAACATTGGTCCCCATGGTTCTTAAGCTCCTGCAGAATTCATCTCAGTTAACAGAATAATCATTCTGTTTTAGGGCAAAAAAATATAGGCGTGCCGTCGATGCAGCAATAATGCCCATTATCTTATTTCAGAATACACGTTCTGTTATCAATGTCAACCCGCTCGATTGGCGGGTCCCAAGATAGCCAACGCGGCTTCGACGGCTGAGCCCAGCGTGACAGGGTCAGCACCAGCCCGTGCCATCAGGGCCAGGCCCTTGCAGAGCGCCATAAGCATCTTGCCTGTGCCCTCCGCATCAATTCCCGGATCAATATCGCCTGCCGCCTGTCCATTGCGTATGGCGTTCGCAAAAAGGGCTGCGTGATCGTCGAAAATGCGATGAACCTCGGCGGCGATATCGGGATCATGGGGCGCAACCTCTGCTGCAACATTAACAATCAGGCAACCGTCGCAAAAACTCTCGTCTTGCGCATGTTCCTGAATGGCTTGCCAGTAATTGAAGATCGCCGCTCGACCCGCATCGGGTTTTTTGAGATCTGACAAGAGCAATTCTGACATGGTTTTTTCGTAGTGACGCATGGCGGCAATGAGAAGGTCCTTCTTGTTGCCAAATGTTCCATACAGGCCATACCGGCTAACGCCGGTCTCAGATACAATATCCTCCAGCGAGGTATCGGCAAAACCATGGCGCCAGAATACCTGCGTTGCGCCCTGAATAGCCTGCTCTGGATCAAATTCTCTTACACGTGCCATGTTTTCAGAATACGTATTCTGATTATCGGCGTCAAGCCAATTGGAATACTCTACGTTGCGGCCATGTGTGTTGGCACCGGGCCACTGAACGTGGTGCGGTACATAAGCCTGCGATGGCCAGAGTAGTCGTTAACCGCAAAATGCTGGGTGGCCATATTGTCCCAGATGGCAACCGTTCCAGCGGACCAGCGAAAGCGGCAACAGAACTCTGGGCGCGTGGCGTGGGCCTGAATACGGTTCAGGATTGGCGTGCTTTCTTCCTCGCTCATGCCATCCAACCGAGACACATACGTGGGGTTCAAAAATAGCATGTGTCGTCCGGTGATCGGATTCCTCAGGACGGCGGGATGCTTTTGTTCCTGGTCGGCGGCAGGATCACCCCGCACCATTTTTATGGAGTATCCGGACCGAGTTTCTTCAGGCGGTGACCATTTGGCCCCGTAGGGTTTGCCCACATGAATGGCATCGCGGCCCAGCAGCAGGTCTTTCAGATCATCCGGCAACGCATCCCAAGCGGTGGCCTGCGACGTCCACAGGGTGTCGCCGCCGACGGGCGGTATCTCAACCGCCGACAAAACGGACCCGGCGGGTGGATGTTCAACAAAGCTGAAATCCGTGTGCCAGTCGCCACCAAAGGTGCCGCCAACTTCATCTGCCTCTTTCAGCACGCGAATCACATAAGGCTCACCATCCAAAGGCTCCACATAGGATAGTTTGGAAAGTGGCCCGAAAACACGGGTTAGCGATTTTTGCTGTTCCAGGTTCAGGTGCTGATCGCGAAAAAACACCACCTGGTGCCGGGCAAGGGCATCGATCAGAAAATCAGCGTGCGTCGCCAAATCAGAAGACCTGAGATCGATACCCTCGATCTCAGCGCCGATATGGGTCGTCAGCAGGTTTTCTGTGATCATAGCCGTCCGATCAGGTGAGCTTGTCTAATGCCAAAATCACGGCCTCGCCCATACCCGATGTGGATACTCGGGCCTTGCCGTCCTGCATGATATCGCCGGTACGCAGGCCACCGCCCAGAACATTCTGAACAGCTTGCTCCACCAAATCCGCGTCTTCACCCATATCGAATGAATAACGCAGGCACATGGCAAAGGACAAAATACAAGCCAGCGGGTTGGCGATGCCCTGACCGGAAATATCGGGGGCTGAGCCGTGTACGGGTTCGTACATGGCTTTGCGACGACCGCTTTCGTCTGCACCACCCAGGGATGCCGAAGGCAGCATACCGAGTGATCCCGTCAACATAGCGGCGCAATCAGACAACACATCGCCGAACAGGTTGTCAGTGACGACCACGTCGAACTGTTTGGGTGTGCGGACCAACTGCATGGCGCAGTTATCGGCATACATGTTTTCAAGTTTTACGTCGCTGTATTCAGCCGCATGCAAATCACCCACCACAGAACGCCACAAAACGCCTGTTTCCATCACATTGGCTTTTTCAACGGAATGAAGTTTGTTACCGCGCTTGCGGGCCAACTCGAAGGCTACGCGGGCAACCCGTTCAATTTCCGGGCTGGTGTAGACTTGGGTATCCACACCGCGCCTGGTGCCATCTTCCAGTTCTTCAATGCCGCGGGGCTCGCCGAAGTAGACGCCGCCGGTTAATTCGCGGACGATCAGTATATCCAGCCCCTGGACCAGTTCGGTTTTCAGGGAAGACGCCTCGGCGAGGGCATCAAACACGATGGCCGGGCGCAGGTTGGCATACAGATCCATTTCCTTGCGAAGCGTCAGCAAACCAGCTTCCGGGCGATGTTCACGAGCGACATTATCCCACTTAGGCCCACCAACGGCACCAAGCAGAACGGCATCCACATTCATGGCCTTGTCCAGATCACTATCTGAGATGGATACGCCGTGTGCATCATAGGCGGCACCACCAACAAGGCCTTCATCCACATCAAAACTGACCGAACGATTTGCGGCCATCCAGCCAATGACACGCTGGACCTCCACCATTACCTCGGCACCAATGCCATCGCCTGGAAGAATGAGAAGTTTCTTGTTCGCCGTCATGTGTGGTGTCCTGTAAATTGAATGTTATGAATATTGAGCGGCGATTTTTACTGACAAGGTCGCCATTCGTCAAACCACGATGGTGTCAATTATGGTATCGGGTATGTTGCCGGGCGAAATTCACTCTGGGTGGTCTCAATGGATTGCAGGAATAACGATAGTAATTCGGATTGCGACGAGATTTCCAACTTGGCATAGGCCCGCTTGCGATGGGTTTTGACAGTGGTCAGCGAGATATCAAGATTGTACCCGATGGATTCTGACGAGTGCCCTTTCAGCACGTACTGGATCACTTCCTGTTCACGGTCAGATAATGTGGGCTTACCAAAGCATTCAAACAGCTCATCAATGCGGCTATCCACGGGTTGCGCGTGGGTTTCGTGTTGTTTCAGGGACCAGTATTTCTGCATGGCACCGCAGAAAATGGGTAGGTTGAGTTCAAGGTTCGCAATATGGGTATCATCAAATCCGCCCTTGTCCACGGCGTGAAAGATGTCAATTTCGGCGGTGGTGGAATTGCCGAGTGGAATGGCGATATCCAGTTCTTCCAACCCCTTGGGCCAATCTTCCGTCAAGAAACCGATTTCTTCGGTATCTGAGGTTGTGACCTGAAATGTTTTGTGAAGGTCGGTATTGAAAAAGTCATCGGGGGCCAGATCGCCAATACGGTAAACACCAGGATCGATCCACACCAGATGTGCCTGATAGAATGGGTTTAACACGTAGGTGCTACTCACGTAATTGTTGATACCGGATTTAGCCTTTGGCGTCGGAAACGTATCGTAAATGCAGAGCGGGCTTGATCGGCCCCGATTGATGAATACTGCCGCCATATCAAACGGCACGATGCAGGAAATACTCGCGATCAGTTGCCGTGGTAGATCATCGCTGTCGATACAGCCGATGATCTTCTCAATCTCCTGATGCCACTTAAACGGGTCGCAGGAATCCAAAACAGTCCCTTTTCTGAATCACGTTGTCCTTCTCAAGGAGGATATACCGACAGAGCTGGTTCTGGGTAGTGTTCTCGTATCAAAATAATGAATTCGTTAATCCCAAAACAAGGTCACACTATGTCAGTACTCGATATCGATACCATTCGCTCAAAATTCCCAGCTCTTTCTTTACCCGGTAATGGAATATTCCTGGATAACCCGGGCGGCACTCAAACGCCCCAGATGGTTATAGACGCCATAACGGATTGCCTGATCAAATCGAACGCTAACTTGGGCGGTGCCTTCCGTACATCTCAGGCTGCCGAGGACGTGGTCGCCCAGGCTCATCTGGCGATGGCTGATTTCGTGAACGCGAATTCAGAACGCGAAATCATTTTTGGTCAGAATATGACCACGCTCACATTTCACATTTCACGTTCAATCGGTCGGATGTTTTCCGAAGGTGACGAGATTATCCTGACCACCATGGAACACGACGCCAATGTATCGCCGTGGTTGCTTATGGCTCGCGATCACGGGCTTAAGGTCAATTTTCTGCCTTTTGGTAAATCTTCATTCGAATTCGATTTATCTGAGCTGGATGACATGCTGACGGATCGTACGAAACTGGTTTGCGTTGGCCACGCCAGCAACATGACCGGTACCATCAATGATGTGAAAACCGTCACGGAAAAAGCCCACGCCGTTGGCGCGCTGGTCTATGTGGATTCTGTGCAGTACGCACCCCATGGCCCCATTGATGTGCAAGACATCGGTTGCGATTTTCTGGTTTGCTCACCCTACAAGTTTTTTGGCCCCCATATGGGTGTGTTGTGGGGCCGTGAGGATGTGTTGAAGACGCTGGAACCATACAAAGTCCGACCGGCTACAACAGACCTTCCCGATTGTTTCGAGACAGGAACGCTGAACCACGAAGGCATGGCGGGCGTCACTGCCACCGTTGATTACTTCGACTGGGTCGGGCGTGAGTTAGCCGACGATAGCTACCGGACTCGGTATGGTCAGTTTGCTGGTCGTCGCCAACATGTCCACGCCGCGCTGGATTACCTGACTGATTACGAAATTCCGCTCACCCGACAGTTGATTGACGGCCTGACGGCCATGCCGGGTGTAAAGGTTCATGGCATTACGAACTCAAACGCCCTGAGCAAACGGGTTCCCACCGTTTCCTTCACCGCCGAAAGCCATAAACCGCGTGATATCAGTCAGGCGTTGGGTGATCAGGGAATTTATGTGTGGGATGGGCATAATTACGCCATTGAGCCCGTAAACCATCTGGGCCTTATGGAGGGCGGCGGTGTCGTTCGCGTCGGCCTTGCTCACTACAACACAGCAAAGGAAATCGACCGGACGCTGGAGGTCATTGCTACTCACTTAGAGGCCTAAGAGGCGTGTCCTCCTTGGGGAGGATGTACAGAATTTACGATGAAGAGCAAAATTCACTATCAAAACCAGAACAGGGAGATTCAAATATGAAAAAATTACTGACATTATCTATCGCCGCTGTGGCCGTTGTGGTTACAGGTTTCGTGCAGCCAGCCGCCGCTGAAACCCTTCGCGTGGGCATGGAATGCACGTACGCACCGTTCAATTTCCGCAATGCGGATGGCGACCTTGATGGTTATGACGTAGACGTCGCCAGGGCCGTTGGTGGCCTTATCGGCGCTGATCTGGAATTTGTCTGCCAGAAATGGGACGGTATGATTCCGGCGCTTTTGGCCAATAAGTTCGATATCGTCGTGGCGTCTATGTCCATTACGGACAAACGCCTGGAGAAAATGGATTTTTCCGACACGTACCGCATTTCAGTTGGCCGTCTGGTTGGCAAGAAAAACGCCGGATGGAAACTGTTTGATAGCGCCGACAAACCTATACCCGCCAATTTCAAAGGCCTCAAGGTCGGCCTGGAACGGGCAACCACGTATTCAGACTGGTTCGAGAACGAACTTCCCGGCGCAGAAGTGGTCTTGTACGATAGCAATGAAGCCCTGTATCTGGACCTGGTCAATGGCCGGACCGATATGATCATGACCAATCCCATGAAAGCCCACCTCCGGTTCCTGAGCAAGGAAGACGGTGCCGGTTTTGAATTTGTCAGCCCGCAGGTTGATGAACGCAAATACTTCGGCATTGGTGTGGGTATCGGCCTTCGTCAGGGCAATGATGCGTTAAAAGCCCGTATGAACAAAGCTTTGAAGACTCTGACAGATGATGGTTGGCTGGAAAGCTATGCGCTGAAATACTTCCCCTTTGCCATCCATTAAATAATAGATCGTACTTCCCTGATGCGGTGAGGGCCTCTTTAATTTACCCTCACCGCATTCTTTCCTTTTATTTCTATCCACAAGTGTGGGGTGAGCGGTCGTGGAAGCAATAACAGGTTGGTGGGACGATTTTTTCTGGGGCTCTCTGGTCGTTGTTGAGCTTTTTTTCGTTGCCCTGTTTTTGACGATTCTGTTTGGCCTGATTGGTGCCGGTTCCAAGCTGTCGGGCAACAAGACCGCCAAAGCCATCGCCAATGGCTATACGATTATCTTTCGCGGTACGCCTGAGATTTTGGTTCTTTTGCTGTTTTATTTCGGCTCCGCCATCACCATGACAGCGATTGCCCAGATATTTGACCCCACGATCAAGTTTGTGGATATTCCGCCTTTTTGGGCTGGATCACTGGCCATCGCCCTGATTATCGGCTCCTACGCGACCGAGACCTTTCGCGGTGCTTTTCTCGGTGTTGATCCGGGGCAGATCGAGGCCTCGCGGGCGCTCGGTGTCTCAAATCTGCAAACCTTTATTTACGTCCGTATTCCGGCCATGTGGCGGCTGGCACTGCCGCCATTCGGCAATCACATGCTGTCTTTGATCAAAGATACCGCTCTGGTTGCCATCATCGGTCTGGAAGAGACCCTGTTTGTGGCTGAGCAGGCCATCGGCACCACGGGCAAGCCGTTTACCATGTACATCTTGGTGGGTGCTATCTACCTGGGGTTTTCCACCATCATCACGCTGTCCGTCATGCGACTCGAGAAGTATGCCAACAAGCATCTGGAGGTGACGCGGTGAGCTTTGATATTGCCCTGATCATCGACAGTATTCCCAAAATGCTTATGGGGATCGGCCTGACATTTCAGTTGCTGTTCCTGTCGCTGGCGTTGGGTACCGCACTCGGTGTAATGCTTCTGATATTGCGGATCAGTGGCCGGTGGTATCTGTCTTGGCCCACGATGATCTATATCTATATCTTTCGCGGCACGCCCATTCTGGTGCAGATATTCATCATCTATTATGGCCTGCCGCAGCTTGAGTTCGTCCGTGATGGCATTTTCTGGCCCATTCTCAGGGAGCCCTTTGGTTGTGCCATCGTTGCCCTGACCCTGAATACAGGGGCCTATCTTTCAGAAATTTTTCGGGGCGGTGTACTCGGCGTGGATCGTGGCCTGAAAGAAGCGGGCTCGGCACTGGGGCTGTCCGTAACGGATCGGTTTATCTACATTACAGCCCCCATCGCCATCCGTTTATGTCTGCCCGCGTATAGTAATGATGTGGTCAGCCTGATGAAGAGCACGGCGTTGGCCAGCACCATTACGCTGCTCGATATGATGGGTATTGCACGAACCATTGTGGCCGAAACTTACGCGCCCTATGAGGTTTTCATATCGGTGATGGTTATCTATCTGATTATTACGTGGGCTATTCAGAGAACCTTCGGCTGGATCGAAAAACGCATGAGCCGACATGTCAGACAGTGAGGCAAATTATGAGTGACAGTGACGTTATGAGTGAAAACATCATCCAGTTGGAAAACGTCGACAAGTTCTTTGGCGATTTTCAAGCCCTGAAAAACATCAATTTGTCGGTGAAAAAGGGTGAACGGATCGTGGTTTGTGGACCGTCCGGGTCGGGCAAATCGACCATGATCCGATGTATCAACCGGCTTGAAGAGCACAATGCGGGCAAGATCGTCGTGAATGGGCATGAACTGACCAGTGACGTCAAAGACATCGATGCCGTGCGCAGCGAAGTGGGCATGGTGTTCCAGAGCTTCAACCTGTTCCCGCATCTGAGCATCGTCAAGAATCTCATGTTGGCCCCGCAGTTGGTGCGAAAGGTGTCCAAAGCCGAAGCTCGGGATGTGGCCATGAAGTATCTGGAGCGTGTTAAAATTCCTGAACAAGCCGACAAATACCCCAGTCAGCTATCGGGTGGTCAGCAACAACGTGTGGCCATTGCGCGGGCACTCTGTATGAACCCCAAGGTCATGTTGTTTGATGAGCCAACCTCGGCACTGGACCCGGAAATGATCAGTGAAGTACTGGACGTGATGACCGATCTGGCAAAAGAGGGCATGACCATGATCGTTGTAACCCATGAAATGGGGTTCGCGCGTTCAGTGGCGGATAGCGTGGTGTTCATGGATGAGGGTGAGATCGTTGAAATGAACCCGCCTCAGGAGTTTTTCGAGAATCCAAAGAGCGAGCGAACCAAGCTGTTCCTCAGCCAAATCCTCACACACTAATCAGGACGTTCAGAAAACATGGCATACAATCAATTTATCGAAGCCGCCAACAGCATGGCGGACGCCAGTGGCGCGGTGATCCGGGCGGGTGACCAGAAATCGTTCCAGATTGTGAAGAAAGGCGATGGTAGCCCTGTGACGTCGGTCGATCAGGCCACCGAGGACCGAGTTCGCGACATTATATCTGAGGCTTTTCCGGATCATGGCATCGTCGGCGAAGAACGTGATGACCATGCCCCGGACAGCGAATTTGTCTGGGTGCTCGACCCTATTGACGGAACCTTGCCGTTTTTGGCGGGAATCCCGGTGTACGGAACGCTCATTGCGTTACTGCACCAAAAACGGCCGGTGCTGGGCGTGATTGATATGCCCATGACCGGTGATCGCTGGATTGGTTGCGAAGGTATGCCGACCACACGCAATGGCGAACCCTGCCGCACGCGCTCGTGCGCTGATTTGTCGGATGCCATGATGTCGACCAGTAATCCGGATTACTATGACGAATCAAACGTTTCGGCCCTGGAACAGATGCGCGACCGCAGCAACTGGAATGTCTACGGTGGTAGTTGCATGGCCTACGCCCAGATTGCGTCAGGTCGTATTGATGTGGGCATGGACGTATTGTTCGACGTGCACGATTACATGGCGCTGGTGCCCGTTATTCAGGGTGCAGGCGGCATTATTTCGGACTGGAGCGGCAAAGCGCTGGACCTGAACTCAGGTGACCGGTTTGTAGCCGCAGGCGACGCGCGGGTGCATGAGCAGGCGTTAGAGATACTTAGCGCGATCTAGGATTAACCAAACAACCAGGGCTGTGACAACCGGCGACCAGCTTCAAACTCGTCGACCTTGTCTTTTTTCTGCATGGTCAGGCCGATGTCGTCTAGGCCGTTCATCAGGCAGTGCTTGCGAAAGGCTTCAACCTCAAAGCTGATCGAGCCGCCATCTGGTCCTGTGATCGTCTGGGTGTCCAGATCAACAGAGATCGTTGCATTGGCACCGCGCTCCGCATCATCCATCAACTTGTCCACGTCTTCCTGTGGTAATTTGATGGGCAGAATGCCGTTCTTGAAGCAGTTGTTGTAGAAAATGTCAGCGAAGCTGGTGGCGATAACGCATTTGATGCCGAAATCCGCCAACGCCCATGGGGCGTGCTCGCGTGATGATCCACAGCCGAAGTTATCGCCGGTAACCAGAATGCTGGCATTGCGATAGGCCGGTTGGTTCAGCACGAAATCTTCGATTTCATTGCCGTCATCATCATAGCGCATCTCAAAGAACAGGCTTTTGCCCAGTCCCGTGCGTTTGATGGTTTTCAGGAACTGCTTGGGGATGATCATATCGGTGTCGATGTTGATCAGGTTCAAGGGGGCGCCGACGCCATCAAGAGTGGTGAATTTATCCATCAGGCGTCTCCCAATTTGCGAACGTCGGTCAGGTGGCCGGTGATAGCCGCCGCCGCCGCCATAGCGGGGCTGACCAAGTGTGTTCGGCCACCGCGGCCCTGACGGCCTTCGAAGTTACGGTTTGATGTGGATGCACACCGCTCGCCCGGTGCCAGTCTGTCGGCATTCATGGCCAGGCACATGGAACACCCGGCTTCACGCCATTCAAATCCGGCTTCGATGAAAATTTTATCCAGACCTTCGGCTTCGGCTTGTTCTTTGACCAGGCCGGAGCCGGGTACAACCATGGCACCCATGCCTTCGGCCACGTGACGGCCCTTGGCGACCGCCGCGGCGGCGCGGAAGTCTTCGATACGGCCATTGGTGCAGGAGCCGATGAACACGCGGTCGACTTTGATGTCTTCCAGCAGTGTACCCGGCTTCAGGTCCATGTATTCCAGGGCGCGAGTTTTGGCTTTGGCAATGTTTTCGTCGGCTTCATCGGCCGGGTCCGGCACAACGCCATCGATCGGCAACACGTCTTCCGGGCTGGTACCCCAGGTAACCTGTGGGATGATGTCTTCGGCTTTTAGCGTCAGTTCCGTATCGTACGTGGCACCTTCGTCAGACGGCAACGTCTTCCAGTACTCGATGGCCTGTTCCCATGCCGCACCCTTGGGTGACATGGGGCGACCTTTTACATACTCAAACGTGGTCTCGTCCGGTGCAATCAAGCCTGCGCGGGCACCGCCCTCAATGGTCATGTTACAGACCGTCATGCGGCCTTCCATGCTCAAATTGCGGATAGCTTCGCCTGCGTACTCAATCACGTGACCTGTACCACCAGCGGTGCCGATCATGCCGATGATAGCCAACACCATGTCCTTGGCAGTAACGCCTTCGGGCAAAACCCCATCCACAGTGATCCGCATGTTCTTGGCGGGTGTCTGTAGCAGGGTCTGGGTGGCTAGTACGTGTTCGACTTCGGACGTTCCAATGCCAAACGCCAGCGCACCAAATGCGCCGTGCGTTGCGGTATGGGAATCACCACACACGATCGTCGTACCGGGCAGGGTCAGGCCCTGTTCCGGACCAACGATGTGCACAACGCCGTGACGGATATCATCCATCGAGAGATAGGTGATGCCGAATTCCGCGCAGTTCTGTTCCAGGGTTTCCACCTGAATGCGGCTGTCTTCCTCTGCAATACCCTGAGAGCGATCCGTGGTCGGCACATTATGATCCGCCATGGCAAGGGTTGCAGCAGGCGACCGCACGCCACGACCAGCCATCCGCAGGCCCTCAAAGGCTTGTGGGCTGGTTACTTCGTGAACCATGTGCCGGTCGATATAAATCAGACAGGTACCATCGTCCTGGGTATCAACCAGATGGTTGTCCCAGATCTTGTCGAACAGAGTGCGCGGTTGGCTCATTGCTGTACCCTATACCTTAGGATTTAGCAGCAGCAACAGCAGCTGCACGAGTAGCTTTGGCGTCCAGTTTGGCCTGTGCTTTTGCGCTAGGCGGAACTTTCTTTTCTGCGATACGGGCAGCCTTACCGGTAAGGCCACGCAGGTAGTACAGTTTCGCACGACGCACATCACCACGACGAATAACATCGATACTGTCGATTGAGGGTGAGTACACAGGGAACACACGCTCAACGCCTTCACCGTATGACAATTTGCGTACGGTGAATGATGAATTCAGGCCACCGTTCTTGCGGCCGATGCAGACGCCTTCGAATGCCTGTACGCGTTCACGCGTGCCTTCAACAACCTTCACGTTGACGCGAAGTGTATCGCCCGGTGCAAATTCCGGCACTTCTTTGTCTGCGGTCAGACTTGCGATCTGCTCTTTTTCGATCTTTTCAATAATATTCATGGTCTTTTCCTTCGCTCTTGCAGGCAGGGTTTATACCCTGCGCTACCTTTTTGAAACTCTAAACTTTGCTCAATGTGTACAATTCCCAAAGATCGGGCCGTCTTTCACGGGTTACAGCCTCGGCTTGTTCCAGACGCCACGCCTCAATATTGGCGTGATGACCGGATAACAAAACCTCGGGCACGTCCCGTGTTGACCAGCTTTGGGGTCGGGTATAGTGGGGGTATTCAAGCAAACCCCGCTCAAAACTTTCTTCACTCAGGGAATCAACTGATCCCATGACGCCCGGTAACAAACGGATACAGGCATCCAATAATACAATGGCCGCTGTCTCACCGCCGGAAAGCACGAAGTCACCAATGCTGATTTCTTCTGCCTCATGTTCTTCAAGGACACGTTCATCCACCCCTTCGAACCGGCCGCACAGAACCATGGCACCCGGTCCTGTCGCCAATTCCTGCACCCGGTCCTGACATAAGGGCCGACCGCGAGGAGTAAGGTAGATAAATGGCAGATCGGCTTGGTATTCGGCTTTGGCAGACTTGATTGCCGCATCCACCACATCCGGTCGCATGACCATTCCCGCACCGCCACCAAACGGTGCATCGTCCACCGTATTGTGTTTATCCGTGGCGTGATCGCGAATATCCACAGTCCGCAACGACCAGGCACCGTCCTTTAGGGCGGTACCAGCCAGGCTCATACCAAGCGGCCCGGGAAACATGTCCGGGTAGATGCTCAGTGCGACGGCCTGCCATGGTGTTGTGGCTGTTGCCATTCTTAACGCTTCCTCTTTCGTAAACCCGGTTAGGGTTTACTCACTCGTAAGGTTTCACTTGAAACCTAGTTCTTGTCCTGTGCCGCTTCTGGAGGCGGCGGTTCCAGCAATCCGTCCGGCGGGTCAATAACGACCTTGCCTTCCGTCACGCTGACGACGGGTACGGCGGCTTTTGTAAAGGGGACTAAAACAGTCCCGTCCGCCGTTTGAATCTCCAGCGACACACCTGCACCTGCATCCAGTACCCAGTGAATGGTGCCAAACGGCGTTCCATCTACCAGTTCCGCTTGCAGCCCGATGAGGTCATCGTAGTAGAACTCGTCCTCATCCGGCGTGGGCAGTGCGTCCCGTGGCACAAACAGTTTTAACCCTTTGACCGCGTCTGCCTGGTCACGATTACCAACACCGTCCAGACGGACCAGTAATTGTCCCTTGGCTTGACCCAGGATCTTGCCTTTGTACGTTTTCGACCCGTCCTCACTGAGGAGGGGGCCGTAATCGAACAAGGCATCTGGCTCCGCTGTAAAGGTCTTGACCCGAAGCTCGCCTTTTAAGCCGCGCGCTCCGGTAACAACACCAACGAAGACCAAATCAGGTACCATTTATACCAGGTGAAGCAGGCTTACGCCTGACCTCAGCCCTTAGCCTCTTCTTCTTCAGCCGCTGGCTCTTCAGCAGCAGCTTCTTCGGCCGGTGCTTCTTCAGCCACTGGCTCCTCAGCAGCAGCTTCTTCGGCAGGCGCTTCTTCTGCTACAGCTTCTTCAACCACAGGCTCCTCAGCTGGTGCTTCTTCAGCCGGGGCGTTTGCAGCGTCTTCAGCAGCCTGCTTGGCAGATTCCTGCTCAGCCAGACGTTCCATGGCTTTTGCTTTTGGCTTGCTCTTCTGCGGCTGATCGTGGATTGCAGGCATATCGCCCATGCCAGCAGCCGCCATAAAGCGCTGAATACGGTCAGAAGGCTGTGCGCCTACGCCAACCCAATATTCAATCCGGTCTTTGACCAGAACAACGCGTTCCGGGTGGTCTTTGGCCAGCATTGGGTTGTAGGTGCCCAGACGTTCAATGAAACGTCCGTCACGTGATTTGCGGGAGTCCGCAACAACGATACGGTAGTAGGGGCGTTTTTTTGCGCCGCTCCGGGTTAGTCTGATAGCTAGTGCCATTCTCTATGGTGTCCTTCTCGGTTTTAAGTGTCTTGTTGTCGTTATAAATAATCGGGCTAGCGAGGCATCATACCGGGAGGCATACCACCACCGCCAATCATGCCGCTCATCATGCTTTTCATGCCGCCTTTACCCATCTTCTTCATCATGGTGCTCATCTGTTTGAATTGCTTCATCAGACGGTTCACCTCCTGAACTGATGTGCCGGACCCAGCCGCAATACGCTTGCGCCGTGATCCGTTGATCAGTTTGGGATTCTTACGTTCTTTTTTGGTCATAGACCGGATGATGGCCTCTTGATGGGCGATCATCTTGTCGTTGACGTTGGCTTCGGCCATCTGCTTTTTGGCCTTATTGATGCCGGGGATCATACCCATGAGGGCGTTCATATCGCCCAGACCGCGAAGCTGCGTCAATTGGGCCGCCATGTCATCCATGGAGAACTGGCCCTTCATCATGCGCTTGGCGAGGCGCCCGGCCTCTTCTTCGTCGACGGCATCACGAGCTTTTTCGACCAGACCAACAACGTCGCCCATGCCCAGGATTGAACCTGCTACCCGGCCCGCATCGAAATTATCAAGGGCGTCGATATTTTCGCCGGTACCCATCAACTTGATAGGGCATCCGGCAACGGCGCGCATGGACAGCGCCGCACCGCCGCGGGCATCACCATCCACACGGGTCAGCACGATGCCGGTGACACCGATTTTTTCATTAAATTCACGGGCCACATTGACCGCGTCTTGCCCGGTCATAGCGTCGGTGACCAACAGGGTTTCTACAGGCTTGGCCACATCGCGAATGGCAGAGACCTCACCCATCAATTCCATATCAATATGGAGACGACCGGCGGTATCGAGCAGCACCACGTCGAAGCCTTCCAGACGGCCGGTTTGCATGGCGCGTTTGGCGATGGCGACGGGTTGTTCGCCCATGACGGGGTTCAATACCCGAACGTTCGTCTGCTCGCCCAGCACAACCAATTGCTGTTGAGCAGCAGGGCGGTAAACGTCCAGCGACGCCATCAACACTTTTTTCTTATCGCGCGTGGTTAGCCGCGCGGCGATCTTGCCGGTGGTGGTGGTTTTACCGGAACCCTGAAGGCCAACCATCAGGATGGCAACGGGTGGGGTACCCACCAGATTAAGGCCGCTGCCTGTTGGTAATATGGGCACGTCGGATGCGTCTGTTTCTACCGGGCCACCGTTAAGCATCTCAACCAGATGTTCGTGCACAATGGAAACGACCATCTGGCCGGGGGTTACGCTGCGGATGACTTCTTCGCCGAGGGCACGTTCTTTGACGCCTTCAATGAAGTCTTTGACCACGGGCAAGGCCACGTCTGCTTCCAACAAGGCCACACGAATTTCGCGCAAAGCGCTTTCGACGTCGGACTCTGACAGAGCACCACGTTTTTTCAGCTTATCGAATATGCCGCCTAAGCGGTCGGATAATCCGTCGAACATTCGTTTCCGGCCTAATCAATACAAACAACGCAAAACGCGCCAGTGCGCGAAACTCGCGGACTGGCGTTGCCCCTTAAAGACATAGCTATGAAGCAATGTGTTGAGCGGGCGGACATTATGGCGCGGGCCCTGCCCTGTCAAGGCTTTCAGTGCCATCGCATTAACCGGAAATTGCGGTGGCGCAGGGCAACACACCATAAGGTTGCGTTAAGGTGGTATTTATTATTAGTTTAGCACGTAAAAAGGGCAATTACTTAATCGCGAATTTGAGGGATACCGACCCATGGTCATGAAAAACGCCACCAAACCAGCCAATGATGACATGCCGCAAGGTCGTCCAATTCTGCCGGATGCCATGAAGGGCCGTCCCGATGCCCGTGAGCTCAGGGCCTTTTTGAAATCCTATGAAGCCATTGACGATCCGGAATCGCGCGAAATGATCCGCAATGCGGTGTCCGCAGCGGCGGCTGAGTCGGCTTAAGCTGTCTAAACACGCTTGACCTGCGACATATTCCATATCCAGATTACGGTATGGTGACTGTTTTAGATTCAATTGTCGCAGCGATCTCAGCCGCAGGCTTCAGCTTTCGCGGGGCGTTTCATCCCGCAGCGGGCCATCCCACACCGGATGATCAGGTGCCAGATGGCACAGGCACCGTGGTGTTGATCGGCAATGTGGGCAGCAGTATGTGGCCGTATTTTGAAGCCGGTCGTCGGGACGAGCCGGATGCACTTGATGCCTGGACGCGGCGTGCGTTGGCTGAACTGGTATCTGATCTCGGTACACTGTGTAACGGCATGGTGGCGGTCCATCCGTCGGACGGCCCGCCGTATAACCCGTTTCAGCAATGGGCCATGCGCGCTGACTGTGTCTATCCGTCACCCATTGGGCCGTTGATCCATCCCGATTACGGATTGTGGCACGCTTACCGGGGGGCTTTGCTCATAAATGAGGTGTTGGATCTACCCGATCCTGACACCCGACCCAGCCCTTGTGATAGCTGTGAAGACAAGCCGTGCCTGAATACGTGCCCTGTTTCGGCATTCTCACCGGGTGCCTATGACACGAAGACCTGCGCCAATCATCTGGCCACACCCAAGGGCGAAGCGTGCCTCGCACAAGGGTGTCTGGCCCGTGGCGCCTGTCCCGTGGGGCAAGGTTACGCCAATATAGAAGCCCAAAACCGTTTCCACATGAGCATCTTCCGCGACAAATATGGCGGATAGTCACGTCACACGTAAAACTTTCCGGCTTTAGCCCAAACGCCGGTTCCGGTTAAAAAACGGACTGATACTCACAGATCAAATGATGCCTGCTGATAGCCAGAATCGGGCAGGGTTGCTTTTCTCCAGACGCTCAAGTTCGGTTACTATCTACACGCATGAAGACCACATCGATTTGCAGTTGCCGGCCATGATGTTGAGAAAAGTAATTTTGCCAGACCATGAATGGCTCAAATCCCCATGCATGTAAGTCATTTAGAAAGCTAATGTACGTTTCTTCACCTTCGTACAAAGTAATCAGCGACAACTCCAATTGAATACCGACAATCTTTTCGAGATTCCCTTGAGCACCATCCAGTACGTTTCTTTCGAATCCTTGAGTATCAATTTTTAGAAAAACGTTCGCCGAAGATGTGCAGTAAGTCTCCCAAACGGCATCGATTGTCGTGATCGGTGTCGTCGCCTGTTCGATAATTCTTGCTCTGGGTATGGCTTCAATCAAATCCTTATGTGGAAGCATAAGCGAACTCATATCGGTCGCCTCGCATACATTAATTGCGGTTTCTCCCAGTTCGCCGCCAATAGCCGTTCTGGGAGCAATGTCCCATTCATTATCACGCTGGGCCATCTTGGTTAGTTCAGCATGGGCACTGGGTAGGGGTTCGAATGAAATGATACGCCGTTTGTAACCAGCCTTGCGCAATCGATCACGCGTTTGGCCCAAATTTGCCCCCACATCCAAAAACAAATCCACGGAGAAATCGTCAAGGATACGATTTATCCTTCCATCAGGCGTATGTCGTAACTTTGGTGTTCTGGTGAGCCAACGCATATTTGCAGCCTATGCAGTTTGAACGAGGTTATCTACATACAATATCCAACAAGCAATCTTCATCAAGAGTTCAACGTGAGGCATTTGACGTAATACACAAAATAATGGCTGCCTCAGGGCTATGGTAAAGTCTGCTATGGGAGGTGTCTTAATTGATCGGCAATCATCGTCTATTCACCCGCTGTTGTCGCGCACAGGGGGCATTCGTCCACCAGATCGAGGGCGGTCATGATTAACGCTGATAAGGCTTGATATTTGACGTAAGTCAATGAGCCGCCCCCTGGGTAGAGGTAGACTTACCTCTGTCTACTGTTGGGCATAATCTGCAACTGCGTGGAGAAGAGCGTTGGCCCGCGAGATTCGATACGGGGACCTCGCTCGCGAGTTATCCCTAGAGCAAGTTTCAGTAAGTTACGGCGACTTAACACCCGCTGTACAATACGATGACGCGGGTAACGTGATCCCGCATCGGCCAGAAAATCTCCATCTTACACCTACCAATATACAGCGGCTATTGGGGCCTTACATTGGTGTAAGGCTCGGTAATCAGGTGAAGGCCGTCGTGCCACTGGCGCTTTACCTCATATTATTCCAGCTCTTAATTCTAAGGCAGGCAGTTGCAGATTCCTGGATTATTACCGCTGGATTGTTCGCGGTCATCATTGGCCTGATGCTTTTCATGGAAGGTCTTAAGCTCGGCCTTATGCCGTTCGGTGAAACCATCGGCAATAATTTACCCAAGCGTGTAACCTTGCCCGTTGTCCTTACTGTTGCATTCTTATTAGGGATCAGCGTCACATTTGCCGAACCGGCCATCGGTGCTTTGAAGGCAGTGGGGATGTCTGTTGATCCCGTTCGCGCCCCCTATCTCTGGGCGCTACTCAACCAGTGGTCCGGTGTATTGGTGCTGATCGTCGGTATGGGGGTGGGGTTGGCTGCGGTGCTTGGGACCGTCCGATTCCTGAACGGATGGAGTCTCAAGCCCTACATATATCTCACGCTGGGGCCAGTGCTTGCTCTGACATTTTGGGCCATGACAGATGCGGAACTGACTAAGATTCTGGGGCTTGCCTGGGATTGCGGTGCCGTCACCACGGGGCCTGTGACCGTGCCTTTGGTGCTTAGTCTCGGCATTGGTATTGCGTCAGCCGGCGGTACCGGAAAATCGTCACTTTCGGGATTTGGTATCGTCACCCTGGCATCGCTGTTTCCGGTTCTTGGCGTTATGTTATTATCCTTTTATCTGGCCGCGACGATCACACCTGAATCCATCGTTGCAGCGGCGGCGGTTATGGCGGTAGCAACAGAGGGCGTTGTGCCCTGGCACGAAACAACACCATTTGCCGAGGTTATCGGCGGTGTCCGGGCCATTGTGCCACTAGTCCTCTTTCTATTGGTGATTCTCAAGGTCGTCCTGCGCGAAAAGATTCATGAGGCGGGAATCGTTGCCTACGGACTGGTGCTGTGCGTGCTGGGCATGATTGTTTTCAATCTGGGGCTCAGCTATGGCCTATCCAAATTGGGAGGTCAGTCTGGTGAAATAATACCCGCCGCGTTCATCCAGCTCGATTACATTGAAGACTCCCCCCTGTACTTTTATGAGGTGGGTATCGCCATCGCGCTATTTTTTGCGGCCGCATTGGGCTTTGGTGCGACCTTGGCAGAACCTGCACTGAATGCCCTGGGTATCACGGTTGAAAACCTGACCAACGGTGTGTTCAAGAAGCGTATGCTGCTCTATGCGGTTTCCATCGGTGTCGGATTTGGAATCGCTACAGGCGTGCTCAAGATTATCTATGATTTGCCCATCGGTTGGCTGCTCATTCCTGGTTACGGGCTGGCGTTAATCCTGACCTATCTGGCGTCTGAGGAATTCGTCAACGTCGCATGGGATAGCGCAGGCGTGACGACCGGCCCCATAACGGTACCACTGGTGCTGGCCATGGGGCTGGGGTTTGGAAACGCTGTTGATGCGGTGGAGGGATTTGGAATCCTGTCCATGGCATCTGTGGGGCCCATCCTCAGCGTGCTTATAACGGGTGTTTGGGTTCAAGGCAGGGCGCGCCGAAAACGCGGGGCATCTGAACAAGAACCGGAGGCAACATGACAAAACGCGAAATCGTCGTACTGACGGACGTATCCCTGATTACTTGCGTCGTGCAACGTGGTTTGGCTGATAAAATTATTCAGGCCGCGCGCGCAGCGGGATCGCAGGGGGCCACAGTCAATTTTGCCAAGGGCATGGGTATTCGTGAACGCTTAGGCATTCTCGGCGTTGCTGTTGATGTGGAAAAAGAAGTAATCCACGTCGTGGTCTCCTCAGAACAGCAGGAACGGGTGTTTGAGCAGATGTATCTTGCTGGTGAACTGGATACGCCTGGCATGGGTATCATGTACCTGACTCCACTGGAAAAAGCCGCCACCTATGTGCCGGAGGAGGTTCTTCAAAAATTGACGGCCAAAGCCGACCAAGGTGTAGATACTGGCGCACAGACTGAGTAGGCACGGATTTATGAAGATTGCTACAAAAACCAAGCTCATCACCTGCATTCTGCCGCAAGGTAGTGGCATTGACCTTGTTGAGCGCCTATCGCGGGAACAGGGCATAAGTTCAGCCAATGTTTCGGCGGGAAGAGGTCGTGGTGCTGGACCGGTGGGCAGTATCGGCGCGTGGGATGAAATTGATATGCTGACGGTTACCGTTCCTGTGGAAAGGGCCGATGAGATTTTCGATTTTATCTTCCATGTTGGCGGTTTGGATCAGCCACGCGGTGGCATCATGTTCCAGCAAGCCGTTTCTCCTGTGACTGAGTTCAACTTACCTCATATCGAAGAGCCCCACGCCGATTAACACGTCTCCACTTGGTTGAATTGCTGAATACGCCAAGAAATACCTGATCATCAGTTTTAATGACGAATATGAACCGCTATTTCAATGAAATATGGATGAGTTTATGATGGATTATCAATTTTTGTCATGGGCCATTTTACTTGGTGGGCTATCTGCTGCGTCGTTGCCTCTCGGATCAGTTTTGGGATTGAAGTGGCAGCCAGGCAATCGTGTTATCGGTGGCATGACTGCTTTTGGTGGCGGCGCTCTAATAGCGGCCTTGGCAGTTGAGTTGGTCGCCCCGACGACGATGCACCTGGTTCAAGCTGAGAACGCAGTTGCAAAAAATGAAGCCTCCCATCATCTAATTTATATGTTAATCGGAGCCATAATTGGCGGCGTAATATTTATTGCACTCGATAGTATTATTAATTCTCAGGGCGGTTTTTTACGAAAAACCTCGGCGACAATAGAATATTTTACCAACCGTAAATCCGCCCGTAGGAAAACGATACTAGAGCATTTAGCAGGCAGTGAACTAATCAGGCACCTTCCGCTCAAAATCGTGGAAGAGATGGTCACCAAGGTAAATGAAAGAAGGTTCAAAGCTGGTGCTGTGCTCTTTGATGAAGGTGCTGATGGTGACGAAGTGTTTTTTATCGAATCGGGAACCGTCTCTATTACGAGGGGGGCTAAGGTTATAGCCCTTCTAACATCCGGCGATGTTTTGGGAGAAATTGCTCTTGTGACAGGCGCTCCCAGAACAGCGACGGCGGTTGCGAAAGATGATGTTTCTGCGCTTACCTTTCCGAAAGAGGATTTCGATGAATGGAGGTCACAATCTAGCGAATTTGATAAAGCAGCAACTATCCTGTCTGCCAGCAGACTAAAAGAGCTCGTTGATCGGGACGATATCGATATCGATGCAGGGCAGTGGGTGGACGAAGCGATGGCGTCATTGATAGAGGTAGCTGTAGTACCCACAGACGTACAGCTTCAAGAAGTCAGTAAGGAGCATGGCGGCGCCCCTGTAGCAATTTGGTTGGGGATTTTATTAGATGGAATTCCAGAAAGTTTCGTTATTGGGGCTGCGCTTGTCGTTTCTATTTCGGCTGCGGTATCGCAAAGTGGCGCTGACGCTATAACGTTAGGTTCTATTATTCCCTATACGCTAATAGCGGGGTTATTCCTTGCTAACTTTCCTGAAGCGATGAGTAGTTCAGTTGGCATGAAGAAGCAGGGCTGGAACAACCTCAGAATATTCTTTATGTGGTTTAGTTTGATGATTATGACGGCCATTGGCGCGGGTGTTGGCTATTGGTTAGGCGGCAGCGTGGATCATGGCGTAGTCGTTCTTATAGAAGGGCTTGCAGCTGGCGCTATGTTAACAATGATCGCTGCAGCAATGATACCTGAGGCGGTTCATCTAGGGGGAAGCAATGTTACTGGATTATCAACATTATCCGGCTTTCTGGCAGCAATAGCATTTAAACTACTCGAATAATTCTATGATTAAGACCGTAAGAGCAGTTTCTGAATTGTTGGGAAAATGTCCGCGACGGGTCAGGAGCAGATGTCTAAGGGGCCCAAAATGAATTCCGCTTTCCGCCCTATTGCGGATATTTTCTCGAACAATGCTGACTCTAACCTTGAAATCCAACAGGTATGAGGCGCGTTAACCGCTCCCACTATTAACCAGGAGGAGACATTGGAAGATGCTTCCTGTACGGTTCTACAATGAATGAAAATCACTCAATTCCCTATCTTTCTGAGGACGTACTTTCAGGGCTGGGCATTACGACAACAGATGTCATCTACAGCATTGAAACTTTCATAACCGGGAGTGCCAATGGAACTGTATGGAGTGCGCCAAAGGCTGTAATAACACCACCAGACGGACGATACATGATGGCAGCCCTAGCGGCAGCAGATGATCCTGCATTTTTGGCTGTTAAGACCGTCGTGTTGAACCCTCGTAACACAGACCGTGGCCTTCCTCAGATAAATGGGCTTGTCACTATGTTGGATAGTGAAACAGGTTTGCCTGTTGCGATACTCGACGGAAATTGGATCACGGCGGTACGAACAGCCGGGTTAAGTGCTGTTGCTGCGAAGCATATGGCGAACCCTAATGCATCCATTGCAGCGTTTGTAGGGTGCGGCGTACAGGCCCGAAGCCACCTGCAAACTTTTACCGACATGTTTCCATTGGATGGGATTAGGGTATTTGGGCGTGGACAGGCGAATATAGATAGCTTGTGCAAGTTAGCCGGTGACCTTGGGTTGTCATCCCGGATATGTGCATCAGGCGAGGATGCCATCAAAAATGCCGATCTGATTATAACATCCATTACCGCTACGGGACAATCTGACCCATTTCTGGATGCAAACGTTTTGTCGCCGGGTTGTTTTGCGGCGATCACCGATCTGGGTGTGCCGTGGCATAAGAGCAGTTTTCACGCATTCGACCAACTCGCCATAGATGATACGGCCCAGGAAGCAACATTACCCAATAAACTTGCGGCACCTGAACATGTGACAGGCGATTTATCCGAGCTGGTATTAGGTAAGTTCAAAGGACGCAACCATGTTGATGATCGAACGGCATTTGTTTTCCGTGGCCACGCCCTTGGGGACCTTGCCTTAGCGGCATTAGCTTTTCAGCGATTTAGTGAAAATAAGTGATCCCCAACACAAGCATGATGCCCGCTTTGGGTCCAGGCTGTGTCAGAACGTTTCCGGATTTGCCCATATTGACCGTCTTTAAACACTTCCGCTGATAGTCGTATGTTCATCAGTGATATGACGTCTTATAATCCAAATAAAATGACCACACTAATTTGAAACGCACCCCTCTCGTGGGTGCAAATAGTACAGCCTTAGGATTTTTGTATTTTGCATTCGGATGCCGCCAGTACCGACGCCCCCGCCCCCGTAATGGGACTGTTTGAACGCTGGCTATCGCTTTGGGTTGGCGCCGCTATTATCGCCGGAGTCGGCCTCGGCATACTCTCTCCTGATCTATTTCAATTCATCGCGTCGCTCGAATATGCAAACGTCAACTTTGTCGTTGCTGTTCTCATTTGGGTGATGATCTACCCGATGATGGTGAACGTGGATTTTTCCAGCCTGTCTCATATCGGTGATCGCCCCAAGGGCTTGATCATCACGCTGGTGGTAAATTGGCTTATCAAGCCGTTTACCATGGCCGCACTTGGGGTATTTTTCTTTACCATCGTTTTCAAGGATCTCATCAATCCTGCGGATGCCAAGCAATACATTGCGGGTGTTATCTTGCTGGGAGCGGCCCCTTGCACGGCAATGGTGTTCGTGTGGAGCCAATTAACCAAGGGCGATGCGACCTATACGCTCGTCCAGGTCTCGGTGAATGACATCATCATGATTTTTGCCTTCGCCCCCATTGTGGCTTTGTTGTTGGGGGTTACGGATATTGTCGTGCCGTGGGAGACTCTTTTAACGTCTGTCATCATGTATGTTCTAATCCCCCTTGTGGCCGGCGCCATAACACGAAAGCTGTTATTATCTGGTGGCACCGCCCACATTGATAAGTTCACCGGAAAACTGAAGCCGTTTTCAATTGTTGGTCTTTTGACAACTGTGGTTCTTTTGTTTGGGTTTCAGGGCGGTGTCATCATTGGCAAACCGCTTCTCATATTGCTGATCGCTGTGCCACTGATTATTCAGACTTACGGTATTTTCCTGATCGCATACGTCGCCGCATGGCGTTGGAAGGTTCCTTTCAATGTTGCCGCGCCCTGTGCATTGATTGGATCGTCGAATTTTTTCGAGTTGGCCGTGGCTGTAGCCATCAGCCTGTTTGGACTACATTCTGGTGCCGCGTTAGCGACGGTTGTTGGCGTGCTGGTAGAAGTACCCGTGATGTTATCCCTGGTGGCAATCGCGAACAGGACCAAGAAATACTTCCCTGCCTGATCTAACGGAACCGGCGGTGTGGCGCTGGTTAGCACTGTGCTGAATCCGCTTTGGGTGCACCAAGAGCAAGCTGTTACATATCAATAGTGTAGTTTGGGTGGACTTAGGCCCGGTTCAGGCCATATTGTCCGGCCATGAGCAACTTAGAATTCAGCAAGATGCACGGTCTCGGTAATGACTTCGTGGTGTTTGACGGGCGGGTGAAAAATCCCGGACTGTCCGCTGCGGCTATTCGCGCCGTTTCCAACCGCTATACCGGCGTGGGGTGTGACCAGCTTATCGTGCTGGAGCCATCGAAGAACGCTGATGTGTTCATGCGAATTTTTAATGCGGATGGCGATGAGTCCGGTGCCTGTGGCAATGCTACGCGGTGTATTGGCGCGCAGATGATTGATGAGCTGGGCCGTGACAAGGTTGTCATTGAAACGATTTCCGGCCTGTTGGAAACGGAACAGGCATCCGGCGGGCGTATCAGTGTGGATATGGGGCCTGCCAATCTGGATTGGCAGGATATTCCGCTGGCCAGTGAAACAGACACGCTTCATTTACCCATTGAGATTAATGGTTTGCGTGATCCCGTGGCTGTCAACGTGGGCAACCCGCACATGGTTTTCTTTGTGGATGATGCCAGCGTGTGCCCTATCGATGAATTTGGTTTCCAGCTTGAACGCCACGCCCTGTTCCCTGAACGCACAAATGTTCAGATGGCTGAGGTTCTGGGCTATGACCGTATCCGCCTGAAAACATGGGAACGCGGTGTGGGCCGAACACTGGCGTCCGGGTCCAGCGCCTGTGCCACCCTGGTGGCGGCACACCGCCGCGATCTTTGTGGCCGAACGGCAGACGTGATCGCCGATGGTGGCACGCTGTCGATTGCGTGGCGTGACGATAACCATGTGGTTCAGACCGGTCCCCACGCGGTGAGCTATCGTGGTACGATTGATCCCGGTCAGCTTGATCAGGAACCGTCGACATGAGCGCGCGCCCAACCAATACACAGGTCATCACACTGGGTTGTCGGCTCAATGCGTTCGAATCTGAAATGATGCGCGAGCATGGCGCTGAGCAGGGTTTCGATGATGCGGTGATTATCAACACCTGTACTGTCACAGCCGAAGCCGAGCGCCAGTCGCGCCAGACCGTGCGCCGCGCCGTGCGCGATAACCCAAACGCTAAAATCGTGGTGACGGGCTGTGCGGCGCAACTGGACCCGGAAGGCTTTGCCGCCATCGACGGTGTGGACCGGGTTATCGGCAACGCAGAAAAACTGAAACCGGCTTCGTTCGGCGTGGGTGATCACCCGGCGGTCGAGGTTGCCGATATTATGACCGTCACGGAAACCGCACCCCATCTGATCAATGGCTTTGACGGACGGTCGCGGGCTTTCATTCAAATTCAACAGGGCTGCGATCATCGCTGCACATTCTGTATCATTCCCTTCGCCCGTGGTCCCAATCGTAGCGTACCCGCAGGGGCTATTGCCGAGCAGATCAGAAAGCTCGTCGCCGCCGGGTTTGGTGAGATCGTTCTAACGGGTGTGGATATTGCATCCTATGGCGGCGACCTGCCCGGTAAGCCGTCACTGGGTGAACTGGTCCGCCGCTTGCTGGCCGCCGTTCCTGAATTACCCCGGTTGCGTTTAAGCTCTATCGATCCGGCTGTGATGGATGATGCCCTGTTCCAGGCTCTGGCCGAAGAAGATCGCCTGATGCCACATCTGCACTTAAGTCTTCAGGCCATGGACGATATGGTGCTGAAACGCATGAAGCGCCGACATTCGGTTGCTGGTGCCCTTGCCTTTGCTGAACGCGCCCGTAAGGTGCGACCCGATGTGGTGTTTGGCGCGGACATCATTGCGGGCTTTCCCACGGAAACGGACGAGATGTTTCAGGCCACCGTGGATAATTTGAAAAAACTGGGCGTGACCTATTACCATGTCTTCTCTTATTCCGAACGTCCGGGCACGCCAGCCGCCAATATGCCAGCCGTGCCAAAACCTGTCCGTAAAGAACGGGCTGAGATTTTGCGCCGGGTGGGTGACGAAGCGCTGTCCGAATATCTCGGTACCCTCGCCGGATCAGTTGCCCAGGTTCTGATCGAAAAGGATGGTACCGGGTTCAGCGAGCATTATGCGCCGGTTCTGGTCAGCGATGATCCGACACCCGGTTCCATCGTGCGCGCCCATGTGGATAAATTCGACAACGAGCGGCTGTACGCCTCTTTAGCAGCTTAGTGGGGGCGGCTTGATCCATGGGTTGGCTTGATCGACTGAAAACGGGGCTGGGACGCACCACTGAAAAACTGAGCGGCGGTATTACCGAACTGTTTCGCGGTCGCAAACTGGACCGCGCTGCGTTGGATGAGCTGGAAGAATTGCTGATCACCGCAGACATGGGGGTTTCCACCGCCACACGCCTGACCGATGCCTTGGCGAAAACAAAATTTGATCAGGAAGTTTCGGCTGATGAAATCCGCGCCACGCTGGCTGGGGAAATAGCGGCCATTCTGGAACCTGTGACCAAGCCATTGGAAATCGACACATCCCACAAACCATTTGTGGTCCTCATGTGCGGCGTGAACGGCTCAGGCAAGACCACCACCATGGGCAAGATGGCCAAGCTTTACAAAGAACAGGGGCATGCCGTCATGCTGGCGGCTGGCGATACGTTCCGCGCTGCCGCCATTGAACAGCTTCAGGTTTGGGGCGAACGGGCGGATTGTCCGGTCATCGCCCATGATCAGGGATCAGACGCCGCATCACTGGCATTTGATGCCATGGGCCAGGCTCGGGATGCTGGCAGTGATATTTTGATGATCGATACGGCGGGCCGTTTGCAAAACAAAAACAATCTCATGGACGAGTTGAAAAAAATTATCCGGGTGATCAAGAAGCAGGACGAGACCGCGCCGCACGCTGTTCTATTGGTGCTGGATTCCACCGTGGGACAGAACGCTCATTCGCAGGTCGAGGTATTCAGCGACATGGTGGATGTGAGTGGCCTGATTATGACCAAGCTGGACGGTACTGCCAAGGGTGGCGTTGTGGTGGGGCTGGCTGAGAAGTTTGGCCTGCCGGTTCACGCCATCGGTGTGGGCGAAAGTGTGGAAGATTTGCGCCCGTTTGATGCCAGGGAATTTGCAGACAGCATGATGGGCCTCTCGTCATGATAGATATGTCATAACGGATGGCGCTTGAACCCCACCTGATTGCCATCGTGATTTTTGCGGCCCTGATGCACGCCACATGGAATGCACTGGTGAAGGTCAGCGGTGACAGGTTCTTCACCATGGCTGCCCTCATGGGGACAGGCACCATAATATTGATCCCAGCCTTGTTTTATGTGGATTGGCCCACGGCCGAGGCCTGGCCGTATCTGTTGGTGTCGTCGTTGTTGCATCTGGGCTATTTCGGGGTGCTGATTTTCTCGTACCGATTTGGTGATTTGAGCGCTGTGTACCCGGTTGCGCGGGGCAGTTCACCTGTCTTGATCGCGGTTGGGGCTTACCTGTTCGCGGCACAATCGATCAGCATGAGTGCGGCATTGGGCTTGGCCCTCGCCAGTGGCGGCATGTGCCTGTTCGCGTTCGAAAAAGGTCTGCCGACCCGCCACCTTATGAAGCCATTGTTGATGGCGCTGACGGTAGGCGTTTTCATTGCGTCTTATACCGTGGTGGACGGCATCGGTTTACGGTACTCGTCCAGCGCGTTCAGCTACATCGCTTGGTTGTCATTTCTGGATGGCATTCCGCTTATGGCGTGGGCCTTTATTTTTCAAGGTAATGCATTTCGAACGTACCTGCGCACCGATGGGCGAAAGGCTATGGTGGGCGGTGTGTTCTCGCTTGCCGCTTACGCGTTAGTTCTTTACGTGCTGAGTATCGGCTCCATGGCCCATGTGTCAGCGTTGCGTGAAACGTCTGTGCTGTTTGCGGTGGTGCTGGGTGCCGTGACATTGAAAGAACGGTTCGGTGCCATACGCTGGGTCGCCGCCATTGCCATCGTCACCGGGGTGGTTACGATGCACGTAGTAGGATAAAGGGTTTTACAATGACAAATACATCAACAGATTTGGCCATGTTGTCAGCGACAGAGCTGACCCGGCTTTACGCCTCAAAAGAGATTTCTCCGGTGGACGTTGCCAAGGCATGCCTCGGCCGCATTTCCGCCCATGACCATGCGGTCAACGCATTTTGTCTGGTGGATGAAGAAACCACGCTCAAAAGTGCAACTGAATCTGAGTCCCGCTGGGCCAGAGGTGAGCCGTGTGGACAGGTGGATGGCATACCGACCACCATCAAGGACTTACAGCTGACCAAAGGCTGGCCCACTCTGCGCGGCTCCAAAAGCACCAATCCGGATGGGCCGTGGGATGAAGATTCCCCGGCGGTGGCGCGACTGAAAGAAAATGGCGCTGTTTTGTTAGGGAAAACAACCACGCCAGAATTCGGCTGGAAAGGCGTAACCGATAATCCACTTACCGGTATCACCCGCAATCCATGGAATACGGGCCGTACACCCGGTGGATCATCGGGTGGCGCTGCTGTGGCCGCCGCCCTTGGTATGGGTGCGTTGCATATTGGCACAGACGGCGGTGGTTCCATCCGCATCCCGGCTTCATTTACCGGCATCTTTGGTCATAAGCCCAGCTTTGGTCGTGTACCGGCGGCCCCGCTCAGCCCCTTTGGCACCGTATCGCATATCGGTCCCATGACCCGCACCGTGGCGGACAGTGCGCTCATGCTCAATGTTCTGGCCGAACCGGACGCGCGGGACTGGTTTAGCCTGCCCTACGATAACGCCGATTATCTGGATGGCCTGGGTGACGGCATCAAGGGTATGAAAATTGCTTACAGCCCGACGCTCGGATACGCCGAAGTGGATGCCGATGTGGCCCGTGCCGTGGATGAAGCTGTTCAGGTGTTTAGTGATCTGGGCGCCCACGTGGAAGCGGTCGATCCCGGTTTTGATGATCCCTATGAGATTTTCGAGGCCCATTGGTATGCCGGTGCGGCAAACCTGTTGCGTGATTTCACGGATGAGCAACTGGCCATGATTGATCCGGGCCTGCGTGAGATCGCCGAAGACGGCCTGAAATACAGCCTGATGGATTATATGGCGGCGGTGAATGCACGCGGGCAACTGGGCCAGCACATGCGCCTGTTTCATGAAAAATGGGATTTACTGATCACGCCAACATTGGCCACCAGTGCGTTTGAGGCTGGCAAAGAAATTCGCGATGGTGTGGACAAAAAACGCTGGATGGAATGGACGCCGTTCAGCATCCCCTTCAACCTGACCCAGCAACCGGCTTGCTCTGTGCCGTGTGGTTTTTCAGATGATGGCATGCCGGTGGGCCTGCACATTGTCGGGCCCATGCATGATGATAGAATGGTACTCAGGGCCGCTGCTGCATTTGAGGCTGTCCGGCCATTCCCCATGCCTGATATGCCATGAGCATTTCGCTACAGGAACGCGGCATCATTGATGCCATGATGGCGGTATGGTTTGGCGCACGGGACTCAGCCGAATTTGGTGAACAACGCAAAGAATGGTGGGGTGCGTTCGAAGACTTCGATGCGGCCATTCGCGAAACCCTGTTGCCCCATGTGGGCTCTGCCGCTCGCGGCGATCTGGATCACTGGATATCTGATGTGGATGGTGGATTGGTGCTGATCATTCTGCTCGATCAGGTGCCACGCAATATGTTTCGGGGCACAGCACAGGCTTTCGCCACCGATACAAAGGCCGTGGAGGTTGCCCGGCAATACCTTGATCTGGGGTTTGATCAGTTGTTGCTCGCCGCACAGCGAACTTTCGCGTACCTGCCGTTTGAGCACAGCGAAAATATTGCTGATCAGGATTACTCAGTGGCGTTGTTCACTGAATTGGGTGACGCCTCCAATTTGGATTTCGCAGTACGACATCAGGAAGTAGTGGAACGGTTTGGCCGGTTTCCCCACCGCAATGAGTTTCTGGGCCGCACAAGCACACCAGAAGAGCTTCAGTTCTTGACCCAACCGAACTCATCGTTCTAGCGACAGCCTCATATGGTTTGATTCATAATGTGAGACAGTTGAAACACACAAAATTGAGAATTTGCCTGAATTTGGTACCACAGACAATGTCCGCATTGTGACGCAGAGCGGACGTGAATCACGATCTGCCAATACTTCGGTTGATGACCCTAATGTAT